>FTCX01000661.1_pt1 | contig 12400 bp, 11 predicted proteins | sample 1639831 | NCBI WGS metagenome assembly FTCX01 (sample SAMEA3914869, study PRJEB12502) | metagenome | biome: forest; material: soil | place: USA | collected 2012-03-12 | depth 0.1 m
CGCGCGAAGAGAAGCTCGGACTACTCGCAGCCGCCGACGTGGCTCCCGCAGAGAGCGGGCCGTTCGGAGACCAACGGCTGCGCTTGCTGTTCGTGTGCGCACACCCGGCGATCGACGCCGCAGCGCGCACGCCCTTGATGCTGCAAACGGTGCTCGGCTTGGACGCGGCGCGCATCGCCTCCGCGCTGCGCGTCGCGCCGAAGACGATGGGCCAAAGGCTGTGGCGCGCGAAAACCAAGATCCGCGAGGCACGCATTTCGTTCGATGTTCCCGCGGAAGAGCTCGAGCAGCGAGCGGGCGCCGTGCTGGAAGCGATTTACGGCGCGTACGGCAGCGGCTGGGATGATGTCACCGGTCAGGCCGCCGCTTCGCGCGGGCTCACCGAGGAAGCGATTTGGCTGGCTCGGCTGACCGTGCGCCTGCTCCCCGAAGAACCCGAGGCGCGCGGCCTGCTCGCGCTGATGCTCTACGCCGAGGCGCGCGCGAACGCGCGGCGCGGCGCGGACGGCGCGTACATCCCGCTGTCCGAGCAAGACGTGTCGCGCTGGGATGAAGAGCGCATCGCCGAAGCGGAGGCGCTCCTCGTGCAAGCCGCAGCGCAAGGACGAGTCGGACCACTGCAGCTCGAAGCCGCGATCCAATCCGCGCACGTCGCCGGGCGGCGCTCGGGCACGCGCGATGATCGAGCGGTGACGCTGCTGTACGAGGCGCTCGCGCGGATCTCACCGACGCTTGGCGTGCGTGTCGCGCTCGCAGTCGCGTTGGCGAAGACGGGAGGGCCCGCGCTGGGTTTGGCGCAGCTCGATGAAATCGCGTCGTCGCTCGTCGCCGACTATCAACCTTATTGGTCGGCGCGCGCGCACCTGCTCGAAGAGCTCGCGCAAATCGCCGCCGCGCGTGCGGCGTACGAACGCGCGCTCGGGCTCGCCGACGAAGCCGGCGTTCGGCGCTGGTTGCTCGCCAAAAAACGCGCGCTCGGCGGCGACGAGTAGAAATCGAGCGACGCGAAGCGACTGGGGCGTGGAGGCAACCCCATGAAGCTGTATCAGAACCCGCTGTCCCCGAACGTCCGCCGCGTGCGCTTGACCCTGGCCGTGCTCGAGCTCGAGTTTGAAGAAGTCTTGCTCGACTTCTTCAAAGGCGAACACAAAACGCGCGCATACCTCGCGCTGAACCCCAACGGCGCCGTGCCGACGCTCGTCGACGGCGATCTCGTGCTCAGCGAATCCCGCGCGATTCAGCAATACCTCGCGGCTAAAAGGCCCGCAGCGGGCCTGCTCGGGCGCGACGACCAAGCGCGCGCGGACGTGCTCCGCTGGCAATTCTGGGACGCCGCGCACTTCTCGCCGCAACTCGGCACACTCACCTTCGAAAAAATCATCAAACCCATGATGGCGCTCGGCGACCCAGACCCGCGCAAGATCGACGAAGCGCTCGCGGGCCTTCGGCGCTTCGGCGCCGTGCTCGAAGAGCGCCTGCACGGCAAGCGCTACATCGTCGGTGACGCCCTGACGCTCGCCGACCTCACCGTTGCAAGCTCGCTCATGTACGCGCAGGAGACGGAGGCGCCGCTCGGCGAGTTCCCGAGCGTCGAGGCGTGGTTTGGAAGGATTCGTGAGCTGGAGGCTTGGAGGCGGACCGTGCCGGTGCGTTGAGGGGCAGCCAGCTGCTCTCGGTTGCCCTCGTAGGGTGATTGGGAGCAGCCAGCTGCTCGGGATCGCCCTTTGATAGCCGATTGGAGCAGCTGGCTGCTCGTCAGCGGCTGGGCGAGGGCCGATTGGAGCAGCTGGCTGCTCGCCGGCGGCTAGGTGAGGGCGGATCGGAGCAGCTGGCTGCTCTTGGCGGCTATGCGATGGCTGATTGGAGCAGCTGGCTGCTCTCAATGGCCATATGTTGGCCGATCGGAGCAGCTGGCTGCTCTTCGTGGCCATACAATGGCCGATCGGAGCAGCTGGCTGCTCTTGGTACATAGGTGACAGATCGCATCACTCGAGATCGTGACTTCGGATCGAGCCCGCGCCGACTTGGCCGCCGGCATTGTCGGCGAAATAGAGACAAGTCGGAGTGATGACCAAGCCCATCGGTGAAGCTTCGTTGATCACGACCGGCGTCGCTGCTCCGCCCGAAAGCGGCGCGCGCATGATGCGGCCAGCGCTCGAATCGCTCCAATAGACGTAGCTCGCGTCGACCGCGATCGCATTGGGCGAAGGCTGATTCTCGGCGAAGGTGGCGATCGCGCCGGCATCGCCGTCGGCGTCGATGGGCGCGCGGTAGACGCCACCGGTGTTCGGCGTGCCGTCACCCTGCTCGGTCCAGTAGACGTAACCGGCGCTGACCGCGATCGCGTACGGATTCGCGCGGGAGCTGGCGAGCGGGACGGCAGTGCCGCCCGTGATCGGCAGCTTCATCACCGCGCCCATCGCAGCGTTGTTCGTCCAATAGAGCGAAGCTCCGTCGAGCGCGATTCCGTACGGGTGCGTCTGATTGCCAATCAGCGTGGTGCCGGTCGATAGCTTGCCAAGCGGTGCACTCCGGATCGCACCACTTCCGCTGTTCGCCCAATAGACAGCCGTTCCGTTACTGACGATACCGGCGGGACCGGACTCTCGTACGTTCGTGAAGTTGCCGCCGTTACCAGAGCCGTCGAGCAATTCGGATTCGACGATATTGAAGACCGCGCGCGTGAAATAGATTCGCGTCGTGTCGAAGGCGAAGCCGCGCACCACCGTGCGATTCGGGTAGAGCACGCTCCCGGCACCGCCCGCGACGGCAACCTGCGAGACCGTCTGATCCGCGTCATTTCCCCAATAAAGCGTGCCGGTGTGGAGCGCGAGCGCGACCGGCCCGCCCTGATTCGGCGCGAGCACGTGCGCATCGCACACACCATCCGTGCACGAGTTGCTGCCACAGCCGCAAACGTGACCGCAGCTCCCGCAATTGGTCGTGCTGGTCAGCAAGTCCACGCACGAGCCGCCGCAGCTCGTGCAGCTCGGAGAGCCGGCGGCGCCGGCTTCACCGGCGCCCGCGCCAGCCGTCGCAGCCGCAGCACCCGAAGCTCCGGCTTCACCACCACCGGCGTTGCTCGAGCCCGACTCACCACCAGCAGCGTTATTGCCAGCAACGCCGCCGCCCTGAGCGATGCCTGCGCCCCCGCCGGCTGCAGCTCCGCCCTTGCCACCGCTGCCGCTCGAGCCCGAGACACCCGCGCTGCCCGCCGTCGACTGGTCGCTCGACGAACTCGAGCACGACGCTTCCGCGACGGTCGCGAACGCAAGAGCCGCCAAAACCCAAGAACCGATCGCGCGCGACGACTTCATCGCCGAGAGCGTAGCGCAGTCGCTTGCGTGTGGATCGACGTAGCTGCTGGCGTACGCTGGCATGTAGAATCGGGCCAAGCTCGAAAACGCCCACCGACGTGTCCTCGGCAAGGAACCCAATGCTCAAATACACTTCGCTCGCTCTCATGGCCGCGCTTCTTACGGGGGCCGTGTCGGCTCAGGCCACGGCCACGTATCAAGCCTTCATGGCGGTCACCGGCAAGACGCAAGGCGCCGTCAAAGGCAGCGGCAGGTCCAAGAGCAACAAGATCCCGGTCACGAAATTTTCCATGACCGCCGATCCCAAAAAGCAAGACCAGAAGACCGTGACCGTCATCATCGAAGCAAGCGAAGCAGCCGGGCTGACGAAGGCCGCATCGAGCAACGAGATGCTCGCGAAAGTGATGATCTCGGTGCTCAAAGAGCTCCCGGCCGGCAAAGTGCAGGTCGTCGAAAATGTCGAGCTCACGAACGCCGCCATCAAATCGATCAAGAACAGCTTCGACGACAAAGCGGGCGCGATTGATACGATCGTTTTCGCTTACGAAAAGATCACGGACAATGCCGTGAATAACGGGCCGGTTACTGGGAAGGATGATTGGACTCAGTGAGGCGGGGGCGCTCGGCGCACTAGCGTGTTCGGTCGCGCACGCGCGCAATGGGGGACGACAACTCATGGGTTTGTCGTGACCCATTGCTCTTTCGCTTCCGCTCAGCACCACAGACTGAGATCTCGGATGCTCGCCGGCTTCTATGAGGGCCATCGCCCTAGTTTTGGCTGCGATAGAAGCTGCGATTGACCGGCCGCCGGTGCTTTCCGAGACTGCGCGAGTGACTGAAGCACTCGGTCTGGGATTATCCTTAGTTTCGCTTGGGCTATCGGCCACCACGGCGTGGCTGACGCTGTGGCGACGAGGAACGATAAAGCTCGCCCAGCCTCCTTCCGTCTATTTCGGACCAGATGGTGCACGCGAGGTGCACCCCAAAGTCTTTCTGCGGGGCCTTCTCTACTCGACCGCCATTCGCCCACGAATCATCGAGGGCATGTACGTTCGTCTTCGGCGAGGCGATTCCGTCCAATCGTTTCCAGTTTGGGTCTGCGGTGACGACAAGGGAAGCCTTCAGCGAGGGGCCGGACTCGCTGTTGGACCCGACGGCGCCGCGCTTCATCACCACTTCCTTCTGCCGGCGGATGGCACGACGTTTCAGTTTCTTGCAGGAACGTATGTTCTGGAGATTTTTGCCGTACTTGTTGGGCGGCGGACTCCGCTTGCACTGAAGACGTTGGCGCTGACAGTCACGGATCCGCAGGCAGCTGCTCTTTCAAACGATCTAACGCGCGGCCTTTACTTCGACTGGAGTCCCGAAACCGGGCGTTTTACGAGTCACCTCGACAACGCGCGCCTGCGTGGAGAACCCCGACAACCATTCCCGGAATAACGAAGGACTCCAGTTGCGATCGGTGTCGTGCAAGTAGTTCGAAACGTGCTTACCTCGGCGAGCCGGCCGTGAGGAGGAGAGTGTTAGTGTTGGTACTGAAGCGACAGAATCGATTTTGAGCCCCATCTTGGGGCATGTACGATCGCACCGATGACTTATTGGCGTGTCAGTATCCCCGCTATTTCCGGCGCAGTTTTTTTTCCGGGGCGAGAGCATTGGGCCAAAGACGACGGTGTCTCCCTCACGCTTATGGACAAGCATGGGAAGGCGGAACCGGCGATTCCGATCGTCGGCAACGCGCTTACCACCCTGCAGAACAGGTTTGGAAATACCGCGCCCATCGGCAAAGCCAACCTCGACGTTGGCGAGTATCACCCACGAATCTGGCGCGGACAGTTCTCTCCGCGTCCGAGCCAAACACATCAGCTCGCGTGGACGATGTCCGTTCAGGCTGCGCGAAACTTGTTTCTTGATATGCGCGAGGTGTTCCGATGTATTGAACCATCGTCTGCCAACCTCCTCGGTTACGGCCACCGGATCAGAGAACTCATCATTCTCGCGTGCACAGAGGTCGAGTCCGCGTGGAAAAGCGTCTTGGAAGCGAACGGCTATGTGCGCACGAGGGGCGGCCACTGGACGACCGAAGATTACGTAAAGCTTCTGGCTCCGCTGCAGCTGTCGCAATGGCAGCTATCGCTTGTGATGCATACAGAATTTCCCTCGTTCAAGCCGTTCGATGGTTGGGATTCGGTAGCACCGACCAGGTCGCTGAAGTGGTATGCGGACTACAACGCGATAAAGCATGGTCGTGAAGCTGACTTTCGGAAGGCGACACTGGAGTCACTCGTGCATGCGATGGGAGCCGTTTTCGTCATGGTATCGGCGCAATTCGGCCCCCGCCTCCCGTTCGTCGACAATCAACACGGAGCGTCGTCATCGATGCAATCCAACTATCCTTGGACGGAAGACATGGCATCCTTGTCCTCACTGTGGGCCGATGACTTTGCTCTCCTCGCCGAGCCGGTATGGCCCCTAGAGAGCCAATACGTCCCGCCGGTGTGCGCAGCCGGCGCAACTTGGAAACAGACCGCACTAACTTTCTAGCTCGGGTGGCTACGATGATCGACACGGCCGAACGCGTTCGGCGCGGCGAAGAGCAAGCGACCGGCGATCTGCAAGCCGAACGCTACGCGCTGCACCGACGCGCGGCGCTGCACCGACGCGCGAGCTCGCGCAGGATATCGCGCAGCGTCCGTGACCGACGCGACCACGGGCACTCACGTGTCCCGCAGCTTTGCGAAGCGCTCGAGCAGGCGTGGACCGTCGACAAGTTCGAGCCGTGTCGGAACGTATTGTTGAATCGCTCGATCCGTGGCGATGCCCGGAGCAAATTCGGCCGTCGTGGTGATGAGCCCCTTGCTCGCCTTGTGGTCCGCACCCAGCACGCCGAGCAAGGCCCTCACGTCATCGGCGCTTACACGACGCCCCGGCCCGTAGGCTTTGACCTGATCGACGATTCGCACTCCCCAGAAGCCGTCGAGTTCTGCAATCACGTCGCGCCCGCCGTCCCCGCTTCGATGCGTGAGCGTAGTCTTGTAGCCGGCCTTGTCATAGGAAGCGGCGATCAATTCCTCCCATTTTCTGTCGGAGATCCGGAACCTAGCCATCGGATCGTCTTCGAGAAGCTTGGCGATCGCGTCCCACGCAGGGCCGACCACTTGTATCAAGTCTCCGTCCGGAACTTTCCCCAGCGACCTGATCGTCGCGCTGAGAAGGATCAGCGGCGCAGGGTTCGTTACCGTCCCAGTACCTTGCGCTGCGATCGCTGAGACCGAAACGGAAGCCTTGGCTACAACGTTTGCCGTCGCCCCTATCGTCACCCGCCTGTCGCCGCATTTCGGGCAGGGCTCCCACCGGCGATCCATTCCCCGCGGAGTACCGCATGCCGAACACGTCAACCCCGTGATTTCCATTTGTCCCGTGTTCCGTGCATTGAGTACCAGCACCGCCCCGCCGCACTCACGATCCAGCATCTTCTCTAGTAGGCGGGACAGGGCTTGAACCTGCGACGTCCGGCTTGTAAGGCCAGCGCTCTACCGCTGAGCTACCCGCCTAAGGGTCCGCAGTTCGTACCCGCGTTTGGTGCCGCGGGCAAGTGCGGCTCGTTGCCAGTTCACGTCGCCGCGGCGCGCTTCGATCCCGACGCAACCAAGGTCGCGCCACAAACGACCAACGCCGTCCCCGCGACTTCAACCGCCGTGATCGGCTCCCCCAAAAATAAATAAGCGAGCAAGATCGTGGAAACGGGGCCGACGGTGCTCACGATGGCGGCGGGGCCGGAGCCGAGGAGCGCGATGCCACGCGCGAGCAAAAATGCCGGGGCGACCGTGGCCACGAGCGCCATCAGCAAGCCGATGCCATAGACGGCTGGGGCGAGGCCGAGCAACTTTGCGCCCGTGGCTGCGGCGTGGAGCAACACGGCGGCGGTGGCGGCGAGGAGGGCGAGGGAGGTGAAGCGTTGGGAGCCGAGCTTGGGCACCATGCGGCCGGCGCCGAGGAGGTAGAGGCCGTAGGTGAGGGCGCACGCGAGGACCCAGGCGGCGCCGCGCGGGACGTCGGAGCCGAAATTGCCGAGCTCGCCGCGGAAGGCGAGGGCGATGCCGCCGTAGGTGAGGGCGAGCGAGTAGATTTGGCGGCGGCCGATGCGTGCGCCGAAGAGTGCGGCTTCGGCGAGCACGACGAGTGTCGGGTAGACGAATAGGATGAGGCGCTCTAACCCGGCGGAGATGTAACGGAGGCCGATGAAGTCCGTGAGCGCGGCGGCGTAGTAGCCGAGCACGCCCAGCGCGATGATGACGGCGGCGTCGCGCCGTGTGAGTTTTGCGCCGCCGCGCGACGCGAAGCCCGCGCCGAGCGCGAAGAACGGCGCGGAAAAGCCGAAGCGGAGCGCGAGCAGGCTGACGGCGTCGACGCCGTGCCGGTAAGCGAGCTTGACCAGCACGGCTTTGGTCGAGAACGCGACGCTCGAGAGGAACACCAGGAGCACGCCCAGGATTCGGGCGCGCGCCGGGCTCGCGTTTGCGTTACTTGACGCTGCTGACGTTGCAGTTGGCGTCGCAACCATCTCCGTTCATGCGGTTGCCGTCATCGCACTCTTCGTACGGTTTCTGCAAGATACCGTCGCCGCAGCGCGGGCCGAACTTGCACATCGGGCCGCATTTGCCGTACGCGCCGGTGTTCATGCCGTCGTCGCATTCTTCGAAGCCGGATTGGACGATGCCGTCACCGCAGCTCGGGCCGAGCACGCAGCCGGGCGCGCAGCCGCCGTATTGGCTCAAGTTCACGCCGTCATCGCAGGCTTCGGGCGGGTTTTGCTTGATGTCGTCACCGCAGTACGGGCCGCGCGCTTTGCAGCCGGGCATGCAGCCGCCGTAGCTGCCGTCGTTCTTGCCGTCGTCGCAGACTTCGTCGCTCGCGACGATGCCGTCGCCGCAGGTCGATTGGCATTGCGACTTCGGTTTGTTGAAGTCTTTGAGCGTCACCTTGAAGTTCGAGCCGCATTGGTTGCGTTCGGCTTGGAACATCACGACTTCGTAGATGCCGTTCGGCTTGAGGCCGAAATCCAGGGTCTTCGTGCCCGTGATCAGGCTCTGCGTGACTTGCGCGGTGCCGTCCGCGGTGTCCGGCCCGGTGCCGTCCGTATCGGCGTCGAGGGTGAAGGAGCCGGTGAGCGGCGTGTGCAGGCCGCCGAGATCGACCGCGAGGTGGCCGTTCACGAACACCCACGTGTCGTCGTCACCCGAGAAAGCGAACTGCTCGCCGCCTTGGTACTCGAACCAGAAGTGCGTCTCGGTCGTGAAGGAGACGTTGCGCGCGGGGCTACACGGCGCGGCTTCGTCGCCGAGCGCGACCCAGCCCTGGCCGTGGAGCGGATCGAAGTAGTTGATCATCGTGCCCGCGCCGTTGTCGTGATTGACGGCGCTGTCGTACACGTACGTCGTGGTCGTGCCGCTCTGGCCGAGCGTGAGCTCACCCGGCAGGGTGAGGTTCACGCCGTCCACGTCCGTGTACCACTGCGCGAAGTTCGCGGGCCCCGAGGTGTTCGGGTATGCCGCGCCGTTGTACGCGTTTGCGCCTGGATTTTGGCTGCAATCACCGCCCGGGCAGGAGTAGACCATGCGGTCGTTCGCGCCCAGGTTCGCTTCCACGATGCCGAGGATGCCGCCGCCGTTCAGCTGATTGAAGTCGGGGTGCGGCGTCATGCCGTTCAGCGCGTTGCCGTGGCCGATGAAGTCACGCATCGTGATCGGCAAGGGCAAGCTCGGCGGCGGATTGTTCGTGATGTCCGTGCAGGTGAAGCCTTTCTCCACTTTGCACGTGCTCGAGCAACCATCATTGTCGCGGTTGTTGCCGTCATCACACTCTTCGTCGTCGTAACGCTGACCGTCGCCGCACACGGATTTGCAGACGCCGTTCGTGCAGCTCGGCTCGAGTTGGCATTTGTAGCAACCGTCGAACGCGAGCTGATTGCCGTCGTCGCACTGCTCGCCGCGCTCGACGATCTTGTTGCCGCACGTGGTCGCCGTGCAGGTGAACGGCGCGGCTTGCAAGCAGTCGTAGCCCGCGGTGATCTTGCAATTGGCGTCGCAGCCGGTCTTCGGCACGGTCTCGCCCGTCGCGTATTCGCACTCTTCGAGGCCGGCCAAGATGCCGTCGCCGCATTTCGCGGCCGTGCACGGCAGGCCCATCACGTCGCAGGTCCAGCCAGCTTCGAGCTTGCAGCTCGCGTCGCAGCCGTCACCCGCTTGCGTGTTGCCGTCGTCGCACGTCTCGCTGCCGGTGATCTTGCCGTCGCCGCACTTCACGGTCGAGACGCATGGCTGACCCGGCGTGGGGCAGGCGTAATTGGCTTCGATTTGCCGACAATCCGCGGTGCAGCCGTCACCCGACGCGGTGTTGCCGTCATCGCAGACTTCGCCCGCGACGTTGATCAAGCCGTCACCGCACGTGGGCGCTGGGCCATTGTCGGCGCCCGCGGTGTTGCAGTCGCCGGTCGTCGGATCGCAGCTGTTCGTGTCGCCGCCGTCGCCCGGAAGATTCAAGGTCGCGCCCGCGCCGAGCGAGCCGCCGCTCGAGCCGCCGTTCGCGCTCGTGCCACCGCCATCGACCGTGCCGCCCGTCGTGATGCCGCCGCCGCTCTTCACTTCGGGCGCTCCGCAATGCAACACGCCGAGCAGCGAAACGACCACGAGTGAGACGGACAGGCGCATCTGTGAGCCGAGCATCATGAATCCTCCGAGCAAATCCCGATCGCAAAGCGGCCAGGGTCATTCATTTTGAACATAGCGTCCCGACCGATGACGATTTTTCGTGGGCGCGCGCCAAAAGGAGTGGGCATGTGTAAGGCGCGCGTGAGCGCATGTGGGCCGCACGCTTCACGGCTCGAGCCGCATCACCCCTTCGGTTGAAGACGGCGCGCGTTTACCGCGTGACGGCAGCGAGACGCCGAGGTGCGACGAAATGCCGATTCTTGATTGGGGGTTCAGCGCTGACGGCGCGGCACGCGCGGGTAGCTCGCGGCGCCTCGCTCCGAGCTACCCACGCTTCGGAGCTTCGTCCGCGCTGAACCCAAAAAACGAGCGCGCGATCGCCGGCGCCGCGCTCACTTCGCCGGCGAGCACTGCACGCCGCCGAGCGACGTTTTCACGGAAAACCCGCTGCCGCTCGCTGCGTACGTCGAGCAACCGAAGCCCTCGATGCAGAACGTCTGCGAATCACAATCGACGGAGAATTGGTTGTCGCCGAAATCGAAAGCGCAGCCGGTGCTCGAGGTCGCCGCGCGCGTGAGCGTATCCATGTTGCCGCTCACGACACAGCTGAGCTTCGCGTTCGCGCAAATCGAACACGCGTAGGTTTGATTCGCGCCAGCGCCGGCGCCCCCGTTGCCTCCCGCGTCACCCGTCTGCACGACGCCACCGCACGCGCTCTGTCCCAACCAGAGCAACCCCCCGAACATCAACCCCGAGATCCACCGCGCCACGCCTCAGGCATAGCACGGGTCAGCCGCGGCTCACGCGACTCGCTGCGTGCCGCTGCGACGAAGCTCCGAATCTCGACGCTCGGTCGCGGAGACGCCGTGGATCTGAACCTTCAAGTAATCAACGTGATCAAGAATCCGCTTGACGGCGCCAGTCGGGTCCTTCGCTTGAAAGGACGCGAGCTGCGTCAGATACGGCGTCAGCTCTCGTAGCATCTCGACCGCGATGTCTCGGCCGTGTGGAAGCTCGAGCATGCGCCCGATGGTTTCCAGGTCCTCTACGCACTGTCGAAAGGTGTCCATGATGAGTGATTATCCACGACGGCGAGTTCCGCTCAAGATGGCATGATGCAACGCGGAGCTCCTAAATTTCTGCGGGAACGTGTTGCAGTTTTCGCGACAGGTGCGCGTGCATTTTTTGCCTCGATCGCGAGCGAAGCGCGCGCGGTCGTTCGCTCGCCGCGCGATTTGCTCACGCGCGGTTCTCACTCTCGGCAGTGTGCGTCTGCGCCGGACGCGCAGCTCCGCTCGCGCGCCACGGTCGGGGCAATCACGGTCATGCGGTCACGCGCGCGTGCGTGTCTCGGATTGAGCAAGCGCGCCATTTCGCGCTGTAAACAGCGAACGGTTTTTGAACGCGAACCTCGAGCGATTATTTTCGAGAGCTGAATTCCGGCGGACTTTCGTTGGGGGGCGGCCCGCTGAAAGCTTGCGGCCGTGACAATTCGGAAACGGCGCGCTCGCGCACGAGACCCGAGCGCGCAGTCGGTGCGGCGTGTGCACCCGCTTCGGTGTCCGCGCTGGCGGAGTCAGGCCTACATCCAGCCCGAGGCGCGGAGCTCGCAATCTCGCCGCAAACTCTCGAGACCGCGGGCGACCAACCTGGCGAGGCTCGACACCCTTCGGCCATGCACCAAGCCCGCCAGTGTCGTTCGCCCGCGGTTCGTCGAATCCGATTTAGGCGCCGCGGAGTCGAACACGCGCGGTCGCGCGTGCGACCAAGCCACGCTCCGCTCACCAGTCGAGTTGCGCCCGCCGCAAGCGCTCAACAACCACAACGCCTCGAAGCCGAGGAGCGCGAACACAAGCGAGCTCATGCGTGCTCTCGCACTGCATGGCGGGGGGACGTCACCGATCGGAGATGTGACGCGCGACGCGCTGTGCTCGGAGGTCGGAGCGTATCGCGTCGGCGATGGCCGCCCTCGTCGAGTGCGTCTATTGAGGAGTGCATCGAGTGAGCACGCGCGTGGTCTTGCGTGCGACGCGCTCGGCGCGTGCGTCGTGGCGCATGTACGAACGGCGTGCGATGCCTCGAGCGACTGCGAGCACTCGCTCGGCGAGCGCTGCATCGCGGCTCCTGCGCGGTCGCGAAAAAGCGCGCCATCGCGCTACTATTGCGACAGCTGCTGCTCCCGGCGCCGCCGCACTGCACTTCGTGAAGCGCAAGGTGCCAGCGGGAGTGCAGGCTTGGAGATTCTCGCCGTCGAACGAGAGTTTTAGGAACTTGAGCGGGGCGGACGGGACTCGAACCCGCGGCCTCCGGCGTGACAGGCCGGCGTTATAACCAACTTAACTACCGCCCCGTTCGACGGCGCGCGGTACATAG
>FTCX01000053.1_pt1 | contig 12379 bp, 9 predicted proteins | sample 1639831 | NCBI WGS metagenome assembly FTCX01 (sample SAMEA3914869, study PRJEB12502) | metagenome | biome: forest; material: soil | place: USA | collected 2012-03-12 | depth 0.1 m
CGGAAGATGGTTTTCCCGGCTCGGTATTTCTGAATCAAGCCGATCTCACGGCGCTCGAGGGCTCGCTGCCGGATGACGCCGCGCCCTACGTCGACATCGACTCGTATCAAGGTGGCGTGTACGCGGATGCGCTCAAAGCGGGCGCGGACGCGCTGAGCATCGAGGCCAGCGCCGTCACCGGCAACATCAGCGTCCAATTCATCAATGACTCGCTGACGACGCTCGCCGTCTCCGATCCGGCGCCGATCGATCCGGATACGAAAGGGCTCGAGCGCGGCTACGCTTACCTGCAGCTGCTGAAGACGGATGAGTTCTCGCGCATCGGCTCGCGCTACGTGGTCGCGGTCGGGCCGTTCAACGCGCTCGCCAAATCGAAATACCAAGCGAGCAACGGCGCTAGCGAGCAGTTGATGGGCGCCGATCAGCGCCAGTGGTTCCTCGACACGATGAAAGCGTCGACGCGTACGTTCAAGATCTGGGGCAACGAGGTCTGCTTTCAACAGCGTCACATCGATTTGACGCCGGTCACGCTCGCGCCCGAGAACCTGCGCATCAAAATCCAAATCTCGGCCGAAGATTGGGACGGCTTCCCGAACGAGCGGGAAGCGCTTTTGCAGGAGCTCGCGCCGCTCGGCAACGTGATCATCGTGTCCGGGGATTTGCATTGTTTCTTCGCCGGCACGCCGTTTTCGAGCGCGGATCCGACGCAGCGCTTGGTCGAGTTTTTGACCGGCAGCCTCACCTCCACCACTTGGCAAACCGGGCTCTCCACGCTCGCCGGCTCGAACTCGACGCTGCCCGCCTCAGTGCAGGTGATTGCGGCGCAGATCGGCACGCTCTTGACCGACCCCGATACGAAGCCGAACCCGAACCTCGCGTTTCAAAACCTGTCCGACAACGGCTACGGCGTGTTCCAAGTGAGCGGCGATAATCTCAGCGTGAGCCTGTTCAGCGTCTCACCCGCAAACGTCGCGACGCCGCCGGATCAGTTGCCGGGCGCGCTGGACACGCTATTCGCTCGCCAAGATTTCGAAGTCGACGCAGGCGCGCCGGATTTGTTTCGTGTCGATGACAGCGGGCGCTCACGTTGGGATCTCGATTCGATGAGTTGGGTGCCCGAAACTTGAAGTCGAATCGCGCGCGCATTTCGAGTTAACGCGCGGCACAATCCCACATTGGCTGACGACGAGCGCACACGTCGGTGTCGTGCCCCTGCGCAAAAACCGCGCTCGCGTTGCAAACTGGCTTGCGAGAGCGGCACGGCAAGTGCTTAGTTACAGTTGGATGTTTTCGCGCCCAGCGCACACCTTACTTCGAGTCGCATTCATCGTATCTGCCAGCATCGGCTCGGCGTGCTCCGTCTACGATCCTTCGATGCTCGCGCTCGAAGACGCGAGTGCGAGCGCGGCGGCAGCCAGCATCGGCGGCAGCGGTGGCGCAGCGAGCGCGAACGGTGGCAGCGCTGGTCGCGCCGACGCGAGCGCCGGCGGCTCGCCGCTCGGAGCAGCTGGTAGCGCGAACCACGGAGGCACGGGCTCACTTGGCGGCACGAGCGCGCTCGGCGGCACCACGAACGGCGGCAGCGCGAACGGCGGCAGCCCGAGCGGGGCCACTGGCGGCCTAGAAATGAGCAGCGGCGGCACGAGCTCGGGCGGCAGCGCGCACGGCGGTAGCCCGAGTGGCGGCAGCACGAGCGGTGGCGCCGGCAGCGGCGGAGCGGGCGCGCCGGGCGTCGATCCGTGCTTGCGCAGCAATTGGAAAGCGAGCGCGTCCGAATCGAGCCTCCGCACCGACGTGCCCGAGCTGTACAACCCGCCCTCGCAAGCCGTCGATGGTGACGGCAGCACGCGCTGGTCGAGCGGCGCGGCGCAGGTCGGCGGAGAATGGTTCTTGATCGATCTCGGCGCGATCGCCGCGCATTTGACGCAAATCGCGCTCGATACGAGCGAGCACCCGACCGATTACCCGATCTCGTACAAGCTCGAAGTCTCGAGTGACGGCGCGAGCTACGCGTTCGTGACCTCGGGCTCCGGCTCGAGCCTCACGACCATCAAGTTCAGCGACGAATCAGCGCGCTACCTGAAAATCACGCAGACCGGCAGCTCATCGTCGTGGTGGTCGATTCACGAGATCAGCATTTCCTGCCAAAGCAACTGAGCCGCGCTCAGCGCCTGCGCCAGCGACGCACTTGGTGCCCGCCGCCGCCGAGCAAACCCAAATCGACGAGCAGCGCGAGCGCCGTGAGCAGCCAACCCACAGGGGTGACGTCGCCACCGCTGCTCAGCGAGTTCACCGCGAACGCAAACACGAGCGTCGTGAGCGGCAGGAAGATGAACCCGAGCAACGCCAACAAGCGGCTGTGAAACGCGCGCAGGAAATAGTGATTTCCGAACAGCCAGACCAAGAACAAAACGAAGCGCGGAAACGCGAGCGCGAGACAGCCGAGGAAGCAAGGCACACGCAGAAGTTACCTCAGACTCGTGACCGCGCGCAGCACTCGAAGCGCAAATCAACGCGAAGAAGTGTGACGTTTGTGCCTTGAATTCGGGTTTTCTCCGAGCGCACATGGGCGGGTCATTGCTAATTTCCCGCTCGCGCGCGCGAGGCCATCGACACACGCGTGAATCGACCGTATGACGCCGGCTCCCCAAGGAGGACTCTCGTGAAGGCATCTTCAATCGCTGTGATTTTGGCGTTCGGAACTCTGGCGCTCGTGGCTTGCGGTGGCTCGTCCGAGCCCGCGGCCGCACCGCCGCCGCCGCCCGCGCCGACCGAAGCTCCCCCGCCGCCCGCGGCGACGGAAGCTCCCGCGGCCGCCGCGCCCGCGCCCGAGCCGCCGAAGGCCGAGCCGCGCACGCTGGACGTGACGATCGAACCGAAGAGCGGCTCCAAGCTGAGCGGCAAAGCGACGCTCACGGAAGTCGACGGCGGCGTCAAAGTCACGCTCTCCGTCGAAGGTGTCACCCCTGGGGGTGATCACGGCGCGCACGTCCACGAAAAGGGTGATTGCAGCGCGGCGGATGGCGCGAGCGCTGGCGGTCACTTCAACCCGCAAGGCAACGAGCACGCGCTGCCGACGACCGCCAAGCGTCATCTCGGTGATCTCGGCAACCTCGTGATCGCGAAGGACGGCAAAGGCTCGCTCGAAATCACGATCCCCGGCGCGAACCTCAAAGCGGGCGATCCGAATTCGTTCGCCGGCAAAGCCATCATCGTGCACGCCAAGAAAGACGACGGCGGTCAGCCCACCGGCAACGCCGGCGGCCGCATCGGCTGCGGCGTCATCCCGCAATAACGCGCTCCGAGCGCGAGCACGGAAAGCGCCCCGGTCCGCCGCATTTGTTGCGGTTCGTGACCAGGGGCGCTTTTCTTTTTTGGGTTTGATGGTCACGCGAAGCGGGCCATTTTCGGCCCAGCCTTCGGCGTCCCGTTGCGAAAAGAGCGCCTATTTCCGCCAAGATCGCGCAGAATCGCGCTTCGGCTGAGCCGGTTTTCCGGCGTGCTCGTATCTACTAGTGAACGCGCTACGCTTTCGGGCCTGCGGCGTACATCGAGCAGCGACCAAAGGTGAGAAGGGTGAGCCAGATGTTCCCAGCCAAATTCCGACGTGGCTTCGGTTTCGCGCTCGCGCTGAGCGCGCTGTGTGCCTCCGCCTGCTCCAGCTCGAAGGATGATACGAGCTCGCTCACTTCGGGCATCACGCTCGAGCCCGGCACGACGATGGCCGCGCTCGATGAGTTCGTCGGCAGCACGCCGGATGAATGGGGCTGGGCCGGCGGCGCATTCACGACGCCCGCGGATCAAGCCGTCTTGCCCGCTGCCACGCCGGCCACGTTCGTCTGGACGGCGGACCCGTCCGGAGATCCCACGGGCGCGGCGCTCGACCCGAGCAAGCAGCAAGGCCAGGTGTTCTTGCTCCAATTCGACTCGCCCGCGACGCCGAAGCTGCTGCGCGTGTTCACGACCGCGATGACGTACACGCCGGACGCCGCGAGCTGGCAGCTGCTCGTGGGCGCGGCTGACACCATCACCCTGACGATCACCGAAGCCACCTTCGAAAACGATCAAATCCTCCCCGAAGGCGGCCCCCACACCGGGCAAACCATCCACTTCACGACTCAATAACGAATCGACGGCGCGGACGGCGGAGTCGACGGCTTCCCGGATTTACCGCCAAGACGCCAAGGTGAGAAGAGATCGCCAATTTTTGGGGGGCCGCAGATCGCGCAGCGGCGCGGCGTGCGAACCTCGCGCTCCAACGTGGTTCGGAAAATCGTTGAGCGACGGCTGTGAGCTACCAGCTCCGAAATCGGTCGACGACCGCTGAACCCAACAAAACTCGGCGACCTCAGAGATCTCGGCGTCTTGGCGGTGAAATCCGGGAAGCCGTTGCGACGCTTGCTGCGCCGCCAGTTTTCAGCTGGCGCGCGCGCGCGGGGATTCGTCGAGGGCGGAGGCTTGGCGTTCGACGCGCGCGAGCTTCTCGGCTTTTTGTGCGAGCGAAACGCGGGCGTTGCTGAGCACCCATTCACTCACTTCGGCGGCCATCGCAGGGCGCACGCGGGCTTCGAGCTCGAGCGCGAACTCGCGCGCTGATGCAAAGCGTCGAGCGCTGTCTCGATTCAGGCCGCGCAGGGTGAGCGCATCGAGCTCCGGCGAGACGAGCGGGTTGTACTCACTCGGTGGATGCACGGTGTCATCGAGCACGCGCCCGAGGATGATGCCTTGCGTCTCACCTTCGAACAGGCGTTCGCCCGCGAGCAGCTCCCACAAGATCACCGCCGCGCCGTAGATGTCCGTGCGCAAGTCGATCACGCCGCCCTGAATTTGCTCGGGCGCCATGTACGGGATTTTGCCTTTGAGCTGACCATCCCGCGAAACGCTGGACCGACCCGCCGCTTTGGCGATGCCGAAATCGATCAGCCGCGCGACGCCATCCACGCCGACGATCACATTTTGCGGTGACACATCCCGGTGCACCAAGCCGAGCGGCACGCCGAGTTGATCGGTGGCTTGGTGCGCCGCGTGCAAACCGTGCAAAATCGAGGCGGTGATCGCGACGGCGATCGGAACCGGCACGGGCACGTGGGCTTCGCGCAGCGCGCGCGAGAGCACGCTCAGCGATTCACCCTCCACGTATTCCATCACGAGGCAGAGCTCGCCGCCTTCGGCGAGCACATCCAGCACCGTCACGACGTTCGGGTGCCGCACGCGGCTGGCGAGGCGCGCCTCGTCCAAAAACATGGCGACGAACTCCGGATCCTTCGCCATTTGCGGGAACAGGCGCTTGATCGCGACGGTGCTCGAGAAGCCGAATGCGCCGCGCGCTTTGCCGAGGTGCACGGTGGCCATGCCGCCCGAGGCGATCTCGTCGTAAATCGTGTAACGGCCTTCGGCGAGGCGCGGCGAAGAAGGCGCGCCGACGAGCGTCTCGGCGGTGCGGCCGTCACGCAAGACGGCGATGCGATCGCACAGCGCGAACACCTCATCCATCCGCTGCGAGACGTACAGGCACGTCGTGCCCGTCGCTTTCAGCGTGCGCAGCCACGTCAGCAAACGCTCGCGCTCGCGCGGCAAGAGCGAGGCCGTCGGCTCATCCAGAACCAGGATTTTCGCGTTGTGCGCGAGCCCGCGCATGATCTCGACGATTTGCTGCAGCCCCGCGCTGAGCGAGCCGACCGGCATCGCCGGATCGAGCACATCCGCCAAGCCGAAGCGCTCGAGCAATTGGCGTGCTTCAGACTCGAGGCGCGCTTCATCCACCAAACCGAAGCGACGCGGCTCCCGCCCGAGCATGACGTTCTGCGCGACCGAAAGCTCGGGCACGAGCATCGACCGCTGATGCACGACCGCGATGCCGTTGCTCTGTGAATCATGCGGGCTCGAGAGCGTGATGCGCTTGCCTTCGAGCCGAATCTCACCCGAATACGAGCCGTGTCGGTGCACGCCCGCGAGGATCTTCACGAGCGTGGATTTGCCGGACCCGTTCTCGCCGCACAGCCCGACGATCTCACCCGCGGCGGCGCCGAAGGTCACATCCTTCAGCACCTCGACGCGCCCGAAGCTCTTCGCGAGGCCCACGAACTGAAGCAGTGGAACGGATGCGCGCGCACGCTCGCCATCGGGGATCGTATCCCGACTGGCGTGCCCTAAATCCGTGTCTCGCCCAGCCATCGCAGGGAGACCTCCGCTCAGCATGCCTTATGTCTGTCATAGGTTCAGTACGAAGCCAACTCGAAATTACCCAGAAACATGGCCGGATTTTGCGGATTCTTGCGCAAAACCGTACAAGTCCCTTCGGGTTGGAAGGACGTAGTGAAACATGCCGCACGCACACGCGCGCGAAGGGCTCGGGCCGCATGCACGGAAATAAAACAAAGACCCAGACTCGCCGGGCTGATCACGGATTAGGCGAGCAGCCACACGCCAACGAGAGTCTGACCGAACAGGCGCCAGTCGCCCCGCAAAACACGCGAGCGGCCCAGCGCTAAAGCCCGCGCAGCGCCAAGAAACAGCTAGTTGCGCAGCAACCAGCTCGCAAGACCAAAACCTAGCTTAGACCCGCGAAGGCGGATCCTCGTCGCGTAGTCCCAAACTGGCGATCAATCTTTGCAGACTGCGTCGGTTCACGCCCGCGAGCTCGGCGGCGCGCGTCACATTGCCGGATGTTTTTTCGAGCAGCGCCTTCACGTACAAGATTTCGAATTGTTCGGTCCAGACGAGCCGCGCATCCTTCAGCGGCAGGTGTGAGGGCACGACTTCTTCGAGCCGCGTCGCATGCGCTGCGTCACGCATGAGCGCCGGCGACGGCGCGGCCTGACTAAAACCGAGCGACACACTGCGCTCGATGAAGTTTCGCAATTCACGCACGTTGCCCGGCCAAGCTCGCGAGCTCAAAGACGAAAGCAGCTCCTTCGGCATGCTCTCTTTGTCGCCCGCATAACGCCGAAAAAAGTGCTGCGCGAGCAGCGGAATGTCGTCGCGCCGCGCACGCAATGGCGGGAGCTGCAGCTCCACCACGGCGATGCGGTAATACAGATCTTCGCGGAAGGTGCCGGAGTTTACATTTTCCGCCAGCGGGCGATTCGTGGCCGCGACGATGCGCACGTCCACGCGTTTGCTCGAGTTGCTCCCGACGCGCCGCACCTCGAAGCGCTCGAGCACGCGCAAGAGCTTCGGTTGGAGCGCGGGCGGTAGCTCGCCGATCTCGTCCAGAAAGAGCGTGCCGCCGTCGGCTTCTTCGAACAAGCCGCGGCGATCGGAGACTGCGCCGCTGAAGGCCCCGCGCACATGTCCGAACAATTCACTCTCGATCAGGTTTTCGGCGATCGCGCCGCAATCCACGACCACGAACGGCTGACTCGCGCGCGGCGACGAATCGTGAATCGCGCGCGCGACGAGCTCTTTGCCGGCGCCCGTCTCGCCTTGGATCAAGACAGTCGTGTCGGTCGGCGCGATCTTCTCCAAAATCGCGTAAAGCCGGCGCATTTCGACGCTCACGCCGAGCACATCCCCGAAGCTGTGGCGCGGTGAAAGCTCGACCAACGCGCGCTCGCCGCTCGATGAAACCGAAAGCACGGTCGAGCCGAGCCGCACTTTGGAGCCGGGCGCGAGCTCCGCATCTCGCACGCGCACACCATCCACGAAGGTGCCGTTGGTGCTGCCCGAGTCGACGACGCGCGCGACATTGCCCGCGAAACGCAGCTCGCAATGAAAGCGCGACACGGTGCGATCTTTGAGCGGCAGCTCGTTGCTCGGCGCGGTGCCGATGCGCATGCCCGCGGGATCGAGCGCGCGGCGCACGCCCGAATCTGGCCCTTCGACGACCACGAGCTCGATGCGCGGGTATTCGAGTTTCGCCGGTTGATCCATCACCTGCGTGGTGACGTCACTGGGCTGCTCGCTCATTCGTTCGTTTCCTCGGGCTCTTTCCGGCTGACCGCGCGGAGTCGCCGATGAACCTTTGATTTAGCATGCTGGTTCCGCGCTACGCGGCGTGAATTGAGCAAACGCGCGCGCGATTTCCGCTCACCGCGGCATTGCGGGCCGCGCCCCGACGAATGAGCGGCCGACCGAGTGCGGTCCGAGGCACCGCACCCGCGCCGAAAAACGGGCCAAATCCCGCGCTTTTTCGCGTGTTTCGCGCTGGCACGCGGCCTGCTTAGGCGAGCGCAACCGCTCGGTCTCTGTGGCCGGGGGCGCAAAGCCGAAACGGATGACCACAGCGCAGCCAATTCAAAATCACGGCAACTCGAACGGGGATCCGGACATTGCGCAGCGAATGCCCGCGCTCGAGCTCGTCCGCATCGAAAAAAGCTTCGGCGGCGTACGCGCGCTGCGCGGTGCGAGTATGTCGGTGCGGCGCGGCGAAATCATGGGCTTGTGCGGCGAGAACGGCGCCGGCAAGTCGACATTGCTGAAGGTGCTGGCCGGCGTGCACGGCTTCGGCAGCTACACGGGCGATGTGATCGTCGGCGGGAAGCTGCAGAAGCTGTATCGCCCGATCGACGCGCGGCACGTCGGCATCGCGGTCGTGCACCAAGAGCTGATGCTCGTGCCGGAGCTCACGGTCGCGCAAAATCTGTTGCTCGGGCGTGAACCGCGTCGCTTCGGTTTGGTCGACGAAGTGCAGCTCGAAGCGATGGCGCGCGCCGATCTCGCGCGCTTCGGCTTCGCGGATCAGATCGACGTGACCAAGCCGGTCGCAGAGCTCGGCATCGGCCTGCAGCAAATCCTCGAGATCGTCCGCGCGCTCTCGCTCGATGCGAAAATTTTGGTTTTGGATGAACCGACAGCGGCGCTCACCGGCCAAGAAGCGCGCTTGCTGCTCGGTTGGCTCAAGCAACTGCGCGCCGCGGGCACGACTTGCATTTACGTCTCGCACCGCCTCGACGAGGTGTTCGAGATCTGCGACCGCGTCACCGTCCTGCGCGATGGCCGCACCGCGGCGACGCTCGAAACCACCGAAATCACGCCCTCGCGCGTGGTCGCGGAGATGGTCGGGCGCAACGTCGATCTGCAAACGCGCGCGGCTCCGCTCACGGGTGAAGCCAAAAAGCCGGTGCTCACGCTGAACCAGTTCAACGTGCACCGCCAAGTCGCGAAGAACGAAGCGAAGGCGGGCGAGAGTGACGAACGCCGCTTCGTCGTCTCCGGCGTCTCGCTCAGCCTGCAGCCCGGCGAAATCGTCGCCGTGTGCGGCGCGATGGGCTCGGGTCGCACCGCGCTCTTGTCCGCGCTGTTCGGTTGCGCGCGCGCCGGCGCGAGCGGCGAAGTGCTCTTGGACGGCAAACCCGCGCAGCTCGATTCGCCAATCGCAGCGATTCGGCAAGGCCTCGCGTTCGTGCCGGAAGATCGCAAAGGGCGCGGCCTCGTTCTCGGCATGAGCGTCGCGGAGAACCTCGCGATCACGTCCCTCGCCTCGCGTGAAGTGATGGGCGATGGCGCGCGCTTCGGCCTCGTCGACGACGTCGGCGAAGCGCGCCTCGCGGAGAAGCAAATCCGCGCGCTCCGCATCCGCGGTGAAGCCGGCGCGATCGTCTCGACGCTTTCCGGCGGAAATCAGCAGAAAGTCGTGCTCGGCAAATGGCTCGAGCATCCGCCCAAAGTGCTCTTGCTCGATGAGCCGACGCGCGGCGTCGACGTCGGCGCGCGCGAAGAAATCTACACGATCCTCGAAGGCCTCGCGCAAAAGGGCGTCGCGATCTTGTTCGCGTCGTCGGACTTGGTCGAAGTGCTGCGCCTCGCGCAACGCATCATCGTGCTCCGGCACGGACGCCCCGTCGGCGAAATCAGCGCGGCCGACGCCACCGAGAACGCCATCGTCGAGCTCAGCACGGGCGCGAGCAGCATCGCGCCCGCGCGCGCGAACGGCGAAGCCTCGCGTACGCGCAATCCCCAGCCCTCCTCCACTTCCAGCCTGCAGGCCTAGGCCATGACTCAAGCCGCCATCCCCCAAGCCACTTCCAAATCGCAGCCCGCGCTCGCGGATCTGCTGAATTCGCGCACGATTCGCACCGCCGGCGTGCTCGCGCTGCTCTGGATCGGACTCGCGCTGCATCCGGACACGCGTGAAGCGTTCCTCACTTCTGGCAACCTGAGCAACGTCACTGCGCAGGTCGCCGAGATCGTGATCATCGGCGTGGGCATGACGTTCATCGTGCTCACGGGCGGCATCGATTTGTCGGTCGGCGCCGCGATGGCGCTCTTCGGCGTGGTGGCCGCGACGCTGCAAATCGATCATCACATGCCGGCCATCGTCGCGATCCTCGCGGCGGTCGGCGCCTCGTGCATCGTCGGTTTGTGGCACGGGCTGCTCGTGACGCGGCTCCGCATCCCGCCGTTCATCGCGACGCTGAGCGGCTTCCTCGCGTATCGCGGACTCGCGTTGCTCTTGTCCGATGCGCGCGGCCTCTCGCCGATGGCGCCTGATTTCGCCTGGATCGGCGGGCAAATCCCGGAGGGGCCGGCGTTCGCCGTGTGCACCATCGGCTACGCGATTGGCATGCTCGTGCTGTTCACGCGCGAGCGTCGGCGTCGCGCGTTCGGTCTGCCCGCGCAAAGCACGCTCGCGATCGGCGCCCAAGCGGCCGCGATGACGGTCGTGTTCGGCCTGCTGCTCGCGATTTACCAAGAGGGCATGCCGGTGCCGGTGCTGATCGCGGGCATCGTCGTCTCGCTCGGCGGTTTGATGCTGCGCGCGAGCCGCGTCGGTCGTTACGCGTTCGCGATCGGCGGCAACGCGGAAGCCGCCCGCCTCTCGGGCATTCCGGTCACGCGCGTCAAAGTCATCGTCTACTTGATGACCGCGGTGCTGACCGCGTTCGCTGCGCTGATCTCTGCCGCGCGCACCAACGGCGTCACGCCCGGCAACATGGGTTTGATCCGCGAGCTGCACGTGATCACCGCCGTCGTGATCGGCGGCACGAGCCTCTCGGGTGGCCGCGCGACGATGCTCGGCACGCTGCTCGGCGCGCTCATCTTCGGCACGCTCTCGAACGGCATGAACCTGCTCAACGTCAACTCCAACTGGCAGCTGATTCTCACCGGCGCGATTTTGCTCGGAGCCTCCACGCTCGACTCGCTCGCCATCCGCACGGAAGCTCAATGAACACGCGATCTGGCTTTTTTCTTGGGGTATTTCTGCTCGGCGCTTTGAGCGCGTGCAAAGGCAAAACCGGCACGAACGAAGCGCAAGCTGCGAGCGGCCCGAACACGCGCGTCGCGTTCCTGCTCTCCACGCTGCAAGAAGAACGCTACAAAAAAGATCAGAAATACTTCGAGGATCTGGCGAGCAAGAAAGGGCTCTCCGCGTTCACGCTGTCCGCTGACAACGACAACGCGCGCCAGCTCTCGCAGGTCGAAGACGCGCTTTCGCGCAAAGCGGCCGTGCTCGTGATTCAACCGACGGACAGCGCGGCCGCGGGCGGCTACGTCGCGAAAGCGCACGCCAAAGGCGCGAAAGTCGTGGCCTACGATCGCTCGATCCCGGGCGCGGATTTCTACGTCGCGCACGACAGCTACCGCGTGGGCGTGATCCAAGCCGAGCAAGCGATCAAGGCGACCGGCGGCAAGGGCAACTACGTACTGCTCGACGGTCAATCGGGTCACAGCGTCGCGAAAGAGATCGCGCGCGGCTACGCCGAGACACTCAAGCCTTACATCGACAAAGGCGACATCACGATCGTGATGGAGAAGAACAACGACGCCTGGTCACCCGAGCAAGCGCTCAAGACCGTGGAAGACGCGATCTCCAAGACCAAGGGCAATATTCAGGCAATTTTGGCCAATAACAGCGGCATGGCGCGCGGCGCCGTGCAAGCCGTGCAAGCCGCTGGCCTCGGCAACAAAGGCATCTTCATCGCCGGCGCAGACGCGGACGCCGCGAACGTGAACTACGTCTGCGAGAAGAAGCAGTCGATCGAAGTCTTGAAGGACATCAAGCCGCTCGCGGAAGAAGCCGCGACCGTCGCCGACGCGCTCGTGCACGGCCAGACCGTGGACGCGAAACCAGATCCCTCCGGCGTACCCGTGGTGGCGGTGCCGGTCGTGCTCGTTACTGCAGACAACGTCAAACCCATTCTGATCGATAGCGGCTTCCACGCTGCTTCGGCTTTACCGTCTTGCACGAAATAAAAAAGAGAGGCGCACTTCACATGCGAACCACGAACCAGGAACCGAGGAAGTATTCACCGTTGCTGCGCGGAGGAGCCGTGATGCTCCTCGTCGCAGCGGCGATGCCCGCCGCGTGCTCGCTCACGCCGAACACCCCCACGGGTGCTGCCGGTGACTCGAGCAGCGGCAACTCGACCAGCACCGGCGCGACCGGCAATTCGACCGGCACCGGCGCAACTGGCACTGGCGCGACCGGCACCGGCGC
>FTCX01000072.1_pt1 | contig 12308 bp, 5 predicted proteins | sample 1639831 | NCBI WGS metagenome assembly FTCX01 (sample SAMEA3914869, study PRJEB12502) | metagenome | biome: forest; material: soil | place: USA | collected 2012-03-12 | depth 0.1 m
GAGCCCCAAGAGACCAATGACACTTCCGCCCCGCTCCGGACTTTATGATCCACGCCATGAGCACGACGCCTGCGGCGTCGGTTTCGTCGCCAACATCAAGGGCGAGGCCTCGCACGATATCGTCAAGAAGGGCATCGATATTCTGCTCAACTTGGTGCATCGCGGTGCATCCGGTTGCGATCCGCTGACGGGTGACGGCGCCGGCATCATCATTCAAGTTCCGGACGCGTTCCTGCGCAAGGCTTGCGATGAAGCCGACATCGATCTGCCGGAAGCCGGGAAATATGGCGTAGGTTGTGTCTTTCTGCCTCGCGATAAGAAAGAGCGCCGTCGCTGCCAGCAGATCTTGGAAGACAAGATCTTCGGCACCGGACAGCGCTTGATCGGCTGGCGTGACGTCGCCGTGAACGAGAGCGTGCTCGGTCCGATGGCGCGCGAAAGCGCGCCGGTGATCCGTCAAGTGTTCATCGGCTCGACGTGTGAGGACGAGGCGACGTTCGAGCGCAAGTTGTTCGTGATCCGCAAATGGGCCGAGCGCACCGTGCGCGAGACGAACCTCGCGGGCAAAGGCTCGTTCTACATCCCGAGCCTTTCGTCGCGCACGCTCATCTACAAAGGGCTTTTGCTCGCGGAGCAGCTCGCGGAGTTTTACGTCGAGCTGAAGGATCCGAGCATGGTGAGCGCGCTCGCCATGGTGCATCAGCGCTTCAGCACCAACACGTTCCCCACGTGGGAGCTGGCGCAACCGTTCCGCACGCTCGCGCACAACGGCGAGATCAACACGGTGCGCGGCAACGCCGCGTGGATGAGCGCGCGCGAACAACTCTTCGAAGGCGAGATCTTCGGCGAGGACGTGCGCCACATCTTGCCCACGATCACGCCCGGCGGCAGTGATTCCGCGATGCTCGATAACGTGGTCGAGCTCTTGCTTCACGCGGGCCGCAGCTTGCCCCACGTGATGATGATGCTCGTGCCCGAAGCCTGGCAGAACGACGAGCTCATGCCCGCGCACAAGCGCGAGTTCTACGAATACCACTCGTGTTTGGTCGAGCCGTGGGACGGCCCGGCGGCACTCGCGTTCACGGACGGCAAGCGCATCGGCGGCCTGCTCGATCGCAACGGCCTCCGCCCCGCGCGCTACACGATCACGAAAGACGGCTTGGTCGTGCTCGCCTCGGAAACGGGCGTGCTCGAATTTCCTGCCGAGAACATCGAGCGCAAGGGCCGGCTCGAGCCGGGGCGCATGTTCTTGGTCGATACCGAGCTCGGCCGCATCGTCGAAGACGAAGAGATCAAGGACGCGGTCTGTAAGGCCAAGCCGTACGGCAAGTGGCTGCGCGAGAACAAGATCTCGCTCGAGGAGATCGACGTATCGCCGCCGAGCGCGACGAAGCGCGAGTACGCATCGCTCGTGCAACGCCAGAAGACCTTCGGTTACAGCCAAGAGGACTTGAGCTTCTTGATGGCGCCGATGGCCGAAAAGGGCGACGAGCCGCGCGGCTCGATGGGCACGGACACGCCGCTCGCGGTGCTGAGCGATCGCCCGCAATTGCTGTTCAACTATTTCAAGCAGCACTTCGCGCAGGTCACCAATCCCGCGATCGATCCGATCCGTGAAGAGCTGGTGATGAGCCTCAAGGCGTACATCGGCGGCGAGGGCAACATCCTCGAAGAGCTGCCCGATCAAGCGCAGATGCTCGAGCTGCCGCACCCGATCCTGACGAATTCGGATTTGGCGAAGCTGCGCGAGACACACCTGCAGCAAGTGCGTCTGCCGCCCACGATCCCGATGCTCTACCCCGTCGATGAAGGCGGCGAAGGGCTGAAGGCGGCGCTCGACGAGCTGTGCCGGCAAGCTTCGCTCGCGGTCTTGAACGGGCACGGGCTCGTGATCCTGAGCGACCGCGGTTCGAACGAGAAGATGGCGCCAGTACCGAGCTTGCTCGCGACGGGCGCCGTGCATCACCACCTCATGCGCAACGGCACGCGCATGAAGATCGGCATCATCGTCGAGGCGGGTGACGCGCGCGAGGTGCATCACTTCGCGCTCTTGCTCGGCTACGGCGCGGGCGCGGTGAATCCGTACCTCGCACTCGAGACGGTGAGCCAGATGGTGCAAGGCGGCACGTTCCCCGGCCTCAAGGATCCGGGCCAAGCGCAAGCCAAGTACATCAAATCGATCAACAAAGGCTTGCTCAAGGTCATGAGCAAGATGGGCATCAGCACCCTGCAGAGTTATCAGGGCGCGCAGATCTTCGAAGCCATCGGGCTCTCGCCGGATCTGGTCGATCAGTATTTCACCGGCACTTCGTCGCGCATCTCGGGCATCGATATCGATGTGCTGGCCGACGAGTGTCGGCTTCGTCACGAGCGCAGCTATCCGAAGACCACGCAAGCCTCACCCATGCTCGACATCGGCGGGCAGTATGCGTATCGCGCGCAGGGCGAACGCCACTTGTGGAATCCGGGCACTGTCGCTGCGTTGCAACGCGCCGTCCGCATGGATGACGTGAAGAGCTACAAAGAGTACGCGCAGCTGATCAACTCGCAGGTGTCGACGATGGGGCTCATCACCCTGCGCGGCATGTGGGATTTGGTCGAAGCCGACAAGCCGATCTCGATCGACGAAGTCGAGCCGGCGTCGGAGATCGTGAAACGCTTCGCCACCGGCGCGATGAGCTTCGGCTCGATCAGCGGCGAAGCCCACGAAACGCTTGCGATCGCGATGAACCGCATCGGCGGCAAGAGCAACACCGGCGAAGGCGGCGAGCGCGACGAGCGCTATCAACGCGACTCGAACGGCGACTTCCGGCGCAGCGCGATCAAGCAAGTCGCGTCCGGCCGTTTCGGCGTGACGACATACTACTTGGTCAACGCGGACGAGCTGCAGATCAAAGTTTCACAGGGCGCGAAGCCCGGTGAAGGCGGCGAGCTCCCCGGCCACAAAGTGGACGCGATCATCGCGAAGACGCGGCACTCGACGCCGGGCGTGACGCTGATCTCGCCGCCGCCGCATCACGACATCTACTCGATCGAAGATCTCGCGCAGCTGATCTTCGACTTGAAGATGGTCAATCCGCGCGCGCGCATCAGCGTGAAGCTCGTGGCGGAAGCGGGCGTGGGCACGGTCGCAGCCGGCGTCGCGAAGGCGCACGCGGACGTGATCCTGATTGCCGGTCACGACGGCGGCACGGGCGCTTCTCCCCTCACCTCGATCAAGCACGCCGGCATCCCGTGGGAAATCGGCCTCGCCGAAACTCACCAAGTGCTCGTAAAAAACGATCTGCGGAGCCGCGTGTTCCTGCAGGCGGACGGGCAGATGCGCACCGGGCGTGACGTGGTTTACGCCGCGCTCCTCGGCGCCGAAGAGTTCGGCTTCGCGACGGCGCCGCTCGTCGCGACCGGCTGCATCATGATGAGGAAGTGCCACCTCAACACCTGTCCGGTCGGCATCGCGACGCAAGATCCGGTCTTGCGCGCGAAGTTTTCGGGTGAGCCCGAGCACGTCGTGCGCTTCATGTTCTACGTCGCGGAAGAGGTGCGCGAGATCATGGCGACGCTCGGCTTCCGCACCATCAAAGAGATGGTCGGCCAGGTCGATCGCATTCGCCAAAAGCAGAACGTCAAGCACTGGAAGGCGTCCAAGATCGACTTCACGGACGTGCTCACCAAGGCCGAGGCGAAGAGCGGCGTCAGCATCAACAAGACCATCGAGCAAGACCACGGTCTCGACTCGGCGCTCGACGTGAGCTTGATCGAAGCCGCGAAGCCCGCGCTCGAACGCCGTGAGGCGGTGAAGCTGAACGTGCCGGTGCGCAACGTGCACCGCACCATCGGCGGCATGCTCGCCGGTGAGGTCGCGCGCCGCTTCGGGCAAGAAGGCTTGCCCGAGAGCACGATCGACATCCGTTTCACGGGCTCCGCCGGGCAGAGCTTCGGCGCGTTCGTGACGCGGGGTATGACCCTCACCCTTCAGGGTGAAGGGAACGACTATGTCGGCAAAGGCATGGCTGGCGGCATCCTGGCGATTCACCCGCCGAAGGGCGTGAGTTACCCGGCGCAAAAGAACGTGATCGTCGGCAACACGGCGCTCTACGGCGCGACGAGCGGCAAGGCGTTCTTCAACGGCCGAGGCGGCGAGCGCTTCGGCGTGCGCAACTCCGGCGCGATCGCGGTGGTCGAAGGCGTGGGTGACCACGGCTGCGAATACATGACCGGCGGGCACGTGCTGGTGCTCGGTCGCACGGGTCGCAACTTCGCCGCGGGCATGAGCGGCGGTCTCGCCTATGTGCTCGACGACGGTGATTTCAAGAAGCGCTGCAACCTCGGCATGGTCGAGCTCGAAGCGCTCGCCCCGGAAGACGCCGATTTCGTCGCGGAGCTCTTGAAAGAGCATCACGCGCGTACCGGCAGCGCCCAAGCTGCCGAGCTGCTCGCGAATTGGGACAAGAACCAAACGCGCTTCGTCAAAGTCGTGCCGACGGAATATCGCCGCGTGCTCGCCGAGATCGCGAAGCGCGAAAAGGCGCCGCAGAGCGGCAGCTTGCCCGTCATTCAATCCAAAGCAGCGCGTACCGGCACCGCCGACGCCGAGTGAGCACGTATCCGGGGTTCCGGCGCGTGGCCCCGAGCCGCACGCCGAACCCCACCAAACCCTTCGGGGTGATTAAGCCGAGAGTAAAGTCGTGGGAAAAATCACTGGTTTTCTTGAAATTGAGCGCCTCGACCCGTCGAAACGGTCCGCCCGCGAGCGCGTGAAAGACTATCGCGAGTTCGAGCTGCCGATCGTGCAGGAGGAGCTGTCCAAGCAGGGCGCTCGCTGCATGGATTGCGGAATTCCGTTCTGCAATACCGGCTGCCCGCTCGGCAATTTGATTCCGGATTGGAACGACAGCGCGTACCGCAACAACGCCGAGCAAGCGATCGCGGCGCTCCACGCGACCAACAATTTCCCCGAATTCACCGGCCGCGTTTGCCCCGCGCCGTGCGAAGCCGCCTGCGTGCTCGGCATCAATGACGATCCGGTCAGCATCAAGCTGATCGAGCGCTCGATCATCGATCGTGCGTTCGACGAAGGCTTGGTCACGCCGGTCTTGGCGAAGACGCGCACCGGTAAGAAGGTCGCGATCATCGGCTCGGGTCCCGCGGGCATGGCAGCCGCGCAGCAACTCGCGCGCGCCGGTCACGACGTGACGCTGTTCGAGCGAGACGATCGCATCGGCGGTCTCCTCACCTACGGCATCCCCGACTTCAAGATGGAAAAGTCGCTGGTCGAGCGCCGCGTCGTGCAAATGACGGCTGAAGGCGTCACGTTCAAGACCGGTGTCAACGTCGGGAAGGACGTCACGGCGGAGCAGCTCAAAAAAGATTTCGACGCGGTCGTGCTCGCGATCGGCTCGCGCAAGCCGCGCGATCTCGAAGTGCCCGGGCGCGAGCTTTCGGGCACGCACTACGCGATGGATTTTCTGACCCAGCAAAATCGGCGCGTCGCGGGTCTGCCGGTGCCGGAGTCGGACGCGATCCTCGCGACGGGCAAGCACGTGATCGTGATCGGCGGCGGTGACACGGGCAGTGACTGCATCGGCACTTCGCATCGCCAAGGCGCGGCGAGCGTGACGAGCTTCGAGATCATGCCTCGACCGCCGGAAGAGCGCGCGGCCTCGACGCCGTGGCCGCTCTGGCCGTTGATGCTGCGCACTTCTTCTTCTCACGAAGAAGGCGGCACGCGCGATTGGAGCGTGTCGACCGAGCGCATTACGGGCGACGGCAAAGTGCAGAAGCTCCACTGCGTGCGCGTCGAGTTCAAGAACGGCCGCTTCGAGCGCGTCGCGGGCAGTGAGTTCGAGCTGCAAGCGGACTTGGTGCTGCTGGCGATGGGCTTCGTGCATCCCGAGCACCCGGGCGTCGTGACGGATCTCGGGCTCGCGCTCGACAAGCGCGGCAACGTGCAGGTCGACGGTGAGTTCATGACCAGCGTGCCGGGAGTGTTCGCCGCGGGCGACTGCCAGCGCGGTCAATCGCTCGTCGTGTGGGCGATCGCAGAGGGGCGCAAGGCGGCGCGGAACGTCGACCAGTTCTTGATGGGCCGCACCGAGCTGCCCTGAGCTAGACCCCAAAAGAAGAAGGCCAAAAGTAGCTAGAATTCCGCGGGGTTCTTCCTGGGCGTGGCTTCCCGCGAAGAACCCGTGCGAGACTATGCGGGTTTGGCTCCGCGCACTTCTCGCAGCAAAGGCAAAAGCTCTCGCCCGGCTCCTCCGCGTCCCAAGGATGGCTCGCAGCCAGAGGTCGTGGTTTCGTACACGCCCGCCGGCCACGAAACGATGGCCGCGATCGCCGAAGAGCTGATGGCCGTCGCGCCGGCGCTGGTGCGGGAAAGCTTGGACGACGGCCCCGAGGTCTCGGTGACTGAAACCGTTGCCGGCCGCGATACGCTCGCGGTGATCGCGGAAGACGCGCGGCCCGGCGGACGATCCGAACAGAGCACACTCAGCTACGGCGATCGGATTTCGAACGCGCCCGGCGCGAAGACGCCGAGCCGCGTGCCCGCGCCGCTTCACAGCGTGCCGCGCACGCCGCCGCAGAGCTCGGCGCCCGAGATCAGCATCGGCGAGAGCGCGGTCGGGCGCGAGACCTTGGCCGTGATCACCGCGGAGCTTTTGCCGAGCTCGCCCGAGCCGCAAAAAGAGGCGGCGCGCGCGCACACGCCCGTGTCGGGCACCCGAGCGGCGCGCGCAGAAGTGGCGACGATCGACGAAACGGCGAGCGAAGCGCCGTTCGCAATTTTCGAGATGCTCACGTTCGTCGTGCAAGGGCCCGAGACCGCGAGCTTGTCGTCCGAGGCGCTGCGGCGTCGCTTCGTGGAAGAGCATCTGCTGCACCGGCTGCCGGCGCAGAGCATGGCTCACGTCGATCGCATCGACGTGACACCGTGGACGGTGCGCGGCACCGTCGTCGTGCGCGTGTGGTGCAAGGTCTAGCGGGCGGGCGGCAGCGCGCTGGCGATTTGCGCGCGCACGGCTTCGACCAACGAGTCCCCCGCGTCGGCGCCGAATGCGGCGGGATCGATTGGCTCGTGCACGGTGACGTGGACCGTCGCACCGGAGGTCACGTGCGCGCCCTTTGCGGGCAACGTGTCGCGTGTGCCGGTGATCGTGATCGGCAAAATGCGCGCGCCCGCGCCGGACGCCAGATGAAAGCCGCCGTGCTTGAACGGGCCGAGCGCGCCATCCCGACTGCGCGTGCCCTCGGGCGCGATCCAGATGTTGGTGCCGGCGGCGAGCGCGCTCTTGGCGCGTTCCAAGCTTTCGATCGCGCGCTCGCGGTTCGAGCGATCGAGCTCGACGAAGCCCGCCGCGCGCATGGCTTGCGCCCAAATCGGGATCTTGAACAGCTCGGATTTGGCGACCATCCGGAGCCGGAGCGGCAGCGCTTGATAGAGCACCGGGATGTCGTAATGCGATTGGTGATTCGACATCACGACGAAGGTGCCGCCGCGCTCCGCGCGTTCACGGCCATGCACGTGCAGTTCGATCTCGGCGCGCGTCACGAGCTCTTTCGACCACCACGCGAGTCGCTCGTCGCAGATCTCCGGCGTGAGCTTGCCGCGTGCGCCCTCCCAGATCGTCGGGACACTGATGCGCAGCGTGACGCTCGCCGCATGCAAGAGGTGCCCGATCGACATGATCGTGTGTCAGTCTCGCACAACCCCGAACGAGATGAGCTTCGTCTTTATCGAGTTCGGCTGTGGCGCTCCTGGCAAGGCAATCGGCTGTGACACCGACCAAACGTCGAAGGCCGTCAGCTGATCGTCCGGGTGCCCGGTGATCTCGTGGTGATTCTTCAGGAAATCACGCACGCCGCCGAGATACGGTTTGAACCGATCTTCGCTCAAGTGACGTTCGAAGTAGTACCACTCGCAGTTTCGCGAATGCGCGGCGCGCACCTGAACGTCGAACGAAGGCGCTGCGCCCGTGAGGGGATCGAAATGGCGGCCGTCCTTGGTCCGACCATCGACGACGATCGCGACGTCATCGAGCGGGGGCGCGGGCGCGAACATGCTCCAGCCTTGGAATAGTCGCGGGTAACCGATCACCGCGGTCATCCAGGCGGGGCGCGACTGCGGTTTGTAGCGCGCGGGCACGGCCGGATTTTCGAGCAGCACTTGGCTCGCGGCGCACACGAGCAAGATCAGCACCGTGACTTCACCGAGGCGTGACCCGAGCGTGGCGAAGAATTCGTGCGCGGGAGAAGTCGCAAACGTCGGCGGCTCGATTTCTTGCTCGAGCTCGAAGTACGCGGCGTACTGCTCGGGCTTTCGCTCGAAGCGACGCAGCCACTTCTTCACCAGGCCGGAGATCCCCGGCAAGTGCGCCCAAGCCACGGTCGCGCGACCGAGTGGGAACGCCTCCGCGAGCAGGTCCAGCGCTTTGACGCCGTGCACGCGCCGCTCGTCTCGCGGGTCGAGCACGGTGAAGCGCTTGGCGTCTTCGCCCTCGGCCGCGCGATACGCGATTTTTTCCAACAGATCGAAGCGTTTCACGACCCGACAGACAGCGAGCGCGAGCGGGCTCGCCGCGTTGACTTCGAGCACACGCTCGGGCCGGCGCGCCTGGAGCCGCGCGCGCAATCTCGTCCAGACTTCGCGCGGGATCAGCGCGAAGAACATGATCACCATCGCCCACGAGAACGTGCCGAGGTGGAGCACGAGCGCGATCGACAGATGAAGGACGCACACGAGCAGCCACGCGAGCATGCGCGTGACGTGCGTTCGCGTCGGGAAGAGCAAGAGCACGGTGGCGGCCCCTTCGATCGCGAGCGCACCGAAGGTCAACATTCGAATGCCGCCGAGCGAGAGCGAGCCGCTCAGCCAAGCGCCGAGGCGCGTCAGCATGCCGTGCTGGTGGAGCGCGTAGTAGACGGCCGTGCCGTCGTGCCAGGGCACGCCCGTCTTTTGGCTGAAATTGAAGCCGTAGATCACGGCCCACTGCAGCACGAGCGCGAGCACCGCGAACGAAACGACGGGCTGAGTGTCTCGCTCGAGCGGAGCGCACAGCTCTTCGAGCGAGACCTCGCGTTTCGAGCGCAGCGAGCGCAAGAGCGCGTCGACGCTGAAGCGGCGACCGAGCGGCAAGAAGGCGGTCCAGGTCGTGAGCAGCGTGAGCACGACCCAGCCGCCATTCTCGAGCATGATGTTGCGACTGTTCAAGCTGACGAGCAGCGTGAGCGCGAGCACGTGCATCACGCGTGTGTGAAACCCGACGAGCAAACACAAGTTCACGAGCAGATGCAGCGCGAGTAGCACCTTCACCTGACCCGGGGTGCTACACGTCAGGTAGAGCGAGAACAGGTGCTCGCTCATCGGGCGAAACAGCGCGAAATGGTTCGGCAGCCACCCGGTGTTCGCGTAGTGCGTCGCGATGTCCGGATAGCGGCGCGCGGTGTCGAAGCACAAGAGCGCGCCGAGCGCGATGCGAAAGAGGCCGAGCGAGCGCGGATCGGCGCTCGCAAAACCGAACACCGTTTGCCGAAATCCACCGGCGGAGCGAGCGCGCGGTTCACTCGATTCTGTGCTGACTTCGCTCATCCGGGCGGCCTCCGCGCGGGCGACTGCGGCTGCGAGGGCGGCGTGCCGAATCCGTGCTCGGGTGGGAGCCATGGCTTGGCCAGCGAATCACGCACGAGACCGAAGCTGATCAATCGCTCGGGCGGAAGCGGTTGCCCGCGCGTTTGGCCCGGTTCGGGCGATTTGTTCTGCACCCACCACACATCGAAAGCGGCGAGTTGGTCTTGCGGGCGATGCGTGTATTCGTGCACGTGCTCGAGATAGTCGCGGAGATGTTGGCGATTGGGGGCGTTGTTCGACCAGCGAATGTGATTCGTGTAATCGCACCAAAGCTGGTCGTCACCCCAGCCGGTCGCTGAATAGGGATCGAAGAAGGGCTCGCGGCCCGTGAACGGGTCGAGCTTGCGGCCGTCCATCGTGCGGCCGTCCACCACCATGTGCCCGTCTTCGTACGGGGGCTCGGGCGCGAACATGCCCCAGCCTTGAAAGATGCGCGGAGTCTCGACCAGCGTCTCCATCCACTCCGGACGCGACACGTGAAAGCGACGGCTCACGTACGGATTGTCGACGCACACCTCGACTCCGAGCACGATCATGAGCAGCGCCACGGTGGCTTCGCGCGGAACGACGAACGCAGAAGCCCAATCTCCACGAAACGTGTGCCGCGCGGCGGGCAGCGCGACGACACCGCGGCGCACTGCGCTCGGCACGCCGCACTGCGCGAGCCCGAACCACGCCGAAATCCGGCTGCGATTCGGCGCAATCCGACGATAGAGCGCATTGCCCAGCGCCGAGAGCCCCGGCACCGCCAACCAGAAAAACGGCACGATGCCGAACGGCAGCGCGCGCGCCACCTCGAAGACCGCACGCTCCTCTCGTGCTTGCGTACCGTCGGGCAAGAGCACGACCAGCGTGCGCTCGAGCTCCTCGCGCGCGACGGCTTCGGGAATTTTTTCGAACTCGTCGTTGGCGATGAAGTGCAAGCGCTCGAACGGGTCGAGCCGTTTGAGTAGCCGGCACAACCACAAGCAGATGCCGCAGTCGGCGTCGTAGATCACCGTGCGCGCACGCGCCGGGCGCGCGAACCAGCGCGAGACGAACGCGAAGTCAGTCGCGCTCAAGTGAATGATGAATTGGATCACCATCACGTACGAGAACGGCCCGAGCCGCGACATCGCCGCGATCGAGCCGTGCAACCCGAGCGCCAACAGCAAGCCGATTCGGCGCATGTTTTCGCGCGAAAACGGGATCAGCATCACGAACGCGAGCGATGCTTCGGTGAGCAGCGCGCCCGCAGTCATGACCTTGAAGACCGCCAGCGGCAGGTGCGTGCGGCACCACACCCCGAACCAAGTGACGATGCGATTTTGCTCCAGGAACCAGTAGATCGCAGTGTGGTTGCGCCAGCCCACGCCGCTCTTGTGCACGAAGTTGAAGAAGTAGATCACGCTCCACTGCAGCAGCAGCGCGAACACCGCCAGCGATACGGCGGGCTCTAGCGCGGGCGCAGGCTCCGCGCGATCGTTGAGCTCGGCCGCGTCCACTTCGTTACGCGCGCGCATGGAAGCTGCCACGGCATCGAGCGAGAAGCGCTTTCCGAGCGGCAAAAAAAGCGTCCAAAGCCCGAGGATATTGACGACGATCGTGCCGCCGTTCTCCACGAACAAGTTCCGCGCGTTCAAGCTGGTGATGAACAGCAAGGACAGCGCGTGAAACAGCTTCGTTCTAAACCCGAGCGTGAACGTGACAAAGCACGCGAGCGCGAGCGTGAACGCGACGTTCACCTCACCGCGCGTCGAGAACGCAAAGAAGACGGAATAGATGTTGTGCCAGCCGGGGCGGAATAGCTCGAAGTGGTTCGGGAGGATGCCGTCGTTCGTGTAATAGAAGCGAACATCGATCCAGCGCCGGATTAAGTCGACGCACAGTAGCGTGCCGTAGAGGATGCGAAAAACCCCGAGCCAGCGCACATCGGCGCTGAGGTAGGTCTCGCGGAACAATTGCGAAAGCTTGGGCTTTGCGTGCGCCCCCTGCCCCGCGGTTACCGTGTCAGAAGTCATCTGTCGCGCCGGACTTTAGCTGAGCTTCGCTTCCGGGGAAGGGCGCGCGCGCACGGTCGCAGCATCCGAGCGGGCGGCGCGCCCTTTCGAGCCGAATGAGCTCCGAAGGTCGGTGAGCGGCGATGCGGGGTCTTCGCGCCGGGCGCGCGAAAGAGCCCTCACGCTAGTAGGCAACCCGAAAAACCCGTGGTAATTCTGGCGTTTGGGTTTTCGGAAAGCGCCGGCTCGCGCGGCAGTGAGACTTGACCGATGAATGTGACTTGCACTGGTTGTCCGGCGAAATACTCGGTTCCGGACGAAAAAGTTCGCGGCAAAAAAGTCCGCATCACTTGCAAGCACTGCGGGACCAACATCGTGGTCGACGGCACAGCGCTCGACGCGACGGCAGGTTCAGCAGCCGAACCTGCGGCGGGAGAAGCGCCCACGGCGATGACGTCGCTTGCCGCATCTCCCGCGGCAGCCGCGCCGAAAGCAGCTTCGCCCTCGCCTGCCGCGAAAGCCGCGGCGAGCCCCGTCGCCAAGCCCGAGGTGAAACCCGCAGCGCTCGAGAGCTCCTGGCTCGTCGGCTTCATCGATGAACGGCAAGAGCAGCACACGACTTCCGGCGTCGTCGAGCTGTACGCGAGCCGCAAGATCGACGACGAGACCTTGATTTGGAAAGACGGCATGGACGATTGGCTGTCGCC
>FTCX01000331.1_pt1 | contig 12307 bp, 8 predicted proteins | sample 1639831 | NCBI WGS metagenome assembly FTCX01 (sample SAMEA3914869, study PRJEB12502) | metagenome | biome: forest; material: soil | place: USA | collected 2012-03-12 | depth 0.1 m
CTGATCGCCGATGCCGGCATCACGCTCAAAGCCACGACGCCGCTGCCGAGCGGCAACGGTTGCACGGGCCTCACGCTCACACCCGCGACGCAGAGCGTGACCGTGAGCGCGGTGAACAACACGTTCGTCAAAGGCGAGTATTTCAATCAATTCAGCAAGACGATTACGCAAATCCCGAGCACGTGGACGGTGACCGGCACGCGCCAAGAGTCGAGCATCAATTTCGATTGGGGCTCGGGCGCGCCAGGCGTGACGGGCATCGGCGTCGATTCGTTTTCGGTGCGCTGGACCGGTTCGATTTTTCCGAGCACGACCGAGACGTACACCTTTTACACCGAGACCGATGACGGCGCGCGCTTGTGGATCAACGGCAATCTCGTGATCGACAAGTGGGTCGATCAGGGCGCGACGGAGTGGCCTTCCACGACTGTGAATTTGACCGCGGGCACGCCGGTCACGTTCCGCTTCGAGTACTACGAAAATAGCGGCAGCGCTTCGGCGAAGCTGCGCTGGAGCTCGGCCTCGGTTGCGAAGCAGATCATTCCCGCGGCGAATCTGGGCGCGCCGGACGGCACGCGCGCGCGTTTGACGATCACGCCCGCGAGCCCGACGTTCACCGCGGCGCTCACTCCTGCGGGTTGTTATTCGGGGACGCTCACGCCGGCTTGGACGCTCGACCGTTACGACGTGGCGACGGTCACGAACGGCGTGGTGAGCTTGATCAGCGCGGTGCCCGGAACCTTGAATTTGACGGCATATGCGGGGCAATTTTCGGCCACCGGCAAGCTCATCGTGACCGTGAATGCGACGGACACGACGTCCGCGCCGACCGGAGCGGTGACCAATTTCGCGAAGACGCCGTCCGGCACCGATCCGATGAAGGTGCTGTACCCGTACGACAAGACGGTTTTGCCGACCGGGCTCACCGCGCCAGTCGTGCAGTGGGACAACGGCGGCACGGTCGCATCCGCTGTGATGGTGTCACTCAACTATCCGGCGACCGGCACGGCGACGTTCAACTGGTCGGAGATCATTCCGGAGCCCGCCACGCCGAACGCGACGATCCCGCAATCGCTGTGGAAGGATCTCGAGAATACGGCCAAGGGCCAAGACATCAAGCTGAGCGTGCAGCGCGTGCTCGGTACGACGCCTGCGCCAGCTGCGAGCCGCACGCTGCACTTCAGTACCGCGCCCGTGCGCGGTTTGATTTACTACACGCAATATCAGAGGAACGGCTCGACCAACATGATGGTCGCCGATCCGGGTTCGACCTCGCCCGCGCACAGCGCGTTTGCGACGGTCGATGGTTGTCCGGTGTGTCACTCGCTCTCGGCAAACGGCAACTATTTCGCGACTTCCGATCGCAGCTGGAGCGCGAACGGCGGACTTTCTTCGGTCCAGGCGGGCGGCGTATTGAGCCCACTCGCAGATTTCATCGCCGCGCCGGCGCGCAATACGTACACCGCGGGAGGCAGTGACTGGCGCGGTTTCGCCTGGGCGCCGCTCACGCCGGACGGCAAGTACGCGCTCAGCGCGAACAATGTTTGGGGCAACACGAATCAACAAACCGTCGGCATCGATACGACGAATCGCGTCGTCAGCGTGTCCACGGCGCCGCAGTCCGGCGGCAACGGCACCGGTTTGCTCGCGCAGTATTTTCCAAATTTCTTGTTCGCGCTCACGAATCCTTCATGGAAGCGGATCGAGCCGATCATCAACTACGATTTCGGTTTGCTCAGCCCGGGTGGGCTTCTCGGGATCGATTTCTCTGCGCGCCGCACCGGTTTGATTCAAGCGCCCACGAGCGAAACTTACCTGTTCGAGATCGAAACTTCGGACGGCGTGAAGCTGACGGTGAACAACACCGTGCTCATCAACCAGATGGCGTTCCAAGCTCCGCTCCTCGCGGCAAACAGCGTATTTTCCGGCTCGATCGCCATGACCGCGGGCGCGAAAGTGCCGATTCAAATCGATCAGCTCGACAGCGCCGGGCAATCCGCGATCAAAATGTATTGGAGCAGCCCATCCGTACCGCGCCAACTCGTGCCGCAAGCGCAGCTCTACCCGAACGACGGAGTGCACGGACTCGAGGTGAGCTACTACTCGAACGCGACCTGGACGGGCACGCCGACGCTCAAGCGGATCGAGCCGGACATCAACGCAAACTGGGGCACCGACAGCCCGGCAATGGAGACCACGCTCCCCGCCGACAATTTCAGCGACACCTGGCAAGGCCTGATCGAATCACCCATCACCGGCGCGTTGGTCTTCTGCGTCGACGCCGACGACGGCGTGAAGGTGACGTTCAACGGCAACGTGATCATCAACCGCACGGGTGTGCTCTCGCTCGACTTCTGCAGCTTGCCGCTCTTGCTCACGCAGGGCACGAAATACCCGATCCGTATCGACCACGTCGAATACACGGGCAGCGCGTACCTCAAATTGCGCTGGAATTACGGCCTTTCGGTCGAAGAGCGCATCCCGACTTCGAATTTGTACCCGACGACGACGTACGTCGCGCCGACGACCGGACTCACGGCGACGTACTACGGCGACACGTCATTCGGCCGCACCCAGGGCTTGAATCCGCCGTTGCAAAACGCGTTCACGCGCATCGATCCGACGATCTACGCGAACTACGGCAATGGGCGCACGGAGTATTCTCAACTGCAGAGCAGCGACTATTGGTCGACGCGTTGGACCGGTTTGCTCACGGTGCCGTGCAGCGGGTTGTACGAGTTCCGCACGCTGAACAATGTGGACGACGGCGGCAGGCTCTGGCTCGATCAAGTCCGCGTGGCAAACACTTGGTCGTACGGGCCGTTCTACGGCTCGACGTACCTCGCCACCGGCGCGCACAGCTTCAAGTTCGATTGGTACGACAACACGGGCGGCGCGTCCGTGCTCTTGCAATGGAAGGTGAACTGCAACGGCTCGGACTGGGCGTCGATCCCGCAAGCCAACTTCACTCCCACGGGTGACACCAACACCTCCGGCGGGATGATCGACGGCGGCGACAACGGCAACAACACCTCTTACACAGTCTGGCAAACACCGCAGACGGCGGGCGTGAATCCGGTCGATGTTTCTGCCACTTCCGCGGGAAATTGGGGTCTCGGCAGCACCGTGATGATGGTGCCCACCTTCTCGCCGGACGGCACCAAACTCGCGTTCATCGACGGTGATTCTTCGGCCGGAGCAGGCTGGCGCAAGGGCATCAGCATGTTCGACTTCGATCAAACGAACAAGGTCTTCAAGAACCGGCGTTCGCTCGTGAGCACGTGGCCGAACGGCAACGCGATGAAGTGGCCGACCTTCGAGAGTGATTCGCGTAGTTTGATCTACCAGGCCACGGTGCCCGCCGACATGTGCTGCCGCAACAACTGGACGAAGTACGGCTTCATGGGTCCGACGAATTACTACGAAGATCCGAGCCGGCTCTACTCGATCGATACGCTGGCCACGCCGCCCGCGCCCGTCGCGCTCACCAACTTGAACTCCGGCGAGCGCGCGGTAGACGCGAACAAATCCTACCAAGCGACGATGTCGCCGCAGGCCGCGGGCGGCTATCGCTGGGTCGTGTACACGAGCACACGCCCATACGGCAACACGTTCAACGTCGCGAGCGTGGAGCAAGATTTCTCCAATCCCGCGAGCTACACGCCGATGCTCAATTACACGGACCTCCAGAGTCAGCTCTGGGTCTCCGCGATCGACGACACGACGAGCGGCACGGCCGATCGCAGTCACCCGGGTTTTTGGCTGCCAAATCAAAATTACGCCAGCACCGGCGCGAGCGGCTTCGTGAACGAGCGCGGCTTCTGGGTGCTCGACAGCTGCCAGCCCAACAGCAACTCGTGTGACGTGGACGAAGATTGTTGCGGCGGGCTCGTGAGCCCGAAGACCTCGATTTGCCGACTCGACACGCCGGTCTCGGATCCGCCGACGCGACATTGCCAAGCGGCGCCGACCGTCGGGGTGTGCGTGGCACAAGGCAGCGCGTGCAGCACGACGAGCGATTGCTGCCTCGGCTCGGTGTGCCTCACCGGCAAGTGCTCCGCGCCACCGCCGATCTTGGTGATGACGCCCGCGAACTTCGAGCGCGTGTACACCGCGACTTGCGGCATGGGCACGAAACCGGTGTGGCGCTTCTTCGATTGGCAAACCGTGACGCCGAGCGATTCGAAGATCGAATTTTATGCGCAGACGAGCGCGACCGGAACCGACTTTGCCACCCTGGCGGTTGCGCCGACGACGGTCTCGGTCACTGGCGTCGTGAAGCTCGCGACGGTGAGCGGAGCGCCGATCACGGTTTGGACCGGCGCGGACGTCGGCGCGGCGCTCGCCACGGTGAGCGTCAAATCTCAGCAATACGTGAAGATCACCGCGCGTTTATCGCCGAATTCGGCGCTCACCGCGGCACCCACGCTGACCAATTGGCGGCAGAACTACAGCTGCGTGCCCGCCGAATGAGCCGAGCTCAAAACGCTTCCAAACGGTTGTAGTCGAAGAAGCCGTGCTCGGTCAGTGAAGACTGCCGGTGCGCGGCGTTCAGGCGATCGCTGAACGACCAAAAACTCGCGTTCGAGCGCGAGACACCGAACCGAGCGCGGAACGCGTGATACGCGTCCGCGCCATCGAGAAGGCTCGCGGCGTCCACGAGCTCTCTCAGCTCCGATCGCTTGAGTGAAAACAGCGCGTTCGGATAGGCGCCGAGTAGTCCCGGCACAACGGTGAGCTCGTCTTCTTCGGGCACGCGACGTTTGTCTTCGCGGAACAGCTCGGCCACGTTGGTGTGCGCCGAATCGCGCAGCACCGTGAAATAACGTCAACGCTTCGCTTCGAGCTCGACCTCGAAAAAAGACGTCTCGGGGAGCGCGCTCGCCGCGCGACCGTGGATCGCCGTAAAACGCGTGAGCTCGGCGCGCAGCGCTTCATCATCTGCGTGCGAAAGGTCGAAGTCGTGGCGCGCGACTTTGGCCACACGCTCGTCGAGCCAAGTGAAGGCCTCGAGCTCGGGCGCGGCCGTTTTATAGGCGATTTTTGGTTTCCCTTCACGACCGACCAAGTCGTGGAGCACGCGATCTTTCGCGCCGCCGGTGACTCCGCGATACCACTTTTCGACCAGCTCACGTCGGCGCGCGGGTGGCAAGAGCGCGAGGAATCCCGTCTCGCCTTCCATGCGCAAGAAGTCCATGTACAAGCGCGTCGTGAGCTGGTGCGTGACGTTGCCGTAGACGTCGAAGCCCGCGACGAGCAGGTAGTGAATGCGCTCGAGCAACGGATAGTCAACCACCCACGCGGTCTTCGGCGGAGTACCGAGCAATCCCTTTTCGACCGTCGCGCTGTCGAAGTGACGGAGCACCGTGAGCGCGGCGTTGTCGTTCGTGCCATCACCGTCCCAAATCATGCTCGGCGTCACGCCTTTGCCGTCTCCCGTCTCGCGCTCGAAAAACTCGGCTTTCTGATCGACGTAGCGCGCGTGCTCGCGGCCGTACCGCAGCCACGCGGTCGGAAACGCGTTGCTCCCCGATTCGGCGGGCAGATCCAGATCCAGCTTGGTTTCCGCTAGAAACGCCGCTTCGTCCGCGTGCCAGCGCACCTTCGGATCGACGAAATAGATCCAAAACCGATCCTCGATCACGTTCAGCGCGACTTGCCCGCGGCACACGGGGCCTTTGATGAAACCCATCATCGTGAAGTCCGCTTCTTCGAGCATGAAGCGGTAACGCGCGTCGACCGGCAACGCTTGGAACGCGCGAAACGGATTGGCGCTCACCTCCGGTGCGTAACTCGGGAGCGCGTCCACCTCGTACGGCGCTTCGAGGAACAGCTTCTTGTAGCGCGCGAGCCGCGCCGCACCGAGCGCGTAGGGCATCAGCGTTTTCTCGAGCGGCTGATCCGGTCGTTCTTGAAAGCGATAGTAGACGCGGGAAACTTTGGGATCGTCGAACGGGCGACGCGTGGGAATTTCGCGAATCTCGCCGCTCGCGCTGCTCGAGCGCACCAAGCGGAACAAACGCGGCGCGCCGTCTTCACCCGGAGGCGCGCCGTCGAAGCGAATGCTGGCCAAGAACAAATGCTCGAAAATATAGCGTCCGACGAGCTGACCCTTCAGGGTGTCATCGTTCAAGAACGCTTCCCACGCGCGGATCGATTGCACGAGCTCCGGCGCTTCCGGCGGCAGCGCGGCGTGCGGCGCGCCCGCTCGCACCCAATCCACGAGCACGCGCTGCTCGTCTGCGTCGAGCCCAGGAAACGCGTACGGCATGCCCCAATTGGGGTGCTCTTTGGCGTAATCGTCGAAGTGCTTTTCGTCCGCGCAGGTTTGCTTGCGGTCGAGGTCGAGCGTGAATTCTTTGCTCACGTCGAGCGCGCTCGTCAGCGGGTGCGAGGCTTTCAGCTCGAGCATGCGCACGAGCAGGCTCGCGCGAGGATCGGCGGTCGTGCCTTCGGGCAAAACCGGGTGGAAGTTCTTCGCGCGCCAGCCCGCGCGATCGTGCGCGTCGACGCCGAGGCGCGTCGGCTCGGCCGCGAGCAAGCGTGAAGCTTCGTACACCAAGTCGTTGGTCGCGCCGCGCTCGATGCCTTCGTAGCTGCCGAGCTTCAGCTGGCACGGCGCGTCGTAACAGCCGTGACACACGACGCAGCGCGCTTGAAAAATGCTTTGCGCTTGCGTCCAGAGCTTTTGTTCACGAGCTTGCGGCAACGTCAGCTCGGGTGCCGGTGAGCGCACGTCCGGCGGCGCGCCGCACGCGCCGAGCCAGCCGATCGAGACGAGCCCGAAAAATATCCGCGACAGCGCCGACATCGCGCCTTCGTGCCAGCGCGGCGCGGCCAAGAAAAGCGCTAATTTTCGAGCATTTCCGCCTCGCCGGCTCGATCGCGGGATCGCTTCTCGAGCGCCCTGACGAGCTCACGCGAAGTCGGCGAGCGAATGAATCATGCTACCTTGGCGTTCGTCGGACGGATGCGCGCCGGCCTGCTTCGTCGGCGAGGAGTTTTCGATGGTGGTTGGTCGCGTTGCCGGCGTGCTCTTGGGTCTCGGCGGTTTGTTCCTGGCAAGCTCGGCTCGCGCGGAAGGGCTGCGCTGCGGCGACCACCTCGCGTCCATCGGCAGCTCGTTGTACGAGGTCGCGGCGACCTGCGGCGATCCGGATGCGACGGAGCATTACATCGAGACGCGCGTGATCGAGCGGCGCGTGCTCGTGCCCTGCTTCGTCCACGGCGAGCAGCGCATGTGCGAGCGCGTCGTGCCGGACACCATCGAAATCCAAGTCGATCGTTGGACCTATGATTTCGGCAGCAACCGCTTCATCGAGTTCGCGCGCTTCGAGCAAGGCGTGCTCGTGCACGTGAGCAACAACGGCACGTACGGGCACAAAGACCCGACTTGATCCGCGCTCGAGCCTCGTGACTGTCGCTGCGATCGCTAAGGCCCGGTGATCGCGGCGCGACCGTATCACGATCGCGCCGCGCGTACAGCGTGACTCAGGCCGCGCCGATTTCGAAGCTCGTGAGCTCGCGCACGTCGATCTCGCTCACCGTCAAGATCGCGGCGTAGCGATCGGCCCAAGCGATCGCGTCCGCGCGGGTCGAGCGTTCGAGCACGGAGAAGCCGGCGATGAGCTCTTTCGACTCCGCGAACGGGCCGTCGATCCACGAGCGTTTGCCGGGCGTCGGCGCCGAGCGCACGCCTTCGGCGCTCGGAGCGAGCGTGCCGGACGCGAGCAGCGCGCCGCCGCCCGCAACGATCGCGCGACCGAGCTCTTCGATCGCTGCTCGCTGCTGCGCGAGTGAAACCTCGCCGCGCTCGAAGGCGGCATCACCTTTTCCGACTACCAAAAACCGCTGCGGCACGACGCCGCTCGGCTTGGGCATCACGCCGATGTCCCACGGCTCGACCACGAGCCCGACCTCGACCGAGGGGCTTGCGCTCGCCTCCGCGAAGCGGCGCGCGTGTGCGAGCGCGCCCGACATCGATTCGGCGCGCACCATCGCGAACGAAGCGACGAGCTCGTTTTCGCCCGCGAATGGGCCGTGCTCTTCGATCCATTCGCTGCCTTGCCGCGTAATGCGGGCACGCTGCGCGCTCGGCCGCAGCCCGGCCCCGCTGATGAACGTGCCGTTTTTCAGGCTCTCCTGCACGAGCGCGCCCATCTGCTGGATGATTTTTTGATCCGGCGGAGCTCCCGCTTCCATTCTTTCATCGACCTTGTGCATGACCATGAAGCGCATCACTGAATCTCCCGAAACGGTTGCTCGAGCCGTGCCAGCCGCACGAAGGATGCAATACTCGTAACGTGCGCCTATCGGAAGGTGAAAACCACGTCATCTCCGAGCGTGACGGTTTGGCCGTGTGCCAAATCTGGGCACGCCCGGATTTGAGCTCGGAAGAAGGCGCCAAGAACGCGCAGCAGATGGTTTCGTTTCTGCGTCAGCACGTGCTGCGCGTGGACACGAAATTCCGCGGCATCATTTTCGATGTCCGCCGCGCGCCGCCGGTGTTCGGCCCGAAGACTCGAGAAACGTTGGCGGAGGTCTTGGCGCAGAGCGCGCGCGCCGGCGTGCGTTTCGCGGTGATCACCGGCGAATCCGCGACGCAGATCTTGCAGTTTCGCAGTTTGTGCGCGAGCGCGCCGAGCTTCACTCGCGTGTTCGACAGCGAGCCCGGCGCGGTGCAGTGGCTGCGCGGCAGCACCATCGGTGCCGTGAGCGCTAGCCGACCATCGACGCGCTGACGCCGATCGCGCACAGAAATCCGACGAACGCGAGCTCCAAGAGCCCGAACACCGTCGTGATCGGCATCATGCAACCGATGCGGCGATCTTCGCCCGTCGCACTGCGAATCCACGACCACGCGATGCACTGAGTGAGCAAGATTGGAATCAAGCTCAGCGCGGACCAGCGGGAGACCGCCGCTGAAATGTCCTCGCACGCGACGTAGCGGTCGTAGATGACCTTCCCGGCAGCGGTTTCGTAGGAAGCCGCAACCCGGAGCTCGTTGGCGATGGCGAACGCCCCAAAAGTCGAGAGCAGGATGAGCTCGTTCGCTGCGGTGAGCCAAGGCCACGCGCGGAGCACGCGTTTGCCGAACGAAGGAGCGAGCGAAGGACGAGGCGCGGCGAGATCGTTTTCGGTCATGTGTGTGGGCCGAGCAATGATACGTTCGTGCGCGTTCGAATGTCGCTCGTGCACGAGAGTTTGCTGGCGCTGCTGCTCATTAGCATGGCTCGATCGAGTGATTCGAGCACGCCAAACTACGTATCGCTTACACTCGACTGTACGCAACTCCGCACGAGAGCATCGGCGACGCGCAAAGCGGCGATCGCCTCTCGCGCGCTCACTCCATTTTTGCCGAACACTCCATGAAGCTCGAAACCATTTCTGTACCCGCAGTTCTGTTCGCTCTCCTCGCGCTCGGCTCGAGCGCTCACGCGGACACGGCGCCGAACCCCGCCGGTCCAGTCGTCACGGCGCAAGCGCGCGCGCTGCACGAACAGCTGCTCACGCTCGACACGCACCTCGACACGCCCGCGAACTTCGCGCTCGGCGGCTGGGACATCGTCAAGCTCCACGACACCAACAAAGACGGCAGCCAAGTCGATCTGCCGCGCATGCTGCAAGGCGGTTTGGATGGCGGTTTTTGGGCCATTTACACGCCGCAAGGCCCGCGCACCCCCGACGGCGATCGCATCGCGCGGGATTTCGCGTTCACGCGCGCCGTCGCGATTCGCGAAATGGTGGCGGCGCACCCGAATCAGTTCGAGCTCGCGCTCAAAGCGGATGATGCGGCGCGCATCGCCGCGAGCCACAAGCGCGTCGTGTTCATGAGCATCGAGAACGGCTATCCCGTCGAAGGTGACGTGAGCTTGCTCGACACTTTTTACGCGCTGGGCGTGCGGCTCGCGGGTCCCGTGCACTTTCTGAACAATGATTTGGCGGACTCGGCGACCGATCCGAAAGGAGCCGAATGGCACGGCCTCAGCGCAAAGGGTCGCGCGTTCGTGGCAGAAGCCAATCGCCTCGGCATCGTGGTCGACGCTTCGCACGCTTCGGATGACGTGCTCGATCAATGCATCACGCTCTCGAAGACACCGATATTGCTCTCGCATTCCGGCGCAAAAGCCGTGTTTTCGCACCCGCGCAACGTGGATGATGAACGCTTGAAGAAGCTTGCCGCGAGCGGCGGCGTGATTCAAATCAACTTCTTGTCCGATTACTTGATCGCGACGCCCAAAATCGCCGAACGTGAAGCGGCGCTCGGCGCGCTCTTCGCCGAATTTCGCAAGCCGGGGCTGACGCTCGCGCAGCGCGAAAGCATCATCGCGCGCAAACACGAGCTCGATAAACGCTTCCCGGTTCCGCGCGCTTCGTTCGAAGACGCGTTCAAACACTTGCTCCACGCAATCAACGTCGCCGGCATCGATCACGTCGGCATCGGCGCAGATTTCGACGGCGGCGGCGGCGTGACCGGCTTCGAAGACGCGCGGGATTACCCGAAAATCACCGCGCGTTTGCTCGCCGCCGGCTACACCAAAACCGATCTCGAAAAAGTGTGGAGCGGAAACGTGCTCCGCGTGCTGCGCGCGGCCGAAGCGTACGCCGAGCAAACGCGCGCTCCGTCCGCGACGCACTGAAATCACCAGCTGCGCTCTTTCGTATTTGGTGGGTCGCCTCGCTGCAGCTCACCTGCGCCAGTTCCGCGCGCCGCAAGGCCTCGCTGAACGTGCACAAAACTTCTCAAATGATCGGTTCAAACCGGTTCTAACCGAATCGTTCAGCCTAAACCGATCACGCTCGCTCGCGCGCGTGGTACGAAAAAAAACAATGCTCGCGTCGCTTGCTCGCTCGATTCTCACTTCGACATTCGCGCTCGTCGCGCTCGGCACGACGAGCTGCATTTCCGGTGCGATCGACACCGCGAGCGGCGGTGCAGCCTCACCGCCGCTCGTCGCCGGCGCGAACGATGGCCTAGTTTATTACGACACGCTGCACTTGCCGCCCAAAGGCAAACCGTCGTCGGCGCGCATGGTCGGCTACTACACGAATTGGTCCGAGGAGCGCAGCGGCTGTCCGTGCAAAGCCGAGGACATCGACGGCTCGCTCTTCACGCACTTGAACTACGCGTTCGCGAAAGTGGGCGCCGGTGACAAGACCGATCCGCACTTCACGCTCGAGGCGACGAACGACAAAGACCTCGGCCAAGACGGGTATTATCGGCAAGTCACGGGCTTGAAGAAGAAGTATCCGGCGTTGAAAGTGCTGCTCTCGGTCGGCGGTTGGGCCCACAACGATCCGCCGAACGGCTGGCATTTCACGACCATGGCGGCGACCGCGAAGTACCGTCACGAGTTCATCGAGTCCGCCATCGCGCTCCTCCGCAACTATGATTTCGACGGGCTCGACATCGACTGGGAATATCCGGGCTCGGGCGAGCGCGGCGGTTATCCAGCCGATCGCAAGAACTACGTCGCGCTGCTCGCAGACTTTCACGCCGCGATGCGCGCAGAGGCCAAGCGCAGCGGAAAGCCCGAGCTCCTGCTCACCATCGCAGCGCCGTCATCGCTCTGGTTTTTGGGCGGCTTCATGCTCGATCAAATCCACCCGCACGTGGATTGGATCAACTTGATGGCCTACGACTATTACGGCCCGTGGAGCCACCAAACCGGCGCGAACGCGCCGCTCTCCGCCGACAGCACGCCGAACGGCAACACGTACATCGCGCGCAGCGTCGAGAACTATTTGGATCAAAACGTGCCGCCCGAGAAAATCGTGCTCGGCATCGCCACGTACGCGCGCACCTTCGCCGGCGTGGGCAGCGCGGCTTACGGCGTCTCTTCCACCGCAGCGGGCTTCGGCGGTCGCTGCACCGGCGAAAACGGCGTGCTCGCGTACTTCGAGCTATCGCCGATCTTACAAGCCGGCGATTACCAAACTCACTGGGACGAAAAATCAGCGACGCCCTTCGCGTACAATCCTTCGAGCAGCACGTTCATCAGCTACGACGATGCGAAGTCGATCGCGCTCAAAGTGGCCTACGCCAAATCACGGCGCCTCGGCGGCGCCATGTTTTGGGCACTCGACTTGGACGACTACAAGCACGGATTTCCGCTCGTAACGGCCGCGAAGCGCGCTCTCGAAATGAAATGAAGTGAAGTGACGCGCTGATTTCAGCGCGCAAATCCCAGTCGAAAGTCGCGCCAGGCGCCGCTCGCGGTGAGGCGGCGATGGCGAGACCACAACAAACAAAGTCCCGTTCGGGACTTACAAACAAAGTCCCGTTCGGGACTTACAAACAAAGTCC
>FTCX01000215.1_pt1 | contig 12194 bp, 10 predicted proteins | sample 1639831 | NCBI WGS metagenome assembly FTCX01 (sample SAMEA3914869, study PRJEB12502) | metagenome | biome: forest; material: soil | place: USA | collected 2012-03-12 | depth 0.1 m
CACGCGCCCTTCGAACGAGAGCTTGCCTTCGAAGTGTGTGCCGCGGCCGAGGAGGGCGGTGATTTCGGTCGCGGGGAGGGGCGCGGGCATGCGCGCATCCTAGCGAAGAAAACGTGACGAGAGTAAGGTCCTCGGGGCTGTCGTGGCAGGTTTGTCGGATTTAACGCGCTTCGGCGTGGGACTCGCGAGCGCCGTGATTCTGGCGTCCGGTCCTGCATTCGCCGACGAGCCGGGCGCGCCGCAAGAAATGCATTTGGGCAAGGCGGCTCCGGGCGTCGAGCAGACGCCGTACGCCTGGCACGACACGTATTTTTATTGGGACAACGCCGTCACCACGAACACGGTCGGCATCGGCAAGAGCTATCAGAGTCGCGACCCGGTGTACGAGCTCACGCTCGGGCTGCGGCCGCGTTACTACTTCATCGATAACGCGGACGAGACGCTGAGCGTGCGCGGCGATCTCGGCATCATCAGCGAGCGCACGAACAGCGACACGACGACCGAGCAAGGGGAGTGGTCGGCGACGGATTTCGAGCTGTACGGCGCGTTCAGCTACAAGCTGCGCGAGAGCCGTGATGATTTGACCGAGCTGGCGCTGCGCTTGCCGCGGCTCACGCTCCCCACGTCGAAGGTCAGCTTCGACAGCGGCAAGATCCTCGCGCTCGGCGCGCGCGCCGGCATCCGCGAAGATGTGGCGCTCGAAGGTCGCAGCGCCACATTTTTCCCGAACGTCGAGCTCATCGTCAAAGCCGAATACAACTACCAATTCACGCGCACCCAGGTGCCGACGAACCCGGGACTCGAGCGCATTCGTTTGGATCCGGAAGGTCGCTCGGTGGTGTCGGATCAGCTCGCCGGCGCGACCTTCGCGCGCCACGCGGCGGTGTTCGGCGCGGCCACGCTCCTGCACGTGCACCGAGACGTGCTCTGGACGACCGCGCTCGAGGTGCGGCCCGCGTGGAAATACCCAGTCGAGCAAAACGTCGAGATTTGCGGCGTGGTGCTCACCGGTTGCGTGCTGCCGACCGGTGTCGATGATCCGCAAACCCGTTCGGTGCTGACGTTCTTTCAAACCGATTTTTGGATCACCTTGAGTGACTCGCTCGGGCTCTCGCTCGGGTACGTCAATCTGACCTCGCAGCTCGGTCCAGACGGACGTCGCCGCAGCGTTTTTTACAGCCCGGACGCGCGCTTTTACGCGACGCTCAACGTCGGGCTCGATCACGTGTACGGCTCGTTCGCCCACAAGAACGAGCAGAGCGCGAGCAACGCGCGCACACCCTGATCGTGCGCGTGCGGCTCTCTTTTCGTGCTTGGTCCGCGCTCGTAGCGTGCGCGAGCGCGTGTGCGTTCGCGTCGAATGCGCGCGCTGCAGAGCTCCCGCGCGCGACGCGCGAATACCGCGTCGAGTTCTCCGCCGATCGCGTCGAAGTCGACGGTGATCTCGGCGCGCTCGAGCTCGACGGTCACGTGCGCGTGCAGGCCGAGCGATATCGTTTGAAGAGCCCGCACCTCGAGCTCAAGCGGGGGCCGCGCGGCGTCGAAGCCGATGGTGCCGCGGACGTCGCGTTCTGCACCTGCGATGACCCGCCGCTCCGCCTGCGCGTGAATGAGGCCTTGCTCGCGCCGCCGACCGATGCGCTCTTCGGGAGCACCACGCTCGTGCTCGGCGGCGTGCCGGTGTTGTGGCTGCCGGCATTGTGGCTGCGCGCGCCGACGCGCCCAGGGCTCACGCTGCCGCGCCTGGCTTATCGAGGAAAAGACGGCTTTTTCGTGGGTGATAGCGCGTATCTCCCGCTCGCGGTCGACGAAGGCCGAGTGACCAAGAGCCTCACGCTGGGCGGGGGCGCGTACTTGCTGCGCGGCGCGCGGCTCGAAGCCGAGCTCGACACCGAGCAGAGCTCTTCGCGCGTGGCCTGGGATCACGTCGAGCACACCGCGCTCGAGCTCGATGCTCACGGGAGCGCGCCGCTCTCCGACGCCACGTTCGCGTATCGCGTCGATGCCTTGCGCGGCGCGCGCGCGCCTGTGGAATCATCCGTGCTCGAGGTCGCCGCGCGCCGCACCGACCGCGCTGTCGTGAGCGTCTCGCACGTCGATGAGCTCGCGCTCGGCTTCGGCGTGCGCGCCGACGCACCTCGAGCGGGCGCGCTCAGCGACTTCGGCGCAGCGGGACCAGAGCTCTACTTGGGCGCCGCGAGCGTGCTCGGCTCGAACGCGAGCTACGACGTGTTCGGCACCGCGCGCACCACCGTGACGAGCGGAAATCACAGCCAAAGCGCGCTCGCCGAACGCGCGACGTTGAGCGGAAATTTACGTCCGGGGCCATTCGGCGTCGGACTGATCGCGGCTCAAGCCGGCGAGCTGCAAATCGGGGAGCTCGAAAACGTGGGCGTGCTTCGCGGCGGCGCCGAGGCCCGTATCGGTTTGCCGCTCGCGCGTTCGTTCGGCGCGCTCGCGCATTTCGTCGAGCCGGTGATCGTCGCGCGCGGCTTGGTCGAGGCCGAGCCGAGCGGCACCGAGGCTCATGCTACGCGCACGTTGCTCGCTGCAGGCGGTGCGGACACCTCGCTCGGCGATCGCTCGACTCGCCAGGCTGCTTCGCTCAGTGTTCGTGCGGGCGCCGTCGAGCGCGCGGGCGACGATCCGAGCGCCACTGAGCTTGTCGCGCTCGCGCGGCTCGGCGCGGACGCGCGTTACCTCGGCGCGGCCGAGTCTTTCGCGGTGCTGGGGCGGGGCGCGAGCTCGGTTTCACTCTCGCGGATCCGCTTTGGGGCGACCGATGGCCTACATCTACTCCTTCGAGCCGATGGCGCGAGCAACGGCTCGCCCGCACAGGCGCGCGTTCTGTTCGATGAGACGTGGCTCGACCCAGCGCAGCCGTTTTTGGATCACGACGGCTGGAGCGCCGGCTCCGAACTCGCGATTCCGTGGACGCGCGCGTTCTCCACGAGTGGCGCGGTCGACTACGATTTGACCGAGAAAAGCCTGCTCGCGGCTTGGGGTGGCTTCGGTTACCGCCATCCCTGTGGCTGTTTGGCAGTGTCGAGTTTCGTGGGCCATCGGGTCGGACGAGCGGGCGTCGATGCTTGGTTGGGCCTGGATCTGGCGCCTTGAAGCGAACTCGCCCACGCGGCCGCCCGTTGCGATCTCGCCGCGCGCAAAACACGGTTTTCAGCGCAAGAGTCGCGGCACACGAGCGATTCTAGTAACATCTTTGCCATCGTGCCGGAGAGCGAACCGCCGACTTCCAACAGACCCGCACCCCGGTCTCTAGTTGGCTCAACCATCGTCGTCGCCGAGGACGATCGCATCACGCGTGAGCTGCTCTCGGGCATGCTGCGCGAGCAAGGCTTCACGGTCGAAGCCGTCGCCGACGGACAAATGGCGGTGGAGCGCGTCGCGCGCGGCGGTGTGGACTTGGTGCTGCTCGACATCTTGATGCCGCGCTTGTCGGGGCTCGAAGCGTGTCGCCTGCTCAAAGGCATGACCAGCGACAGCTTCTTGCCCGTCGTGCTCGTGACGGTGAAGACCGACAGCGCGAGTCGCGTCGAAGGCCTCAAAATCGGCGCCGACGACTACGTCTGCAAGCCGTTCGACAAAGACGAGTTGATGGCGCGCGTCGAAGCCATGCTGCGCATCAAGCGCTTGCACGATCACGTGGTCGAAGCGCGCGCACGCCTCGAGCAGCTCAGCCTGCACGACGATCTCACCGGGCTCTACAACTATCGCTATTTGCACTCGCGTTTGAGCGAAGAGTTCAAGCGCGCCGAGCGCTACCACGATCCGCTCGCCTGTCTCGTGATCGACATCGATCGCCTGCAAGCGCACAACGACGCTGGCGGCCGAGAAATGGGCGATCGCGTCGTGCGTTACGTCGCGGACACGATCCGCAAAGCCGTGCGCGAGGTCGATGTGGTCGCTCGCTTCGGCGGCGATGAATTTTTGGTGGTTTTGCCCAGCACGCACTTTGCCGGTTCGGTCACTGTCGCAGAACGGATCTTCCAAGAGGCCAATCAGCGCATCATCGGCGGCGAGGCGCCTTCACGCTTGCCGGTCACGCTCTCGCTCGGCGTCGCGCTGTTCCCTTCGCGCGACGTGCGGACGAAGGATGCGCTCCTGCGCGGTGCGGACGCGGCGCTCCACGCCGCAAAGCGCGACGGGGGCAACCGCATTTGCGTTTACCAACAGCAGGGACACATGTACACGCCCGTGAGCGGCTCGTCGTCGAACGATCCCGAGCCGCGCAGTCGCCCCGGAAGTCGCGTCGACGGCCCGTTTCGTCGTTCCGATCGCCCCACCGCGCCGCCGTCGAATCCGCCGCCGCCGCTTTCACTCGCGGACGCCGCGCCGCAGGGCCGGAGGAAGCCGGAGTGACGCTGTCCGCGCGCCCGCGCTCGGGCGAGTTCGGGTCGGTCAAGATCGAAGAAGCGCCGCCGCGGGTGCTGGTCGTGGACGACGAGCCCACGTTGCGCCGCACGCTCGCGCGCCTGCTCAACAGCCGCAACATGACGGTGCTCACCGCGGATGACGGCGCGCAAGCGATCGATCTGCTCGGTCGCGAGCAGGTGGACGTCGTGCTCGTGGATCTGATGATGCCCAAAGTCGGCGGGCTCGAGCTGCTCGATCACGTGCGTTCGTCGCACGCGGGCGTCGAAGTCATCATGATGACCGCGTTCGGCGACGTGGAAACGGCGGTCAAAACCGTGCGCGCGGGCGCCTACCACTTCCTGACCAAACCATTTCGTTCGAACGACGAAGTCGTGCTCACGGTCACGAAGGCCGCCGAGCGCCGGCGCTTGGTCGACCGCGCGCTCTTGCTCGAAAAGCGCCTCGAGCAGATGGAGAAGTTCGGCGAGCTCATCGGCAACTCGCCCGCGATGCAGGAAGTGTATCGCATGGCGGTGGGCGTCGCGCCGACCTCGTCGACGGTTTTGATTTTGGGTGAGAGCGGCACCGGCAAAGAGCTCACGGCGCGCGCGATTCACAGCCATTCGCCGCGCCTGAACAATCCTTTCGTGGCCGTGAACTGCTCGGCGATTCCGGTCGACCTCGTGGAGAGCGAGCTCTTCGGTCACGTGCGCGGCGCGTTCACCGGCGCGACCGCGACGCGCGCCGGCCTGTTCGAATCGGCCGATCGCGGCACGCTCTTCCTCGACGAGGTGGGGGACTTGCCGCCGCTCGCCCAAGTGAAGCTGCTCCGCGCGCTGCAAGAGGGCGAGGTGAAGCGCGTCGGCTCGAACGAAACGCGCACGGTCGATGTGCGCGTCGTCGCGGCGACCAATGTCGATCTGCGCAGCCGCATCACCGCCGGCCGTTTCCGCGAGGATTTGTTCTACCGTTTGAACGTCGTGCCGATTTCACTGCCGGCGTTGCGCGAACGGCGCGAAGACATTCCGCTGCTCGCCTATCACTTCTTGCAAAAGTACGCGTCGCGCTCGAGCAGCCAAGTGAAGAAGATTTCACCCGAGGCCATGCGCGTGCTCTCTGCGCACAATTGGCCGGGCAACGTCCGCGAGCTCGAGAACGCGATCGAACACGCGGTGGTGTTCTGTCGCGACGACACCCTGACCCCGGCAGAGCTACCCTTCGGGCGCCCTGGAAATAGCGGGCCGCCGGAGCCGAACGGCCATCCAGGCGCCGAGCCCATCAACCAGGGGCTGTTCGATTTGCCTTATCGAGAGGCCAAGGAACGGTCGCTCGACGCCTTCGAAACGGCGTATTTTACGGGACTTCTAGCGCGGACGCAGGGAAATGTGTCCGAAGCGGCGCGACAGGCCGGCCTGGATCGGTCGAATTTTCGCCGCGCCGTGAAGCGAGCTGGCGTAAGAGTTCGCGACGAAGAATGAGGTTCGCCAGCGTAAGGACTCTCGGGGCCTGCCTTTGCGGCGTGGTCTCGCTCGGGCGCGTCGCCCACGCGGATTCGGTGGAAGCGTTGAACGCAGCAGCGAGCTCGCTCCCGGCGCCCGCGCCGTCGCGACTGCGCGTGCTCTCGCTCAAGCGTTGCCTCGAGCTTGCTGCATTGAACTACCCGAAAGTCGCCGAAGCGCGCGCGCGGCTCGATCAAAAGCGCGCGCAGCTCGATCAAGCCTACAGCCAACCGTATAGCGATTTCACCATGACCGGCGGCATCGGCCCCGCACCGACGGTGCGCGGTACCGCGGTCTACACACCCGACACCGATCAGGCGCTGACCAATCACATGGGCGTCGCGTGGCAGCTCGGCGTGAGCGGCGCGATCCCGCTGTGGACGTTCGGCAAAATCACGAACTTGTGGGACGCCGCCGACGCGCAGGTCAAAGTCGGCGAGCACGAGATCAAGAAAGCGCAGAACGAGGTGAAGCTGGACGTGCGCCGCGCTTATTACGGCGTGCAGCTCGCGCGCGACGCGCATGCTTTGCTACAGGACGCGGCGAATCGCATCGACAAATACCTCGGGCGGCTCGAGAAAAAAGTCGACGATGGTGACGGCGACGACATTCAACTCTTGAAGCTGAAGATGTATCGCGCCGAGCTCGAGGCTCGCCAAAGCGAAGCGATACGGCAGGAAGCGATCGCGCTTTCCGGCCTCCGTTTTCTCACCGGCGATGGCCCGGACGTCGACGTGCGCGACGAGCCACTGGTCCAGAATTCGCACCGGCTCGGGCCACTCTCGCACTATCTGTCCGCGGCGCAGCTGTATCGGCCGGAGGTCAATATGGCGCGCGCCGGCGTGCGTGCTCGCGAGGCGCAGATGCGGCTCGAGCGCGCTAAATTTTTTCCAGATCTCGCGCTGGGGTTGAGCTTCAACTACTCAGCGGCGCCGCTCGTCGAAGATCAGCGCAACCCGTTCGTGAAGGACAACGCGAACTATTTGAGCTACGGCGCGGCGCTGGTCTTCAAGTACAAGCTCGATTTTTTGCCGCAGTCTGCGCGGCTCGCTCAGGCCAACGCCCAGCTCGAAGAACAACGCGCGACCGAGCGGTACGCGCTCGGCGGCGTCGGTACGGAAGTGGAGCAGGCGTTTCGCGAGGCAGAGGACGCCGCGCGCCGCTTGGATGCCTACACCCGCGCGACCTCGTACGCGAAGCAGTGGCTCGTGCAGGTGCAAGAAGGCATCGACGTCGGCACGTTCGAAGATCAAGACGTCGTGGACCCGGCCAAGGAATACGCGACGAAGCGCTTTTTGCAGATGAACGCGACGTTCGACTACAACATGGCGCTCGCCAAGCTCGCGCTCGCGACGGGCTGGGACGTCGTTACCGGCGACGACGAGTAGCGGCTCCGAGCGGAGCGCGCTCGCTCACTCGTCGCCGCTGTCGTCGTCCGAATCCGACTCGCCGCCTTCGTCCGAATCATCACTCTCTTGGTCGAGATACAGATCCGAATCGAGATCGGCATCGCGCGCGCTCGTCGCCGCGACGACGGCGGACTGCGGCTTTTCGTCCGGCTTGGGCGGCGAAGACGAGCGCGCCTTGGTCGCGTCGTGATCTTCGATGCGCTTCTCGATGCTGAGTAGCGCATTCATGATCGACTCGCTCACCATGGAGACGATCACCGGGAGCTGCCCTTTGAGCGCTTCGTAATAACGCTGACGCTCGGTGGAGTGGATGATCGCCGGCGGATGGCCCGCGCGCATGAGCAGCACGTTCATCAACAGGCGCGCGACCTTGCCGCTGTCTTGCGGAAAGGGGAATACGCGCAAAAGGTCGTAGTGCACGCGCGCCGCGATACGGATCGGGCTCTTCAGTTTCTTCGGCTCGGGGCCGTTCAGCCAATCAATGACTTGACGCGCTTTGTACGCGATCTTGTCGGGCGCGGCGTACTCGTGGAAGTAGAGGCGGTGTTGCGGAATGTCCTTCCGGTACTTCACCGTCTTCACGTCACCCTCTTCGGGGTGCAGGATGCAGTAGATCTTCTTGATCGTGTCGACGTTGATCGGCACGCGCTTCTTCTCGGACAGCTCGCGCACGTACTCGATCGCCTGGCGATGACGGCGAATCTCGTCGCACACCGGCTGTAGCCCGGAGTCCGCGACCACGGTCATGTTCGGGTCGATCGCGGTCTTCAGCTCTTGGAAAGTGTAGACCACGCCTTCGAGCGCGCTGTCGTGATAGACCCACGACATCTCGAAGCTCTCGCGATATTCGCGCTGAAACTGATCGTCCAAGCCATTGAGCCGATCATTGATCAGGGCCCAACGCTCTTCGATTGCGAGCGGGGGCGGGGCAGGCGGAGCTGGCGCGGCAGCGGGCGGGACTGCCGGTGCGGCGGTCTGCCGAGGCGGATCCTGCGCGATGTCCGTCACGCGCACGCCGAGGAACTTGACCGGCTCGTCGTGACGACGAGTGGTGCCTGACTGATTCGGAATCGTGTCCGCCCGATACTGGCGCGTCGTTACGCCACGACCAATGCCATCACCGCGCTGCGCGCGTTTGTTCGCGCGCGCCACTTTGCCCTCGAGTGCGCGTCGAGCGGCTTCACGCTCGGCGCGAATGCGCTCACGCTCGGCCTCTTTGGCCTTGCGATACGCTTCACGCTCGGCGTCCTTCGCTTTGCGCTCTTCTTCCTTGAGCCGCCGCGCTTCCTCGCGAGCCGCATCGCGCTCGGCGATCTTTTGGAGCCGCTCTTCTTCCTTCTCGCGCCGGATACGCTCGCGCTCGGCGTCCTTAGCTTTTTGCGCCGCAAGCTTGGCCGCCTTTTGCTCGGCTTCTTTCCGCGCGCGTTCGGCTTCTTTGGCTTTTTGCGCTGCGAGCTTCGCCTTCTCGCGGTCTTTCTTCTCGCGTTCGGCTTCTTTGGCTTTTTGGGCCTTGAGGCGTTCGGCCTCTTTCTTCAGCTTCTCGCGCTCTTTCTTTTCGCGCTCGCGCTCCTTCTGCTGAAGGAGCTTCGCCTTCGCCGCTTCTTTCTTGGCGGCGGCCGCAGATGCCTTCTTTGCCGGACGCTTGGCCGTCGAAGCTTTCTTCTTCGCCGGTTTCTTAGGCTTCGCGGCCGGCTTCTTTTTCGCCGGCTTGCGGGCCTCTTTACGTCGGCTAGGGGCGCCCTTCGCCTTGGCGCGGGCTTTCGTGGGGGGAGCTTTCTTGCTTCGGACAGACATCGCGGAGATCAGCGGGAAAATGTAGTTGGACCCGTACCCGCGCCCGTCCTAGCGAACACACAGTGCTCCCTCTACCGGGCGCGCCTGCGAGCCTGGATTTCAAGTCGAGGCGGCGGGACCGGAGTCCCTCTGGGGCAAAGCCCTCGGCAACCTAGTCGGCTCGCGTGCAATCCGTCAAGGTCCACCTGCGTGTCTTTTGGACCATTCGAAAGCAAGTTCGAGCCTTGGCGGTGCGCTTCGGAAAGGGTGCGATTGCGCTCGCCCGTGTCATGAATTTATTCCCGAGATCACTTGAAATAGTCGGGATAAAGCTCGCTATTGGCGAGCGGCCGAGTTCGCTCGGTCAAGACTTCGACGCCGCTCTCGGTGACGAGGACGGTGTGCTCGAACTGCGCAGAAAGCGAGCCATCTGCGGTCACTGCGGTCCAGTCGTCGTCCAAAACATCGACCTCCCAAGAACCGACGTTGACCATCGGCTCGATCGTGAACGTCATGCCCGGCTTGAGGCGCTCGCCTTTGCCCCATTTTCCGTAGTGGAGAACCTTGGGCTCATCGTGGAATTTGCGGCCAATGCCGTGGCCCACGAAATCACGCACCACCGAGCAACCGTGGCCTTCGGCGAACTCTTGAATCGCCGCGCCAACGTCCCCCAGGCGAGCGCCCGGACGGACTTGCGCGATGCCGAGTGCCAGGCTCTTGCGCGCGACCTCGACCACGCGCCGCGCATCCTCACTCACTTTGCCGACGTAGAATGTCGCTGACGTGTCGCCGTGAAACCCTTTGTACACGTGCGTTACGTCAATATTGATGATGTCGCCTTCGCGCAGCGCTCTTTCGCTCGGAATCCCGTGGCAGACGACCTCGTTGATCGAGGTACAAACGCTCTTCGGGAAACCCTTGTAGTTGAGCGGGGCCGGCCGCGCGCCTTGTTTGAGCGTGTGGGCGTGGACGAAGGTGTTGATTTCCTCCGTCGTGAGGCCAGGGCGCACGATTTCCCCGACCGCCGAGAGCGTTTCGGCCGCCAAGCGCGAGACTTCACGCATGGCTTCGATTTCCTTGGGGCCTTTGATTTCGACGGAGCTGCTTCGGAAATGCATGTCCATGGGGTTCGTCCGCGTTGAGCGTGACGAATGCTATCACTTTCGGGTCGCGGGGGCCCGCCGGATTTCCGCGATTTGTGCGCGCAAGGCCGCAGTATTCGGCTCGCCGTGAAAGTGCAACACCGCGCGGTCGCCCTCGCGGTAACGACGAGTCATGAGCAGCACCTCGTGCCCGACCCAATCACCCTGCATGCGATCCAGCCAGTGAAAGGACGGATCTTTGCCGGAGATAGTGAGCGAAATCGGTTCCGTCGGCAGCGCGCCGACGACGCTCTCGATCGGGCGAAAGGTGAGCCCGTAGCTGCGCCGCACGCCGAGCGTGCCTTCGCTCCCTTCGCGCGACACGGTGGCAACCTTGACGAGCCAGATGCTCTCGGCGCGCAGCACGCGCTGTGCGAAGTGCGGATCGTCGCCGGCGGTTCCGGGCATGAACGCAGTCTCGAACAAGTGACCCGAGAGCCCGTCGTCGAGCAGCGCCGCGTCTTCCGCGTCATACGAAGGCAGATCGAGCACCGGCGAGCGCGGGGGCGGCGTCGCGCACGCGCTGACGCTCGAGCTCGCGATCAACGTGAGCCCGAGGCAGAAAGAAAATCCTAGCGCGCGTACGGGGAGCAAGGGATGGTGCAGGAGAGAGCCGAAAAACAGCGGACCTTGTGCTTGATTAGCGCGGCGAGCTCGTCGAACTGTCTGCTTGAGTCGGCTCACACAGAAGTGATAGTTTCACGCGCCGCTCGCCCGCCCGGTGCGTTCGGCTCAAGGATTTCCGGAGGATAGCAATGAGGCTGAGACTCTTCGTCACGCTTTTCGCGGTGGGTATGGCATCGTCGGCTCTAGTCGTCGAGCCCCGATTGGCATCGGGCAAGGACAAGCCGCCGGCGGCGGGCACCGCGGGAACGCTGGAGAAGGTCGTTGGCATTCCGCCCAAAGGCCTCAAGTGGGATCTCACGCTCGAAGGCGTGGCCAAGCTCTATGACAAGGTGTTCGAGGACGAATACCTGCCGCTCTTGAAAAAGGCCGATCCGGGCAACCAGATGACGGCGCTCGAGGACGAGCTCAAGACCAAACAAGGCATCCTGCGCCGCGGCCGTATCGATTTCGGCAAGATCCCGACGGGCGTCGACCAATCACCGCTGAAAGGCGAGTACAGCTACGCCAACGGCGAGAGCATGGCGAGCCTGCGGCTCCGTAGCGGCACCGAGCGTCACTTCTTCTTCTTCAGCGACAAACTCTGGAAGGTCTATGACGAGCACAAGCTGACGAAGGGCGGCACGCTCGGCGAGAATTTCCAAGAAGCCGTCAAGATCTTGGAAAAGCGCTTCGGCGGCCCGGGTAAGGCCGTGCCCGCGAACTACGACAAAGGTCAGCCCTTCGACGAAGTGCAGTGGCGTGATTCGGAGAAGCTGATCCGCGCCGTCGATCGCGGCAACGTGCTCGGCATGGTTTACGCGTCGAGCAAGTACGTCGACAACCTCGCGCAGTACCGCAAAAACCAGCCCGAAGACTTGCACGAGATGGATAAGGACGTCGCGGCTGCCACGGCGCATCCGCCGACCGATCCCGCGAAGGCGCGCCAAGACGCCGAAGCGAAAGACAAGGCAGACAAGTCGAAGGCGAAGAAGTAGCCGCTTCGCGTCCCTGTTTCTTTTTGGCGCTCGCGCGCAGCTCGCTCAGCCGAGCCGCGCAGCGCCGTTCGGGATCAATGGCCCCGAAGTCAACGTCACGTTGATCCCCGGCGCGATGGCTGCGAGCGGCGGCTCGAAAATTCGTCGACGGGCGAGCGTGTTGCCGGGGCAACCCGAGAAGCGACCCGTCACGTGGAGCGAAACCCCCGTATCCTCAAGGGAAACCAGGTAGAGATCGCCTCCGTCCGCCCGCACCAACGGCGCCAGCACATCCCGCACGACTCGCAAAATCTCGTCTTTGGCGACCGCCATCCGAGGCCGTAAGTTACCACGACGCTTGACCAAACCGCGAGGCTTACTCTAGGTTCCCGCCCTCTTCGCCCGCCGGGAGCATTCTCG
>FTCX01000125.1_pt1 | contig 12167 bp, 9 predicted proteins | sample 1639831 | NCBI WGS metagenome assembly FTCX01 (sample SAMEA3914869, study PRJEB12502) | metagenome | biome: forest; material: soil | place: USA | collected 2012-03-12 | depth 0.1 m
ACGGCTCGTCAATCACCCGAGCGTGATCGATTTCTTGATCGGCAGTGACGAAGCTCCGGCGCCGAAAGCCGAGCGCGAGCTGGTCGCCGAGCTGCGAAAGCTGGACTGGCAAGCCGCGATTTCGCCCGCGGCGAGCGCGCGCACCGCGGCGTTGCTCGGCAAAAGCGGCGTCAAAATGACAGGGCCGTACGATTGGGTCGCGCCAGCCTATTGGTACGAAGATCACAAGTACGGGGGCGGCTACGGCTACAACACCGAGACGAGCCCGGGCCCCGCGGTGCCCGAGCTCGAGAGCCTGCGCGCGTGGCTCGAGCCGCACGAGCTCGAGGCGCTCTGGAGAAATCCGAGCGCGAAGCTCTTTCACGCCGGCACGCGCGGGACGCGCTTCGATAATTTGGGCGTGTTCAATCGCGCGCTCGCGGCTCGTTTCGGTCAGCCCGCGAGTCTCGACGAGTACGTGCTGCGCGCGCAGCTGATGAACTACGAAGCGCAGCGCGCGATGTACGAAGCCTACGGTCGCAACAAATACCAAGGCGCGACCGGCATCTCACAGTGGCTGTTGAATAGCGCTTGGCCTTCGTTGATTTGGCATTTGTACGGCTACGATTTCAGCACCGCGGGCGGCTATTTCGGCAGCAAAAAGGCAAATGAGCCGCTCCACGCGCAATACTCGTACGATGACCGCTCGATCGTGGTGGTCAATCACTCGGCGGAGGTCGCGAGCGATTTGATGCTCAGCGTGAGCGCCTTCGACACCGATTCGAAGGAGCGGTTCCACGTGGAGTTGCCGGTCAGCGTCGGCGCGGACGAGGTCACGAGGGCGACTGTGCTGCCCGCGCTCTCGGACATCGGGGCCGCTTACTTCGTTCGACTCGCATTGCGCAGGGGCGCGCGCGAGCTGAGTCAAAATTGGTACTGGCTCTCGCAAAAGCGCGATCTGAGTGCATATGCACTTACGGACTGGGACTATACGCCGGTCAAACAGTTCGCGGATTTCAGCGCGCTCGGCAATTTGGCGCCGGCCGATATTCGCGCGAGTTGGTCGAACAGCGCCGGCACTGGAGCACGAGCGCTGCGGGTAGAGCTCGAAAATCGCGGCTCCACGCTCGCGTTCTTCGTGCACCTGAAGCTCACGCGCGGCGAGCATGGAAGCCAAGTTTTGCCGGTGTTTTGGCAGGATAATTACGTGTCGCTCTTGCCCGGCGAGCGCCGTGAGCTTTCGTGCGGCTACCAAGAACGCGAGCTCGCCGGCGCCGAGCCGTGGGTAGAGCTGAGCGGGTTCAACGTCGCGCCGTTCAGCGCCGTGCGCGCCGACGCAACGGTTGAACCGAGCACGCGCTCGAAGTGAAGGACGCACGCGGAATGCGCAGCCTGAGTACAAGAGCCCGCTGGACAAAGTGCGGAATCGCGCGTGTGCTCGAGTGGCATACATCCTGCTGTAACTTCGCGTCACGCGACCGAGCAACGGCTCGCCGAGAAGACGATGTTTGACGCGGTCCTCGAAAGTAATGGTCCTCGCCGACCGATTGGGCGCGGCGCGCTCACGTCGATTGCCGTGCATGCGGTGCTCATCGCCGGCGCGATTTACATCTCCGCTCACTCGCACGACGACAAACCCAAGACCGAGCGCGAGGTGACGTTCTTCAATCCGCCGGCGCCTCCTCCTCCGCCACCACCTCCGCCGCCGGGCGGTGGTGGCGCGAAGAGTCATTCGAAGGTCGAGCCGAAGAAGATCATCAAGAAGCCGGACACCGTGATTCAGACGGAGAAACCGGTAGAAAAACCACCGGATCCAGAGCCAAGCAAGCCCGATGCGGAGCCCGGCGGTCAGGCTGGTGGCGTCGTCGGTGGCGTGCAAGGCGGCGTTGTTGGCGGTGTGATCGGGGGCACCGTTGGCGGCACGCTCGGCAACCCATTGCCCGCGAAGCCCACTTCATCCGTGCTGCCGTTCGGAGCGGGGATGAATCGGCCTTCACTGCTCGCACACACCGATCCCGTGTACACGCGTGAAGCGTTGGTTGCCAAAGTCGGCGGCTTGATGCTGGTGAAGTGCGTGATCACGACGACCGGGAGCTTGCGTGATTGTCACATCATCAAGGGGCTCCCGATGATGGACCAAGCCGTGCTCTCGGCGCTGTCGACGTGGAAGTACACGCCGATCACGTTCCAGGGCCAACCGGTCTCGGTCGAGTACGTGATCCCCGTTCGTTTGGTGCCGCCGTGAGCGGCTCGTCGTGAGAGGTCCGAGAATCATGCAATTTACATTGTCCGAGTTGTGGGCCCACATGGGCTTGTTCGCGCGCCTGATCGTCGGCGTGATGGCGGTGATGTCGATCGCCTCGCTCTTGGTCGCGAGCGAACGGCTGTTCACGTTCCGCAAAGCGCGCAAAAATTCGCGGGAATTCCTCCGCAATTTGGCGCCGCTCCTGGAACGTCGCGATCTCGACGCCGCGGCTGCCGCGCTGCCCGAGGGTGACGTGGGTTACCTCGGGCGCGTGCTCTCGGCGGGGCTGCGCGCATTTCGCCAAGCGCCGCGGAACGACGCGGACTTGAGCTTCGAGCTCGTCGCGCGCGCGCTCGAGCGTCAAACCGAACGCGAGACTCAAAACATGAAGCGCGGACAGAGCCTGCTCGCCACCGTGTCGTCGACTGCGCCGTTCGTCGGTCTGCTCGGCACGGTGATGGGCATCGTGAACTCGTTCCAAATGATGGCGGCATCCGGTTCCGGCGGTTTGGGTACGGTCTCGGCAGGCATCTCCGAAGCGCTGATCACGACCGCGTTCGGTTTGCTCGTCGCGATCCCGGCGGTGATGATCTACAACTACTTCCAGAGCGTGCTGGACGCCGTCACGGTGGACATCTCCGAGTCTTCAAACGAGCTCTTGGATGTCGTTGCCACGATTGCTCGCCCAGCGCATTCAGGCGTTCGTCCGGGCGCCGCGGCGTAACCCATCTGGTCGGACCATGGCTTTCGGTGGCTCACAAACAGGCGTAAAAAACGCGATCAACGTCACTCCGCTGGTGGACGTCGTGCTCGTGCTCCTGATCATCTTCATGGTCGTGACGCCGCTGCTGCAGCGCGGAAAAGACGTGCATCTGCCGAAGGCGCACCTGAATGAAAAAGAGAAGAAGGAAGCGGATCCGCTCGTCGTCTCGCTGACTGCGGACCGGCAGATCTGGATCGAGAGCAACGCCGTGTCCGAAGATCGCCTCGAAGGCTTGGTCGGGGAAGAGCTGACCCAGATCGCGGGCCGGCGCGTGCTCTTGAAGGGCGACCAAAAGCTCGCGGTCGGGGATGTGCGCAAGGTGATGGATCACATCAAGCGCGCTGGCGCGCCGGGCATCGAGCTCGCGATCGAGGAGATCAAGCAATGAGCACGCACTCGCGCATGAAGCGCAAGCTCAGACCCTTGCACAAGAGCGCTGGCGCGCAGAGCGACATCAACATCACTCCGCTGGTGGACGTCGTGCTCGTGCTCTTGATCATCTTCATGGTCGTGACGCCGCTGCTCGAGAAGAACATTCCCGTGCGCACGCCGAACAGCGAAAAGGTCGAGCAGGCGACGGAAGTGCCGCCCGATCAGTTGGTGGTTTCAGTCGATAAAACCGGGCAAATTCAGCTCAACGCCGAGCACGTCAACGCCGCGGACCTGACGGCCCGCTTGCGCGTGAAGCTCGATGCGCGCGCGGCTTCCGACCGCGTCGTGTTCATCGTGGCCGATGATCTCCTGAGCTACGCCACGTTGGTCTCCGTGCTCGACGCGGCGAAGCTCGCAGGCGCAGACGTGCTCGGCTTTGCAACCGAAGCGCCGCCACCAGAAGCCACGCTGTGAAGGCGGCCCCGAGTTTCGCTCGGGCAAGCTATACGGTCGCGCTGCTCGGCGGCGCGCTCGGTTGTTCTGCGCAAACCGGGACTCCGTTACCCGTGCTCAGGGCAGCGGTCGCGCCTGCGGCGCCGCCCGAGTACGTGCCGTGCATTCACGTCGAGACGGCGAAGGAGCGAGCGCTCAACCGCTTCTCGCCGTGGCTCGCGCTCGGCGCGGGGATCGATCGGCTCGAGACGGGCACCGTGGATTCGCTCTATCGGCCGGACGTGCTCGCGCCGGTGCTCTCGGCAGGTTGGGGGAGCGTCAGCTATCGCTTGAACACCGAGCTCCACGTCGAAGCTTGGCATTGGAACCCGAGCGGCACGTGGAGTGATTCGCGCGGAAGAGGCTATTTTACAGGTTCTCCGACGCCGACGACGCCGATCACGCACTCCTTCGGCTACCCGCTGCCGCGCCGAGGCTATACGCGCAACGAGGGCACCGAAGCGATCGGCTATTCGCGGCTCACCGACGGTGATCCCAAATCGATTTGGAAGAGCAATCCATATCTGTCTCCGTCGTTCACGGGTGAGAGCGACGCGCAGTTTCCGCAATGGGTGCTGGTGGATCTCGGTAAGCCCGAGCCGGTGAACGCGCTGCGCATCGCTTGGGCGGAGCCGTATGCGAAAACCTATCGCATCGAATACTTCGACGGTCCGGATCCGCTGCATCGCCCGGGGCGTGGTTCATGGCTTCTTTTTCCCAACGGTACGATTCGCGGCGGTCACGGCGGCAGTGTTACCCACGTGCTTGCGCCAGCGCCGATCAGCGCGCGTTATGTGCGCGTGATGATGAGCGAATCGTCCGAGACGTGCGCCCTCGGCGACGAGCGCGATCGCAGAAACTGCGTCGGCTATGCGATTTCCGAGCTGTTTTTAGGGCGCATTGTCGGAAAAGGAAAATTCGAAGACCTGCTGAAACACGCCCCCGATCAGAGCCAGAGCGCGACCGAATGTTCCTCGGTCGATCCATGGCATACGCCGGAAGATCTCGACTCGCGCGCCGGCGATCAAACGGGGCTCGACTTGTTCTTCACGAGCGGCGTGACGCGCTCGCTGCCGGCGATGATCCCGGTCTCGGTACTTTACGGCGTGCCTGAAGATTCCGCGGCGGAGATCGCGTACCTCGAAAAACGCGGTTACCCGATCTCGTACGTCGAGCTCGGCGAAGAACCGGACGGGCAGTACATGACGCCCGAGCACTACGCCGCGTTGTATGTGCAATGGGCGAAAGCGCTGCACGCCGTAGACCCCAAACTGAAGCTCGGCGGCCCCGCGTTCACGAGCTTCAACGAAGACATCGAGGCCTGGCCCGACGCCGCCGGCGAAAGATCCTGGTTCAAGCGCTTTTTGGGCTATTTACGCGCACACGCGCGGCTCGACGAGCTCTCGTTCATGTCCTTCGAGCACTACCCGTACGACTCATGCAAGGTGACGTGGGTCGGACTCTTCGATGAGCCGCGCATCATCAGCCACGTGCTGCAGGCGTTCCGCAAAGACGGCTTGCCCGAGCGTGTGCCGATGTTCGTGACCGAGCTGAACGTCGCGACACAGGTCGACCAGTCGTTCGTCGACGGATTCGGCGGGCTGTGGCTCGCGGACTACACCGGCGCGTTCCTCGCCGCGGGCGGGCAAGGCAGCTACTTCTTCCACTACTTGCCGTTCCCGTTGACTCGCGATTGCAACGACACTTTCGGCACCTACGGCATGTTCGCGATGAACGGCGCGCGAAAGCTGACCTCGCCGACTGCGCAATACTTTGCTGCGCAGCTCTTGACCCAGGAGTGGGCGGAACCGGGTGAACGCGAAAATAGCGTATTTCCTGCCTCCAGCGAGCTTGTCGATAGTGAAGGTCGCATCGTCGTGACGGCGTATGCACTCGCGCGGCCGGATGGGCAATGGTCGCTCCTCTTGATCAATAAAGATCGCGGCGCGGCGCGGAAGATTCGCGTTGCGTTCCGCGATTCGGTGGTCGCGCGAAATCAAGCGTTCACCGGCACGGTGACGGCGCTCAGCATCGGCGCGGACAATTACCGCTGGTTGCCGAATGGCGCTGACGGTCACGCGGATCCTGCGGGCCCGATTGCCGTGCGCGAGATCGCCGGCTCGGCGGAGACGATCTTCACGTTGCCGCGCGCTTCGATCACCGTGCTGCGCGGTCGCATCCATTGAGTGTCGGTTGCGCGCGCACAAAGCGCAGCTTCGCCCTTTCGCGTCTTTGCACGTTTCGCGAAACGCGAAGCGCACGTGCGCTTTCGACGCAGCTCGCGCGCAGACAATGGCCGAGGCTTCGGCGGATCATTGAAAAATCGCCGCGATTCGCGCTGATTTTTGTGGGGTGCGTGTAGATACACGGATCACGGAAAGCGCAGGCTTCGAACAGCGTCGAGCACGCGAAGCGCAGCGTGCGTACGCTGATTCGATCAATGCGACTCACGCGTGACGCGGGTGTTGCTGAAAGCACGCTGCGAAATGCCGAGCTGACTACGTGTGTCGATGTGGGCGCGGTTCCTGCACAAGGCCGGCGACGGTTCACGTCGCGTCGTCGATAGCGATCGACACGGCGTTTCGACTCACCCCAATCAGCAGCGAGCCAATGCCTTCACCATTCAGTCGACACTCGTGGATGCTCTCACGCTTTCTCTCGTTCTGTGCCGCGTTGCTCCTGCTGCTGTCGGCGCGCGCCGGCTTCGCGCAGACCGGCGGCGGCGGCGTGCTCGAAGGCGTCGTGGTCGACGTGAGTGATCACAAGCCGGCCGCGGACGTGGTCGTGACCGTGACTTCGCCGGCGTTGCAAGGCGAGCAGGTCGTGGTGACCGACGGTTCCGGCTACTACCGCATTCCGAATTTGCCCGCGGGCGAGTATGTGCTGCGGCTCGAGAAGGACAGCTTCAAGCCGTACGCGCGCGCGGGCATCGTGATTCGTGGTGACGCCACGCTGCGCGCGAACGCCGAGCTCTTGCCCGAAGCGCTCAAGGCCGAAGAGGTCACCGTGGTCGGTAAATCCCCGACCGTCGACGTCGGCTCGAGCTCGACGGGCACGACGATTACGCAGGATTTCACGCGCCGCGTGCCCGTCGCGGCTCCCGGCGGAAAAGGCTCCGCCACGCGTTCTTTCGAAGCCGTCGCGGCCACGACGCCGGGCGCGAGCGCCGATAGTTTCGGTGTCTCGGTGTCGGGCGCTTCATCACCCGAGAATGCGTACCTGGTCGACGGCTTGTCGGTGAACAACCCGGGCTTCGGCATCATCGGCTCGCCGCTCTCGATGGAGTTCATTCAAGAGCTCAACGTGATCAGCGGCGGTTACATGCCGGAGTACGGTCGATCGACCGGCGGCACGATGAGTGCGACGACGAAGAGCGGCTCGAACGAGTACCACGGCGGAGCGTTCATGAACTGGAGCCCGGGCGGTCTCGAAGGCTATCGCAAACCGATCATTCAAAACGTCGGCACGGTGCACGGCGCGACCAGCCTTTCGTACATCGCCGACATCGGCGCCGATCTCGGCGGCCCGATCGTCAAGGACAAGCTCTGGTTTTACGTCGGCGTCGATCTCTCGCGCGAAATCTACAACGTCGACCGGAGTTTCTACGCGACCAACGCGAATGGCGGCAGCTCGCAAATCCCGGGCACGTACCAGCATTGGATTGCGGACGCGCAACAACTCCAAGCCATCGGCAAGCTGACGTGGGCCGTCAACGGCGACAACAAGCTCACTTGGTCGGCGAACATGACGCCGACGTCGGCGGGCGGACCAGGCAAATTTGCGGTCGATCCGCGCTCCGGCGGGCCGGAGGTGGCAAACTCCGTGAACGGCCTCAACGGCACGTACAGCTCGCTCGCGCATCAGCTCCTCGGCACGGCATACGATACCTCACTCAAGTGGTCGACTGCGTTCGACAACAAGCGCGTGCTCGTCGATACGCAGGTCGGTTGGCATCACGAGCGAGACGGTTCGCTGCCTTCGGACGGCACGCTGCCCGGCTCCGGACAAGGACTCTCGGCGATCCCGTTCACGCAGTGGCAGCGCAACGCATACCACTCGATCACGGACTTCGAGCAGTTCCCGAACTCGTCGCAGTGTGATGCCCCCGGGACGGTTGGGGCGACGCTCTGTCCGGTGCCTTCGTACTCCACGGGCGGTCCCGGCAGCGCCGCGGGCGGGGCAGGTGCCATCGATGTGCAGATTTTCGATCGCTACTCTGCGGGCAGCACGCTCACGTACTTGTTCCAAGGCGCGGGGCATCACGTCGTGAAGGCGGGGGCGAGCGTCGAGCTCACCACGTTCGATCACTTGAAGGGTCACTCGGGCGGCGTGAATTATCAGGAAGACGCGGACACCGGCGACATCACCGACGTCGAAGGCTACGGGCAACTCGTGGGCCCGGATCAGGTGAAAATCCTCGACCCGCTCCACATCAAGACGAAATCGCTCAACGCGGGCGGCTTCATTCAAGACAGCTGGAGCATCCTCGACAAGGTCACGCTGAATGCCGGTCTGCGCTACGACGTGCAGCAGCTGTACGCGGCGTCCGGGCAGCTCGGCCTGAGCTTGCCGAACCAGTGGTCGCCGCGCGTCGGTTTGATTTGGGATCCGACCCAAGAAGGCCACGCCAAGGTGTTCGCCAACTACGCGCGCTACTACGAGAGCGTCCCGCTCGCGCTGAACGATCTCACCCTGACGGGTGAGCCGAGCGTGATCGGGACGCATCCCGTGAACACGTGCACGCCGTCCGCGCCGCCGTACGGCCCGAGCTCGATCAAGTGTCCGACCTCGGTGAAGACGAACGACCCTTCGGATCCGAGCCAAAAATACAGCTCCTTCGGCGCTGGCGCGACGCCGATTGACCCGAACGTGAAGCCGACGAGCGAGGACGAGATCGTATTCGGCGGCGAGTACGAGATTCTGAAGGACGCACGCCTCGGCGCGACGTACACGCGGCGCTGGCTCAATAGCTGGATCGAGGATTTCAGCCGCGACGATCTGCAGACCTTCGATCTCGGCAACCCGGGCTACGGCATCGCCAGCGATTTCCCGAAGGCGCAGCGCAACTACGACGCGGTCACGCTCTTCTTCTCGAAGACGTTCTCCGACCAGTGGCTCGCGCAAGCGAGCTGGACGATCTCGTATTTGCGCGGAAATGTCGGCGGATTGTTCCGGTCTTCGAACAACGAGCTCGACCCGAATCACAACGCGGATTTCGACAAGAAGGACTTCACGATCAACCAGTACGGTCCCTTGCCCGGCGATCACACGCACGACATCAAGATCTTCCTGGCGAGGGATTGGAAGCTCGCGCCGCAGCACGGGCTCAGCACCGGCACCGCGCTGCACGCGCAGTCGGGTCAACCCATCAACTATTACGCGAACGACGCGAACTACGGCCAGAGCATCAATCTGTTGCTCCCGCGCGGCGAGGGCGGTCGCTTGCCTTGGAACTACGAAGCCGACATCAACCTCGCGTATCGCTACGTGATCGACAAGGACAAGACGCTTTCGTTCACGGTCGACATCTTCAACTTGTTCGACTTCCAACAAGTGACGAAGGTCGACGAGAACTACACGTTCTCGAACGCGATCGGCCGGCAAAACGGCACCCTGCGCGACGCGCGCTCACAAGACACCGGGCAAGCGCTGACCCAAGCCGACAAGAATCCCAACTACGGAAACGCGACTCAATATCAGGAGCCGCGCGTCTTCCGCTTCGGCCTGCGTGCCACTTTCTGATCGGAGCCGAGCCATGAACCATCGAACTTACCTCAGAGCGCTTCCTCTCCTCAGCTTCCTCGGCCTGGCGTTGCTCAACACGCGCTGCGCGGATCAGCCGCGCGTCAAATGCACGGTCACGAGCGGGCCCGCTTCCGCGCGCTACACGCTCGTCGGCGCGAAGACAGGCACTTGTGACGGCGTGGTCTTCGCCTCGCTCGACATCGGCGAGAAAATCGGACTCGAGGCGTACGGCCCGCTGGTGAACGATCCGAACGTGAACGACGAAATCACGACGTTGGCCCTGAAATCGGGGAACGTCGGCGAGCTCGTGAACAACGCGGAGTCGCAAGGCTTGATGGACGCGGACGCGACGCACACGCCGTACTCGCTCGGCAAATTTGATCACGTGTACCCGGACGACAACGACGTGTGCACGGCCTCGGGCTTCACCGCCGCGGAGATCGATTTGCCGGATGTGCCCGCATACACCGCCGACGATGGCACTCCCGTCCCGGAGCAACCCGCGACGCACATCAAATACGAGTGGAGCAACGTGCGCGTGATCGTGAACGCGAGCTCGATCGGCACCCAAACCTTTGCTGATCTGACGTACACGCAAGACGGCTGCGTCGCGCAGTATCAGGTCGCGATTCTGTCGCCGTACGCGCAGTGCACGAACGCGGACACGGGCGCGCTCGAGCCGAATTTGTGTAACTCCGAGTCTGATCCGAGCACCGGGTTTCCGGGCTCCGGCATCGGCCCGGGCATTCCCGTGACCTGCGATCCGACGATTGGCTTGTGTCTGCCCGATAAGACGGCACCGTGAAGGAGAATGGTTCGTGAAGCTTCGAAGTTTCGTGGTTGCTTGGGTGCTCGGCGGCGCGGCGCTCGCGGCCGCCTGCTCTTTCGGTCCAGACAAATACGACGGTCCCGATTTCGATCCGGCGCCGGACGCGGGGGCGGACACCGGCGCCGACACGGGCTCGGGCGGTGATCTCGGCGCGGGCGGCGATAGCTCCGCCGGTGGCGATGATTCGAGCGCGGGCGCGGGTGATGCTGCAGCAGGTGGTTCTGCGATGTGACTGTCGTCGCGCCGACCGTCGAGAGCAGAACAAAGCGCGCTGACTGTAGCGAGAAGGCTCATTTCACGACCCGTGAGCCGCGGCGTCGAGCCCGGGACACCTGCACAGTCGAGGAACAGATCCCCGTGGGGATCGCCCCCGACTCAACGCGCCTCAACGCTCAAGGATCAACGCATGCTCAAGTACGCTCCGGTCGCGGTCTCGGTTCTCACGCTGGCGTTTTTTCCGCTCGCGTGCGGCTCCTCGAACAAGGACTCGCAAGTCACTGGCAGCGGTGGTGGCGTGAACGTGAACGGCTCGCAGCCCAACATCGGCGTCGGTGATGGTGATGGCGGGAACGCACTGACCGGCAGTCACGACGGCGGCACGGTGGCGCTCACGCCCGCGCAAGTCTCGCAAATCACCAGCTCCGCCTGTACCGGGTGGACTTCGGAAGGCGAGAATTTGCCGGCCACGCTCGAGCTCGTGATCGACACCAGCGGCTCGATGGACGACACGGCGCCGGGCAGCAAGAGCAGCAAATGGGTCGTGACGCGTGACGCGCTGACGAGCGCGATCGCCAATTTGCCGGCGTCCGTGTCGCTCGGCGCGCTCTACTTCCCGAACGAAGCCACCGACAACAGCACCACCGCGCAAGACGTGACCGCGTGCGTGAACACGAAAGCGATGGTGCCGATCGGCGTGCTCGGCGCGGCCGGTTCGCCCCAGCGCAACACGATCGATAAATCGCTGCAGGGGATCAAGCCGCAGAGCTACACGCCCACGCACGATGCCTACAATTACGCGCTCACGAGCGGCCTCGAGCCGTACCAAACGAGCGCGAACAAATTCATGCTCCTGATCACGGACGGCGCGCCGACGATGTCGCTCGGCTGCATCAACGGCATCTCGGGCGGCCGCAACGGCGGCGGCAAGGTGATGGACATGCCGACGCAGCCCATCATCGACGAAATCGCGATGGCCAAGACGATGAACATCCGCACGTTCATCATCGGCTCACCGGGCAGTGAAAAGTCGGACGAGAGCAACATGGACATGCGCCCGTGGCTGTCCGAAGCGGCGCAAGCCGGCGGCACGGCGATCGCTGGTTGCAGCAATACTGGGCCTAATTTCTGCCACTTGGACATGACTCAAGCGACGGATTTCAGCGCCGCGCTGAACGCTGGCCTCGCGTCGATCGCTGGGCAAGTCGTCGATTCGTGCACCTTCACGATCCCCGCGCCGCCCGCCGGTCAGACGATCGATCCGAACCTCACCAACCTGATCATCACCGGCAGTGACGGCTCGTCCAACCTGATCTTGCCCGACAACATGGGCACCTGCACCGAAGGCTGGCAGTTCGACGGCACCGACAAAGTCGTGCTCTGCTCGCAAACCTGCTCCGAGGTCAAGGCCGACACCGGCGCGCACGTGCAGCTCGTGTTTGGGTGCTCGACTGACCAAGTCGTGCCGGTGAAGTAACGTCATCCCTGACTGCGAGGGCTCATCTCGTTCATTGCGTGGTGGGCCC
>FTCX01000123.1_pt1 | contig 12082 bp, 8 predicted proteins | sample 1639831 | NCBI WGS metagenome assembly FTCX01 (sample SAMEA3914869, study PRJEB12502) | metagenome | biome: forest; material: soil | place: USA | collected 2012-03-12 | depth 0.1 m
CAGCCCCAACAGCCGCATGCTCCCTCCGGTCGCGCCAAAGCGCGCGCCCAGCCCCAACAGCCGCATGCTCCCTCCGGTCGCGCCGAAGCGCGCGCCCAGGACCGACAGCCGCATGCACGGAAATAAAACAAAGCCGCAGGTTCGCACGGCTGATCACGGATTAGGCGAGTCGCCACACCCCAACGCGAGTCTGACCGAACAGGCGCCGGCTACCTCACGAATCGCGCGAGCGGCCAAACGCCAAAACCCGCTCAGGGCAAAACTCAACCACCGAAATCCGGCATCAAGCTCAACTCGAGCTCACAACCGAGCCGCAGCCAGTAGCGCAGGAGGCGCTCGCCTCAAAGCACTCGCAATCGCAGCTTCCAACACCGACCTGCGCAGCTCCGCGCTCTTGGCCTTGTCGTTCGCTTCTTGTTCGCTCGCGGTGGCGCTGGCTTGGCCCGAAACCTTCGCGGCGATCGACTGCTCCGGCATCGTGTGGAGCACGTACTCCACGCTCGCCGTGTACACGATCGAGCTGCCTTCACGCTTGGCCTTGAGCTCGGAGATTTTGCCCGTGACCATGACCATGGGCACGTCCGTCTTTTGCTCGCCCTCGCCGTCATCGGCCACGGCGAGCACGCGCACGCCCGGAAGCTCACTGAGCTTCTTGCGCGAAGTATCCGCGAGCTCGCTCTCGATCTTCGACGACTTCACGCCCGAGCCATTCTTCATGATGCCGATCTTGATCAGCACCTTGGCTTTCGGGCCCGTGGTCTGCTCTTCCTCGAGTGATTTGATGGCGGCCGCGATCTGCGTCTTCACCGCCTCCGATTTTTCGGCGTGCGCGCGGAGCGGGCCGAGCGCGCTCACGTCACCCAGGTTTTTCAGCGCTGCGGCGGCCGCGGCGCGCACGGAAGCGTTGGGGTCGTCCAGCGCATCTTCGAGCGGCTTCGAGGCATCCTTGGTCAGCGATTTACCGAGCTGCAGCGCGGCCTGAACGCGAACGCGAAAATCCGTACCGTGCCTGAGCTGGTCGACGAGCTCGTCGACTGCAGGTTGTTTGGCGAACGCGGACGATGCCGCGGTGAAGAGAGCGAGGGCGATGAGCGAGCGGCGCGACCAGTGCATCAATGGGCTGTACTGATCATCTGCCGCGTTCTGCAGAACCAGCAAGCGCAATTCGGGAGCGTGAACGAGTTAAGTACGCTCGCCGATGCCGCTATCACACATGCGCGTGCGCTTGTCGCTACGCGATTTCAGCTGAAAAATAGGGGCGTACGCTCGAGCCTCGGGGCACAGGACCCCGTGTTTCGAAGCGCGCGCAAACCATTGTAGCGATGAGCTTGAGCAGAAATGCACACGCGAGAAGTAGAGCGCACTCACTTCAAGAGTGAAGCGAGCTCGCTCTCGATCTCCGCTTCTTCACCGGGATGAAACCCCGAGTGCACGAAGCGCACGATGCCGGATTGATCGACGACGTAGCACGTCGGCATCGTGGGCGGCTGATAACTCTTGGAGGTGACTTGACCGTCGTCCCACGCGAGCGGGAACTTCGCGCCGGTCTCGTGCGCGAACTTCGGGATGCCGGCGGGATCTTCGTCCACGCTGATGCCCACGACCGCGACCTTGCCGGCGTACTTCTCGGAGATGCGCTCGTAGACCGGGAACGAGTCGTGGCAGGGCTGACACCAGGTCGCCCAAAAATCCACGATCACGACCTTGCCTGCATAACCCGAGAGGGTGAGCTTCTGCTTCTTGTCCGGAGTCGGCAGCTCGAACGCCGGCGCGGCCGCGCCGAGCAGCGGGTGTTGCTCGTCCGCGGCGCTGCTCGCGCCGCCCGAGCCCATCGAACCGCAACCGGACGCGAGGAGCGCCAAGAGCGCGCTCCCCGCGAAAAATGCCTGCCTGCGCATCACTTCTTCTTGGTGGCCTTCGGCGCCGCTTTGCCGGCCTTCGGATCATCCGGGCAGCCGTCTTCGTCCTGATAACCGTTCTTCGTCTCCGGCTCGTCGATGCACTCGTCTTGCGAGTCCGGGATGCCGTCGTTGTCGTTGTCGAGATCCGGGCAGCCGTCGGTGTCTTGGAAGCCGTCCGTGTCTTCCGGCTCGTCCGGGCACTTGTCGCGCGAATCCGGCACGCCGTCGTTGTCGCGATCGGCTTCGTCCGGACAACCGTCGTCATCCTTGTAGCCGTTCTTGGTCTCGGGCTGATTCGGGCATTGATCGGACACGTCCGGGATGCCGTCCTTGTCGTTGTCCGGATCGGGGCAACCGTCGGCATCTTCGAAGCCGTCTTGGTCTTCGGGTTGATCGGGGCACTTGTCCTTGGCGTCCGGGATGCCGTCCTGATCGTTGTCGGGATCGGGACAACCGTCCTTGTCTTCGTACCCGTCGATGTCTTCCTTGTCGGTCGGGCACTGGTCCGCGGCGTCGTCGATGCCGTCACCATCGCGATCGCGCTTCTCGAGCGCGTACGTCAGCCCCGCGAACGCGCGCACCTTCGGCGCGCCCACGCCCTCGACCGGCGACGTACCCGCGCCGAGCGAGACGGTGACCGGCGAGCCGAGCGGCATGATTTGAAACCCGCCGTCGAGCTCGAGCGTGTTCTCACCCGTGACGGACGCGAAGCGCGTGGTGCCGAAGCCATCGACCAAAACGCGAATCACCGGGCTGATGCGATAGCCGACCGCGGCGCTGTACAGGCCCACCGAGCCGATGTTCGTGCTGCCGATGTTGGCTTTGTCGTGGAAGACGCCGCCGAGATTCACGCCGAACGAGAGCGGCCCTTTGTCACCGTCCAAGATGATGCGGCCGCCCGCGCTGGGCGCCGTGTCACCGATGTACTCGCCCTTGGAAAACGCGTGCCCGATCGGCGCGGAGACGAAGCCTGCGAGGCCGAGCACGAACGGCGCATTCGTCTCACCGTACAAGCGCCCTTTCACCTCGAGCTCGGGATCACCCGCGCCGACTGCATCGATGCCGTGCTTCGAGTTGTCACCGGTCTCGGGATCGATGCCTTGACCCTTGACCCACGAGACCGGGATCTTCAAACCGAGCTGCAGGCGCGGGATGATCGTGAGCGCTCCGAGCAAGTCACCCGTGAGCTCGTTTTCGACCACGCGCGTGGTGCGAATCAAGCGCGCGCCGGTGCCGCAATCCGTACCGAAGCACGCCTTCACCTCGTACGGCCGATAGCTGTAGTTCGCCATGAAGCCGGCGGCCCACACCATGTTGCCGTCCATGCGCGCGCCGCGCGTGGTGAAGAAGTTGTGCGTGCCCGCCGCGGGATCGAAGCGCTGCAGCTGAAAATCACCGGCGACTTGCGCCTGCTGCGCGTGAGCGCGCGGCGCAAAGGTGAACGCCGCGAGCGCACAGGCACCGGCGACGCCGAGCCACGCGCGGCGCGAGCTGTTTCGAGCCTGACTACCGAGCTCTGCGCGAAGCGCAGGGAACGTACGACGATGACGAACCAACGGTGCTCTCCTCTGTACTCGGCCGTGCACGCGAAAAATCATACTCGGCAGATTCGGGACCAAGACTCCCACATTCGCCAAGCTTTTCGCAATCCTCAAGACGCGCGAGTCCGCTGTGCACTTAATGGGCTTCGTCGCGAGGCGAGCGGCTTCGCGGTCTCGAGCTGCTCGCCTTCGCTGTCTCGGGCGGCTCCGCTGCGGCTCCGCCTCCGCTGCGCCGCGGGTGGGCGTTTTCGTGCGCGCTTCGGCTCCGCCTCCGCTGCGCCGCGGGTGGGCGTTTTCGTGCGCGCTTCGGCTCCGCCTTCGTTGCGAGGACAGTAGGCGCCTCAGCACACTTACCTTTCGGCACAGTTTTGCGAACGCGGACACATGGCGGAAGCACGCGGCGGTCGCGACGCGCGTTCGTCATCCGCTCCGCGCTCGGCACGCTCGCCACAATTGGCCTATGCTCTCGACTCGTGTCTGTCTGCTCGGGCTGCAAGAGCATCATCACCGAAACGGGGGACGACGCTCGTTTTTGCCCGCATTGCGGGCTTCCGCTCAGCAAACCCAAAGAGCCGATCGGTGCGGGCGCAGAGCTCGAGCTCGAAGATTGGGGTCGCGCCGTGCTCGGTCATGCGATCGGCGAGGGCGGCATGGGCATCGTTTATCGCGGCTGGCTTTATTACAATCCCGCCGGCCGGTTCGCGAACACACCGCCGCATCCGATCGCGTTGAAGCTGCTGCATCCGTTGCTGCAGGGCAAAGCTCGGGCGCGCAAATTGTTTTTGCGCGAGGCCCGCGCGCTCGCTCGGCTCTCGCACCCGAACATCGTCCATTTTTTTGGTTTGTCGGACTTCGACGGGCAGCTCGCGCTGGTGCTGGAGCTGGTTCACGGCGAGCCGCTCAATGATTTGATTCAACGCCTGCGCGCGGAATCTCGCCAAGCGAAGAAGCCGCTGCCCGCGCTGCCGCTCGCGCAAGCGTGGCACTATTTTTCGCAGCTGCTCGGCGCGCTCGCCGCGCTGCACGGTCTCGGCATTTTGCATCGCGACATCAAGTCGGCGAATTTGCTCGTGCGCGGTGACGGAGTGGTCAAGCTCACCGACTTCGGCATCGCGCAGGTGCCCGCGGAAGAAGTGAAGAACACCGGCGGCATGGCGCCGGGCACGGGCGCGTACATGTCGCCGGAGCAAGTCTTGAATCGTCCGCTCGATCCGCGCTCCGATCTCTACTCGGCCGCGATCGTGCTGTACGAAATGCTGACCGGCATCACGCCGTTCGATCGCCCCGAGCGCAACGAGCTGATGGTGCGCACCGCTCAAGTCGATGAAGCGCCCGCGCCGCTCAGCGCGCATTTGCCGCAAGCGCCCGCGGTGTTGGATTTGCTGATGGCTCGCGCGCTCGCGAAAGACCCGGCGCTGCGTTACGGCTCCGCGATCGAGCTCGGAGAAACCTTTCGCTCGGCGCTCGGCTTGCCCGAGAGCGCCGGCTGGTCCGCGCAGCAGCGCCTCGCCGACGTCGCGAAAACGATGTCCGAGCTCGAGCTGCCGGCACACGTGCGGGATGCCCTCGGTCAGCGGGCCGCTGAAGCCGGCAGCGACATCGTCGAGGCGTTTCGCAAGTAGCTCGGCTGATACTCGACGCCGAACGCGCGCTTTTGCCGAGCATTGCCCGAAATTGTCGCGCGGTTCCGTCGCGCCGACGGCGCACCTCGGCAAAGTCCGGGAGAACCGCATTGTGTACAGCCTGGCCCCGTGGTTGACAGTCTTCCGCCGCGCGTGCGAAACCCTCGCGTCCGCCGCCGGTTCAAAGCGAAGATCTGCATGAAACAAGCCTCCTTTGCCTCGCTCGTCGCGCTCGGTTTTTTCGTCGTTCCGGCGCTAGCGACGGCCCAAACGAAAGCACCGGCACCCGCGCCGGACGCGAGCGCGAAACCCGCTCCCGATGCGCCGAAGGGTGCTGACGCGTCCAAAGCTTCGGACAGCGCGAAGCCCGCTGACGCCGCCAAACCCGCGCCGGACGCGGACGACACGGACACCGCCGGTGAGTCGCTGCCCGAAGTCGCGCCGACGCCAGCTCCGGCTCCCGCAGCCGTGCCCGGCGCGCCAGCGGGGAACTTCAATCCCCTGCCCGCGTGGCCCGAGCCAGGCAATGACGCCGGCGAGCTCAAGCGCCAAAACGCCGAGCGCGCCGCGAAGGACAACGCCGACAAGTCCGGCGACCACAGCGTGTTCGCCGAAGATTGGTGGTCGCACGCGCGACCGCTGCTCGAGCTGCACGGCAACTTCCGCGTGCGCGCGGAGCTGTTCTATCAATTCTCGCTCGGGCGCGTGGATTCCCGGGGAAATGCGCTTTGGCCGCAGCCCGCGGACAACTCGTACACGACCGCGACCGGCACGGCGAACAACAACCTCCTCTGCACGCCGAGCGAGAACGGCAACGGCACTGACACGACGCCGACGAACGCGAACCAGCCGTGCAAGAGCGGCACGCAAGCCGGCGCAAACCTGCGCTTCCGCCTGAACCCGGAGATCCACGTCTCCGACAACTTGCGCGTGATGTCGCAGGTCGACTTGCTCGGCAACGCCGTGCTCGGCTCGACGCCGAACGGGTACGCCGTGACGCCTTCGGGCAGCACAGGCACCATGGGCGGCTACGCGGTCGCGGCGCGCAACGGTTACACGCCGATCGGCTTCTATTCGAACACCATCACGCCGCCGGTTTCGGGCGTGAACAGCGTGCACGACAGCATCGCGGTCAACCGCGTGTGGGGTGAGTTCACGACGCCCGTCGGCGAGCTTCGCTTCGGTCGCATGCCGAACCAATGGGGTCTCGGCATCGTCTACAACGCGGGTGACGGCTACGACGACAATTACCAGTCCACCGTGGACCGCATCGAGTTCACGACCGGCATCAAGCCGCTCGACTTGTACGTCACCGGCGCGTGGGACTACGTCGACGAAGGCGCCACGAGCGACATGTACGGCATCTCCTCGGGCCAACCGTACGATCTCGCCCAGAGCGATGACGTGACCGAGTACATGCTTCAGATCGCGCATCTGAAGAGCCGCCCACTCCAGCGCCTGGCGCTGGCCAAGGGCGATGTCGTGGTCAACGGCGGCGTGCGCGTGACCTACCGGCACCAGCTCCTAGCCGACGATTACAACGGCACGAACGCCACGTGCGAAAACGGCGCGGCGACGTTGGGTTGTACGTTGACCGCGACGCCCGCCAGCCTCAGCTACGTGCGCCGCGGGGCGACGGCGTGGACGCCCGATCTCTGGCTCCAGGTTCTGTACAAGAAGTTCCGCTTCGAGACGGAAGCCGTGACCGTGCAAGGCAACCTGGACAACAACCAGAGCGACCCGGCGTCGGCCGCGGCCACGAACAACATCGGTTACAAGATTCGCCAGTACGGCCTCGCCGCCGAGCTCGAGCAAAAGCTGGTCGAGGACAAGCTGCACCTCGGCTTCAACTTCGGTTGGGCTTCCGGTGATTCGGACGTGCAAGGCCTCTCGCCGCCCGCCACGGGCGCGGACAACCAGCACGGCGATCGCACGGATTCGACGTTCCGCTTCAATCCGGCGTACTCGCTCGACTTGATCTTGTACCGCAACATCTTGTCGCGCGTCGAAGGCACGTATTACTTCCGCCCGACCGTCGGTTACGACTTCTTGCGCGACTCGTCGGGGCAGAAGCTCGGCGGCAGCATCGCCGCGATTTGGTCGCGCGCCTCCGAGTTCGTGCAGGCTCCCGGGCACGCGCGCGATCTCGGCATCGAGCTCAACGGCAGCGTCTACTTCCAGTCGAAGGACGGCGCGCTCAACGACGACCCAACGAAGATGGGCGGCTTCTTCACGCAGATCCAATATGGCGTGCTCTTCCCGATGCAGGGCCTCGGCTACTCGGCGCACGACGCCGCGTTGATCAGCGGCAGCACCAGCTTGAGCACGGCCCAGACGCTGCGCTGGTACATGGGCGTCTTCTTCTGATCCGCGCGCGGACGCGGATTGCCTCGCGATCGCGAATCAAAATCTGCGCCGCGTATCAACGGTTATTCTCCGAAGACGTCGGAGCCGCAAACGGTTGTTGCCTTTCACGCTGATTCGGAGTGGCCAAAAGCGCCGCTTACCGATTCACCGGCGCGTTCGGTAAACGAATCCTCGTAAAGATTATTGATCTCGCGCGCAAATCACGAGCCGCATGTGGACTGCGGCACGCGAAAAACCGCGGCGAGAATGTCGGGTTCTTTCGCGAAGCACCTGCTGTAGAGTCCTTGCCGCAGTCGCTTGAACCCAATCTCTGGCACACGGGAACGCGCTCGGCCGCATGGTGGTGGTGGGGTAAGTCCCGAACGCGACACACCTGTTGAGGAGTCCTTCGCATGATGTTGAAGAATCGCTTGAAGCCGCTCTCCGCGCTCGTGCTCACGGCCCTGACCGTCCCGCTGTTCGTCGCGGGCTGCAGCTCGGACAATCCGCTGAGCCAGGCGCAAGCCGGCTTGTGCTGTACCAAGTTCGTGGTTGGTGCGGACATGACAGGGGTGGATTTCGGCATGACCGGCCAGGCAGAAGGCCAGTTCGTGGCGTTCGCGGAGGCCAGCTCGAACCTCGCCGCAGTCGCCAGCAGCTCGTTGAACGATGTTGCCGCGGCGTGCGAAGCGATTGCGCGTGATGTCGGCGCGTCCGCCGACGACATCAACAAGGTCGATGCCATGACCGGCGATCCGACGGGCAAAGCGACCGCCTGGTGTACGCTCGCCGCAAATACGATCAACGCGAGTTTCTCCGCCACCGGAAGCTTCGGCGTCACGATCGGCGTCGATTTCCAACCGCCTGTGTGCACCGCGTCCGTGTCGGCGCAGGCGAACTGTGAGGCAGGTTGCACGGTCGACGGCAACTGCACGGCCGATGCGATGGTGAGCTGCACGAGCGGCAAGCTTCCGACCGTCGAGTGCCAAGGGTCGTGCACGCTCGCGGCGATGCAGCCGACGATTTCCTGCACCGGCACCTGCATGGGCAGCTGCACCGGCAGCTGTTCGGCTCAAGCGAACGTGGCCGTGGACTGCACCGGTAAGTGCGACGGCGATTGTACCGTCGACGGGATGGCCGGCAGTGCTTCCGGCGTGCAAGCCGATGGCACCTGCAAAGGCAAGTGTAACGGCACGTGCACGGCCTCGGGGAACGCGGCCGTCTCCTGCTCGGGCACCTGCTCGGGTCAGTGCGACGCGGAATGCGATCTCGCCCCAGGCAGCGCAAAGTTCGAATGCAACGGCAGCTGCACGAAGACCGACGGAACCCCGCCGAAGTGCGAAGGCTCCGCCAAGCTCGACTGCAACGTGAGCGCGGATTGCGAAGCGAATTGCCAAGCGAGCGTGAATGCGTCCGCGCAATGCACACCGCCAAAGGTCGGCATCACGGTCAGCGGCACCGCCAGCGCGGACGTGCAAGGTCAGGTCGATATCGCCGTGGCCTCGCTCGAAGCGAACTTGCCGCAGCTACTCGTGGTCTTCCAGGCGCGCGGTCAGGCCTTCTTGGACGGAATCACCGCGACGGTGAAGGCCGGCACGAACCTGAGCCCGGGCAGCCTGAACGGCGAAGCGGCGCTCTGCCTCGTGCCAATCGGTTCCGCCATCGCTGACGCCAGCACCAACTTCACGGCAGCGTTCGGCGGCGCAAAGTCCGTGGTGGGCGCAGTCGGGGTGTCGGTCGGCGGGACCTGATTCGAAATCGGGTAAAACCAAGCGGCGCGCGCCTTCGGGCTCGCGCCGTTTCTCATTTTGTCTCCGCTTGAGACGCGCGCCGCACAGTGCGGCGCTTTGCCCCGCTCAAGTTCGCGCAAAAGCAGCCGTTCTTCGCCTTTACGGACGCATGGCTGTCGCAGAGAACCTTTCACGACCGGCTTTAGACGGAAAGTACGCCCTCCTGCGCGAGATCGGCTCGGGCGCGAGCGGGACGGTGTACGAGGCCGAGCACCTGATCGTCGGGAAGTACGTCGCGATCAAGGTGATGAACGCGAGCGCGTTCGCCGATCCGGCCTACCGCGATCAGTTCGTGACCGAGGCGCGCGCGGCGGCGCGCATCGCGCACGCCAACGTGGTCGACATTCACGACCTGGGCGTCACCACGCAAGGTATGCCCTATCTCGTGATGGAGCTCCTGCGCGGCGAAACGCTGGAGGACATCATCGATAGCCGCGGCGCGCTGCCCGCGACGTACGCGTGCGAGCTGATGCTGCAGGTGCTCGCCGGCTTGTCGGCGGCGCACGCGCAGGGATTTTTGCACTGCGATCTCAAGCCTGCCAACGTGATGGTCACGCACCCGCGCCCCGATCGCCCGCACGTCAAAGTGCTCGATTTCGGCATCGCGCGTCGCATGCAGGAAGCCGACGGCTCGACCGCGAAAGGCTCGGGCGGCACGCCGATGTTCATGTCGCCCGAACAAGCGCGCGGCGAAAGCGTGGACGCGCGCAGCGACATCTATTCGGCCTCGGCGATGCTGTACGCGATGCTCACGGGCCGCGATCCGTTCGACGGCAAGACCGCGGGCGCGGTGCTCCAGAAAGTCGTCACCGGAGATTTCATTCCGGTGTGCGAAGCCAATCCGCACGTGCCGAAGCTGCTCGCCGCGATCGTCGAGAAGGGGCTCTCGCTCGAGCCGCGTCGGCGCATCGAGAGCGCGGAGGAATTCGCCGAGCTGCTGTATCCGTTCGTCGGCGCGAATGCTCCGCTCTCGCTCGGGCCGCAGCGGCGCATGATGAGCGATCCGATCCCGCTCGTCGCTTCGCCGCGCGAGGTCACGATTCAAGATTCACTGCCCTCGATCCGCGCAGCCCAAGAAGCGAGCGAGCGCCCACCGCGCGAGTCGTCCGTCGTGCCGATCCGCGTCGCTTCGTATGCCCGCGGGGTGAGCGACTCGCTGCTGGTCGCGCCGCGTTTCCCGCGCCAGCCGAGCACGCCCAAGCTCGAAGCCGGCAAAGACTTCATGCCGCTCCCTGGCGAACAAGGTTGGGACGAGCTGCAAGATCGCCGCGCGCTGACGCGCATGCCCGGCTTGAAGCGCACCGGCAGAAACGCCTGGCCCGCCCTGATCGCGACCGCGATCGGGTTCGGGATTGGCGTCGTCATCGCGTGGCTCTCCGGCGTGCTCTGATTTGACAGACCCGGGGATCGGCTCTACGCCCCCGTGCGTCATGAGTGAACCGCAAATCCCCGCGCGCGACATCGGCCCCGACGATCCGGTGCCGGAAGTCAAACACGTGATCCTCGTCATGAGCGGCAAGGGTGGCGTGGGCAAGAGCACCGTCGCGTCGAACCTCGCGCTCGCGCTCTCGCGCATGGGCCACGCCGTCGGCCTGCTCGATGCGGACATCTATGGCCCGAGCATCCCGACGATGTTCGGCATCACGGGTCAGCCGGTGAACCACGAAGGCAAGATCCAACCGCTGCAACGCTTCGGGGTGAAGCTGATGAGCATCGGCTTCTTGCTCGAGGATCCCAAATCGGCCGTCGTTTGGCGCGGGCCGATGTTGCACGGCGCGCTGCTCCAATTTTTGCGCGACGTGAATTGGGGCAAGCTCGATTTTCTGTTGCTCGACTTGCCGCCCGGCACGGGTGATGTGTCGCTCACGCTCGCGCAAAAGGTGAAGACGACCGGTGCCGTGATCGTAACCACCCCCCAAGAGGTGGCCCTGCAGGACGTGTACAAGTCCGTGTCGATGGCGCAGAAAGTCGGCATCCCGCTGCTCGGCGTGGTCGAAAACGAAAGTTTTTTTCTGTGCGACGGCTGCGACAAGCGACACGAGCTGTTCGGCAGCGGCGGCGGCCAGAGCATCGCGGATTTCGCGCAGGCACCGCTGCTCGGCCAAATTCCGTTGCATCCTTCTGTGCGGCAATGGGGTGACGCCGGCACGCCCGTGGTTCAAGCAGCTCCGGAGTCAGAAACCGCGAAAGCTTTCGTGGCCGTCGCCGCGAAACTCGCGGAAAATCTGGCCGGAAGCGAAGCGGACGGCGGGTTTTCGATCGATCGTTCGGGTGGCGTGAATCGGCGTTTGCCAATCGCGCGCTGAACGGAGCTGCAGCATCGAGACGTAGCGACAATCGTGCGCGCAACCTGCTGTGAAGATTGGCAGGGCGCGACAAGAGAGATATAGGGCTCTCGCCCCGGAAGCCATGACGTCCATCGACACCATTTCAAGCGACGCTTCGTCCAACCCGAGCTCCGCCGAGACGGCGCACGAGAGCCACGCGTCTGGGGGCGCGGCTCCGAGCGCGGAAGTCACCGCGAGCGACCCCGCCGAAGCCGACGCCGCGAGCGAAGGCGAGGACGGCGCCGACGATCACGGCGAAGGCGAGGGCGCGAGCGAAGAAGGCGCCGAAGCGGAAGCCGGCTCGCCGCAAGCCGCCGGCGACAAGCCGAAGAAGAAGCGTCGCCGCAAGAAGAAGCGTCACCCGGCGGCGGCTGCCTCTGGCGGCGGTGAAGCGCGCGAAGGCGGCGGTAAGCCCCAACACCGCGCGAGCGATCGCGCGCCGTTCCACACGGGCGAAGAAGTGTTCGGCAAAGTGACCGCGGTGCTCGAAACCGCGATCATGGTCGACCTCTCGGGCAAGGCGCTCGCGATCTTCGACCGCAAAGAGATGGAAGC
>FTCX01000694.1_pt1 | contig 12037 bp, 8 predicted proteins | sample 1639831 | NCBI WGS metagenome assembly FTCX01 (sample SAMEA3914869, study PRJEB12502) | metagenome | biome: forest; material: soil | place: USA | collected 2012-03-12 | depth 0.1 m
CCGCGCTCGAGCGCGCCCGAAATCAAGCGATCGATCGCGCACGTGCGCGCGACCATCACGAAATACATCAGCCCGCGTCCGGGCATTTGCCGCTCGATCGCGCGGCCGTGCTCGCCGAGCAACGTCGCGGCCAAGCGATCGCGAAACAGCGCGTCCGTACGCTCGTTTTCGCGCGCACGATAAGCCGCGACCCAGTACGCCGTGTCGCTGACGTGCTCGATTTTCGAGCTCATGAAGTCTTGCGCTCGGCCTCGGCTTCGGGCTCGTTCCCTTCGGTCTTGGCGAGCCCGGGGATCGCGAGTGAGCGCTCGGCGCCGTTCTTCATCTCCGCGAGCACTTCGCTCAGCTCTCGTTCGCTGAGCTCATTGCTCGGGAGCCGAAAGCGCGCGAGCGACGGCTCGGCTTTGAAATAGCCGACCGCGCAGCCCGCGTGGATCGTGCCGATGGGGTTGAAGCGCCCCTCTTCGAACACCTGCAACGCGAGCCGATACGAGCCCTGCGCGATCACCTCGCGACAGTGCCGACATTTCGCGCGGCCGGAGCTCGCGCGCTCGGCCTTCAAAATCCGCGACAAACGCGGTTGCTCGACGCCGACGCGTGCCAGCTCGCCGAACGACTCGCGCTCGCTCAGCGACTCGCTGCAACCATCGAGCACCGGCAAGAACGACTCGGGGCGCGCGCACGCGGCGCAACCGAGATGGAACCAAAACATCGCCTCGCCTTCACCGTACGCGTTCGGCAACGCTTCACCGAAGCGCAGCTCACCTTTGGCGATGGCTTGACCGCACACGCGGCACTTCGCGCGACCACTGCTCGCTCGTTCGATCACCGACGGCATGACGCGATTTTGCTGGCCGCGCGCGCAGCACGTCAAGTTCGCGGCCTTCGCGGCGCGAAACCAATTTGCTATGCTCGACGCATGAGCAGCTCCGCGTTCAGCCCAGGTCCCGATTCTGCCCTCGAAATGGTGCTCGGCGGCCACGCGCGTGATGTCGACGGCTTCACGGTTTCCCGCGTTTTACCGGCGCTTTCGCGCAAACACCTGGGTCCGTTCGTGTTCTTCGATCACCTCGGCCCGAGCGAGCTGCCGCCTGGCCGTGGGCTCGATGTGCGGCCGCATCCGCACATCGGTCTCGCGACTGTCACTTATGTATTGGAGGGCGAGGTCGTGCATCGGGACAGCTTGGGGTTCACTCAGCCGATCCGTCCCGGCGCGGTGAACTGGATGACGTCGGGTCGCGGCATCGTGCACTCGGAGCGGACCTCGCCCGAGCTGCGTCAGAGCGGCTCGCGCTTGCACGTCGCGCAGCTGTGGGTCGCGCTGCCCAAAGCGCACGAAGAGATCGAGCCCGAGTTTCACCACCACCCGACCGAATCACTGCCCGCCTTCGAGTTGAACGGCGTGCGCGTGCGTTTGCTGGCCGGCAGCGCGTACGGCAAGGTCTCGCCAGTGCGCGTGTTTTCACCGCTATTTTACCTGGAAGCCGAGCTCCCGGCGGGCAGCACGCTGGCGCTGCCCGAAGAGCACGAGGAGCGCGGCGTGTACGTGCTTTCCGGTGAGCTCGCGACAGGTGAAGATCGCCTGGCCCCGCGCTCGCTCTATCTCTTCAAGCCCGGCGGCGCGCCCTCGGTGCACGCAAACCGGGACGCGCGCGTGCTCCTGCTCGGCGGCGCGGCGCCGGACGGACCACGCTACATCGAGTGGAATTTCGTATCGAGCTCGCGCGAGCGCATCGAGCAAGCAAAGGCCGAATGGCGCGCCGGCGCGTTCCCGAAAGTGCCCGGGGATGAGCTCGAGTTCATTCCCTTGCCTGAGCCGAAGAGCTGAGTCTCACGGCTGAATCGGAATCGTCGCGCTGCGTGGAGCTTTACCGCGCAGGATGCTCGTACCGGCGCCGGTCAGCCGCAGATACCAGTCACTCGGCAACGTTTGGCCGTCCGCGTTCAGCGGCACGAACGAGCCTTGCGCCGGCTCGCTCGCCGCGTTCGGCGCGACTTTGAACAGCGCGGTTCCTTCGTCCACCTCGTCGAACATCGCGCCGTAGAGCATGCTCGCGCCGGCGCCGAGCGCACTATCAATCTGATGCCAGTAAAAGGTGCCACCTTTGCGTGGGATTTGGTTCAGCGGGCCCGCGTTCAAGTTTTTCCAACTGAAGCCCGGAAACACGACCGGTAGATAGTCGATGCCCGCGGCTTGCGTGGCGGCCAGATCCGGCGCGATGCGCGTCGACTCGTAGTTGTCCGTGCCAGCGTCGTCCGTGTAGCGCCCCACCGTCCACGGGCTCAGCACATCGAACGATTTGTAGACGTTCGCGAAGCCCGCGTCCGTCTTCGAATCGCCCGTGAGCGTGCGCCACTCCGCGGGCACTCCACCCATCAGGGTGACTTGCTCGGCGCTCGGCGCGCCAGTCTTGAAGTAATCGACGATCGCCTGGGACTGCGCCGCGCTGAGCGGCCGATCCGTGAACCCCAACCCCCAGATCGCGAGCAGCGGCTTGCCGCGGTGATGCAGATAGCGATTGCTCGCGGTCACCTTGAGCGTGTTCACCAAATACGACCAGTCCGTCTGCAAGTCGCTCAAGAGCGTGTCCGCGTTCGAGCCCGACACGTCGTACATGATGGCGAAGACGCGACCGTATTTCTCGGCGCCGCTCTGCACGTTCTTCGTGACCTGATTTCGGAGCGCAAAAAAAGCCGGATCCGAGAGCTCGCTCGAGAAACGCTGCAGCATCACGCCGTCCAAATCCGCGTCTTGCATCCACTTGAAGTGCCGTTCCACGGTGGGTTGGTTCCACGCCGAGTAGAGCTTGGCCGGCGCGCCTCCGGGCAAGGTCATGCTCGTCGGGTACAGCTCGGAGTCGGCGAGCTCGGAGGTATCGGGCCACAAATCGACGGATAGATTGTCGGCGCTCGGCGTTTGATTCTTGAACCAATGCACCCAACGGTTCGGCGGCGAGCCGTCGCTCGGGCACGCGAACCAGCCTTGATAGCCGAGCACGAATTTGTGATCGAGCGTGCTCGCATCGACGACGTTCGCTGCTCCAGCGGCGCCGCCAGCCCCAGCGCTCGACGCGCCGCTCACGCCGCCGGCACCCGCGACCGAGCTCGAGCCGGAAGCGCCGCCGAGCGCATTCGTTCCGCCGCTCGCCGCGCCGGCGGCCGCAGTCACGCCGCCGCCAGCGCCCGCGTTGCTCGTCCCAGCCGAGTTCGAGCTGCCCGAGCCGCCGCCGAATGCGCCGCTCCCGCCCGAGCCCAGCGCGGCTTTGCCCGCCGCGCCCGCTGAATTTCCGGGATTTCCCGCGCTGCCGCTGCCACCGCACGCGGCGATCCCATGAGCGAAGCAGCCCAAAACAATCGTCGCACGAAGTGAAAGCGCCATGGTGCTAAATGGTGGCGCCGTGCGCGCGCGATCACAAATTGTCCGCGCCCTCGCCTCGTCTTACTTGCGCATCGGCGCGAGCGCTTCGCTCCAACGGTGAAGCTCATCGAGCATCGTGACCGCTGACTTTTCGAGCGCCTCGGAGCCCTGGAACACGCCTTCTTTCAGGAGCTGCGCGAAGAACGTGATCGTGACGGCCTCGGGAATGCCCACGACTTTGAGCACACTGAGCGGTTGCTTCAGCATCTGCGCCGAGCGCATGCCGCCCGAGATCCCGCCGTAGCTCACGAAGCCCGCCGGCTTGTACGCCCATTCGCGGAACAGGTAGTCGATCGCGTTCATCAGCGCCGGCGCGGCGCTGTAGTTGTACTCGGGCGTCACGAACACGAACGCGTCCGACGCTTCGACGATCGCGCTCCACGCCTTCGTGTGCGCGTGTTCGTACTCGCCCAAACGCGGGTGCTTGGGCTCATCCATCAACGGCAGCGCGAGCTCTTTCAGGTCGACCAAATCAACCACGAATTTGCCGTGCTTCTTGGCCTGCTCGAAGACCCACTGCCCGATCGGCAGCCCCGCGCGGCCGGGCCGGGTGCTGCCGATGATCACGCTCAGCTTGCTCATGCTCTTCCGTTTACCCGATTTTGTCGCGGTCCGCGCGCGGCCTGCGCGTGCGGGTTGACAGCCCCCGCGGAGTGGCCAATTTGCACGCCGTATTGTCGGGGAAACCAGATGAGCGACGCCACCACCCATTCTTTCAAAGCCGAAGTCAGCCAAGTCCTCCACTTGGTCGTCAACTCTCTCTACAGCCACAAAGAAGTGTTTTTGCGCGAGCTCGTGTCGAACGCTTCGGATGCGCTCGACAAGCGTCGCTTCGAAGCGCTCACGCATCCGGAATACGGCAGCCCCGAAGAGCTGACGATCCGCATCAGCGCAGACGAGGACAAGAAGACGCTCACGATCTCCGACAACGGCATCGGCATGACTGCCGCGGAGCTGGAGCAGAACCTCGGCACCATCGCGCGGTCCGGCACGCGTGAGTTCTTGAGCAAGGTGCAGAAGGCTCGCGAAGCAGGCGAGCAAGGGCTGCAGCTGATCGGGCAGTTCGGCGTCGGGTTTTACAGCGCGTACTTGGTCGCTGATCGCGTGGACGTGCTCACGCGTCACGCGGGCGAAGCAGCCGCGCACCGCTGGAGCTCGGACGCGCAAGAGTCGTTCACGATCGAGCCGGCGACGCGCGACGAAGTCGGCACGACCCTCACGCTGCACGTGAAGGACGATCAAAAAGAGTTCTTGAGCGAGAGCCGCTTGCGCGAGCTCGTGCGCCGGTACTCGGATTACATCGGTCATCCGATCGAGATCGCGGGCTCGCCGAAAGCGGGCGAAGAGCCGAAGTTCGAGCGCGTGAACCAAGCCAGCGCCTTGTGGCAGCGCTCACCGAGCGAAGTCACCGAGGAGCAATACACCGACTTTTACCGGCATTTGACGCACGATTTCGAGCCGCCGCTCGGGCATCGTCACTTCAAGGTCGAGGGCACGCAGCTCTTCGCCGGGCTCTTGTTCTTGCCCAAGCGCGCGCCGTTCGATCTGTACGACCCAGCTGCGAAGCACGGCATCCGGCTGCACGTGCGGCGCGTGTTCGTGATGGATGATTGCGCCGAGCTGCTCCCGAATTTCTTGCGCTTCATCCGCGGCGTCGTCGATTCCGAAGATCTGCCGCTCAACGTGTCGCGTGAAATCCTGCAGGATTCGAAGCTCGTGCGCGTGATCCGCAAGCAAGTCGTGAATCACTCGCTCTCGATGATCGAGGAGCTCGCGGGCAAAGACAGCGCGGTGTTCCAGAAGTTCTGGACCGATTTCGGCGCGGTCATCAAAGAAGGGCTCCACTTCGAGAGCGAACATCGCGATCGCATCGCGAAGATCGTGCGCTACGAGTCGTCCACGCAAGCGGGCCTGACCACGCTCGGCGAGTACGTCTCGCGCATGAAAGAAGGCCAGAAAGCCATCTACTACGCGACCGGCACGTCGCGCGAGCTGCTCGATTCGAGCCCCCACCTCGAAGCGCTGAAGAAGCGCGGCTACGAAGTGCTGTTCATGACGGACGGCGTGGATCCTTTCGCGGTCTCGAGCCTCGGTGAGTTCGAAGGCAAGCAGCTCGTGTCCGCGATGGACGAGAACCTCGAGCTCGCCGAAGAAGAGCTCACCGAGGAGCAACGCGCTGCGGAAACCGAGCAGAAGAAGCAAGCCGAGCCGCTGGTCGAGCGTTTCAAAACGGTGCTCGCGAGCAAGGTCGGCGAAGTGCGCTTGTCGACGCGGCTCACCGATTCGCCTGTGTGTTTGGTCGTGCCGGAAGGCGGCATCGCGCCGCACATCGAGCGACTGATGATGGCGCGGCAAATGGGCATGCCGGCGCAGAAGCGCATTCTGGAGCTGAACCCGGCGCATCCGCTGATCAAGAACCTCGAGCAGCGCGACAAGGAAGATCCTGGCAACGTCGCGCAATGGATCGAGCTGCTCTACGATCAAGCGCTGATCGCAGAAGGCTCACCGCTCGAAAACCCGGCGAGCTTCGCGCAAAGGTTGACCAAGTTGCTGACGAGCGCGAGCTCTTAGGTATTTCGCAGGTCAGCGTTTGCGCTGGCCTGAGAGATTCACGCGGATCTCGAGCTTGTTTTTGGGCGCGGCGCCAGGTTGAGCGCTCGGGCGCGAAGGAAGAGAACGCGAGCACACGACCGCCGTGACCGAGTGTGTCCGTTTACGCGCAAACGGCGATCGTCACCCAGACGGGTGAGCTTCGTTTCGAGCGACGCTGCACGAGATGGTGCGCGCATCGCACCGAGTGCACAAAGAGAGCACACAGTTCGTGCTTTTCGCCCGAAATCGTGCCCAAATCACGTCGCTCGCCGACACCTAGACGCGACGCAGCCGACACGTTGACCCGGCATCATCGAACGATGACACGGGCCTATCGCGAGCTGCTCGCGGCCTCGTGTCGAGGTGCTGGAGACATGTCCAAGAAAGTAAAAGGAATGGTACAGCTCGGGGGAGTTACGTACCGCATCGTCCGCGTCAACGCGGGTGCGTATACCGTCGTTCGCATCGCGGACGATCGTGAAGTGGGCGGGTTCCAAACGGCGCCTTCGCTCGTCACTGAAGCACGCGGGGTCGCGCCCGCGCTCTTGCGCGAGATCGCGCGCTTGGCGATCCACATGGCCAAGACGAGCTACGTCGGCTTTCGCGCGCCGATCCTCAGCGGCGCGGTGGAGTCTTCACCCGTCGTGCACCCGAGCAGCGTGCCGCCGCCGCTCGCGGCGACCTGAGCCCGGTTTGCGCCGGATTCGCGCGCGGATTTGACGAACCGCGCGGGCGTGCTCAACCCTAAGCGAGTGGAGCCCGTCGAACTCTCGGTCACGAACCCAGCGCGCGATTTGCGTGAGCTCGAGCAACGCTTGGCACGCGGGAACGTCTTCGCGTTGACGGGCGCCGGCGTCAGCACGGACTCGGGGATCCCGGATTATCGCGACGAGCGCGGCGAGTGGAAGGGCCGCGCTCCGATGCAGTACCGTGAGTTCGTGGGCTCGGATGAGGCGCGCAAGCGCTACTGGGCGCGCAGCATGCTCGGCTTCCCGCTGATGTCGCGCGCCGCGCCGAATCGGGCACACCACGCGCTCTGCGCGCTCGAGCAAAGCGGCGCGCTCTCGTGCTTGGTCACGCAGAACGTAGACAACCTGCATCGCCTCGCCGGCAGCGAGCGCGTGATCGATCTGCACGGCCGCATCGATCAAGTCAAATGCCTCGGCTGCGGTCACATCAGCGAGCGCGCGGCGCTCCAAACCGAGCTCGTGCGCCGAAACCCGGCTTTTTCCGCCATGGAAGCGATCGCAAAACCCGACGGCGACGCCGAGCTCTTGGACGCGAGCTACGCGTCTTTCGAGCTCGTGCCCTGCGCCGTATGCGGCGGCATGTTGAAGCCGGACGTGGTGTTCTTCGGGGAGAACGTGCCCGCGCCGCGCGTGCTCGAGGCCATGTCCGCGCTCGAGCGCTCGAGCCTGCTCTTGATCGCGGGCTCGTCTTTGATGGTGTTCTCGGGCTACCGCTTCGCGCGCGCGGCGCACCGGCTCGGCATTCCGATCGCGATCGTGAACCGCGGGAAGACGCGCGCAGACGAGCTCGGCGCGCTCAAGATTTCGGGCAACGTCGGCGCCGTGCTCGGTGAGCTCGCTGGCGCCTGACGCGCGCTCAAGCGAAACCGGGCGCCCACACGTCGAGCATGCGCGTAGGCTCTCGGATGTCCTGGCGGCGCAGCCACACGCGTGCGTCGTCCAAGAGCGCTTGGCCTTCGACGCCGCCGATCAGCGAGCCGAGCCGATAGCGCGCGGCTGCCGCGTATTGCTCGGTGCGGGCTTCATCGGCGAGCTTGATGGCCTGCTCGAGCGCGCGGCGCGTCTTCGCCACTTCGCCGCGCTGACGCGCGATCGCGGCTTCGATCAGCTGGGCGTAGGCCCTGCCGTAGCCGAGCCCGAGCGCCTCGATGCGCTCTGCGAGCTTACTCGCCTCGGCGAGCAGCGACGCCGGTTCCTCGGCCACACGCGCGCTCGCGACGAGCAAGCGGGCGAGCGTGTGCCAAGCCAAGATTCGATGCAGCCGCACGGTGAACACGTACGTGCGCGTCATGACGCGAAAAGCGCGCCGAAACGCGGGCAAGAGTTCGAGCGCGCGCCCTTGATAAATCGCCAGATCGGCGCGCGCGAGCTCTTCGTACCAGTGTTGAAAGGTGTACGCCGCGCTCGAGTGTTGGAACGTGCTCTGCTCGATCCGGCGCAGCGCTTCTTCCGGCTGCCCCTGCGCGAGCCAGGCTTGGTTCACGGTCAAATTGAGGCCGGCTTCGAGGAAGCGATCGCTCCGCCGTTGCGCATCACGCGTGGTCTCGGCGAGCCCGCGCCACAGCTCGACGAACTGACCGCTGAGGCGCAGCGTGAGCAAGCGGTACGTCCGGCACACGGCCTGCTCGTGGTACGTGCCGAGCGCCGTTTCGCGGTGCATCCGCTCGGATTCGAGGAAATGCTGCGCAGACAGCCGAAAATCACCGGCGTGGTATTCGAGGAAACCGAGGTTCAAGCGGAGCCCCGCGGCCACCCGCGGATCGCCGGTGAGCTCGAGCAAGACGCCCACTTGCGCGGAGAGCTCGCGAGCGCGCGCGAGCCCCTTCGCGCCCGGCGCTGCGACGTACACCGACTCCATGATCAGCGCGAGCGCGAGGCGCTTCGGCTCGCCGGTCTCGAGCGCGAGCAGCAACGAGCGTGATTGAAAGATGCTCGCACGCCGCGTATCGACGAGCGAGAGCGCCGCGCTGATGGTGTGATAGATGTCGAGCCGCAAGAGCCGCGCGGCGGACACGCTCTCTTCGTCCGTGACCTCGTAGTGCAGGCCGCGCAGACGAATGCGGAGGCGTTGGTAGAGCGCGCCCCAGAGCGCGAAGCGCGTCCCACGCGGAAAGCTCTCGCCGATTTCCGCGAGCAGATCCGAGAGCACGCGCGTGCCCCGCTCGAGGTGCGCGCTCCGCAGCAGCTGATCGGCCGCGATCCGGCGATATTCGAGGCGTTTTTCGGGCAGCGCGCTCGGGACGCACGCCAAATATTCTTGCGCGGCTTCGGGCCCGCGTCCGGCGTTGGTGAGCGAGCTCGCGAGCTCGAGGCGCAACCCTTGAGTCTCCGCTTCATCGAAGGCGCCGAGCCGAAGCGCGGTTTGATAGAGCTCGGCGGCGCGATCGAAGGCGAGCACGGCGGCGGCGTGCGTCGCGGCGCGCTTGGCTTGCTCGGCGGCCTTGTCGGGCTCACCGGCGCCTTCCAAGTGTCTCACCAAGTTTTGCGGATCGCGCTCGGCTTCACCGGTCGCGATCAGTGCCTCGACGAGCCGCGCGTGGCGGGCGCGCAAATCAGTCGCGGGCAAACGCGCGACCACGGTTTCACGAATGCGATCGTGATACGGCTCGACGCGCGCCGAACCCTCGCTGCTCGTGCTGCGCGCGAGGTGCGAGGTGCGGAGCACGCGCACGTTCTGGGCGTAACCGACGGGATCGAGCCCCGCTGCGCGCGCGAGCGTCGCTTCGGCGAGCGGGGCACCAGCGACGGCCACGAACTCGAGCAGATCGCGCGCTCCTTCGTCCATGCTTTCGATGCGCGCCCACAGCGCGTCATCGAGCTTGACGCGCCCGAGCTCGCGTTCGCCCAAAATTCCGGCGTAGTGCGCGAGCGCGACCAAAAAGAGCGGGTGCCCCGCGGCCTCACGCACGATCGCCTCGCGCAGCCGGGCGTCCGTGCGCGGGCCGAGCAGCTGCGCGGTGAGCGTTTGAGCGTCGGCCTCGGGCAACGGCAAGAGCGGGACGGTGCGCACATCCGCGGTGCGCGCGAGCGCTCGTGCGATTGCGTCGAGGCCCGGGTGATTGCTGCGCGCCGTCGCGATCACGCACAGGCGAGGTGGGCGATCGGCGCCCAAAAGCTCGCCGAGCAGCAGCAAACTGTCGGCGTCCGCCCACTGCAGATCGTCGATGTAGACGAGCAAAGGCCGTTCATCCGCGATCGCGAACAGCAGCTTTCGCAGCGCGACGAAGGCGCGCGCGCGCAGCTCTGCCGGCGGCTCCGCGCTCGCCTCGACGTCATGCGCGAGTGCGGGCACGCGGCGCAAGATCGGGAAAATGCGCGTCAGCGGCGCGGCCTCTCGCGGCAGCACCCGCGCCGCAGCGCTCGGCTCGAGCGTGCGCAAGAAATTGCTGAGCGCGTCGATCACGCCATCGAACGCTTTGTACGGCACGAGCTCGCGCTCGTAGCAACGCCCGCTGAGGATCACGGTGTTCGGCGCGATCGCCTCGACCTCGCGCAGCACGCGCCGCGCGAGCATGCTCTTGCCCACGCCCGAGTCGCCCTCGATCACGGCGATCACGGCGTGCTCGCGGCTCGTTTGCCAAGCTTGCAAGAGCTCCGACAGCTCGCCTTCACGCCCGACGAACAGCGTGCTCGGCAAGGTCGTCGCGACCTCCGCGGCGTGACCCAAGCGTCGCAAGATCTCGCGCGCGCTCGGCCGTGCCGCTGGCTCGGTTTGCAAGAGCGCGTGGCACAGCTCGCTCAAGTCCGCTGGCGCCGCCGGATTCAGCTCGAGCACCGATTTCAGCGCGCCTTGCGCGCGATCGCGCGCGAGCGCCGACCCGTGAAAGGGCAAGACGCCAGTGAGCGCCAAATACAACATGACCCCGGCGCTGAAGCTGTCCGCGGCCGGCGTCACGCGCTTGCCCGAAGCTTGTTCTGGAGCCATGAACGCGCGCGTGCCCGCGGCGCCGCCTTCAGCTACGGCGCCGCTCGCCGTCAGCTCGATCGCGAGCCCGAAGTCGACCAGAACGACGTTGCCGTCACGGCCGACGAGCACGTTCGAAGGCTTGATGTCGCGATGCGCCTTGCCTGCGTCGTGCAGCGCGCACAGGCCGAGCGCGAGCTGAGCGAACGCCTGACGCAAACGCGCTTCGTCGAAGCTCGCGCCGCTGGGCGTGCGCGCGGGCAAGTTGAGCGCAGCCATGCGCTCGCGATCGACGCCGGAGTCCGGCGGTCGATCGTGCGAGATGAGCACGGTCTCGCTCACGCCCGATAGCGCGAGCTCAGAGGCTCCGGGCCGGACGTAGGACAAGAAATCCTCGCCCTCGACCAAGGCCATCGTGAAAAACCAGCTGCCGTCGGCCTCGAACAGCTCGAATAGATCGACCAGGTGCTTGTGCCTCAAATCCTGCATCGACCTGAATTCGTTCTTCAGGTGCAAGAGCGCTTCGGGGCCGACCGCGCGCAGCGTTTTCAGCGCGACGCGCGCGCCGGCTTGCTTGTCGATCGCTTCGTACACCGCGCCCATGCCGCCGCTGCCGAGGTGACGCAGCAGCTCGAAGCGCGGAGCGCCCGTGAACGAAGGAAGCGAAGGCGAAGCTTCAGTCAAATCCCGCGAACGGTAGAGCAAATCCGCGCGCGCAGATAGAGGCTCTCGCCTAAATAGGCACTCGGGCTCCGCACTCGCTGACGCTTCTATACCGATGCGGCTGCTCGCATCGCGGAGCGCCGCGCTGCGGCAATGTGATCGACGACGTAACCCGCATCCCGACCGACGCCGGAGAATCTCCCCGAGCCCCAAGTGTACAGCCACGGCAGACCCAAGAAATACAGCCCATCTACCTCGGTGATGCCGCGGTCGTGGCGCGGAAAGCCACGCGCATCCAAGACATCTGCCTCGACCCAACCGAAGTCAGAGGCGAAGCCGGCGCACCAAACCACCGCGCGAACGCCGGCTGCTTCGAGATCGAGAATCTCGGTCTCACCGGTTGGTTCCCAGACCGGCCGATACTCGCCTTCGCTCGGCGCGGAGACGCCGGCTTTTTCGATATACGCGTCGATGGTCCGATTGATGCTGCGATAGACATCGTCGGCCGAATCCAAGTTCTTCTTCAGCTCGGGCGTGAATTGCGCGACGCCGCCGGCGATCCCGGCGAGTGGGCCGTACAGCTTCATGCCGGTGAGCGCGTGCTGTCGTAAATCGATGTCGCGACCGCCGTCGCGACCCGTCACGTAGTGATTCGTCTTGTCGCGAACCACCTCTCGATTCGGGTGTTGATCGATCGGGATGTTGTAATAC
>FTCX01000476.1_pt1 | contig 11826 bp, 11 predicted proteins | sample 1639831 | NCBI WGS metagenome assembly FTCX01 (sample SAMEA3914869, study PRJEB12502) | metagenome | biome: forest; material: soil | place: USA | collected 2012-03-12 | depth 0.1 m
CCTCACGCGCATGCGCGAAGGCCTCAGTTTCGGAACCGCGCTCGAACAAGCGCAAGAGCTCGGCTACGCCGAAAAGCCCGATCCGTCGCTGGATGTGGATGGCCACGATGCCGCGCAGAAATTGCTCGTGATGAGCATGCTGGCGTTCGGCGGCAACGTGAACTCGAGTGGGCTCTTGGTCGAGGGCATCCGTGACCTCGAAGAGATCGATTTGGAATTTGCCGATCGCTTCGGCTACCGCATCAAGCACCTGGGCATCGGTTATGATCGCGGCGAGCAGATCGAGCTACGCGTGCATCCGGCGCTGGTGCGCAAAGACAGCGTGCTGGCGAACGTGGACGGCGTTTTGAACGGCGTGTTCGTCGAAGGTCGCGCGCTCGGGCCGTGTCTCTTGGTCGGCCGCGGCGCGGGCGATATGCCGACGGCCGTCAGCGTCGTCGCGGACATCGTCGATGTCGCGCGCTCGCGCGTCGAAGGCCAGCAGGGCCTCGCCACGCGCGGCATCCAAGTGAAAGAGCGCGCGCTCATGCCGAGCGAGCTCGTCGAAACGCGTTATTACCTGCGTTTCTCGGTGGGCGACCATCCCGGCGTGCTCGGTCACATCGCCTCCGCGCTCGGCGCCGAGGGCGTCAGCATCGAACAAATGGTGCAAGAAGGACGGGCTGCGGCGGGCGGCGCGGTGCCGGTGTGCATCATCACGCATCGCTGTCAGGAAGGCGCCGTGCGCCGCGCGGTGAAGGCGATCGAAGCCAAGCCGTTCTTGAAGGGCGCGCCGCGTTTGATTCGCATCGAGGACATCTGAAGTGAACACGCGCATGCGCGGCTCTCGCGATCCCGCGGCGCCGCTCGGCGTGTTCGACTCCGGCCTCGGCGGGCTCACCGTCGCGCGCGCGCTCCTCGCGACGCTGCCGAACGAGCGCATCGTCTATTTGGGGGACACCGCGCGCGTCCCCTACGGCACGCGCTCGGCGCAAACCGTCGTGCGGTACGCGCGCGGCTGCACCCAGCTTTTGCTCGATCGCGGCGTGAAGGGCATCGTCGTTGCGTGCAACACGGTCAGCGCCGTGGCCATCGACATCCTGCGCGCAGAGCTGGATTTACCGGTGATCGGCGTGATCGAACCGGGCGCGCGCGCGGCGCTCTCGGCCGTCAGCGCGCTCGGCAAGCGCGCGGGCGGCGCGCCGAAAATCGGCATTCTCGGCACCACCGGCATGGTCGCCTCCGGCGCGTATCCGCGCGCAGTCGGCCAATTGTCGACGCGCTATGAAGTCGTCGCGCACGCTGCGCCGTTGCTCGTGCCGCTGGCAGAAGAAGGTTGGCTCGAAGGTGAGGTGCCGAAGCTCGTCGTGCGCCGTTACCTCGAGCCGCTGATCGCGGAAGGAGCCTCGGTGATCGTGCTCGGATGCACGCACTACCCGCTGCTCAAAGCCGTGATCACCGAAGTGGCGGCCGAGCTCGCCGGCGCGCCGGTGCCGATCGTGGATAGCGCCGAAGCCGTCGCCGCGGTCGTCAGCGAATGGATCGCCGAGGAACGCCTGATGGCGAACCCCGCGTCCGTCGAACCGAGCGCGCAGAAGCTCGAGCTCTTGGTCACCGATTTGCCGGCCAGCTTCTCGGTCGTCGCAGGTCGCTTTTTGGGCGGCGACGCGAGCCACGCGACGCAAGTCGATTTGGTCGCGAAATAGCCTGATTTTAGCGGTTGCGGCTCAGCCGTCCGTCGGCGCGCCGGGCTCACTCGCGGCCATGTACAAGACGGCCATGCGCACGGCCACGCCGGCTTCGACCTGATTCAAGATCACGCTCTGCTTGCCGTCGGCGACCTCTTCCGAGATCTCAACGCCGCGGTTCATCGGGCCGGGGTGCATCACGAGCGCGTCCGGATTCGCGAGCGAGAGCCGCGTGGCGTTCAGTCCGAACACGCGCGCGTACTCGCGTAGCGCGGGCAAGAGCGGCGCGCCCAGCCGCTCGCGCTGAATGCGCAGCATCATCACGACGTCCGCGCCTTCGAGCGCGGGCTCGATTCGATCGTACACGGGGCAACCGAACGCATCCACGCGGCTCGGGAGCAGCGTGCGTGGGCCGGCGAGCGCTACGTCCGCGCCCAGCATCTTGAGCAAGAGCGTGTTCGAGCGCGCGACGCGGCTGTGCGTGATGTCCCCGCAAATCGCCACTTTCAGGCCGCGAAAGTCTTTGCCTTTGTGCTGCCGAATGGTGAACGCATCGAGCAAGGCTTGCGTCGGGTGCTGGTGCATGCCGTCGCCCGCGTTGACGACGCCCGCACGCGAGTAGCGCGCGACGTAGTGCGCCGCGCCGCTCGCGGCGTGCCGCACGACGATCACGTCGGCGTGCATCGCGTCCAGCGTGTTGACCGTGTCGCGCAGGGTTTCGCCCTTGCTGGTGCTGGAAGACGAGCCGCCGATGTTCACGACGTCGGCCGAGAGGCGTTTGCCCGCGAGCTCGAAGCTCGTTCGCGTGCGCGTCGAGGCCTCGAAGAACACGTTGATGATGGTCTTGCCGCGGAGCGCGGGCACTTTGCGCACCGGCCTGCGCGTCACTTCCAAAAAGGCTTGCGCCGTATCCAGCAAACGCTCGGCCGAAGCCGGGGTCAGATCCTCGATGCCGAGCAAGTGGCGAATGCGTTCTTCGGTCATGGCGCTTCGTTCGAGCCGGGGCGGGGCCGGGGCGGGCCCGGCGGAATCGTGGGCGCGCTCGACGACTGCACGAGCGCGGACAAGCCGGAGGCATCTTCGAATACGTCGACGCGTTCGTTGCTCTGCACGGTCTCCACCTTCAGCGAGTAGCTCGCTTGAATCGGCAGCTCCCGCCCGTTGCGATCGACGAGCACCGCCAGCTCGATCAGGCGCGGCCGGCCGTAGTCCATCACGGCGTCGATCGCCGCGCGGATGGTGCGACCGGTGAAGAGCACATCATCCACGAGGATGACGTGTTTGCCGTCGAGCGAAACCGGGATTTCACTCGGCCCGATGCGCGGGTTCGGTAGCGCGGTCGAAGCATCGTCACGGTAGAGCGTGATGTCGACGCTGCCGAGCGGCACGTGTTGACCTTCGAGCTCTTCGAGCCACGTTGCGAGCGCGCGCGCGACGGCGATGCCGCCGCGGCGCACGGCCACGAGCACCAAATCCGGCGCTCCACGGTGGCGCTCGACGATCTCGCCCGCCATGCGACGCAGCCCGCGCGCCACGCTTTCCGGGTCGAGCAAGGTCCGCATGGGCCGCGTCCTAGCACGCCGCGGTCCGGCTCCAAATCACCCTTGAAGCCAGCGTCAATTTAGCCAGCGGCCGTCGGGACCGCGCCCGCCGTCACTGCCGCCGTCGTTCTTGCTGCGCCCGCCCTCGATCACTTTGAGCTGCGAGCGCTCGACCCGCTTCTTGCGCTGCGCGGCTTCGCGCGCGACCTCGGCGTCGAGCCGACCGAGCCGAAACTTGAGCCACGATCGACGCAGCGGAGAAGGCGTGCCCGCGCCGAGCAACCAACCACCCGCCGAGCCGGCGAGCAGCGCGGCGAAGCCTTCCGGCGGGCGCTCTTTGAACAGAAGATAAAAGAACGGCGTGGCCGCGCACAAGAGTGCGATCACGCGCGGCGACACCGGGATGATGCCGTAAATCCGGATGGTGCTATTCGGGTAGCTGCACGCCGCGGCGATCACGAGCCCGTTCATGATCGCCGTCGAGCCGTACCAGTATTCGTCGGAGAGGTAGCGGCTGACCGTCGCCGGCACAAACACGTCCGCGAGCACTTGCGCGACCGCTTGAAACAGCGCGAGCCAAAAGAGGAAGCGGATGAAGCGCGCGCGGCCCCAATCCCGCTCGAGCTGAACGCCGAAGAAGTAGAGCTCGAGCAGCGCGAAGCCGAGGTGCCAAAAGCGGTTCGGCGCGTGCAGCAGCGGCGAGGTGAAGATGCGCCACAGCTGGCCGTGCCACAGGCCGATCGTGCTGCCGCAGAAGAGACGGAAGGCATCGAGCGATACGCCCGCCCAATTCATGCCGACCGCGAACGCGAGCCACACGCCCGAAAACACGCACAGCAACGTAAAGACGACGGGCCCCGGACGAGGAAAAGGCGACGGCTGGACGTAGTCCCCACGAGAGGGCGGCATGCTTCGTTACGTCCTAGCTGCCGCTGGGCGCTCCGGCAAGGTCAGCGCGTGCGATCGCAGAGCGCGGTGCGATTCAGCGCTAATTGACGGCGGTGAGGCCGCTCTGGCAATCGTGCACGGTGGTCGTGAGCGTGCCGTACGAGACGACGCCGGGCGGCGCGGCATCACCCGCGTCACCCGCATCACTCACGACGGGCAGCGGGACGCCGCTCGCGTCCGGACCGAGCGCGAAGCCGCCATCGGCATCCGTGGCCGGGTAGCCGCCGCAGGTCGCTTTCCAGCGCGGCGTCACGCGCGCGCCCGTCGCGTCCTGTTGTAGCCGACCTCCGAGCGTGACGGCTTGGATGATTCGATCTGGACCGGCATCTCCCGCGTACGCTTTGGGCAGGAGCTGGCTGTAGGCATCAATCTGCGCGAGGTAACGGTGATCGTCGAGCACGTACGAGAACGTGACCGGAAAATCACACGACGTCGGCGGTGAGCTCGGCAGCGGGAAGCCGGTTTCGGGCAGCGGATTTCCGTTCGCGTCCGTCGTCATGTCATACAGCGTCGCGACGTAGCTGCTCACGAGGCCCGGGCCGTCACCGCAGTGTTGCTGGCCGAGAAAATCCTCCGGCAGGACTTGAACCAGCTCGGGGCGGGTGATCGTCGTGGTGGTCGCGGTGCTCGTGCACGCGAGGCCCGCGAGGCCCAGGAGCAGCAACGAACTCTGATGAAGGAAGCGCATCGGCGGGCTTCGTGTAGCACCAGCGCGTCGCGGTGGGCAGCCTCGTTTCTCCGCCTTCGACGGCCAGGAGCGGCCAATCGACCAAAATAGAGGCCGCAGGGGGCGCCCGCTCAATCCGCGGAGCCGCCGTCGCTCGAGCCGCTGGCGCCGGCCGCTCCGCTCTCGCCGCCGCTGCCCGCGCTTCCCCCGCTGCCGCTGCTGCCGCCCGCTCCCGCGTCCACGACCACCGGCATCAAGAACGAGCATTCGCTCGTTTTCTCGGGGCTAGTCACGATTTCGCAGGTGGTGACCGCCGTCGTCGCGACGCTCGGCGGGCCGGCGCTGCAATCACTCGGCGCGGTGCTCGTGCCCTCGAGCGCGCACGCTCCTGCGGCGCGGATCGTCGCGACGCAGGCGTTGAGCACGGTCGAGCCGGGCGGGCTCACGGCCAAGCCGTGCAAGCACTGGTCACGGTAATAATCCTGACACTCGCTCACGTCGCTGACGATGCCGCAATTCTTCGCGGCCGTGCAGCGCGTCTGCTCGATCTCGCGGCAATCATCGACGCCTTTCGCGTCGGTGCCGCAGCCCGCGCCGCTCAGCAGCGTGAATGCCGTGACGGCAGAGAGCAGCGCGCAAGAGATCGTGGACGGGACGCTCATGCGCTTCGGCTAGCACGCTTTTCGGGGCCGGGGCGAGTTTCGGGCCGAGCCCTTTTTTGCGCGGCGCGGCTTGGGCGAGCCGCTCGCGTGCGCTACGTTCGCGGCGCATGGCGTCCGCGATCGTGCTCGCAGCAGGCTTCGGCACGCGCTTGCGCCCGCTCACGGACGAGCTGCCGAAGCCGCTCGTACCCGTTGGAGATCGCTCGATTTTGGAGCACGCGCTGTCGCGGCTCGAGCAAGCCGGCTTCGATCGCGTCGTGGTCAACGTGCACCATTTGCCGGATGCGTTCGAACCGTACCTCGCGCGCGCCACGGTCGACGTCGCGCTCGTGCGCGAGCCTACGCTTCGCGGCACCGCCGGCGGCGTCGCCGGCGCGCGCGCGTGCTTCGGCGCGGGGCCGGTCTTGGTTTGGAACGGCGATATCCTCACGAGCCCGCCGATTTCGCACCTGCTTCGCGACGCGGACGACGATCACTTTTGCCTCGCCGTCGCGCCGCGCGCCGAGCCCGGCGTCGGCACGATTGGGCTCGGAGCGCGCGGTCAGGTCGTGCGCATGCGCGGCGAAACCTTTGGCGAAGAGGTCGCGAGTGGCGATTACATCGGCGTGCTCGCGCTCGGTGCGCGCGTCGTCGCTGCTTTGCCGGAGATCGGTTGCGTGCTCGGGGATGCGGCGTTGCCGCGGCTGCGCGCGGGCGGCCAGGTCACGACCACGCCCGCGACCGCGCCGTGGACCGACGCCGGCGATCCGCAAAGCCTGCTCGCCGCCAACCGCGTGTGGCTGAAAACCCGGGATTTGCGGTATTTCGTCGCGCCCGGAGCCGAGGTCGAAAAAACGGTCGTGCTCGAGGACAGCGTCGTCGGCGCGGGTGCGGACGTGCGCGGCGCGGGCGCGCTCACGCGCTGCGTGGTGTGTCCCGGCGCGACCGTCACGGCCCCGCTCGAAGACGCGATCGTGTGCCCGAGCGGGCGAGTGGTGAGCGCGCGTGCGTGAAGCGTTGACGCTCGACGTGCCCGCGGACGTGTTCCTACTCGCGCAGCGCCTCCGGGGTCGTGCCGACGTGTCTTTGTTTTGGGGGCAGCACGGGCGAGTCGCTTATCTGAGCTGCGATCCCGCGGCTCGAAGCGCGGAGCTCGATCCGGAGCCTGAGCTCGCGTTTGCCCCCGGCTCACCGCTCGCGGGCGTGCCGCGCTGGGTCGGGCTCTTGCCGTACGAATGCCGGCGCGAGCTCGAGCGCGCAGGGCACGGCCAGCGCCGCGCCGCGCCGCACGTGAGCGAGCCCTGTTGGCTGCGTTACGCCGCCGTCGCCGTGATCGACGAGCGCGGCGTCCGGGTCGTCGGTGACGATCGTGACCGCATGCGCGAGCTCGCCGCGCGGCTGTCCGAGCCGGCACCGGCACGCGAAATCGCGCTCGCCTTGCGCGGCCCGATCGAGTCGCCGAACTTGCACGAAGCGCGCATCGTCCGTGCGCTCGAGCACATCCGCGCAGGCAAGCTGTATCAAGTGAACCTCGCGCGCCGCTTCGAGCTTTCGGTGCGCGGCCACGCGACGGATCTGCTCGCGCGGCTGTGCGCGCGGAGCCGGCCGCCGTACGCTGCGGCGTTTTCGTGGGGCGCGCTCGACGTGGTCTCGCTCTCCCCGGAATTGTTTTTGAAAATCGACGCTTCCGGCACGGCCTTCACGTCCCCCATCAAGGGCACGCGGCCACGCGGTGTCAGCGCAGCTCACGATGCTCAACTGATGCATGAGCTCGACATCGATCCAAAGGAGCGCGCCGAGCTCACGATGGTGCTCGACGTCGAGCGCAACGATTTGGCGCGCGTCTCCGTCCCGGGCTCGGTCGTGCTCGTCGAGCCGCCGCACGTCGAGACGCACGAGACCGTGCATCATCGCGTCGCGACGCTGCGCGCTTCGCTGCGCTCGAACGCGACGCGCGCCGAAGTGCTCGGCTGGATGCTACCGAGCGGCAGCGTGACGGGCGCGCCCAAGGTCAGCGCCATGGACCTGATCGCTGAGCTCGAGGCGGAGCGCCGCGGCCTCTACACGGGCGCCTTCGGCTACCTCGCGCACGACGGCAGCCTCGAGCTCGGCATGGCGATTCGCACGCTGACGGCCCGTGACGGCGTCGGGCACTACTTCGCCGGTGGCGGCATCGTGGCCGACAGCGATCCGGCGCGCGAAGTCGAAGAGACGCTTTGGAAGGCCGAAGCCTTGCTGCGCCACGCCCGCTGATCGTCCCGCGCCGAACCGCGAAAAACTAGGCCAATTTTTCGGCATCGTTTAAGCCTGGTCCACTCAACCCATGGCTCAGGTCAACGTGCGCAATTTGGAGCAAATCCAAGAAGAAGATCGCGGCTCGCGCTCTTCCCGGCTGGGCACGCTGTTGCTCGCTTCGCTCGGTGGCGCGGCGCTCGTGACCGTGGGCCTGGTGATGGCGAAGCGCACGGGGCCGCCGCAGCACACCGAGCGCGATCCGCTCGCGGAGCTGGTGAAGAGCGCGAAGGTGACGAGCACGCCGGCCGAGCAGCTCGAGGGCAGAGACGTCACTTTCCCCGGCATCCTGAGCGATGCGCAAAAGCCGACCACCGCGCTCGCCGCGGTCAAAGACGAGCGCGGCCGTCTCGTCGAACAAGCGCAGGAAAATGTGGCCGGCGCGACGCCGAGCGCGCCGCCGCCGCCGACCGATCGTTTGCCGGTCGTGCCGCTGCCCGTGGGCACGCTGCTCGCCGCGACGCCGGTCACGACCGAGCCGAAAGATTCGCTCACCGCGCTCGCGCAATCCGCCTCTTCGCTGTCCGAAAATGCCGAGCTCGCGCCGAGCGGCATGGAAGGCGGCTATCAGCTCCAAGTCGCGAGCTACCGCGATCAAGCGGACGCCGACAAGCTCGTGGAAGATCTGCGCAAGCGCGGCCACCGCGCGTTTCGTCAAGCCGCATACGTGCCCGAGCGCGGCCTGTGGCAGCGCGTGCGCATTGGCCCGTTCAAAAACAAATTCGAAGCCGTCGAGTACAAAGCAAAATTCGAGCGCGCCGAACGCCTCACGCCGTTCCTCGTCGACCCCGAAAAAGTAAAGCAAGCGGAAGAGCAACGCGCCGCGCGCGTCGAGAAGGCGAAGAAATTCCGCCACGTGCTCGAAACGCTGCAGTAGGCGCGCAGTGAGAGCCGCTCGAAGGACGCCGAGGTTGTTTGGGCTCAGTGGTGAGCGGGCGCGGCGCGCGCGGGTAGCTCGCGCGGTTGCTTGTTAGGCATTCGAACGGTCGCGCGTTCGCGTTTGCTTGTTAGAAGCTCTAACAAGCAAACGGTGAGACCGAGCGCGGCTCCCAGAGGGAGAATTCATCGCCAAGACGCGGAGAGCTCGAAGGACGCCGAGTTTGTTTGGGTTCAGCAGTGAAGCGGGCGTGGCGAGCACTGGTAGCTTGCGCCGCGGCGTTGGCACCAAGGTCCGGTTTGAACTGGCGCACGCGAGCGTCCGCGAGGCGACCCAAAAATAGAACGACGCCGAGTGATGCTTTGCTCGGCGTCCTCGGGGAACTCCGCGGCTTGGCGGTGAATCTCCCTCAGCCTTTGTCTTTGCGGCTGAGTTGTTGACGGACGGCTTGCGCGATCGACGAGGGTACGTTTTTGCTCTTCGAGAGGTTGCGCAGATCGCTGTCGCGTAAGTGCGGGATCATGCGCGTGGCGAAGGTGAGCGGGGTGCGCGGGTTTTGCACGAGGTTGAGCTTGACCTGGTAGTTGCGCGTGAACTCGCGGTTCAGCGCGATGATGCGCAGCACGTCTTCCGAGACCGCGCGGCTCGCGCTGATTTGCGCGGCTTCGTTCTCGCGCATGAGTGGGCTCTTGGCGGCGGCGCTCGCGACGAGCCGATTCGGATCGCGGATCAGGAGCAAGCGCTCGCTGGCGGTGCCGAGCGTCGCTTTGCGGATCTTTTGGCTGATCGTCATCGGCTTGAGTTTGTCTTCGAGCGGCTTCACCGCGCTCTTCACGTGCTCTTCGCCTTCGTCGTCGACTTCGTGCGTGTCCGGGTTTTCTTCGTCGATTTTGATTTTTTCGCCGAGCGCTTGGGCTTCGTTGAACAAAACGTCGTCGAAGTACGGCTCTTCGGACGGCTCCAGAATGAGCTCGTTTTTGATGGCCAACGCGGCCTCGGCGAAGGCCGGCAAATTCAGCTCGAGGTGGTGGCGCACGGCGAGCTCGACCAAGCGATCCGCGGTCGACATGCGCACGCGCTTGTTCATGTAGAGCTTCTCGATCACCGTCGGGTTCTTGAGCATCAGCTCTTCGTTCGTGGCGATGATTTCGCCCGCGCGTTCGTCGGCGGCGTCGGCCATGAATTCGAGCGCCGCGGTGCCGATGCGCGGCATGCGCAAGAGCGAAGTGACGACTTCGTGATTGGTCGCGTACGCGCGCGCGAGCTCGAGGATCACGCTGCCCGGCAAGTCGGCCGAGAGCGCGCCTTGCAAGATCGGCGGCGGCAATTTCCCGAGCGTCGTGCGCGCGGTTTCGGCGATCTTCGCGTCTTCGCTCGCGGCCAGCGCGGAGACGGCGATCACGATGTCACCCGGTTTCGCGCCGGGGATCACGCCGCGCGCGGCGAGCAACTTCACCTGCGGCGGAGCTTCGGCCGCGAGCGCGCGTTGGACGGGCGGCGGTAGTTTCTCGAGCTCGATGTCGGGCTGCATGGAAATGCGGGAACAAGCCCGCTAGCTCGAGCGTAGCACCGAGTGAGCCGGGTTACGGTCGCTCGTGTTTCCGCCGTTGCCGCGCGCCCGGCCGGCCGCTATAGGTGAAGCTCACGAGATTGGGCGAAGGAGCCAGCTGAATGGGCATCATGGATTTCGTCAAGGGCGGCGTGCAGCGGATGATGATCGCGCGCCCGGACTCGGAAAAGAGCAAGATCGTCTACAAGCACCCGGACCAAAACTTCCCGTTTTGGAGCCAGCTCACGGTCGATTCCGACGAGGTCGCGCTGTTCTTCAAGAACGGCAGCTACGTCGCGGCGCTCGGTACGCAAGGCTCGCCGCACACGCTGCAAGCGGGCAACTACCCGTTCATCGGTAAGCTGATCGATTCCTACACCGGTGGGAACTACTTCATCAGCGAGCTGTTCTTCGTCACCATTCGCGACATCTTCAACCAGAATTTCGGCGACCAGATCGGCTCGATGCGCGATCCGGAGCTCGATATTCGCGTCACGCCGCGCGCGTTCGGCACGTACTCGTTCCGCATCATCGACCCCGTGAAATTCGTGATCGGGTTCGTGGGGCAGGGCGGCGGGAACGTCGATCAGAGCATGAACTGGGTGCGTGACACCTTGTTCATGGGTCTCAAAGCGACGCTCTCGCGCTTGATCAAGTCCGGCGAGATGACGCTGATGGATCTGGGCGGCTGCGGCCCCGATGTCGCGCGCTCGATCGTGAATGATTGCCCGGATCTCTCGAACATCGGCATCAAGGTCACCGCCATCGGCAAGCTCAACATCAGCTTGAGCGATGAAGATCAAAAGCGCGTCGATGAGATGCAAGATCAGATCGTGCAGGCCAAGGTCGATGCGCGAAAGGCGAAGATCGGCGTCTCGCAGGCCGAGGCGCAAGCGCAGCAGCGCCAGTTCGGGCTCGATCAAGATTTCGTGAATCGCCAGCGCTACGTGAACCAAATGGATCCGGGGCGCTATCAACAATACGCGCAAGCCGAAGCGACGCTCGGCCTCGGTCAGGGGCTCGCGCAGGGCGGTGATGGGGTTGCGGCCGCGGGTCTCGCTTCGGGCATGGCGCTCGGCGCAGGCCTCAACTACGGCGCACGCGCACCGATGCCGCCGGGCTATCCGCCGCAAGGCTACCCGCCGCCGGGCTACGCCGCTCCGGGAGCTCCGCCGCAAGGCTATCCGCCCCCCGGATATCCGGGCGCGCCGCAAGGTTATCCGCCGCCGGGTTACGGCGCGCCGCAGGGTTACGGTCCACCGCAAGGCTATCCGCCGCCGGGTTACGGCGCGCCGCCCGGCGCAGCTCCGGCTTATGGTCCGCCGCCCGCCGCCGGCGCGCCGCCTGGTTACGGCGCACCCCCACCTGCGCCCGCAGGTTACGGCGCACCGCCCGCTCCCACGATGCAGTCCGGAGCCAATCCGGCGCCGGCGCGCTGCGCCGCCTGTGGCGCGCCGAATCCGCCGACCGCGCGATTTTGCGCGGAGTGTGGACGCCAAGTCACGCCGGCTTGAGTGTTCACGCTAGCGCCCGCTGAGCGCAGCGGTGCTAGGCTTTTTATCGGGCGATCGTGGACGACACGCTGCTCCAGTTCGGGCGCCTCGACGGCAATGCCAAAGAGGTGCCCCGCGCGCCGGCGCGTGC
>FTCX01000591.1_pt1 | contig 11807 bp, 3 predicted proteins | sample 1639831 | NCBI WGS metagenome assembly FTCX01 (sample SAMEA3914869, study PRJEB12502) | metagenome | biome: forest; material: soil | place: USA | collected 2012-03-12 | depth 0.1 m
GGATAGCGGTGCGCACACGAGCGCGGTGCCGAAGCGTCGCACGTTGCCGCCGCCGGAGTGGCTCGGTCGTGATGGGCCGCGCTCGGCGGCTTCGATTGCGCTGCAGCGTTACGATTTGGATTTGCCGGTCGAGCATCGCGTCGGGCCGCGCGCCGAGCTCGCTTCGTTGCACGCGCGGCTGGCCGCGGCGAGCGCGAGCGGGGACGCCGAACGCGAGCGCGTGGCGGCAGCTTCGTTGTCGCGTGCGCTCGCGGCGCGCGGCACCGAGCTCGAGCTCGCGACGCGCTACGCGCGCCGCTCGCTCTTGTTGAGCGAAGATCCGGTGCTGCGCGAGGAGCTCGCGGGCTGGTTCGGTAGCTTGGGCGAACCTTCGCTCGCGGCCGCGACGCTGCGCCCGCTCTTGGCCGGAAAAAAAGGCGCGGACGCCGCGGCGCTGCATTCGCGCTTGGCCGTCTTGCTCGGCCGCGCGGGGGACGCCGAAGGTCAGCGTGACGCGCTGACGCAAGCCGCCGCCGAAAATCCCAGTGAATCGCAGCCGCTCGAGCTGCTCGGCGCGATCGGCGCGTGGGCGCCCGAAGTCGTGCCAGCGCACGCCGCGGCGCACGCCTACCTCGAGGCGGCCGAGCGGCGCGATCGTTTGGGTGAGCGCTCGAGCGCGTTCGAAAACCTGCTGCGCTCGTACGAGATGGCGCAAGACTTCGCGCCCGCCGCCGAGCGCCTCGCGACGGTGCTCACGATGCGTAGCCGGCACGGCGCCGCGGACGAGGTGCGTCGCGAGCACGCCCGCGCGCTCGGCGAGGGCGGTCGCATTTGGCATTTGCAGCGCATGCGCTCCGCGATCGTGGACGGTGATTTGCCGCGCGCGCTCGGCGCCGCGTTCGACGCGCGGCTCGACGCCGAGATCGATTCGAAGAGCGTGCTCGCGGCGATCGAGCGCAAAGAGGGCGCGCCCGTCGCGCCGGACATCGGCTTCGACGAATTGCTCGAGCGCACCGGCCTGCACGAGCTGTACGCGGCGCGGCTCGAGCTCGCCGGCGATCTGCTCGCGGGCCGCGAGCGCGCGCGCGTGCGGCTCACGCTCGGCAAATTGTACGCGGGCCCGCTCGGGCGCCCGGATCGCGCGGTAGAAGCCGTAGTCGATGCGCTCGTGGCCGAGCCCGGCAATCTCGAAGCGAAGACGTTCTTGCGCAATCACGGCAGCGCCACGCGCGACCAAGCGCCGCTCGTGGAAGCGCTCGTGCGCGTGGGTGAGGGCGGCGCGAGCCCGGAACGCAGCGCGTGTTTGCGCGAACTCACGATCTTGGCGGAAGAGCGGCTCGCGGATCCCGGGCTCGCGAGCTGGGCCGTGGAGCGCTTGCTCGAGCACGAATCGGATGAGGGGCTGAACGCGACGCGCGCGCGGCTCGCTCCGCGCCTCACAGCGCAAGCCGATGCGCTCGCGGCGGCCGAGAGCGAGCTCTCGCGCGCGAGCGACGGCGATCGCGTGGAGCTGCTCTCGCAAGTCGCGGGCTTGCTGCAAGGGCGTCCGGATCGCGCTGCACGGTTGAGCGAGGTGCTGCGCGAGTTGTGTCAGCTGGTGCCCGGCGATCGCGGCTATCAGAGCGCACTCGAGCGCGTGCTCGTGCGCCAGGGAAAGCTCGCGGAGCTGGAGGCGGATTTGGCGCGGCTGGGCGAACGGGCGGGCTCGGCCGCCGAGCGCGCGCGCTTGTCCTTGCTGCGTTCGAACGTGCGCCGTCGGCGCGGCGACGCTCAAGGCGCGCTCAGCGAACTCGCGCCCCTGATCGACGAATCGGGCTCGCACGCGGCCGCGTGGAGCCTCGCGCTCTTGCTCGCAGCGCAGCTACAAAATCCGCTCTTGCACGCGCGGGCGCTCTTGCGCGTCGCTGCGCAATTGGCGCCGCCGTTCCGCGCAATTTTGAGCAGCGTGGCGGCCGAAGACTTGTTGGATGGGGGGGAGCTCAGCGCGGCGCGTGCCGCCGCGGATCAGGCGTGTCACGCCGATCCGTCGCTCGCGCGTCCGGTCGCGGCGCGCGCGCGCGTCGGGCTCGTGACTGGGGATCGCTGGGGCGCCGAAGCGATGGAGCGCGCGATGGGGGTGATCGTGCCGCGCGCCGAGCTGTGCCGCGCGCTCGCGAAAACCTACGAAGCGCTGGGCGAGCCGCTCTTGTCGATGGCCTTCACGCAGCGTTTGATCGCGCTCCGCCCGGGTGATTTGGAAGCGGCGCGCGCGCGGCTCGAGCGCGTCACCCGCGCGGGTGACGGCTCGCGTTTGGCCGACGCGCTCGCCTGGTTGCTCTCGCAGCCCGAACCGCTCGAAGGCCTGGCAGATCTGCTGGATTCCGCCTTGCGCACGCTCGCTCAGCTCGACCCGGCGCGCGCGGGCGGCCTGGCGCGGCGCGCGCTCGATGTCGTCGGGCCGCGTGCGCCTGCGCTCCGCTCCGCCGTGCTCGCCGTGGCCGACGCGACCGGCGAACGCGGGCTCGGCATCGCGGCGATCGAACGGTTTCTGGCGGCCGGCTCCGCCGGTGACGAGCGCACCGAGCTCTTGCTCGACTTGGCTCGCCGTCGTCGCGCGTCCGGTGATGCGGACGGCTCGGCGCGCGCGCTGCTCCGCGCCGTGCGCGAAGGCGCGCCGGCTTCCGCCGTGCTCGCGGAGCTCGACGTCGCTCCGCCGACGAAGAGCTCGGACGGCGAAATCTCGCTGCTCGAGGCGCGCGCCGAAGCGCTCAGCGGCTCGATCGACGCCGATCAAGCTGGCACCGCGCTCGCCTGGCGCGAAGTCGGCGCCGCGTATTTCGATTTGGCCGCGGATTTGCCCCGCGCGCAGCGGGCGTGGGAGCGCGCGGTCGCGCTCAATCCGGAGCGCGGCGTGGAGTGCTTTGCGGCCGATCTCGTGGCCTTCGCCGGTCCCGATGAGGCCCTGCGCGCGCTGCTCGAATACGCCGAAAAGAGGCCGGATCCGGGCGACGCGGCGCGCGTGCTCGCGGTCGCTTCGACGGTGGCCCTCCACGCTGGCAAGAGCGAAGCCGCGTTTCAAATCGCAGCGCGCGCGCTGTCGCTCGATCCGTCGCGCGCGGACGTGCTCGCGGTCGCCGAGCGCACGGCGAACGACGCGCAGATCCCCGAGCTCGAGCAGCTGTACGAGCGCTTGTCGAGCGCCGCGCTCGGTCGCTACGGCGAGCGCGCGGTGCATTATCGCGCGGCCCGCCAGCTCGAGAAGCGCAACGCGATCGAGCGCGCGCTTTCGCATGCGGTGCACGCGTTCGAAGCGGTGCCGTCCGAGGGCGTCGCGTTCGTGATCATGGCGCGCCTCGCCGAGCGTTCGTCGCAGAACGCCGAAGTCGTGCGCGCGATCGAGCGCGTCGCGCTGCGCCATCACGCGCCCGAAGCGCGAGCTTCTTGGCTGCGCCGCGCCGCGCTCTTCGCCGGTCCGAGCGAAGAGGGCAAACGGCAGCGCGTGGAAGTGCTTTTGCGCGCGCTCGCGGTGCGCCCGGAGGTCGAGCTCGTGCGTTCGCTGGCCGACGCATTGCGCGCGCTGCTCACGACCGCGATCGACGACCGTGACATTCTGGAGCTGCGCTTCGAGCGCGCGCTCGCTTCGCTCTTGCCCAAGATCGACGGCCCCGAAGGCGCGCGCATCGCGATCGCGTGCGGCACGGCCGCGCTCGTCACGTTCGGGTCGGCGCGCGTCGCGCTTTCGGCGCTCGAACGGGCGGTGCAGTGCGACGGCGATCTGGAAGAATACCGAGAGCTGTTCGACGACGCACCGCGGGTGGCCGAGAGCGCCGCAGCCCCGGCGTTCGTCGATAAGATGGTGGCGCTCGCGAGCCAGAAATTCGGCGGCGCGGGCCCGACGCTCTTGGATTTGGCCGCTCGCATCGCGTCCGCGCTCGGCAATCGCCGCGCCGAAGCCGAGCTGCTCGTGAGCGCGGCCAAGAAAGATCCGGAAGCGACCGAGCTCGTGCGGCGGGCGGAGGCGAGCGCGCGCGCGCTCGGCGATCCGGCGCTGCTCGAGGCCGTGCTCGACGCGATCCCCACGCGCGAGCGCGTCGATGCGCTCGTCGCCATCGCCGATGCCGCAGAAAAAAACGAAGACACCGAGCAAGCTGTCGCCGCGCTCGGTCGCGCGCGCGCCATCGAAGGCGTGAGCGATGCCACGCGGCGTTCGATTTTCGAGCGCTTGTGCGAGCTGCTCCGCCGCACGGGTCGGCGAGATGACTTGGAGCTCGCGCTCGAAGCCGAGCTCAGCTCCGACGATTTGGACGGCGAGACACGCGCGCGTCTCGCCGGTGAGCTGGCGGCGTTGGTCGGCGCACGCGGCGAGCCGGAGCGCGCGCTCGAAATCTTGCGTCCCGTCGTGACCGACGGCTCGAACGATCGCACCTTGCTCAATGACGTGATCACGCTCGCGCGTCAGGCCAGCGACAAACCGCGGCAAGCGGAGGCGCTCGCGCGCCTGGCGGACATCACCGGCGAGCCAACCGAGCGTTTGCCGCTGCTCCGGCAAATCGCCGAGCTGTTGGAGGAGCTCAGCGACGAGACCGGCGCGCTCGCGCGCTGGAAAGAGGTCATCGAGCTCGAGCCGAACGACATGGGCGCGCTAGCCGCGCTCGAGCGTGATGCCGAGCACCGCGCCGACTACGAGAGCCTGGTTTCGTTGCTCTCGCGACGCGCTTCGCTCGCGAGCATGGTGGATGATGTGCGTCGCATTCGCTTGCGCCGGGCGACCGTGCTCGAGCAGCGGCTCGGACGCGCCGATGAAGCGCGCACCGAGCTCGAGGCACTCACCGCCGCGACTGGCGACAACTTGAGCGTGCTGCGCGTGCTCGCAGATCTGAACGAGCGACTCGGGGCGCCGCTCCGCGCGGCGCCGCTCTGGCTGCGCGCCAGCGCGATCGCGCAAGATCGAGGCGAGGCGGCCGATCTGTCGCGCAAGGCTTGCGAGGCATACCTTCAGGGTGGTGACGTGGACTCGGCGCGGCGCGTGCTCGAGGGCATGGGCGCGTGGGCGCAATCACCGAAATTGCTCGAGCTCGCCGTCGAGGTCGAGCGCCGGCTCGACAATCCGCAAGCGCTCTCGGAAGCGCTGGATGAGCTCGCCACCGCTTCTGCGGCCTCCGAAGAGCAACGCGCGAGCTGGCTCGTGGAAGCGGCGCGCGCTTCGCTCTCTGCGGGCACACCGGATGTCGCACTGGCACAAGCGACGCGGGCCGCGCGCATCGCGCCGAATTCGCCGCCGGCGCAGCTGCTCGCGCGCCAGCTCGAATACTTGAGCCACGGTCCCGGGGATCTCGCGGACGCGCGCGTGACGGTCGCGGAATTGAACGGCATTCAAGGGAAGCTCGATCCCGAGCAAGCCGAGATTCGCTCCTTCCTTTTGGCCGAAGCGCTCGACATCGCGTTCGGCGGCGGCGCGGGCGAGACCGAGCTCGAACGCGCTTGGCTCGAGATCGGCGAGCGTCCGCTCATCGCGGTCGGTTTGGCGGAACGCAAGGTCGAGCGCGAGCCGAACGGCGCGCTGCGTTTTTTCGATGTCGCGTTGGGCGGTGATTTGCGCGGGCTGCGTTCGCGCGGAAAGCTCGCGCTGCGCGCCGCAGAGGCTGCATTTCAGCTCGATAGCAGCGAGCGCGGGCGGGCTTATCTCGCGATCGCGAGCAGCGAAGCCGAGACGCGCGAAGAGGCGCGCCAAGCAAGCCTGCGTTATCGCCCGCAGCGCGAACAAACCGCTACGCTGCTTTCGCGCGAATATCCCGAAGACGGCTCGGTGCTCACCGAGCGCGGCTTGGGCACTCCGGCCGTGCCGCCCGTGCGCACGCTCGTCTCTTCCGATTCGATGGAAGCCGCGGCGGTGGCAGCAGCGGACGCGCTCTCGCGCCCGACGAGCGTGGATTTACGCGCAGTCAGCGAGCGTTTCCAAGCCGCGAGCGTGGAAGATAGCTGGGCCAGCGGCGCCGCGCGCAAGTCGTCGCCGCCCGCGCTCGAGCCGGCAATCCTATCCGCCGAGGCGCCGCACACCGCAGCCCCGCCGAGCCCGGTCTACGACAAGCCCACGCCGCCGAGCCTCGCTGGCCAGCGTCCGAACGTGTCTGGGCGCTATTCGATGTCGCCGCCCGCGGAAGAGGTCGTCGCGCCACGACCGCAAAGCATTCGCCCCGAGCCGGTGCGCAGCGTGCGCCCGGCCCCGACGATCAACCTGACCGAGGTGCACGCGGCTCCGCAGCCGCAAGCCGCGCCGGAGCCGCAGCGTTTGCCGACGAGCACGCAGCTCCTCGGGCCGCCTGCGGTGAGCCTACCCGAGCCGCCTTCGCCGCCGCGACAGCAGGATCCGATTCGGCAAAGCTCGAGTGGCTATTTTCCAGCGGCCACCGCCGGTGAGTCCGCGCTCTTTCGCGCGCTCAGTGATGGTTCGATCGAAGCCGGCGTCGAGCTCGTGAAGGAGCTGGAAAATCGCACCAGCCGCACGCAAGACTTGGTCATGGTTTGCCGGCGCGTGGCGATGCTCGCGCCGGGTGACGCGTGGGCCGTCGCGAAATTGCACGAGGCCGCGCTCGCGGACCGCAATCTGACTTATGCGCGCGCGGTCGAGCACGTCCTCGCCGTGCTCACGCCCGGACGGCAGCGCATCGATCCGCCGCCGCTGAGCGAGCAAGTCGAGCAACCGGACGCGGTGCGCGCGATGCTCTTCCGCGACAGCGTCGGCCCCGTCCAAGAGGCGCTCGCGATCGTGTGGGAAGGCGCCGAGCACGTGTTCCGGCGCGATGCGAGCACGTACGGCGTGACCGGCATGGAGCGCGTGCCGCTCACCGCGCAGACGCCGCTCGCTCGCGTCTACGGCGGCGCAGCGCGCGCGCTCGCGCTCACGCGTACGCCGCTGTTCCAAAGGCGCAGCGCGGGCGCGATCACCGTGAACCTCGCGCTCTTGTCGCCGCCCGCCGTGATCTTGTCCGGCGACGTGCGCCAAGAAACGCCGGAGCTCCGCTTCCATTTGGGCGCCATGCTCGCCGCGGCGATCCCGCAATATGCGCTCTTGTTCGGCTCGCCCGAGTCGCAGGCGCGGGCTGTGCTCAAGGGGCTCGGGTTCGCCTTCGGTCCGCCGCGCACGACCAAATCGGGCGGCGTGCTGAATCTGGCCGAGGTCTTGTGGGAGAGCATTCCCGCGCGCTTCCAACGCCGGCTCCGCGAGCTGTGCGATCGGCCCGAGCAGCTCGATTATGACGCGGCGCTCGCCACCTCGCGCATCGCGCTACGTCGCGCCGGGTTGTTCGTCGCGGGCGATCTGTCCGTCGCGCTGAGCGAAGCTGCCGCCGATGACGGCATCACGCGCGAGCAATTGCGCGTCCCGAATGCGCTCGCCCAGCTCAGCCGCACGGCGCCTTCGCTGCGCAGCCTGCTCACGCTGGCGCTCAGCCCCGAATATGCCGAGACGCGTTGGCAATTCGCTGGCTCCCGGGGAAATACGCGGTATTGAGGAGTCGTGACGCCGCGCGCAGTGCACACCTGGGTGGAAGCGACCGCGACACGGTTGTCGCAGCAGGCGCGTGAGGCCGCCGGAAAATCGGGCGCTTTTGCGCTGGCACAGCGATCGCTACTCGCGCTCGCGAGCATGACGCTGATTTCGAGCTGCATCGTCGCCGATCCGCCGACGTACACGGACCCGACTCAGACTCGGCCGGAGCTGCGCGCCTATTTGGCCAAGCCGCCCATCTACCAGGTGGTTTCGATCCAGCTGCCGCAGGTGGGCATCCCGAGCTTCACCGTGCCCGTGCGCTCCGAAGACAACGGCGAGCGGCTGCTCGCGAACTTCTTTCTCGACTTCGAGAGCACGCGGGTATCGCCGCTGGGCGGACAGATCATCGCTCCCGGCACGCTCAATGATCCGACCGATCGCTCGATCTCGTTCGCTTGGACCACCGTCAACGGCGCGAGCGCGGGCTGCCACACGATCACGATGGTCGTCGCGCACGAGTCCAGCTTCACGACCAACCCTCAGACGCCGGACATGGATGCCGCGGCGAAAGATGCCGCGATCATCACCTGGTGGGTGAATGTCTTGGCGAGCCCGACCGCGCCCACGAGCGTCGTCGATTGTCCCAGCCAACAGCCCGTGATCAGCACGCAATGATCCGCTCGCTCGTTGTCTTTTGCGCGGCGCTGCTGAGCGCGAGCTGCAACGTCGCGACCGTCGAGCAGCAGGCGAGCTCGACGCCGCAAAATCAATGCGAAAGTGACTCGGATTGTCGCGCGGGCGTGTGTCGCGATCACATGTGCGTCACGACCAAAGGCACCTTCGATACGGTCTTGTTCGAGATCAGCCCGCCCGCGGATTCGACGATGCTCGCCGGCGTGCAGTTGCTCAAACGCGTCGATGGCTTGCTCACGCAACCCGGCTCGCTCGACTTAACGCTCGACGCCGTCGCGCACGTCTCCGGCGGCGTCACCACTTCGGCGAACGGTTGCACGCCGACCTTCCTCGAGAACGGCAACACGCTCGTCACCTCCAGCGATCACACGATCCCGGTCTCGCTCACCGTCGTGCCGAGCGCCGGCGCGCTCGGCTTGTTCGCTTCGCCGATCACGGTCGAATCGACGATTTTGAACTCCAGCACTTGGGCCTTCAAGCTCAACGTGCCGCCCGGTGATTACGACGTCTACATTCAACCGAAAGCGCAGCCGGATCAGAGCTGTCCGGTGCCGCCCGAGCTCTTGCGCGGCTACAAGCTGACGGGCACCGTCGATCTGAGCATCGAATTGCCCCAGCCGCAGGTGTTCGAGCTGCACGTGGCTTGGCCGAAGGGCGACGGCGCGCTCGACGGCTGGACCGCGGACATGCTCGATTCAGCGTCGGGACACGTGATTTCGAACCGCGTCGCGCTCTCGGCGAGCGGCAAGAAGACGGACTACGTGGCGGATCTTTCCTATCTGCCGGTCGTGACCAGCGGCACGGCGCCGGATCCGCTCGTGCGCATCTCACCACCCGATGGGGTGACGGCGCCGGTCGTGCTGCAGGCTCGCAGCGGGCTCGGTCTGTCTTCGGCGAACAGCGGCACGATCAGTGAGCTCACGCTCCCGTCGTCGGTGCACATCTCCGGACAGGTGACGGTCAACGAAACACCGAGCACGAGCACGGCGACCGTGACTCTAGTCGCGACCCAGCTCGATGGCATCGAACCGGGCGTCTTCACCTCGTTCGTGCGCACGCCGCCGGTTCGCAGTGACGGGACGTTCGACTTGGATGTATTGCCCGGCACGTATCACGTGACTGCGGTGCCGATCGGCTCACCAACGGCCGCCGGCTACGCAGCAGCGACGGCAGACTGGATCGTCGGCGCGACACCGATCACGCAAGCGGGCCGCGTGATCGAGATTGGGAATATCCTCACCATCAACGGCGTGGCGGACGACCCTTCCGGCGCGGTCGCGATGGCCGGCGCGCAGGTTCAAGTCGTGCCCTCGCCCGCGTCGATCGTGGTCGATGTGCTGAAGCAAGCCATCGGCGAACCGACTTACGTGCCGCGCGGGAACACGAGCACAGTGGATTCAGCCGGTAACTTCGCCGTGTTCGTCGACGCCGGCACGTACGACTTGTCGGTTCGGCCGCTCGCGAGCAGCGGCTACGCTTGGCTCGTCCTGCCCGGGATGAAAGTGAGCGCCGGCTTCGGCCTCGGTGTGCTGAACCTCCCTTTGCCGGTTTCGTATTCGGGGAGCTTGGTCATCCCGAGTAGCAGCGGAGCTTCGCCGTCGCCGGTGCCGGGCGCTTTGATCGACGCGTACATCTATACCTACCAAGGCGCCTACACTTCCGATTCGACGCAAGCCGACTCCGTGCTTCAGATCGGCGAGGCGCGCACGAATCAAGACGGCTCATTCAACCTTCTGATTCCAGCTTCGTTGAATACGCCGCCTTCCCCTTAATCCGAAACTTCGGAATCGGCTTGCGGAGTAGCGTGCGACTGCACTGGAATTGCCGCTTTTCAGCTCGAGGAATCGCACTTTTCCTGGCTGCGCACAGTGGGAAAGAACTGGCGATCACGGAAGCTGCATAATAAGGTTTTCGCGTGAACCGCCCGGGTGCACCCGTGAGCGTTCCGCCCCCGAGCGGGTTGGAACGAGACGCTGACTTGGCGGGAGCGCTCCATGAAGTGTCGAACGCGCTAACAGTCGTGCTCGGCTGGTTGGACGTTGCGTCCAGCCGTCCCGAAGCCGCAGCGGCGCGTGAAGCCATCGATGTCGCGCGGTTACACGCGCGCTTGGGTCACCAAATTGCGCGCTCGGCCATCGGCGCGGAGCTGCCGGAGCGAGAGAACGAGCAGCGCTCGGCGCGCTCGGTCGTGTCCGCGGCCGCGCTCGGCGTCTCGCCGCAAGCCGGCCGTCGCTCGGTCAAGGTCGTGGTGGATTCGGTGGATCCCGGTCATGCCCTCGTGCGTGATGCGAGCGCCGCGCTCCAGATCGTGACGAACCTGCTGCTCAACGCGATCGACTTCTCTCCTGAAGGGGGCGAGGTCGTGCTGTCCGTGCGTGACATCGGGAGCAGCGTGCTGTTTTCGGTGGCCGATCAAGGCCCCGGCATCGATCCCGAGCGCGTCGCGACGCTGCTCACCGCGCCGAAGTCGACGCGCCGCGGGGGCGCGGGCGTGGGCCTGCGCCACTCTGCAACGCTCGCCCGCAGCCACGGCGGTGAGCTGCGCGTCGCGCGTTCGGCGCCGGGCGCCTGTTTCGAGCTGCGTTGGCCGATCGCGGAGGCACGCTCCAGCGTGCGCCCGACGCGCGAGACGAAATCGCTGGTTCGCGGCGCGCGAGTGCTGGTGGTGGAAGATGACTCGGCCGTCTGTTCGTTGGTCGAGCTGGCGCTCGAAGCGCGCGGCGCCGAGGTCGTGATCGCGCCCTCACGTCAGGCGTTTCAACAAGTGCTCGAGTGCTCCGGCCCGTTCGATGCCGCGCTGGTCGATTTGTCGCCGCTCGCGGGTGATGTGAGCTCGGCGTTCGATCGCTTGAACGAGAGCTGCCCCGGGATTCCGGTGATCCTCATCAGCGGCGTTGCCAGTGGCATGCCGGAAGAAGTGATCGACCGCGTGACCGCGTGGGTGCGCAAGCCCTTCGAGATGAGTGAAGTGCTCGAGGTGCTGGGCGCGCATCTAGGCTCGACCTCCGCTCCGCGCACTCGTAAATCGGGTTGAGCCGAAGCCGCCCTGCGTCCGCGCGCGCTACTCGCCGTAGCCGCAGCGACGTTGAGCCTCGCTCGGCCTTCGACCTCGTTGAGGCCTACGCACGATTCAGAGCTCGCGCTCTTCGCTCGGACGGCCGTGCGCGCCGTCCGATTGCGCTCGGGTGGCAGCCACCCGAGACCCTTTGTGCGAAGGAGAGGACTTGAACCTCCATGGGAGTTACCCCGCTAGCACCTCAAGCTAGTGCGTCTGCCAGTTCCGCCACCTTCGCGAAGTGGATCGTGTCGAGGACGCGGGGAGGATTTGTCCGCGTTTTGGCCGGCCGCGAGGACCCAGTGGGGCTGGGGCTTTGGGGTCGCCGAGAGCGAGGGTGTCTACCTCAGCCTAGGCGGGCTCTGCAAGCTAGAAGCGCGCTTTGAGTGACGGCCGCGCCACAGGAGATTGTTTTGTGAATTCCGCCACCTGACGTGGTCAGCCAGCGGGACGACGCGGGGAGCGCCTCGAAAAAATGTGCTTTGGGTGGTCTCGCCGCGTGCGATCGGGGGCGGATCGTCGTTTTGGGGGAGCTGATGTGGGGCCGAGCTCAGAGGCGGGGGCGGGCTGCAGGACCGGCGGGAGTGACGCAGCGCGCGGCCCGCGTTGCCC
>FTCX01000185.1_pt1 | contig 11800 bp, 9 predicted proteins | sample 1639831 | NCBI WGS metagenome assembly FTCX01 (sample SAMEA3914869, study PRJEB12502) | metagenome | biome: forest; material: soil | place: USA | collected 2012-03-12 | depth 0.1 m
AACGCGCCCGTGCTCGATCGCGAAGGCATCTTGGTCAAGCTGGCGCCGTACCTCGAGCACGTGCTCCCGCTGGTGCCGGCGAGCGCCGCCGGCCTCGCGCGCAACGACATCGCCAAACCCGGCGTGACCGAGCTCGCCTACGGTTGGGTCCCCGCAAAAGCCGGCAATTCCCTGGTCCGCGAGTTCCCGCGCATCCGCGAACAGCTCGCGAACCTCACGTGCCCCGCATTCGTCGCCTACTCGCGCGCGGACCACAGCGTGCCGCCCGAAAACTCGAAGGCCATCTTGCGGATGCTCGGCAGCAAAGACATCACCGAGCTCGTGCTCGAGCGCAGCTACCACGTGGCTACGCTGGATTATGATTTGGAGCTGATCGAGGAGCGCGTCACCAGTTTCGCCGATCGCGTCTGCGCCTAGCTCTTGGCTTCGCCTCTGCTCTCCTTCACCTCTGGTCGCGCCGGAGCGCGCGCGAAGGACATGGGTCGGATGCCGGGCAACTCAACAGCCGCATGCACGGAAATAAAACAAAGACAAAGCGCTCGCCCGGCTGATCACGGATTAGGCGAGTAGCCACACCCCAACGCGAATCTGACCGAACAGGCGCGAGCTGTTTCGCTCGTGGCGCGAGCGGCCAAGCAATACAGAATTCTCTCAGGCCCGATCGGCCACAATTCGAGCCACCCTCACCGGATCGGGCAATCCCTTCAGCTTCGTCTCGAAGTGTTCGGCAATTGTATGCCCTCCGAGCCAACCCGCGCGCAGCGCTTCGTCGGCGAAATTGCCGTCGATGATCACTTCGCCGGGGCCGGAGGCGCCTTGGAGGCGCGCGGCGACGTTCACGGTTTGGCCGAAATAATCGAGGATTCCGTTGGCCGTGACGACGTAGCACGCGCCCGCGTGCACGCCGACTTTGAGGAACGTACGCGCCGCATCTTCGTTGCCGGCGCGGAACGCAGGGAACGCGCGGTGCATCGCGAACGCGGCTTCGAGCGCGTCGCGCTCTTCGAGGAACGCGGCCATCACCGCATCGCCGATGGTTTTCACGATCGTGCCGCGGTGCTCGGCGATGATCGCGCTCAGCACGTCGAAGTGCTCTTGCACGACTTTGAACGCCTTGGCATCGCCGACGTTGTGATAGAGCGCGGTCGAGTCGGTGAGATCGGTGAACAGTAGCGCGACGCGCGCGACGCGCAGCGTGACGCCGGTGCGCAGCAAATCCGAGGAAAATTGCCGGCGAAACTCGGGGATCGTGCTGACGAGGTGCGCTGTCGCGGCGCGGCTCGCCCACTCCAAGCGCTCGAGCTTCACGTGGCGTTCGTCGGGATCGCTCTGCGTGACGGTGAGCGGCGCGCCGGGCTTCACGGTCACGCTCTTGGGCTCGATCGTGTCGCCCGCTGCGTGGAAGCGCGCGCCGTCTTCGCCGGTTTCGGCTTTGACCTCGAGCGCAGCCGTCGCGCCGCCGCGCACGAACAGGCGATAACGTCCGGGGCGCTCCGGCGCGGTCATGGTGACGCTGCCGTTCGGCGCGAGGATGGTTTGCGCGACGACGTGCGGCGTGCGCATCGGTCCGCCGATGCAAAAAGGGCCGGGCTCCGGCGTGCGCAGCGCGGATGCCGGCAAAAACGTCGCTTCGACCGCGCGATCCAGTTCGATTTCGTAGCTGAGGTCGCACAGCTGGCAGTGTCCGCCGGCGGCGAGCTCGTGCAGCGATGCTTGGCGCGCGTTGGCGTTGCGGCAGCTCGGGCACACCAGATCCCAGCGCAGCTCGAGTAAACCGTTCACGACCGCGGCGAGGCACACCGCGAGCAACTCACGCCCATCCACGCTCCATTGTTCGGCCAAATCCAAGGGTCGAATGCGCGACACGTCCGCGTCACTGCCGCTTTCGACGAAGTCCGCGAGACGCGTCGCGAGTGGGTGGCGGTCCGCGCTGAGCGCGGCGAGCAGCGCGTTCCGTGCGCGCGCGAGGAGCGCAACATCGGAGGGCGTGCTCGAGACGCGGAAGCACACGCCTTTGCCGGCTTGGATGTCGCGATCGACGTTGCGAAACTCGGCCTCGATGCGATCGAGCATGCGCGAGACCTGCAGCCGGACGATCGGCGCGAGCACGCCGTAGCGCGGCTCGATCGTGATGCGCACGTGGAGGCGCGTGCCGCCCTCCGCGCGCGGCTCCAGCTTGAACTCGTGCTCCATCGATTTGAGCAGGCCCGAGTGCAGCACACGCCGCACGCTGAAGCGCTCGTTCTCGATCCACTCGAACGGCCGCTCTTCGTACTCGATCGGAAAGCCGGCGGAGATGGTGCGCACCATGAAGCGCGCGGCGCCCGCGTCACTCTTCGGGGTGAGCTCGAGCTTGCCGAGGCCGATGGCTCGGTTCATCCGCTCGGTGTCACCGACGGCGCACCACAGGGCGGCGCGTTCCGCTACGAGGTCGAGATGTCGTTCGACGACGACCAGGCTCATCTTCCGAGAAGATAGCAAGAGCGTCCGCGAAAAGCTCAATCAGCACGGAATTTCGCGGGTTTCATGGGGGCAAACGCCGCTACTTCGTGTGCGAAAAGCCGCCGGTGCTCGCGTAATTGCTGCCGCTTTTTGAAAATCGAGAACTATGCTCCGCGCGCGATGAGGTTCCGAGCGATCGCGATGGCCAGCGAGCGCAGCAACGCGGTCGGCACCGTGGAGCTCGAGTGCGCGCCGTTCGGCCTCTCGCTCGTGTACCTCGGCGTCGGCGGTTTCGCTGACGGGTACGTGCCGGTGAACACCGCGGAGAACGCGAAGCTCACCGTGCCTTGGCCGGAAGTCGCGGAAGCTTCCGTCAATGGCGAGCAAGTTTTTCTCGCGCTCGACCCGAAGCTCGGCCCGCTCAATCGCTTGTGCCTCGTGAATTTTTCGACCGGCAACACGGCGCACCACCACAAGCTCTATCGCCGCAGGTTTCTCGTGCGCGTGGCGACGGTCGGGGCGGCGCTGTGCGGCGCGCTGATCGCGTGTGGCGCGGCGTTTCGTTTGGCGCCGGGCACGAGCGCGGTGAGCGCGCTCGGCGTCGCGATCGTGACGGCGGCGCTCTTGTGCGTGCTCGGCTTGTTCGCGGATCAGCTGCTGAAGAGCGGCGGCCTCGAGGGTGCGCTCGCGCGCGAGGCCTTCGTGAACGAGCTGTCCGGCTTCTTGCCGCGGCTCGTGCGTTCGCCGCTCGCGCCGGCAAAACCGAGTGCGCCGAGCACGCCGCCGGTCGCACTGTTCCAGGGGTTGCTCCCGCGCACGACGGCGGCGATCGTGATGAGCCTCACCGCGCTCACGCTCGCGTTCGTGCTGATGGTGCGCTGGCTTTTGACCTCCGATCCCGCGCACGAGCTTGCGGCGCACGCCGCGCGTCTGAATCAGCAAACGCAGGCGCCGACGGCGCTCGGCGAACCGCCCGCGGCGCCGCCGACGCGAGCCGCCGCCCCGTCACCGCCGCCGGTGGCGCAAAGCTCGGCGCCGATCGCTGCCGCGGCCAGCGCGCCCGGCGTAGAAACGGCTGGCTCGTGCCGCTGTCGGCGCTCGGATTCGCTGCTTTGGCAAAGCGCGATTCCGCGGCTCAGCGTGCTCACGCTCTCGCAGCACGTCCGGCGCGGGCGTGAAGAAGACGAGCGCAAAGACAAAAACTATCTGGAGCTCGACATCGGCATCGTGAACAACTCGAGCGATCCGATGCGCGACGTGTCGCTCGTGGTCGAGTTCTTCGAGCGCGATCCGCCGCCTTCGAACAAACGCTATTCGAGCGCGACTCGTCCGCTGTTTTTCGAGGGCCCGCTCGCGCCCGGCCAAGCCATCAAGTGGGATGTCGAAGCGCGCGGCACCGAGTTCGAGGTGCACAACCCGCAAACGGGCGACATCGGCGTCGAGGGCGACACGGGCGCGCCCACGAATCTGCTCGCCGAGCTACTGCACGCGCACAATCGCCCGGTGCGCATGCACGGCGCGATGCTGCTGTCTTTTTTCGGCGATCCGCGCGCAAAAGACGCGATTTTGGAGCTGCGTGAAGCGCTCCGCGAAGACGAAGCGCCGTACCTCGATCGCTTGCTGCAAGCAGTGAACGACGTCAAAGCGTGCAACCTGAAGGTGAGCGAATACGGGGATTCGCGCAGCGTGTCCGCGTGCGTGTTCAACGCCAGCAAGGAACCGCGCAAGAGCCTCGGGCTCCGCGTGCGCGGTCTCGATGCGGCGGCGTTGAGCGAGAATCCTTCGGGTCAACCGCCGAGCGTCGTGGCGGAAGCGACGCTGTCCGTGCCCGGAGAGCTCGGACCGGACACCGGCGTGCGCGTGAACGGGAACTTCGACTTGGGAGGCACGAAGCCGCTCGCTTTCGAAGGCTTTGCGGATCGGATCGATTTGCTGCCGAGGTGACTCGTTGCTCGCGCGTCACAAGCCGCGTGCAGCGGCGACGCGCATGGGCGTCACTTCGTACCGATTCAAACCGCCGGCGACTGAAGGATCGGCATCCATCATGCCGCGTAGCTCGGCTTCGTCCTCGACTTCGACGACGCCCATGCCGAAAGCATTCGTTTGCGCCAGCACGGGTCCGTAGATCAGCACACGCCCTTCGCTGAATTGACGTTGAAAGTAGCTCACATGCTGGAGCATCAGCGCGCGCTCGTTCTCGGTCATGTCTCCCGGAAAGGTGGCGCGCGGTGGGATGAGGCGCAGGAAGAAGTGCTGTTTGGCCATGCGCTCGAGTTTAACTGACGGACAAAACCCCCCAAAAAATAAAATCACGACGTGTTGAACGGTCGTGTGGGGTCCGGGCACGGAGCCCCAAACACTCGAGAATAGACGGCAAGGTGGTCGCGCGGGCACGCTGCTTTGGGCGCTGCTTTGTCGCTGCTCTGGAGCTCGGAGGGAAACATGAATCATTGGCTTAAGGTGATTTGGGCGGGGCTCGCTTTTGGGGGACTCGTCAGCGGTTGTCACATCGAAAATCACGACGGCGACGTCACGCCGGACTCGCGCGACGAGTGCGGTGATTTCTGTTTGCGTTTGTACGATTGCGGCTCGTTGAGCAGCGACGCCTTTGGTGCGTGCGCCGATCAATGCACGAGCAAGCTGCAGGCAGATCCCGATCGCACCGTGGCCGGTTGCGACTGTGTCTTGGACGACGAGTGCCGCGCGCTCAACGATTATCAATGTCCCGGCGCGCCGATCCCGATTTCGCCCGGCGTCGGAAGTGGCACGAATTCAGCCGGAAACGGCGACGCGAGCGACGGCGGGGCGACTTCGAGTAGCGGTGGCTCGACGTCGAGCAACGGCGGGGCAACTTCGAGTAGCGGCGGCTCGACGTCGAGTAACGGCGGGGCAACTTCGAGTAGCGGTGGCTCAGCGCTCGGGTGCCAGGGCGGCTACGATTGCGCGGCGGATGAAGATTGCGTGGACGGCGCGTGTCGGCAGCGCTGCTCGGCTTCCTGCCAATGCCCGACGGACTTGAGCTGCGTCGATCACTATTGCCGGAGCTCGACGCCGCCGCCGATGTGCACCGTAGATTGCGAGTGCGCCTCGGGGCAGCACTGCGTGAATGGGAGCTGCGGTTGAAAAATCTACTTGGCTCTTGACCAAGCAGCGCGCGCGAAGGCGAGCACGTCCTTCTGATCGACGGTCGCTTTCGCGCTGTTGTCGTCCTTGTTCACCATCACGAACATGGGACATTCGTCGCTCGCCTTGATCACTTGTTCGGTGATTTTGGCGCCGGTTCGGCGATCGAGCGCCACCGCATTGGCGTCGAAAATCTTGAGCGCGGAGGTGCCTTCCTTGAACGCGCACTGCTTGGTGAGCCGCGGGCTCGGTTGATCTTCGGCGATCACGACCCAATCGAGCTCTTTGACGTTCTTGCCGTTGCCGACGAAATCCAAATCCGAATAGCCGGACACGACGGCAACGGCGCGCGGCTTCGCAGCGGGCGTGTCCCCTTCACCAAAGCTCATGCCGCCGTCACGGGCTTTGAGCAGCGCGAAGCGCAGCGACTCGCGCACGTCTTGCTTCGGCAGCGGAGTGGTGACCGCGGGCGCGCCCGGCGCTTCGAGCGTCACGGTGAGCGCGAGATCGATCGGACCCTTCAAATCCTCGAGCGATTGCTTGAGCACCGCGGGCTTGATGTCGACGAGGGTCGCGAAGAAGCCGCTGTCTCCGACCGTGCCGGTCTCGGTGCCGATGAACACCTTCGTGCCTTTGGCGAAGCTCATGAACGTGGCGTTGAGCTTCAACGGCGGCTTGTCCGCTTCTTTGGTGGCGAAGAATGTGGCGTTGGCTTCGCTCCCGGTGACGTCGAGCTTGTAGCTTTGCTCCCAGCTCAGGGAGAGCGGTACGCCGGTCGGCGGCGCGCCGCTCACACTCCCATCGCTCTTGCCGGGCAAGCCTTTGCAGCCGCTGCCCGCGAGCAACGAGAGACCACACGCGGCCACGAGCCGCACCACGCTTGAATCGAGCTTCGTCATGACCGCACCGGCTCTGACTTTACGCGCTGGCTCGCGCCGCGCGCTTCTCGAAATTGTTTACGAAATGCCCGATTTTCTGGCGTTCCGCGCAGCCCGCGAGGTCGCGCGGCACTGGCGCACGCGGGCCGCCGCGAGGCGACCCCCAAAAATCAAAGCTCCGTTTTTTGCGCGGGCAAGGCGATGTTCGCCTGCTGATACATCTGCATCAGACCCGCTTTGTCGTTCGCTTTGGCGAGCGCTTCTTCCGGCGCGACGGTGCCGTCTTTCACCAGCTTGAACAGGCTGTCGTTCATCAGCGCCATGCCGAGCTTCCTGCCGGTCTGCATGATGGACGGGATTTGGAAGATCTTGGATTCGCGGATCAGGTTCGAGATCGCGGGCACGCCGAACATGATTTCCCACGCCGCGGCGCGACCGCCGCCGATCTTCTTGCACAGCATCTGTGCCATCACGCCCTTGAGGCTGTTGGCGAGCATGACGCGGATCTGCGCCTGCTGCTCTGGCGGATACTGATCGATGATGCGATCGATCGTCGCGGGCGCCGACGAGGTGTGCAGCGTGCCGAACACCAAATGCCCGGTTTCCGCCGTCTCGAGCGCGATCGCGATGGTCTCGAGATCGCGCATTTCGCCGAGCAGCACGATGTCCGGATCTTCGCGCAGCGCCGCGCGCAGCGCCTTCTTGAACGAGTCCGTGTGCTCACCGACTTGGCGCTGATTGATCAGGCACTTCTTGTTCGGGTGCACGAACTCGACCGGATCTTCGATCGTGATGATGTGATCGCTGCGGTTGCGATTGATGTAGTCGATGAGCGCGGCGAGCGTCGTGCTCTTGCCGGAGCCCGTCGGCCCGGTCACCAAAACTAAGCCTTTGGGTAGATGACACAGCGCGAGCACTTCTTTCGGGATCCCGAGATCCTCGACCGACAAGATTTTGCTCGGAATGACGCGGAAAACCGCGCCGAGGCCTTTCAAGTCGAGGAATAGGTTCGCGCGAAAGCGGCAGATGCCGGGCAGCTCGTACGCGAAATCACTGTCGTGCGTGCGCGCGAACTCTTCGCGATTCCGATCGGGCACGATCGGCATCACCATGCGCTCCATCACCTCCTGCGTGGTCGGAGGAAATCCGGGCACCGGCTGAATCTCGCCGTCTTTGCGGATCATCGGCGGCGCGCCGACCGAGAGATGTAAATCGGAGCCTTTCGTATCGACCAACCGGTTCAACAAACGATCGATTTCGCCGGTCGCCTTGCCGCTGACCGGGCCCATGCTGATGCGTGGCTCGGGCGGCGCGCTCGAGACCGCGGGGATGCTCGGCATTTCGAGCTCGGCTTCGACTTGCATGATGTTCGGCGCCATCGCCGCGGGCATGCGCGCAAACGAAGGCGAGGGCATCGGTGGCGCGCGATCCGGCAACGGATGGCGTTCGGGCATGGGCGGCGCGGGCCTCGGCGCGGGTTTGCCACCGGCGGGATCGCACATATCGAGGAAGAAGAAAGCCGAGAGCTGACCGGCTTTCATCTCGGCGCGCGCGCGCGCCGGGCCTTTGTCTTCGAGCGGAAATTCCCACTCGGCGTAGCCGGCGCTGAGGCTGCGCCGCGCTTCCGGCGTCATCACCGGATCGATCATGGCTTGGACGCGCTCGCTGGTTTGCGCATCCCCGCGGACTTCACTCTCACCCTGCCGGGTGATCACGACGGTGCGGCGCCCGGGAATCAGCCGGAGCTCACTGCCCCCGACGGACAGCGTACGCTTCAACAATTCGACGATCGGTGCGTTCATGGCCGAGCATTCAAGATGCCCGAGTCACGCGCCGCTTGGCAAGGTAGTGGCTCAGGCGTGGATGTATACGACCGTGCCGCGCTCTTTGTTTACTACGCCGTGCCAGTCGGCCGGCACCGTGGGATCGGTCCACTCGAACAGCCACGCGGCGTCGATTGGAGCCAAATTCACGCAGCCGTGGCTGCGAACCTTACCGAAGTCGTCGTGCCAGTAGGTGCCGTGCAAGGCGAAGCCTTTGTGGAAATACTGCACGAACGGCACGTCCCGCAGATTGAAGGAGTCGCTCTGGTCCTCGTCCCCGTCCATCGTGGAGCTGACCTCCTTTTGATAGATCATGAACGTGCCGCGCACGGTGGAGCTGGTCTTTTCCATCTGGGCGTCGGAGTAGGGGCCGGACGGGCCCATGCCGCCGCGACCCGTGCTCACGAGCGTCGCGTAGACCGCGCGCTTGCCGATGTACGCGACCAAGCTCTGCTCGCGGATCGAGATGTCCACCCATTTGCGATCGCCCGTAGCGAAGCTCGGGAACGACTCACGCGCAGGCAAGATGCGAAGGCTTGCTTCGGGCGCGTAGCCGCCGTCACGCGTTTTCATGAAGCCACCGACGCGGCGTTCACCCGTGAGCTTCACGCCTTCGCGAAAGCCGTAGCTGCCGCGGCCGATCGGTCTGCCTTCGGCGTCTGCGCCGTATTTCGGCACGCTGCGATCTTTCACGAACGCGACGGGCAGGGTTTCGTCTTCTTGCAATTCCACGCCGTGGAACTCGCTCGGCTCGACCAACTTCACGCGATCGAGCGCGATCACATCGAGCTCGGTGGTGAGCCCGAATGCGCGATTCTCCCAGACGAAATTCTTGGAAATCGCAAACCCGCTGTCCACGCTCGAAGGGCCCGCGTCCACCAACTTGCGGAGCGGCGCTTTCACGCCGTACGGCTTTTGCAAGCTCTGCCCGCGCGCCAAGAAATCCGGCGGCGCGCCGAGCTCGCCGACCAAGCTCTGCTTGCCGGTCACGCGCAGGCGCTCGAGAAAGTTCGCCGCGCGCGTGCTCACGTCGTAGCCCTCGGCTTCTTTCATCTGCGCCTTCGAAGGCAACTTGAAATAGAGCAGCGGCGGAGTTTCGTTCGCGAGCGCATACAAGTACGGCGCGCTATGGCCGCGAATCGGCCGATTCACGGACGCGAGCGCGACCGGATCGAGCAGATTCAACGTCGCGCCGAGCCCGAGGCAGATGAAGCCGCGCGGGTTCACGCGATACCAGCCGCCCTCACAGCCGTCGTTTTTGATCGCGGGACCGCGCGCGTCGACGATCGCGCCCGCGCGCAGGTAGCCGTAGCGCGTCCGCTGTTTGCCGACGTTCGTATAAATCCAGCTGCGCCAGGCGACGCTCGCCAGGCGCGTGCCGTCCGGCGTGAACGGCAGGTTGTCGTCCGAGGAGCCGGGCACGGGCCCGTTCGCGCTGCTAGTCGGCGGAGGCGGAGCGGTGAGCCCCGCATCCGTCGCGCGCACTTCCGTTCCGCTGCTGGCGGTCGCCGACGGATCGGGCCGCGCTCCCGGCGGTTCCACGCGTTTGCCGCAACCGAGGCCGAGGGCCAGGCACGGCCCGCCGAGCGCGACGAGCAAGGTCAGGTGGAGCGGCCGCCACAGCATGCTTCGGGTCCGCGCTTAACACGATTTCAGGGCGACACGCACCCGGCGCTCGGGGCATGCTCGGCGCCGTGCGAATTCCGAGCGGCTTGTGGAAGCTCACCAAAGAAGTGACACGTCACGTCTTGCGGCGCCCGGTCGTCGGGATTGCGGCGATCGCGCGCACTCCGGACGGGCGTTTCGTGCTGATTCGTCGCTCGGATTCGGGCGCTTGGGCGCTGCCGGGCGGCACGCTCGAGTGGGGCGAGACGCTGCGCGTCGCGATCGAGCGCGAGCTGCTCGAAGAAGCCGGCACGCGCCTCGTCTCGCTCGGTGAAGTGCTCGGCGTGTATTCGGATCCGAAGCGGGATCCGCGCTTTCACGCCGTGACCATCGTGGTCGAAGCGAAGGTCGCTCCGCCCTCGCACCCGCCCGACAATCCGCTCGAGATCCTGGAAGTGCGGTCGTTCGAAGAAGCCGAGTTGCCGAGCGAGATCTCGCACGGCATGCGCGACATGCTCGAGCACGCGCGCTCCGGCGCTCGCTTTTGGGAGTGAATGGGGATGATAGCGAGCGCGAAGATGCTGCGTGCTTGGCTCGTCTTGCCGCTCGCGTGGGCGCTCGGCGCGTGCTCGTTCTTCAATCGAGTTTCGGTCGAGCCGGTCGCGACGTCCTTTCAAAAGCCGAGCAACGTGGCCGCGTATGTCGCCGTGACGGATGGGCACGAGCCGGTGACGGAGCTAGAGCTCAAGAGCTTTCGAATCTACGAAAATGAGCAGCTCCTGCCGCGCGAGGACGTCCACCAAAGCCTGCTCCCGAAAGAGCTCGCGGCCTATCATCACACGGTCCTCTTGGTCGACATGAGCGGCGAGCAAGGCGCCGATGATGCGCGGGCTCACCAAGTCGGCTCGTTCGTGGAGACGGTGCGGCGCACGCAGCCCGTCAGCGTGTTCGTGTTCGACGGCAGCCCCGCGCTGCGTTTCGTCGCCGATTTTGCGAAGAGCGCGGACGGCGCGAGCGCCGACGTCTCGCGGCTCGCGAAAATGGGCTCGAGTGATGGCTCGCGCAACCTGTACGGCGCGATCACGAATGGTTTGAAAGAGCTCGACGCGCGGCTCGCGCAACAACGTCGTCCGGTCAAAGTGGGCACGTTGGTCGTGTTCACGCGCGGGCCCGATCTCGCGGGCCGCGTGCCCGAAGCCGACGCCGAAAAAGCGATCGACGAGACGAAGGACGACCTCATCGCGTTCGGGATCGCCGGACAGTCCGGCTCGGAGCTCGAGCGCATCGGGAAGAGCGGCGTGGTGCGCGCGCAAAACGTTGACGCCGTCGGCGTGGGTTTCGAAGAGGCTGCGATGAAAACCCGCGATTCGTACGAAAAATACTACCTCATCGCGTATTGCTCGCCCGCGCGGAACGGCGTTCGCCGACTGAAGGTCGAAGTCGCGTATCGCGATCGCGAGGGCAAAGACAAGCACGGCTCCTTCAACCAAGATTTCGACGCGACGGGCTTTGGTCCGGGTTGCAACGTCGAGAGCGCGCCGCGCTTCGTGCCGCAAGTCAGCGCGAAGCCGCAAAGCCCGAAGGCGAGCGGCGCGAGCGAAACCAAATCCGACGCGCCCGACAAACCTGCGGCAGCGCCCGTATCGACGCCCGCCGAAGACGACGGCGCGGTCGCGCCCCCGCCGGACAAACCCAGCTACTCACACTGAGCCGCATGCCTGCCACGCCGTCTCCGCCGCTCGAGCTGGTCGAAGTGATCGACGAGGAGCGGATTGTCGAGCGAGGCACCGGGCAGGTGAATTGGTTCGTGCGCTTGAATGACGGTTGGATTCATGTCTCCGAATGGCCGAGCGCGCTCTCGCAGCGACTCGACGCGGGCGCGGGCACCGTTTGGCAATCGCGCACGGAGCTCAAGGTGCCGCGCGGCAC
>FTCX01000162.1_pt1 | contig 11794 bp, 8 predicted proteins | sample 1639831 | NCBI WGS metagenome assembly FTCX01 (sample SAMEA3914869, study PRJEB12502) | metagenome | biome: forest; material: soil | place: USA | collected 2012-03-12 | depth 0.1 m
CACCGATAGCAGCTGTTTTGCCGGCATGGCGAGCGCCCGTCAGGCGGACGGCAGCTTGCCGGTTTTGCCGTTCCTTCGTCTGGCGCAAAACAGCCCGCTGATCGACAAAGGCACGGATGTTGGGCTGCCGTACGTCGGGAAAGCGCCGGATTTGGGCGCGTTCGAATATGGTGCGGTCACCGCGATCGGCGGCACGGGTGGAACGGGCAACGTCGCGGGCAACAGCGCCGGCGGAGCCAGCGAGACCGGCGGCGCCGACACGAGCGGCACGAGCGGCAGCGGCACGGTGAGCGGCGGCGGAGAGCCCGCGAGCGGCGGCGGCGACGCGAGTGCGAAGGGCGGCACGAGCACCGCGCCGAATGGAGGTGCGCCGGCAAGCGCGGGCGCGAGCGCCGTCGCCGGCAACGCACCGAGCAGCAGCGCGGGCACGATGGCCAGCGCCGGCAGCGAAAATGAAACCGGCACAGACTCGAACGGTTGCTCATGCCGTTTGACGAGCAGCGGGAGCACGCGTTCCGGCGCGAGCTTCGCGTTTGGTTTGCTCGCGCTCGCCGCGGCTCGGCTGCGTCGGCGCAGGGCGCGGCGCGCATGATCGGCCCGAGCTTGCGCGCGCTCGGTGCGCTCGCCATCGGCGGCGCACTGCTGTATTTGAGCCAAAAACGAGCTCAAAATCAAACCGACGCGCACTCGCTGAGCGCCCGCGAGCAAGCCTTGCCGCGGCTCGGTTTGAAGCCTGCGGACGCCGCGCGCATCAGCAGACTCGAGCTCTCGGTGCCCGCAGTCGAAGACTCACCGGCGCAGCAAGTCATCCTCGAAAAAAATCCTGTTGGTTGGCGGCTTGTCGCGCCGATCACCGGCGCTGCAAGCAGCTCGAAGGTGGAGGCGTTGCTCGAAAATATCAGTCAGCTCGAGATCAGCGATCGGATCGACTCGAACGCGAGCAACTACGAACGTTATGGGTTGACCCAAGCAGACGCCGTGCACGTCAGGGCTTGGCGCGGCGCCGAGAAGGTGAGCGATCTCTATTTCGGCAAGAGCTCGGCGCGCGGTCAATTGCTGCGCCTCGCAGACGCGTCTGGCGCGCTCGCCATCCAAACGAAAGGGCCGGGCAGCTACTCCGGGTTTCTGTACACTCGTCCCGTGCGTGCTTGGCGTGAAACCGCGATCCTCCAGCTCGAGCCGAGCGCGGTCGTCGCAGTGCACATCGAAAATTCGTTCGGGATTTTTTCCTTCGAACGCGCGGGCTCGACGTGGCTCGGAACACGCAGCGCCCGTCGAGCCGATGGCTCGCTAAAGCCCCAGGAAAATAGCAGGATTTACTTCGACGGCAGCCGCGTGGATGCCCTCTTGGCTGTGTTCAAAACTCTCAGCGCGGACGAATTCGGCGACGACGCGGCGCGTGCGACCGCCGGGCTCGAGCACGCCGAGCAAACGGGCGGCGTGCTTCGCCTCGAACTCGCGAATCCCGCGCGCGAGATCGTGCTTCGCGTCGGCAGTGTGGCGCACGGTCCGAGTGACTGGGCGATCAAAGACAGCCGCTGGGCGAGTCTCGAAGGTGGAGACGGCACGCTCTATGCGCTGGCGTCTTGGACGTGCGCGTGGGTCACGAACGGGCCCGAGCAATTCACGGCGCGCTAGCGCTCGCGGTCGCCGCGAGTGTTTCCCAGTGCAGCGGCCCGCGCGCGAGCGTCGCGCCGTCGGGCTCGCTCTCGGCGAGCAAGAGCTGACCGGTCGCGCTCAGCGCCAGCGGGCGCGCTTCGGTCCTGCCCACGACCTCGCCCGTCATGACATTCACGAGCAACGGCGAGACGAACAAAAACGGCGAAGCTCTTAAAATCTGCGGAAATCTGCTGATTTCTCCGGCGAGCGACTGTTCTTTGCGCGTGTCCGCGTCGAACCACACGAGCGCCTTGCCGCGCCGAATCAGCGCGTGTGTTTGCTCGACGGCGAGCACGCTATCGCCCGGTTGGAGCATGATCACGTCACGCTTCTCGGCGTCGAACAGCGCCGTGTCGGTCCCGGGATAAAGCGCGACGAGCCGCGGCGAGTCGCTCAGCTCGCGATCGAGATCGACGATGGCTTGCTCGAGGTCGAGTGCTTTGCGCCCCTCGCGCGTCACGAGTTCGAGGCTCACGTGGCCAGTCTTTTTCTTTTGCGCGCAACCGATGATGAAGAGCTCGCGCCGCGCGTCCGCGTGCACGATGCGCCCTTTGCAATCCGCGGGCTCGAGCACTCGCTTTTTTTCTGCCCGCGCGAGCGAGAGCGCGCCCTCTTCATCGCGCACGAGCAGCGCATCACCGGTGGGCATCACCAATTCGGGCTCACGCACGGCGGCCGCGCCAGCGAGCGGCAAGAGCACGATTTCCGGTCGATCCCCGCGCGCCTCGTAGCTGTGAAAATGCCGGAAATCATGCCCACACGCGCGCGGCGCCTTGAGCAACGGCAGCGGCAAATCCAAACGCCCGTTGTGATTCGTATCCGTGCTAACGAGCTCCACGCGCACGAACGCGCCGCCTGGATCGAAGCTCGCGCGCCACACTTCGCCTGCGCCTGGATCGAGCTCGCGCTCAGCGCCGTCCGCGAGCGTGCGCACGACGATGCGCGTCTCCTGCTCGCGCTTGCGCACGTACAAGAGGTGCTCGCTCGCGGCGTCGAAATCGAACGTGCGCACGGACGCGCCGGTCTCGGCGCTGAGCCGCGCGTCCGCACCGAGCGCAGACAAGTTCGTCGTCGAGTGCGTGCTCGCGTCCCAAAGCAGCGCCGCGCCTTCGCGCTCGAAGATCGCGTAACGACCGTCCGCGCTCGCGCGCAAGAATGCGTCGATCGAAACCTCGTCGTTCGGGCTCACGAAATAGCGCGCGAGCGCGCCGTTCTTACCCGCGTCACCTCCGGGCTGTCGACACAGCGCCGCCCAATTCCCTGCGCCGCTCGCTGCTTCGAGCAACACCGCGCCGCTGCCCCCGAAGCGAACACTGCCAAACGCAGGCAAGCTCGCGGCGAGTGTTTTTGGATTGGGGGGCGCGCTGCTCAGCGCCGCCGGCACGGGGGCGGACGCAGTTCGCTTCGGCGGCGCGGTCTCCGCGAGCGCCGGCGCAGGGCCTTCCGGATGCGCGGGGCCAAGCTGCGTGATCGGCGCCCGCGCAGCACACGCGCCGAGCGAAGCAACCGCGCCGAGCACGAAAAAAGACCGACGAATGAAGCTCACGTGCGCGCGAGCATAACATCGCGGGCCGCGCTGGAAGCGATCACGATTCGTCGCTATGGTTCGGACATGCGCTCTCGGTTCATCGCGCCTCTATTGTTTGCCTGTGTGGCTCTGCTCGGCGGTTGCGGCGACAAAAGCGCGGTGGCGCTCTCGGTCAACATCACGGACGCCAACGTGAGCGCGCAAACGAGCGCGTTCGGCGCGACGCTCGGCGGCGGCTTCACGCTCGAGTTTGCGCTCGGCCCGGAAGCTTCGGGATCGACGACGGTGACGCTCGGCAGCTTCGCGCTCCAAAGCGCGAGCGGCACCGCGATCCTCGATCCGCTGCCGGTCGACGCTGTGGGCGCGACCTTCCCGCTCACCGTCGACAAGGGCGGCTCGCAAAATGTCACCTTCACGATCGCCTCCAAGGCGAGCCTCACCCAGGACGAGCAGACCGCGATCTGCGCCGGTCAGGTGGTGATCGTCGGCGCGGTGATGGATTCGCTGAGCGGCGGTACGGATTCGCTGAAGAGCGTCGCGCTCACGCCCACCTGCTCATGACGTCGCGTGAAGCGACCGAGGGCGAAGTTCCGGGCATCGAGCTCTTGGAGCTGCGCGACCGGCTCGCTGAATTCCGTACGAAAAACGCCGAGAAAAGTGCGAAAACATCGCTCCGCGCCGAGCGCTTCGTCACGACCAGCGGGATCGAGCTGCCGGATTTTCTGACGCCTGCGGACGCGCCGGTCGACTACCTGAAGGATCTCGGCTTTCCCGGCGAATATCCGTTCACGCGCGGCGTGCAGGCGACGATGTATCGCGGTCGGCCCTGGACCATGCGGATGTTCGCGGGCTTCGGCACGCCGGCGCAGACCAACCAGCGCTTTCGTTACTTGCTCGAGCAAGGCCAGACGGGCCTGTCCACGGCCTTCGATTTCCCAACCCTGATGGGTTATGATTCGGATTCGCCGCGCGCGCTCGGCGAGGTCGGCATGTGCGGCGTCGCGGTCGACACGCTCGCCGACATGGCTCGCTTGTTCCAGGAAATTCCGCTGGATCGTGTGACCACGTCGATGACCATCAATGGCCCGGCGATCGTGCTGTACGCGCTGTACGTCGCGCTCGCGGATCAGCGTAGCATCGCGCGCAGCGCGCTCGGCGGCACGATCCAAAACGATTGTCTGAAGGAGTTCATCGCGCAGCACGCCTGGCTCGTGCCGCCGCGGCCCGCGATGCGCCTCGTGACCGATATGATCGAGTACGCGACGGCGGAGACCCCGCGCTACAACCCCGTCTCGATCAGCGGCTATCACATCCGCGAGGCTGGAGCGACGGCCGCGCAGGAGCTCGGCTTCACCCTCGCGGATGGACTCGCCTATGTGGAAGCCGGCATCGCGCGCGGCCTCGCGATCGACGAGTTTGCGCCGCGGCTCAGCTTCTTCTTCGACGTGCACTCGGATTTCTTCGAAGAAATCGCGAAATTTCGCGCGGCACGCCGGCTCTGGGCGCGCCTGATGAAGGAGCGTTACGGCGCGAAAACCGAGGCCAGCATGAAGCTGCGCACGCATGCACAGACCGCGGGCGTGACGCTCACCGCGCAGCAGCCGTACAACAACGTGGCGCGCGTGGCGCTGCAAGCGCTCGCCGCCGTGCTCGGCGGCACGCAATCCCTGCACACCAATTCGCTCGACGAAACGTACGCCTTGCCGACCGAAGAGGCGGTGACGGTTGCTTTACGCACTCAGCAAATCTTGCTGCACGAAACTGGCGTCGCGAACGCGATCGATCCGCTCGCCGGCAGCTACCACGTCGAATACCTCACCGATCGCATCGAGCAGCTTGCGCTCGAATACATCGAACGCATCGATGCGCTGGGCGGGATGGTCAACGCCGTCGAGCAAGGTTACCCGCAGCGCGAGATCGCCCGCGCGGCTTACGAGCACGAGCGCGCGGTCGGCAGTGGTGAGCGGATCGTCGTCGGCATGAACCAATTTCGCTCCGCCGAGCCCGACAAAATCCCGACGCTGCGCGTGGACGAGAGCGTCGCAAAAGCGCAAATCGCCGCGCTTTCCGCGGTGAAATCTGGACGTAGCGCCAGTGATGTCGCGAGCGCGCTCGAGCGCGTGCGCGCGGCGGCGAAGGGCGCCGGCAACTTGGTGCCGCCGATCGTGGATGCGTGTCGCGTGTACGCCACCGAACAAGAGATCTGTGACGTGTTGCGCGAGGTGTTCGGCGCGCACACCGATCGTGCAGAGTTCTAGAGGCGAGTCTCCGCTCGCGCGGTCGCGCGGCGCGTGTTGGCCTGGACAAAGCACGCCCGCGCGTGAGAGCCTCACCGCATGCGCGGATTGGGTGGTCGGGGGTTGAGTTGCTTGGCGGTTTCGTGCGCCGCGAGCTTTTTCGTGATGTGCGGCGGCAGCGTGCGTGAAGAAAATGCCGCGCCGTCCAGCGCGGGCTCGAGCGGCTCGTCGTCGGCATCGTCGGGTGCAGGAGCTGGTGGTGGCGCGGGCGCTGCGGGAGCTCGAACCGTGTCCACGGGCGGCGCGCAGGGTTCGAGCGGCGCGCCGAGCGCATTCGGCGGAACCGGCGCATTCGGCGCAGGCGGCAACGCGAACGCGGACGGCGGCGGAGCCATCGGTCCAAGCTGCGCGTCGTTTCAGTGCTGTGATGAAGATACGGCTGCGTCGTCCACGCCCACTTGCGATCCTCAGCTCGGCTTGCAGTGCCCGAGTGGGCTGGATTTGACCCCGACGTACACCCCTTGTCCGGTGCTACCGCCGTACTGCCGTCACAAGTCAGTGAATGATCTGCAGGGCACTCCGTGCACACCCGGTGAAGAGTGTGACTTTGGCTACGGCAAAGGCTTCGCGTCCTGCTTCTGTTCCGCGGGCCAGACGACGTGGTCGTGCGGCGGACCGGTGTGATGGCAGCGTTCGTTTAGCGGTTGCCGGTGCTGCCGGGCTTTTTCACCGCGCGCATGCTGCGCGAATCACTGCGCGGCAATGTGGCCGAGGGCGGCAGCTCATCATCGAGATCGCGCGGCACCGCGGCTGGCCGCGGCGGGCTCGACGTGCGCAAAATGCGATCGACCTCGTCACTCAACGAGGGCACGGGCGGGCGCACCGTGTGCGGCCTGCGCGAAGGCGGCGGCGCTTCTTCGACCGCGACATCTTCCGGCGCGAGGTAGCGCGCGCTGATGTTCGAGCGATCCCCGATGTTGTCGGCATAAATCTTCAGGTTCTCGCCGCCTGCTTCGCGCGCGAAGCGCTCCGCGGCGACGATCGCGCCGATCGCCAAATGGCGTAGCGCTCGAGTCGCGCGCGAATGCCCGAGCACGCCGATGGTGAGCGTGAAGCCGGTCGGCACGCGGCGGTGCTCGAACACCAGCGTCACATCGACGAACGGATGCTCGAGGAATGCCTGTAGGCGCGCGACCGTGCCGTACAAATCTCCCGTGCGCACGACGCCGCCGCCGTGCGAGAGCACGCGCGTCGCCAAATCACAGCCGACGCTTTCCAAAAGCTTCCCGGTGCCGTCACCGAGCAGTGAATCGACGGCGAGCAGGATCTCTTCGCCTTCGTCGAGCGGAACCGTGTCGAGCGCAGCGCTCGCGCGCAGGCGTTCGAGCGAAGCGTGCGGCGCGAGGCGCGGCGGCAAGCGCGCGCGCAAGTTGGCAACCGCAGACACACCGAGCTGCCGCTCCGTCGCCTCCAACACATTCCTCAGAAACCAAGTGCGCAGCTCGCTCGACAAACCGTTCCCCGATCCAACCGGGCCATTCGGGTCACCGGCACAGTCGCCGCGTCCCGAAACCGTGAGCCAGCTTACTCTCGAGATCGCGCGCTCGCGACCTCAAAACGGATCACGTGCACTGCGAACGCGTGAGCGAACTCATGAACATTTGCGCGTCGCGTCGAGCGCGCGGCAGGGCGTGTTGCAATCACGCCGAGAGCGCTTGCGTCAGGTCTTGCACCAAATCCACGGTGTCTTCGATGCCGACGGAGAGCCGAATCAGCGCAGGACTGATGCCGATCTTGGCCAAGTCATCGTCCGAGAGCTCGGAGTAGCTCATGATCGCGGGCTGCTCGATCAACGTCTCGACGCCGCCCATCGATGCCGCGATCTTGGGTATTTTTACGGCGTCGACCACGCGCGAGGCCGCGGCTTTGCCGCCCTTCACGATGAAGCTGACCATGAAGCCGCCGCCGCGCATCTGCGCACGCGCGTGCGTGAACGAGCCGTGGCTCTCGAGTAGCGGATAAAATACGCGCTCGACGTTCGGGTGTGTCTCGAGCGCGCGCGCGATCGCGAGCGCAGTCGTGTTCTGGCGTTCGGTGCGGAGCCCGAGCGTCTTCAAGCCGCGCGCGATCAAAAACGCGGCGTGCGGATCGAGCACGCTGCCGAGCACGCCGCGCACGTCGCGCAAGAGCGAGATCAAATGCTGCGGCCCCACGATCACGCCACCGAGCACATCATTGTGGCCGGCGAGGGATTTCGTCGCGCTGTGCACCACCAAATCCACCCCGAACTCGAGCGGACGACAGTTCACCGGCGTGGCCAGCGTGGAATCGACCAGCGTCTTGATGCGTCCCTTGGCTTTGGCGATCTTCGCGAGCTCCGCGAGATCACAACAATAGAGATGCGGATTGGTCGGGGATTCGCCGATGATGAGGCGCGTGTTGTCGCGGAGCGCGGCGCCCAGCGCGTCCAAATCCGGAATGATCGTGTGCTCCACGCCGAAACGCGCGAGCGTTTGGGTCACGAGCTGGCGCGTGCGCCGATAGCCGTCGCGGAACAAAACGACGTGGTCTCCGGCTTTGACGAGCGCGAGCACCGCGGTCGAGATCGCCGCCATGCCGCTCGAGAACGCGACGCCGTCCTCGGCGCCTTCGAGCTCGGCGATGCGGCGCTCGAGCTCGCACACGGTCGGGTTGCCGTAGCGACCGTATTCCTCGCGCTCCGGATCCGGATCCTCGCCGCGCATGTACTGCTCGAGCTCGGCCGTGTTCGCGAACGTGTACGTCGCCGTCGGCTCGATGCTGAGCGCGAGCGCGTGATGGGGGCGCTTGGCGGGCGTGCCGGCGTGCACGCTCTCGGTGGATCCGGCGAAGGATTTCTTTTCTCTGCTCATCTTCAGTTCGTTTTCGGCTCGTCTGCCCGACCGAGCAGCGCTCTCACGCGCTCCGCAATGATTGCGCTTGCGCTGGCTTGCGGCAAGAGCTCGACCTGTTTCGGGTCACGCTCGCTGCGCGGCTTCAGCTCGATCTGCCCGTTTTTCAGGCTGCGCGCCGAGACAGTGACGCGCAGCGGGACGCCCACGAGGTCGGCGTCCTTGAATTTCACGCCCGGGCGCTCGGCGCGATCATCGACCAGCACCTCGACTCCGGCGGCTTCGAGCTCACGCTCGAGCCGGGCCACTTCCGCGATCACTTCCGGCTCCGCGCCGAGCTGCACGAGGCAAACCTGGTACGGCGCGATCGCGATCGGCCAGAGGATGCCGTGCTCGTCGTTGTATTGCTCGACCGCGGCGGCGATCAACCGGGAGACGCCGATGCCGTAACAGCCCATCACGATCGCGCGATGCTCACCGTTTTCCGCCAGGTATTGCGCGGACATCTTCGCGGTGTAGTGCGTGCCGAGCAGGAAGATGTGGCCCGCTTCGATGCCGCGATAGAGCTTGAGCGATGCGCCGCAATTCGGGCACAAATCGCCGTCCACGACTTGCCGGATCTCCACGACCTCGGCCGAGAAATCGCGGCCGTGCTGCACGTGCAAGAGGTGGTAATCGGTTTCGTTTGCGCCGCTCACGCCGTCCGTGATGCTCGCGGCATCGACGTCGATCACGACGCGGCCTCGGAAGCCGACCGGCCCCGCGAAGCCGACGGCCGCGCCGGTCACGCGTTCGACGTCCGGGCCGCTCGCGAGGTGGACCTCGTTCACGCCGAGCGCGCGCGCGAGCTTGACCTCGTTCACGTCGTGATCGCCGCGCAGCACGACCAATACGAAATCATCACCCGCGAGGTAGACGAGGCTCTTCAAGAAGCTCTGCGGCGATTGCTTCAGGAATTTCGCGATCTCGTCGATCTTGCCGTGGCCGGGCGTGTGCACCTTTTCGGGCGCGGGCACGGTTTCTTTGGCCGGACCGCGCGCGGGCATGGGCGGCGTTTTCGCGACTTCGAGATTCGCGGCGTAGTCGCACTGTAAGCACGCGGCGATCACGTCTTCCCCGCTCTGCACGAGGATTTGGAATTCTGCGCTGCCCGAGCCGCCCATCGCGCCGGAGTCCGCGCTGACCATGCGGTAATCGAAGCCGATGCGATCGAAGATGCGCGTGTACGCGGCGCGCATCGCTTCGTAGCTCCGCTGCGCCGCGGCTTCGTCGATGTCGAACGAGTAAGCGTCCTTCATCGAGAACTCGCGGCAGCGCAAAAGCCCGCCCCGCGGGCGCGCTTCGTCTCGGAACTTGGTCTGAATTTGATACAGATTCTTCGGTAAATCGCGGTAGCTTTTCACCTCGCGGCGCGCCAAATCCGTGATGATTTCTTCGTGCGTCGGGCCGAGGTGATAGTCCGCGCCTTTGCGATCCTTGAGCCGCAAGAGCGTGTCGCCGAACAAATCCCAGCGCCCCGTTTCTTTGAAATACTCGGCGGGGAGCAGCGCTGGCAGCAGCACTTCTTCGGCGCCTGCGGCGTTCATCTCTGCGCGCACGATCTGTTCGATCTTGCGCAGCACGCGCACGCCGAGCGGCAAGAAGCTATAAATGCCCGCGCCGACGCGGCGCACGAACCCAGCGCGCAAGAGCAGCACATGGCTCGTGCTCGTGGCCTCGGCCGGAGCTTCTTTCAGCGTGGGCAAGAGCGCGCGCGAATAACGCATGACTTTCGGGTGGCCTCGTTAGCACGGTGCGCCTTGGAAATTGAGTTCTTGGCTGTTTTGCCCGGTTTTGCGCGGCAGCCATCCCGCGGCTGAAAACGGCTTCGCCGATAATCGTTAGCGGAGATTGTTGACTTGTCGCACCGGGAATTGTGGGTATAACCCGAAGACCAAAGTCCGGGCGCTTTCAAGTACGTTCCCGGCTCCGGAGAGACCATGACTGTCGCCACGACTTGGAAGCAGAAGCTGAGCGGCCAGATCCGCGAGGATTGGGGCCGCGAGATCGACGTCTTCGAAACGCAGATCGACCTGCGCAAGAAGGGCAAGATCGAAGAAAAGCTGTTCGCCGAGACGCGGCTTCGCCGTGGCACGTACGGTCAGCGTTACGACAACGGTCAGCGTCACGATGGTGAGAAGACGCAATCGCTGCCGTTCCCGTCCGCCGAGCTGACCAAGGGCCCGGTCACGATGTGGGATGCGCCGGGCATGCAGCGCATCAAAATCCCGTTCGGCAAGCTGAGCGCGGATCAACTGGATGCGCTCTCGGAGCTCGCCGAAGAGTATTCCGATCAGATCCTGCACATCACGACGCGGCAGGATATTCAGCTGCATTTCATTCACATCGAGGACACGCCGGACATCATGCGCCGGCTCGCCGCGGCCGGCATCACGACGCGTGAAGCGTGCGGTAACTCGGTGCGCAACGTGACCGCGTGCCCGTACGCGGGCGTGTGCCACACCGAATCCTTCGACGTGAATCCGTACGCGAACGCGATCACGTTCTTCTTGATGGGGCATCCGGATACCCAAGACTTCGGCCGAAAATTCAAGATCGCGTTCTCGGGCTGCAAAGACGAGCCGTGCGGGCTCACCAATTTCCACGACGCGGGCGCGATCGCGAAGACGCGCGTCGTCAACGGTGAGGTGAAGCGCGGGTTCGAGTTCGTCGTCGGCGGCGGGCTCGGCGCGGTGCCGTATCCGGCGGCGTTGTTCGACGAGTTCCTGCCGGAAGAAGAGCTCTTCCCGGTGATGCAGGCGGTGTGTCGCATCTTCTCGCGCCTCGGTGAGCGCGAGAATCGCGCGCGCGCGCGCCTCAAGTTCGTGGTCAAGAAGCTCGGCATCGACGAGTTCAAGCGCCTCGTGCTCGAAGAGCGCGCGAAGCTCCGTCCGGACGAACGTTGGACCTCGTTCTTGAGTGACTTGCACAGCACGGATGAAAAGCCGCTTCGCCCCGCGGGCGTGCTCGGCTCGGGCCCGTTCCCGGCGGGCTTCGAGGCCTGGCACAAGACGAACGTGAGGCCGCAAGCCCAAGCCGGCTACTCGACGGCGAAGGTGACGTTCCCGCTCGGTGATTTCACGCCGCAACAAGGGCGCGCGCTGGCGCAGATCGCGCGCCGCTTCACGGGCGATGCGATGCGCGCGACGGTCGAGCAGAACCTGCTCTATCGCTGGGTGTCGGACGCGGATTTGCCCGCGTTTTACGCCGAATTGGCCAAAGTGGGCTTGGGCAAAGCCGGCGCGGACACGATCACGGATGTGACCTCGTGCCCGGGCACGGACACGTGCAAGCTCGGCATTTCGTCGTCACGCGGTTTGGCGACCGAGCTCAGCCGTCAGCTCACGGTGATTCAGGATCAATTGCCGGAGGCCGCGAAGGGGCTGCACATCAAGTGCAGCGGTTGCTCGAACTCGTGCGGTCAGCATCACATCGCGGACATGGGCTTCCTCGGCGTGAGC
>FTCX01000678.1_pt1 | contig 11768 bp, 8 predicted proteins | sample 1639831 | NCBI WGS metagenome assembly FTCX01 (sample SAMEA3914869, study PRJEB12502) | metagenome | biome: forest; material: soil | place: USA | collected 2012-03-12 | depth 0.1 m
CAGACGCGATAGAGCAGCGCGGCGTAGTACCAGCCGGTGCCTGCGGTGGGAGAGAGGATCAAATCCCCGGGCTTGATTTGGCCGGCATCGATGTAGTGCTCGAGCGAGACCGGAATTGCCGCGGACGACACGTTGCCTACGTCGCGGAAATTCGAGAGCACCTTTTCCGGCGGCACTTCCAGCGTTTTAATGAAGGTCGCTTGGATGCCTTCCGTGCCCGAATGCGGCACGATGAAATCCACATCGCCAATGCTCAGGCGATTGCGTTCGAGCAAAACGCGGCACGCTTTCGTGAAGCTCTGCGCGGCGAGCGCGTTCAGCTCCACCTGCGGCACGTAAGTTTCGACGTAACCTTGCGCGTCCACGCCCATGTCGCCGTGGTGGTCGCCATCGCAGAACAGCTCATAGTCGAGGATCTCGGAGCCGCGCCCGCCACGTTCGAGCACCCACGCCGCAGCGGCGTCGCCGTACACCAAGGTCGAGCGGCTGCCAGGTTTCGCGCGCTGCGAGAGCGTCTCGGAAGCGACGATGAGGGCGCGCTCGTAGCGCGGATTCTGCAGGAAATGATGCAGGATCGCGATGCCGTTCACGAACCCGGCGCAAGCGCCGGAAAGATCGAACGCGAACGCGCGCGTGGCTCCGAGTAGCTTTTGGAGCTTGGGCGCGTGCTCGGGAATGTACGAACGTTGCGTCCAGTTCGCGAGGATCAACAGATCGACGTCGCTCGCCGCGACTCCGGCGCGGGCGAGGGCGCGCTCGGCTGCCCATGCGCCCATCTCCGCGACGCCTTCTTCCGCGTTCGCCCAACGCCGCGTGCGCACGCCGAGTCGCGCGAGCTGCGCGGGTGTCGGCGCTTGGTCGAGCGGCGGCAGGGTTTCGTTCGTGTGCACGAGCTGCGGCAGGTAGACGCCGCGACCAGTGACGCTGATGGGGTGCAAGATGGGCGATCTCCTCGGGCAAAAACTCAGCTGAAATAGCGGTAGAGCACCGCGCCACCGTTCATGCCGGCGCCGGCGGCGAGCGACAGAATCGAATCCCCCGGTTTGATTTTGCCGGCGTGAACCTGCGCCGAAAGGCAGGTCGGAATGCTGGCGCTCGCGGCATAGCCCGTGCGATCGCCGAACCAGAGCACGCGCTCTTCCGGCCAAGCGAGGCCGCGCGCGAGCGCGTCGATTGCCGGCGCATAGCCTTGCATCGGGAGCAGCCAATCGACGTCGGTCGGGCGCAAGTTTTGGCGCGCGAGCACGCGCCGAGCGCTGTCCAGCATGAGCTCGAGACCGACCTCGCCGGTCTTGCCGCGCACGACGAGGGAGCGACCATCCGCACCAAATTTGGTCAAATTCATGTGCGTCGGGTGCATCCCGCCGTCGTAGTCCACGATGCCCGGCGCGCCGCCGGGCTCACCGCGCCGGAGCACGACCGCACCCGCGGAGTCGCCGACGACGAAGCAAAATGCAGAGCGATTGCTCTCGCTCGTCGCGAAGCGTCCGCCGACGTCACTGGCGACGATCAGCGCCGCGCGACAGTTCGGATTCTGCAAGAGCCCATCGCCGAGCTGCAATGCGCGCAAAAATCCGGCGCAGTACGTGGCTTTGAGATCGAAACCGAACACGCCGTCTCGCCCGAGATCGCGCGCGATCAAGGTCGACAGATCGGCGGTGACCGGGTCGTCCGGGTTCGGGTAGTTGAAGCCGGGCATCGTCGTGCACGAGGACACGATCACGATGTCGATCTCGTGCGCGTGCACGCCGCTGGCCTCGAGCGCCATGAGCGCGGCCTCGCGCGCGAGGGTGTAAGTGTTTTCGCCTTCGGCGCAGTAGTAACGCGTGCGCATGCGCGTCTCGCGGATGAGCGCGGCTCGATCTTCGGTGATCGCGAAGCGACATTTTTCGAAGTAAGCGTCGTTGTCGACGACCTCCGAAGGATAGCGGTGCCCACAGCCGACGATCGTCGTTGGCAGCCAATGGCTCGGGCGCGCCGGCAGCGTGTTCATGATTCGCCCACTCGTTGGAGCAGGAGCACCGTGTTGTTCCCGCCGAGGCCGGAGCTCAGCGCAATCCCGGCTTTGAACGCACGGTTCTCACCCGTTTGGGTCGTGTGATAACCGTCGCTGCCTTCTGCATTGATGGTCGGGACGACGTATTGATGGTGGAGCATCAATGCGGCCGCGGCGACGTTGAGCGCGCTGGACGCAGCCATGGTGTGGCCGAAAATCGGCTTGTTCGAGAGCAGCGGGATCCGGTGATCGCGCCGCGGGACGCCGAATGCGCGCTCGATCACGTTCTTTTCGGACTCGTCGCTCAGGCGCACGCCATTGCCGTGACCGACGACGAATCCTAAATCCAACGTCGAGAGTCGCGCGTCTTCCAGGGCTTCGTGGATGAGCCGCGCCGCGCGCTCGCCGCGCACGTCCGGCGTGGTCGGGTGACTGCCGTTGTTGCCGTAGCGATAGCTCTTGATCTCGGCGTAGGCGCGCGCGCCGCGCGCTTCTGCGTGCGCTCGTCGCTCGAGGATCAGACTCACCGCGCCTTCGCCGAACGAGTTGCCCGTCGAAGCTCCGAACGGGCGAATGGCGCGGCGCGGATCTTCTTGCTCGAGGCTGAGCAGGCCCGCTTCGCGATACATCGCGAAAATCGGCGCCAAAAGCGAGGCTTCGTGACCGCTCGCGACCGCGACATCGAGCAGCCCGGAGCGCAGCTCACGAAATGCGTGGCCGACCGCGACCGAGCCCGAGCAACACGTGCTGTTGAAGGTGTAGACCGAGCCGGAAGTCTTGAGCAGTGAAGCCGCGATGCCGGCACCGAGGCCAGGTGTCAGCAGCAGGTCGGCGCGAGAATAGGCCTCACGCGGCGAGCTCTCGCGCTCTTGTTTTTTCTTCTCGCTCCAAGCGCTGAACATCGGGCGCGAGCAGCCGTCGAAAATGCCGACGCGGCTCGGCGAGCGACCGGGCAGCTCGACCTGCGCCTCGGTCAGCGCCGCGAACACCGAGGCAAGGTAGATTTGTACCTCGCGGTCGTAGCGCGCGTAGAACCGCTCGGGCACCTGCGCGAGCGCACGCGCGGGTGAAAAATCACGGATTCGTCCGAGCGCGATCCGAGCCGAGGCATCGCTCGGATCCGGCTCGAGCTGGAGCTGGGATTCGCCGCGCCGAAGCAACTCCCACAAACGTTCGCTGGTGTCGCAACCCGGAAGGGTGACTCCGACGCCGGTGATCACGACTTCGTCATTCGGCGAAGTCACGAGAGAGCCGCCTTTTTTGGCAGAATTAGCGACAAATCGGCGCGCTCGGCTTCGGTGGTGGGGAGTGCCGGCGCCGCCGTGTCGGTCTCGAAGCGCCACGGGCACTCCTGCTGCATGACGGCGATCGCATCGGCGATTGAGGCGCCTCGGAGCGCGATGGCTTGCAAACGCCAGGGCTTGCTCGCGCTGCTCCTCGCAAAGGCGCCGAGCTCGGTCACGACATCGTGCACGCGTTCGCCGCGGCTCGTGACGTACGCCACTCGATCGACCAGGCGCGCGCGCCCCGCACGCGCGGTCACGATGACCTCCGCGCAATTGACGGCGATGTCGCTCGCGCCGCCGGCGCCGACCAAGAATTCACCTTCGGGCGAACGAGTCGAGTTCACGGCGCCCGAAGCATCGACCTGCGCGGCGCCGATCACGCCGAGACAGCGTTCGCCGGTCGTGCACAAAACGCCCAGCACGTCTTCGACCTGGGAGAGGCGAGCCGAGCGCGCGGCGTTGTGCTCGCTGAGCAAGAATTCGTGCCCGTCTGCGCCGCAGGGCACCCCGACGAGGCCAGTCTCGACGACCACATCGACGTCGATCCCTTCGCGCTCGAGCCAAGTCTTGGCGAGCCGCGACGCAAAGAAGGAGCCACCGATGCCGGCGATGATCACGCGGTAGCCCGCGGCTTTGACTTTGTCTCGGATCACGCGCGCAGCCGCGATGTACAGCGCCGCTTCGGCGGCTTCATTTTCCGGGTTTTGCGGACGCGCGGTAGGCTTACCGGATTCGTGATTCAGGGCGCCGCTTTCGACCGCACGTTTGAATTCCGCGTAGCCGCTCTCTCCGTTTTCTGCCTCGAGCACCAACGCTTCGAAGCGGGCGAAGAGCGCGTCGTCCGTCGCGAGGCGGCGCCAGAGCAAGTAGTGCTCGAAGTCATCCGCGTAACTCGCGAGCTCGAAGCGTGGCTCGATGTGCATCGCTTGTGGGTGCGCGCCGCCCGGAACTTCACACACGCCGAGCACGCGATGACGCGCGATGGGCATCGCGTCGCGAAAGCGCGCGAGCTCGCGGCTCGGCACGAGGCGCTCGACGCTGACGATTACGCCGGTTTTTGCGGCATTCGCCGCCCAAAAACCTTCACTCATCGGCGCGGAGACGACGATGTTGCCCGCCTCATCGCCGAGCGGCGCGTGCACGAACGTGACGTCGGGCCGGATCGCGCGAACGAGACCGATATCATGCGAAGAAGCGCCCGCGCCTACGTCTTCGAGACGACGAAAGAATCCCGAGCGCTCGAGATCGCGCCCGAGATCGGTGTCGACGAGCGAACGATTGACGGCGTAATCGTGACCGAGCGCGCCGGCGCGGAGCGCCTCCACGTACGAGAGCAACGAAGTGACCGTCAGCTTTTCCGGCCGCGAACGCGCGAGCGATTGGTACAGCGCATTGGGGCGCGGAGATGGGTAATTGTCCCCGAAAAAACAGGCGAAATACGCGCGACCGAGCCCGAGCCGTGCGAGCAAATGCAGGCTCGAATGAAACCCCGAAGAGCTGATGAAGAACTCCGGCGCGGTTCGTCGGAACACGCGCGCGACTTCGCGCACCGCCGCGTTGGAGCGGCTTGGTGTCGATGAGAAGTGCAGATGCATGCCAGGTGACACGTGGCGTGCGATCACGTTTTGAAGTGGGCTTGCGCCGCTCATGTTGAGTGTCTCGAGTGAGGCCCGTTTCGCCGTCGCCGTGTGACGTGCGCATCGCGGAGCCGTGCAGTCACGACCTACGCAGTGACCAAGCTCGGGTTGCGATCTTTCCGAATCAACGCGATTGAGTACAAACTGGCGAAGAGCAAATAGCTGACGGGGGAGCTCCATCCGCCCACGCCCATTTTGCCCTGGATTTGCTGGGTCAACGTGATGACGAAGCCGGTCGTGAGGTAGAGCAAAATCGCGTACCCGAACGGGCGTTGCAGCTTCGGGCTCGGCAAGTTGCTAGCGAGCCAAGTGACGCAGGTCATCAGCACCATCGGCGCGCCGAGCAGTTGCGCGATGCCGAGACCAAAGTCAGTCGCAGGATCCTTCGCGGTGAGTTGCCAGAACAGGTGCGGCACGAATAGCAGCACGAGCGCATAGGAAGCTGCAGCCGCGGAATGTATCCGCAGAACAGTCTTGAGCATGCTCCCAATAGAAGCAAAAAAAAGCGAGCTGTCCACGATCAATTCGCGGTCAGCGCGAGCCTGGTCTTCGGGCGCGTGAACAAATATCGAGTCGCGACAAAGTTCGTAAACGCGCGAGGTAACGCGAGTGAAGCGCTAGTCGGCTCGAATTGGGCTTTAATTGGCGGGTTTTCGAGAACGCTTACGAGCAAGCGTGAATGGTGCGACTGTGCGTCAGCGTGAACGCAGAGCTCGTGAGCAACACCGAATTGTAAACCATAAGAGTGATTGCCGAGCGTTGCGCCTGCTCGTGAACGGTGGATAGCTCGCACACGATGAAACTCTTGCACGAGAAGGTTTGCGTCGTGACCGGCGCGGGCAACGGCATCGGGCGCGCGACGGCGCTCGCGTTCGCGCGAGAAGGCGCGCGCGTCGTCGTGAACGATCTGGGCGGCAATCGCGTCGGCGGAGAGGCTGATCGCGCCGCGGCGGACGAAGTGGTGCGCGAGATCCTCGCGCAAGGCGGCGTCGCCGTACCGAGCTACGAAAGCGTCGCGAATCCCGAGGGCGCGCGCGCGTTGATTGCGCAAGCGATAACGGCGTTCGGTCGCGTCGATGTGCTGCTCAACAACGCGGGCATCTTGCGCGACAAGACCGTGCTCAAATTGGCGCTCGCCGATTGGCAAGCCGTGCTCGACGTCCACCTCACGGGCAGTTTCTTGTGCTTGCAAGCCGCTGCCGAAGTGATGAAGGCGCAGGGCAGCGGCTCGATCATCAACACGACCAGCGTCTCGGGCATGCTCGGCAACTTCGGGCAGGCCAATTATTCGGCAGCCAAAGCCGGGATCTACGGCTTGACGCGCACGGCTTCGCTCGAGCTCCAGCGTGCTGGCGTGCGAGTGAACGCCGTCGCCCCGATCGCGAAGACGCGACTCACCGCAGAGCTACCGATGTTCGAAGGCGCCGAGCGCACGCTCTCGGCCGAGCACGTCGCGCCCGTGCACGTGTTTCTCGCGAGCGAGCTCGCGCGCAACGTCACCGGAGTCGTGGTCGGAGTCGCAGGCGCGCGCGTCAGCGTCTATCGAGTCGTCGAGAGCGCCGGCCAGGTCAAAGAAGCAGACGACGGGATCTGGACGCCGTCGGAGATCGCCGAACGGTTCGAGGCGATCCAAGAGCTCTGAGCTGCAGCTGAAACCCGCGCGAGTGCCTTCGGCGTAGAGTTGTCGGTAAACTGGAACCAGTTGCAGAAATCGACCATAGTCAAGGACGTTACCCTTTGATTTTGGCTTCGTTTGCTCGCGCGGGCAGGGTCGCGATGATAACTACAGTAGGCGATGATAACGCTTCGACTGGCGCGTCACGGGCTTGCTTTGGTGTTCGGGTTCATCGGTATCGGGGTGCTGGCGTCCTGCGTCAGCGGCTCGGTTGATGGCGGCAACGGCGTGGACACCGGAACCGGTGGCACGCCCGGCAGCGGCAATACCGGCAACACCGGCGCGGGCAATACCGGCAATACGGGCAACACCGGGAACGTGACGAGCAGCGGCGGCTCGCACACGGGCGGCAGCTCGTCGTCGAGTGCAGGCTCGCTCGGCAGCGGCGCGCAGGGCGGCACCGTCGCGCAAGCGGGCGGCACCACCGGACAGGGCGGTTCGGTCGCGCAAGGTGGCTCGGTCGCGCAAGGCGGCACCACGGCGCAAGCCGGCGCGAGTCACGGCGGCAGCGGTGGCTCGGGAGGCAAGGGCGCGGCCGGCTCGACCGGAACGGCGGGCTCGACCGGCGCAGCAGGCGGCCCGACTGGTCCGCAGCCGCTGCCTCCCATCACGAACGGCCAAACGGGCTTCGCGACGCGCTTCTGGGATTGCTGCAAGCCTTCGTGCGGCGGCGGTCACCTCACTTGCGGCAAGGATGGCACGACGTCGGACAGCGGCGGCAGCGCGTGCAGTGGCGGCTCGGCTTACGCTTGCTACGATCTGGCGCCGTTCGTCGACTCGTCGAATCCGTACGTCGCTTATGCATTCGGCGCGACCAACCCCGAAGAGTGCGGCGCTTGCTACGAGATTCAATTCACCGGCAGCTCCGGCTGCTCGGATTCGACGCACTGCCCCGGGAACGCGGCGACCCTCGTGTACAACACGCTCTACATCCAGGGCATCAACACCGGCTCGGACGTGAAGTCGGGCCAGTTCGACATCATGATCCCGGGCGGCGGCGTCGGCATCTACAACGCTTGCTCGACCCAATGGAACGCGAACGGTCAGTCCCTCGGCGCGCAATACGGCGGCTTCTTCGACGGCACCAACTCGCTCTGCAATGGTGATGTCACCTGCTACATGACCCAGTGCAACAAGTGGTTCTCTGGAGACTCGCAGATGCTGCAGGGCTGCTTGTGGTTCTCATCGTGGCTCAAAGCCGCGAGCAACCCGCAGATCACGTACACCAAGGTGGCTTGTCCAAGCCAGCTCACGGCCAAGAGCGGAATGTAGCGCGCGCTTCCCGCGAGCCGACAAAGCAAGAAAGCCGGTCTCGTCGGAGACCGGCTTTCTGCATTTTGGGCTGAGATTCAGTGCGACCGCAGACTCACTTCACGACGCCACCGCAATCGACGACTTCGAGGCTCGTGTCGATGTGGAAGTTCGAGGATGTCACGTGGCGCTCGCACCAGAAGAAATCGAGCGGGTAGATCGAGCCGTCGGTCAACCCGAGCGCGTCGACATTCACGTTGGCCGTCTCTTGTTGATGCAGCCCGCCGAGGTTCACTACTAGCCCGTTGTTGATGTACGCGAACACGTCATCATCACCCGTGAAGGTGAAGACTTGGCCCGCGTGGTACCTGAACTTCAAGTGCAGCTCGAAGGTCATGTGGTAATTGTGCGGGTTGCCCTCGTTCAAGAGCTGCTTGCCGTCGATCGGGTAGAAGCCGGCGCAGTAGGTCGGATCCGCGATGCTGCAAGCGGAGCCCGTCGCGCCGCTGCCGAACGTGTACGCATTCGGGTCGTTCGGCTTGGTCGTGTCTTTCAGGAACTGCAGATCCAGCTCCTGGCCAATGTTGATTCCGGGGGTGTCGTGAAACCAGGTTGCGAAATTCGTGGCGCCCGTCGTCGTGATCGTGCCGTTGATCGGGTCGCCGGCGTAAACGGGCGTTTGGTCGGCTCCGAGCGTGGGACCGACGATGCCCTTGTCGTCCATGTTGTAGATCTTGGCGGCGCCCGCGTGCGTCACGACCTCGAAGTCGGGGCTCACCTTGTATACGACGCCGCCGATCGTCTCCGCGGTTGGCGCGATCGCGGTCGGCGTCCACCAAGCATTCGAACCGTCGGGGTTGAGCTTCGTCGGCGTGGTGGAGCCGTTGAGGATGACCATGCCGTTCGTATCCGCGATCGTGAAATCACGCAGGTAGCCTTTGAACTTGCCGTTGCATTGCATGGCCGAGTTGCCGTCGGTGCCGCCGGTGTCCGTGCCGTCCATGCCGGTGTTGATCGAGCTCGTGCCGCCGCTCGCTCCGGTGCCCGTGGCACCCGAGCCCGTTGCGCCGGTGCCGTTGTTGATGGTCGAGCCGTTGCCAGAGCCGCCGCCGGCGCTACAGGCCACGCCGAACAGCGCAGACACAACCAGAGATGCACCGAGCGATTTCCGCAGCATTGGCTTCCTCCAAAAATAGCTGGAACCGATCCCGGTTATGCCAGCGCATCGAAACTTGCATCATCGAGCCCCAAAGTGCACGTACAAAAGCGCGGTGTTCACGCGGCTTAGCGGTGACGGTATTGCCGCGAAGGGAAAGGGATCTGGAACCGATTTCCTGTTTTCGACAAATAACTCCGCGTATCGATTGCTCGACCGTGACGATCAATCGCTGGTGTGTACGCGCCCGGGAACGCGGCGCCCGGCGTCAGGTTTTGGTCGAGAGGCAATTTTTCTAGGCTGAACAGCTCTGCACGCGACGAACGAGGTTCGTTTTCGTTCTTTCCGAATCTTCGAGAAATGGCCGGGAATCGGGATCTGGGACTGGTTCCAGAATTTGGCTGCTTTGTCAGGATTGTATTGTAGACTGCACAGCATCTGGACCGTGCCGCTTCGCGTGCCACGGCGGATCTCGATTTACGCGAAAGGTTCGGCGAAGATGAGTACGATTAAATGGTCGACGGCGGCGTACGTGCTGAGCGCATTGGGTGCTTCGATCGCGGCGTGCAGTGCGCAGAGCACGGGCGAGCCGCCGCGAGGTAGCGCAGGTTCGACTGCGAGCAGCGGTGGCACCGGCAACGTCGGCACCGGCAATACGGGCAACACGGTCGGCACCGGCAATACGGGCAACACGGTCGGTACCGGCAATACCGGCAATACCGGCAACACCGGCAACACGGGGTCGGGCGGCACGACGCCGATCGGCGCCGCTGGCACGACGAGCACGGTCGGCACGGCGGGCACCGCAGCGACGGGCACCGGCGGCGCGAGCGGCATGAGCTGCGGCTCGCTGCAGCCGAACGCGACCGACACGAAGTGTTGCGTGGCCGCTGGCACCGCGACGGATCTCGCGATCGACGATCTCGAAGATCTCGACAACACGATCCTCCCGGTCGGCAATCGTCAGGGTTACTGGTACTCGTACAAAGACACGAGCACCGCTACGACGCTGATGCCGAGCGCGTCGCCCTTCACCGTAACGACGGGCGGGCACCCGTGCTCGCTCATGCCCGTGCCGCCTGCGTGCGCTGGCGTGCCCAACGGCACGGCTGCCTCCGCCGGCATCAGCGGCATGGTGAACCTAGCGACGGCCACCGTGCCCGCGTACGCCGGCATGGGCTTCGACTTCAACAATCACTTCGCCAAGTCCTGCCCGTACGGCGCGAGCGCGTACAAGGGCATCACGTTCTGGGCCAAGGGTTCGCCGTTCAAAGCATCCGTGAAGATCCCGGCGACCACGGGCGCGACGCCGCAAAGCGTCGGCGCGTGCACGGCGATGTGCGAGGATCATTTCTCGCAGGTCGTCGCTCCGCCGCCGGACGGCGCCACGTGGGGTCAGATCACCATCACGTTCTCGGATTCGACGAAGTTCAAGCAAGCAGGCTGGGGCACCGTGGCCACGTTCGATGCGGGCAACATCCTCGCGGTGCAGTTCCAGATCGACGGCACCACGACGCAGACCGCGCCGGCCGCCTACGACTTCGCGGTCGACGACCTCGCGTTCTTCTGAGAGCCGAGCTCGGTCGAGCAACGCGCGTCCGGCGAAGCCGGCGCCACACCAAAAAGCTCCGCGCGCGATCTTCGGGTCGCGCCGGAGCTTTTCGGTTTTGTTTTTGTGCGCGACGCAGAGCAGAAGCGCGATCGCGATTTCAGCCGACTTTGGCCAGATCTTTGTGCGCCGCGGCCGTCATCTCGGCGACTAGATGCTTGAGCACTGCCGGATCCGGGCCTTCGACCATCAGCCGCAGCTTGGCTTCGGTGCCGCTCCAGCGCACGACGACACGGCCGTTCTTGCCGAGCTTCTTTTCGGCGTGCTCGATGCGCTTGCCGAGCTCGGGCATTTGCTCGAGCGGGCGCCGCTCGGGCAGCTTCACGCTCTCGAGCACCTGCGGCACGCGCTCCATCACCTTCGCGAGCTCGCTCAACGGCCGCGATTCTTGGAGCATGATCGCGACGACCTGCAGCGCCGCAACGGTGCCATCGCCCGTGGTCGCATGATCCAAAAAGATCAGGTGGCCGGATTGTTCGCCGCCGAAGTTGAAGCCGCTCTTGCGCATCTCTTCGACCACGTAACGGTCGCCGACGGCCGTGCGCTTGGTCTTGCCGCCCGCCGTTTCCAGCGCGCGGTCGAGGCCCATGTTGCTCATGATCGTGGTCACGAGCGTCTTCTTGTGCAGGCGCTTGTGCTTGATCATGCGCGTGGCGCACAGGGCCATGATCGCGTCACCGTCGACGATTTGGCCTTTTTCATCGACGAAAATCACGCGATCCGCGTCGCCATCGAGGGCCACGCCGAGCTGCGCGCCTTGTCGCTTCACTTCGTGCGCGACGTGTTCGGGGTGGAGCGCGCCGCAGTTGCGGTTGATGTTCACGCCGTTCGGGCGGCAGCCGAGCTGCACCACTTCCGCGCCGAGCTCTGCGAACACCGCAGGCGCCACGCGATAAGCGGCGCCGTGCGCGGCATCCACCACGATCTTCATGCCGTCGAGCGCGAGCTCCTTCGGGAAGGTGCTCTTCGCGTACACGATGTAGCGGCCGATCGCGTGATCGAAGCGTTCGGCGCGGCCGATCGCGGCGCCGGTTTTGCCCTGCGTATCGAGCTTCGAGTTTTGGAGCAGGGCTTCGATCGCGATTTCTTCTTTGTCCGGCAGCTTGAAGCCGTCCGGGCCGAAGATCTTGATGCCGTTGTCCGCGAACGGATTGTGGC
>FTCX01000470.1_pt1 | contig 11519 bp, 6 predicted proteins | sample 1639831 | NCBI WGS metagenome assembly FTCX01 (sample SAMEA3914869, study PRJEB12502) | metagenome | biome: forest; material: soil | place: USA | collected 2012-03-12 | depth 0.1 m
CCATTCGTTCGTGAAGATCACCCACTCATCACCGAAGGCGAGGATGCGGCCCGTGCCGTTGTACTCGAGGGCTGCGGCGATCGGGCCTTGCGTCACCGGGTCCTTCGCCAAGATCGTCGCGGTCGCCGGCGCCGTCACCGTCCAACCGTAGAATGCGCCCACGTAGCTCAGGTTCAGCGTGAGCTTGCTCAGCTCGGTATCGGTCTGCGCTTGGAATGGCACTGCTGCGGTGATGAACGGGCTCGAGTGCGTGCCGCTGTCACTGCCGTTCCAGAACATGCACGAGCGCAGATTCGTGGTCCCGCCCTTGTAATAGATCGGCGTGTTTTGCGCCTGCATCGAGTCGTTCGGCGCCGTGATCGGATTGCCGTAGCTGAGGCCCGCGAAGGAAATGACTTGGCTGCTGGCCGCCGGTTCTTCCGACATGCTGTCGAAGCCAGTGAGGTTCACGATGCCGCCGCCGGTGGTGGTGACCCAGGTCTGAATGGCGGTCTTTTCGTCCGCGCTCAGCACCCAAGTGTTGATGTTGGCGACGAGCAAGATGTCGTAGTTGCCGAGGAAGGTCGCATCGATCGTGGGCTTGGTCGCGACGGTCGTGAGCGTCGCGGTGCCGCCGGCGTTTTGGTTGAGCCAATCTTGAAACGCTTCGGCATCCGAGTCCTTCGCCGCGGTCGCGAGCGTACCGAGCATCGCCAGGCGCAAGCAGGTGCAATTGGCTCCCGTGCTGTCGCACGTCTTCTGTCGCACGGGCAGGTTGCGTTTGTCGTTCGGATCGGAAGTCGTGGTGCCGTCGCCGTTGCCGTTGCCCACGTTGATCGTGCCGGCGCCGCCGCTGCCGGTCGTGCCGATCGTAGAGCCCGAGCCTGCGCTGCTTTCGACGCGCGAGGGAGCGCCCGAAGAGCCGGCGCTACAGGCGCCACAAACACTCGCACAGACCATGAGAAGAGAAGAAAATCGGAGCTTCATGCGCTGGTTTTCCCGTATCGAAAGTGGGACTTTCGTCCCGATCTGGAACCGGTTGCGGATCGGACTTTCCAATGATGGGGTAGAACCTTCCCTCACGCCAATCGTCGCGCGCAAATTCCGGCAATCGCGCGGCAACTCAGCTGAAAAAAGCGTAGGCCCCCGGGTGAGAATGTCGGACGAAGTGGGAGCGGTCCCCGAAGCCGCGATCGCTCGTTTACGGCGCGTTGGCCCTCGAGCCTGGGCATTTCGTCGAATCGAAACCCGAACACTTTCGAGGGTTGACGAGCGCGTTCGACGCTGCCTGGTCAAACGCGAAACTCAGAGGTGCCTTTGCCGGAGACGGAGCGGAACGCGAATGGACGCGGCCCGAAAAAACCGGACGCGCGGACTCGGCGATTGTTCGTCACGCCGCGACTGATCTCGGATAACTTGAAAGGTTGATGAGCGAGCGACGGCGACCGAAGGGATACCTGGGGATCGAGCACGAGACCATCGGCTCCGACATCTTGGCGGTGCTCAAGATCTTGATGTTGCCCGAGCAGATCTTGGGCATCGAAGACGCCGTGCGCCTCAACGCGATCGATCCCCGGCGCTGGTACCCGATCGAGATCATGCTCGACTTGATGGACAAGCTCGACAAAGAGGTCGGCCACTACGGCCTTCTGCGCATGGGGCGGACGCTCTTCAACTTGTCGCACGAAGCGCGCGTCGGCAAAGTCGCGACGTGCGCGCGCGACATCGTCTACGGCATCAACGACATGTATCACCACTCGAATCGAGGTCGCTCGATCGGGGGCTGGCAAGTGCTCAGCTTCGAACCCGGCAAAGCCCGCTTGGAGAAGACCACGCCGCACCATTGCGTGATGGAACAAGGGATTTTGTCCGCCGCGTTGGCCGCCGTCGGGTGCCCCGGCATCGTCGGCCAAACTCGATGTTTTCGCGAAGGCGCAGACGCCTGTCATTACGAGATTTCATCGAGCTTGGTCGACGAACGCTGGTCTGGAAAAGGCTCCTGAGCGGCGCTCACAAGCCGCTCGCGAATTCGCGCCCGAACTCGAACGGCGTCGGGCGATGCGTCGGATCTTTGGCCGTCGCCGCGCGCAGCAATTTGGCGACCGCGGCCGGGAACGCGCGCAAGAGCTCGGCGTCTTCCAGCGGATCTTGCCGCATGTGCGCGATGATGCGATCGCGCTGGTTGTCGAGCTCGTCGAAGAACGCGCGCCCGGTGCTCACGTTGTAGATCGTGCCCGCGAGCGAATAGACGTCCGAGCGCGGGTCGAGCTCGACCGGATCGAGCACCTGTTCTGGCGCAATGTAACCCGCGGTCCCGGCGACGAAACGGCCGGCCGCGTCGGCTTCGACGCGAATCGAACGCACCATGCCGAAATCGATCACGACGGCCGAGAGCGGCGGCGTGCGTGCCGGGTCGCGATGCTGGTGCGGATCGAATTTTTCGCCGCCGTTGAGCGGCAAACGCAGCCAAATATTGGCCGGTTTGATGTCGCGGTGCACGAGGCCCGCGCTGTGCAGCGCGGCCAGCCCCGCGCACGAATCGAGCACCACTTGCCGCAGCTCGAACAGCGACATCGGGTGCGCGGCGGCGTACTCCTTCAGATCCGCGCCGATCAAATACTCGAGCACCAAGAAGGGCATGCCTTCGGCCACGCCGCGATCGATGATGTTGGCGACGTTCGGGTGATAGAGGCCGGCGAGCGCGCGCGCTTCTTCCACGAACGAAGCCAAGATGCCCTCGCGCTCGCTGTCGGTCGCGTTCGAGAGCGCTTCTGCTTTCGGGATCTTGAGCACGAACAAGCGATCCGCACCCGGCTTGCGCACGAGCCAGACCGAACCGATGCCGCCTTCGCCGAGTGGCTTCACGAGCTCGTAGCCTTGAATCGTCTTCGGTTCTTGTTTCTTTTGTTTGGGTGGAGGTGGCGGTGTGCGGCGAATCGCGGCGCGGACCGCGCCCTCGAGCAGCGCGGACGCGACCGGACCGAGCGACGCGAACCACACGTCCAAGAGCGAGAGCTCGCGTGCGCGAATGGCACGAGCGAGTAATGCGGCGACGCGCGGCGCATTTTCCGTCGCGACGCGCGTGAGCGAATCCTCTTCACTTTCGGGGCTGCTCGCGTGAAGCGCTTTGACCGGATCGGCGAGCGCGCCTTGCAGGCGCTCGCCCGCGAGCACGAGCGCGAGGCACATTTCTTCGAGGTTCGGCTTCGGACCGGCCGCGCCGTTGAAGGCTTCGAGCGCCGTCGAGAGGCCGAGTAACGCCGCCGAAAGCTCGGTGTTTTGCGCGTGGAGTGACTCGAGCGCTTCGGTCGCGGCCGCGCCCCAAGCGCCGTCGGCATCACCGGAAGAAACCGCGGTGCGCAGGATCTCCGCGCGTTCGCAGCAACGCGCGAGCGCGCCGTCGGCCATCATCGGCAGCGCAGTGGCGAGCTGCAAGAGCATCGCGGGGCGATCGATCACGAGCGCCCACCACGCGGCGAACGGTCCGAGCCACTCCACGTCGTCGACTTCGCCGAGCGCGCTGCCGCGCGTAGTGTCGACCAAACGCCAGAACAGCGTGCTGAGCGCGCTCTTGAGCAGCGGCGGCAATTCGCGCGAGCCGTCGGCGAGGCCGTGCAGCTTGCGCAGCCAGAGGCACGTGTCGTGTGCCGTGGGGCCGCGACCCGGACCGAGATCGGAGTCTTCACCGCAGGCATCGAGTGCGTAGCCGCCGAGGCGAATCGCGAGCACCTCGAGCGGCAGCACGGCCGTGCTGTCACCCTCGTTTTGCCGGCGTTCTTTGACTAAATCCAAGATCTCCGCAGGCGCGCGCGCGACCAGTTTCCAAGTTTCCTCGAGCTCGGGCTCTTCGATCGGCACGCCTTCGGGGCGCGTGGCGAGCATTGGTCCCCAGAGCCTGAGCGCGAACGCGCGCGCACAGCCTTCGAGCGCGTTGATCGCCGCCGCGCGTTGACGCAAGCGCGCGTCGCGATCGATCGCGATGCGTCGCGCTTCGACGAACGTCGCGTGGAGCGAGGCCGCGAAACGGGCGGCGCGCGCGTCGGCTTCTTCGTCGTCGTATTGCGCGGCGATGCGCATCAGATTCTCGAGCCCGAGCTCGAGATCGAGCGGATCGCGCTCGGCGCCGTCGACCGAGTCGGTGACGGCGGTGACTTCGATCCAGCGCCGCGATTCGTCGAGCGAAGCGGGGCGCGCGCACCACGCGAGCTCGCGCAGCGCGCGCAGCGTCGCTTCGATTTCCGGGAGTTTTTGGCCGCGCCGCCAAATCGCGCCGAGCCCGCGGGCGAGCGAGCGCGCGGCGATCGCGCCGCCGTCGCCCTTCAAGATCCGCGCGCACAAGCGGTCCCAAATCGAGCGACGTTCGAAAAACAGATACGGCGTCGCGACGGCGACCGCAGCGAGCGCCCAGCTCTCTTCTTCCGGCGAATCGAGGATCGCGAGCAATTGGCTGCCTAGGAACTTCAAGCGATCTTCGGGCAGCGAAGCGAACGCGGTCATCGCGCGCTGCCGGAGCAGCGGTGATTCTCCGAGCACCCAGTCGAGCAAGTTGCCCTCGAGCTGCTCGAATTTGCCGGTCAAACGCCCGAGCGCGCGCGCCGCGTGCACCCAAACCAAAGGCTCGGGGTGGAGCAAGAGCGGTTGCAGCACTTGCAGCGCGCGCCCGATCAGCTCGGGATCCGAGAGCGCGGACAAGCCGCACACCGTGACCTCCAAGCAACGCGCGGCGAGCACTCGACCACGCAAGGCGCCGCGCGCCGGCAAGCGAATCAGCTCTTCGAAATGGTCGGGTGATGACCACAACCAGCGGCCGAGCAGCGGGACCTCGAGCGCGCTCGCGCCCGCTTCCCAGAGCAAGATTTCGAGTCGCGCGCGCGCCTCCGAGTTCTCGGGCAGCGCGAGATCTTTGCCGGAGCCGAGCAGCGGGACGCACGCGAGCGCGTCGAGCAGCGGGCCTTCGATCACGCGTTCGCGCGCGACGGCGCGCACGCGCTCTTCATAACCGGGTTGTTTGGCGGCGAGCGTGAGCAATTGGGCGAGCTGACCGTCGCGTCGCCACGTCGTCGAATAGCACCACAGGAGTAGGAGTGGTCCGCTGTCGCCCGCAAAGCGCTTGCCGAGCTCGGCGACGTTCGCGAGATCGTGAGTCTCGGTCGGGAGCTCTTGCGCGAGCACATCGGCCGCTGCGCGCACTTCACTCGGCAGCGCGAGCTCACCGTGTTGATTCGACGAGCCGCGCACGCGCGTGCGCCAGCGATCGCGCACGGCTTCTTCCAGCTCGGGCTGTCCGGCAAGAGAGGTGGTGAGGGTGGAGAACGCGGCCTCGGCTTGAGCGGATAACATTGCCAACCTAAAAGCTTAGCGCAGTCTCCCGGCGCTCCGGAAATCCCGCACGCGCAGTGACGCCGAATTCCGCCAAATTCGAGCCGTAAACAGCCGCCTCTCGACCGCCGAACACGGCCTTCTCCGGCCGAAGAATCTCAGCTCAACCCGCACGCTCTTCCACGCCCGAGCGCGCGAAGCCTCGCCGCCCGCATGCTCTTTCGCGCTCAAGCGCGCGCGAAGCGTCGCCGTCCGCATGCACGGAAATAAAACAACACGCTTCGTGATACCCGACGGGGTGAAGCTCCAGTTTCGCCGGGCTCCCCTGTCGGGGATCGCGAAGCGCGTGATCACGATTTTCGAATGGAGGCGGGAGCCAACGCGACTCTGACCGAACAGGCGCCGGCTACGCAACGAACCGCGCGAGCGGCCAAACGTCGCGGTCCGCGCAGGGATCTTCTCGAGACCTGAGGGCACGCGCTTCCTCATCAATCTCGTCACAACCTCAACAGCTCGCCACACCCCAACAGTAAAACATCAATAGTGACTATGATTCTTAGTAGCGTCTCTGATCCTTCGCTGTAGGTTTCCGCCTGCGAGCAACCCATGAGGTTGTGTGCGCATGCGCGGGCGGATCGCGATTTTGCGATCTCGTGCGCGCTTGCGCTTTCGCGCTTTCGATTCGGCGTGATGCGCACGCGCTTCGCGCCTCTTTTGAAGGAACGACCAAATGAGAAATTCAGCGGTATTGGTGATGCTCGCGGCGGTGGGCGCGGCAGGGGCATTCATGGGTTGCAGCAGCAGTGACGACTCTGGGCTCACTTCGAGCACGGGCGGCGGTGGCGCGAGCAGTCACGCGGGTTCGGGCGGCACGTCGTCTTCCAAGGGCGGCTCGGGTGGCAGCCTCGGCGTGTCGGGTGGCGGCGCGACGAGCACGGCGGGTACTGGCAGCGCGGCTGCTGGTGCGGGCGGTGCCGCGGCGGGCGCGGGCGGCGCGGCGGCAGGTGCCGGCGGAGCTGCGGCGGGCGCGGGTGGTGCTGCGGCAGGTGCCGGCGGCGCGGCAGCAGGTGCTGGCGGCGCGGCTGCCGGAGCCGGCGGAGCTGCGGCGGGCGCGGGTGGCAGCAGCGGCGCGGGTGTCGATTGTGCTGACGAAAACACGGGCGTTGGCACCGGCTCGAACGTGACGGCCGCGGTCGTCTTGATCGACGACGTGGAGATCAAAGACACCACGAGCACGCTCGCGACGAGCTGGGAATTCGCGGACGCCACGACCATCGCGGACGTGAACACGGCGCGTCCGGGCGACAAATGGTCGCGCACTTCTTACGGCAACGCGGACATCACGGGCGCGAGCGACACGTTCCTCGCGTGCGCCGGCAATCCCGCCGCGGGCAGTCTGAAGAACATCATCCCGTTCTCGGACGACAATCAATACTACCAAGTGAGCGTGCTCTTCGCGGCGCACAACTACAAGAGCTACACGGTTACCGCGAACGTGAAGCTCGTCGGCGGTGGTCGCACCACTCATCCGACCTGCCAAGCCGGCGCGTTCTTGTACGCAGTCGGTTACGTGCCCGCGGCGGGAGGCTCGGCGGCACAGTATCCGAACTCGCACAAAGACACCGATCCGTTCACGCCCTTGGTCGCTGGCAAGTGGACGCCGATCACGCTCACGATCCCGGCCGACGCCGGCTTCGATATGGTGCAAGAGCTCGCCGTGCAGGTCTCGACGTACTCCTGCGGCACCGGGAACTAGTCGTCGGGAGGGCAGCTCCCCCCCCGCTCGAGTGAATCGAGCGGGGCCCCACCCTCAGGTTTTGGGGCCCCAACCCCAAAACGACCGCTCGCGTTTTGTTGAAAGCATGCGCAGCGCGCTATCGTCGCGCTGCGCATGCCGATCGTGCTCGTCGAGTTGCCGGACAATGATGCTGCCGGCGCGAATGTGCCGGCGCTGATCAGCGCGTGCTCCGGCGGCTTGCGCCAAGGGAGCTGCGCCGTCGACGAGCCGCCCGACGAACGCGCGTCCGCGGTTGCGATCGTGGTTTGGCTCGACAGCGAGCACTTGCACGCGCGGATCGAGGTCGGGCGGCGCGCGGACGAACGCGCGGGCTGGCAAATGCGCGAGCTTACATTTCGGCCGCAAGATGCGCTAGCCGAGCGCTTTCGCAGCGTCGGGCTCGCGATCGCGGGCGTCGTCGGTGAAGCGACGTTGCTCGAGCCGAAGCGCGCCGAGCCTGCCGCGCCCGCGCGGACACTCGCGCTGCCGAAACCGCGCGTCGCGCCGCGTGCGCATCCATTTCGGGTCGCGCTCGGACCCGCGCTCCAGACCGGCGTCGGCGCTGCGAAGCCCGCGCTCGGCGCCTTCGTCGACGTGGCCGTGCGACCGACGGCGCTGATCCCAATCGAGCTCGCGCTCAGCGGTCGCGAAGCCGTCAGTGTCGCGAATAGCTCCGGTATCTCGACGCATTTCACGACGCTCGGTGTAGGTGGTGCGGCGCTCGTGTACCCGAGCCCGGAGTTGGCGCTGCGCGGCGGCGCGTTCGTCGGCCTCGCCGGAGTCAGCGCGAGCGCCAGCGATCCGAAAACAGGGGCTGAGCAAGCCGGCTCGCGTTGGCTTTTCGCCGGCTCGCTGCGCGCGCAGGCGGCGTGGCCGGCCCGAGGCGCGGTCTCGGGCGTGCTCGGTCTGGAAATCACACGCCTTTCCGGCGCGACGACGCTCAGAAATGCGGACCGTACCGAGCTCAGCCCGGCGACGTTCGGCGGGCTCGAGCTGGGCGTAGAAGCCCACTTCTGATTTTTTCGGGTTTCGTCGAGCCTGATTGGGGGGACGCGACGTTACTGATTTGGATGTCCGCGCGCGTCGGCAAATGGCTGAAGCCCCTTCCGGGAGGGGCCCGCGCGGCGACCCCGAGCGCAAGCGCAGGCCGCGCCGACGACGAAGCGTTGATCGACGCGATTCAGCGCGGCGAGCCGGGCCTTGGGCGCGAGCTGTACGATCGGTTGATCCGCGTGGTCGACTGCACGCTCTATCGCGTGCTCGGCCGCCGCGATCGCGATCACGCGGATTTGGTGCAAATCGCCTTCGAGCAAATCGTCGTCACGATCACCGAGCGCAAATATGCGCGCGCCTGCAGTCTGACCTCGTGGGCGTCTGCGATCACGTGCAACGTCGCGCTGAACGCGCTGCGCTCGCGGCGCACGGAGCGGAAGTTCATCGCCGTTGGGCTCGAGCTGTCTCAGCTCGGCGGTGAAGTCGCGCACGAGCGCGATGTGGAGCGTGAAATGCTGGCGCGTCACGAGCTCGAGCGCGTGCGGCGCGAGCTCGCGCGGATGAGCCCCGACCGCTCGGAAGTGATGTTGCTCCATGACATGCTCGGCAAAGAGCTGTCCGAGATCGCCGTGCTGATGAATATCTCGGTCGCTGCCGCCCAATCGCGCTTGGTTCGCGGGCGAAAAGAGCTGGAAAATCGCTTGGCGACTGCTCCGGCGGAGACAAGCTCATGAGCTCGCGCAAACGCGTCGAAGATTTGCTCGAGGGCATGGGTCGCATGGTCGTGTCCGTTCCGGACGAGTCGCCGGAAGAGCGCGAGCGCGTGATCGAGGCGGTGAATCGCCGGCTCGAGTCCGCGCGCTTCGAGCTTCGTCGACGCTCGCAGAAGCGGGTGTTCGTCATGGCTGCGGTGGCCGCGCTCTGTCTCTCGAGCGGCTTCGCGTGGGCGCGTTTGCGCCAAGCCTCACGCCCGACGACCGAGCAAGCGCGCGCGGCCGCGAGTTTGCTCGAGCCCGGAGCGGCGATTCGAACCGGAAACGCGGAGCCGCGCGTGGGCTTGCTCGAAGACGGCGCGGAGGTGCACATCGCCGCGCGCACCGAGCTCACCGTGTCGGCGGCGAGCCCAGGAAACGACGAAATCGTGCTCGATCGTGGGCGGGTCGAGCTGTCCGTGCCGAAGCTGCTCGCGGGGCACACGTTGTCCGTGACCACGCCGGACGCGACAGTGACCGTGCGTGGGACCCGTTTTTCCGTCGCCGTCGCGCTCGAAGGCTCGCACGTCGTCACCGACGTGGAGGTCACGCGCGGCAGCGTCTGGGTGCGTCAGGGAGACGAACGCTTGGTGCTCGAAGCGGGCGCGAAGTGGAGCTCGCGCGCGAAGCCCGCGTCGGAAGCGTCGAGTGCGGTCACGCAGCCGGCGCCGAGCTCGGCGCTGCCTGCGACGTCGCTTGCCGCGCCGAGCGCCACGGCGTTGCCGCTCGAGCCTCCGGCCCTCGTGTTCACGCACAAGGCTGCGTCGCAGAGCGGCGCGAGCTCGGTCGGAGCGGGCTCGGCTCCGGCATTGGAAGCGAGCACGCTCGCGCAAGAAAATGATCTGTACGCCGCCGCCTCGAGCGCGGCTCGGTCGCACCAAGATGCGCTCGCCGTGAATCAGCTGAGCGCGTTGCTTGCGCGCTACCCGAGCTCACCGCTCGCGCAAAATGCGCGCGTGGATCGCTTCCGCGCGCTGGCGCGGCTCGGGCGCACGCAAGAAGCGGTTGCGCAAGCGCGCCGCTATTTGGCAGATTACCCGAACGGATTCGCGCGTGATGAAGCCAAAGCGCTCGTGCTCAGCTCCTTGGCCAATCCTTAGCGCGCTCGCGCTCGGCGCGTGCTCGAGCGCCGCGACCGGGGAAATTCAGCTATTTCCGCCGGCCGAAGCCGCTGCTTTTGGCGGCATGATCGACGCAAATGGCGGCGCAGGCGCACTCGGCGGCGCGTCGACCACCAACGCCGGCAGCGCAAACGCGGGCACGACGAGCGGCGGCGTGCCGGCCGCGTGCACCGCGAACGCCGATTGCGTGAACGACGCGGGCCACTGTCTCGCGGGTGCGTGCGTCGAGTGCCTCACGGACGATGATTGTCCGACCAGCTCGCGTTACTGCGTGAGCTCGCGCTGCGTGGCGTGCGAGAGCGATGTCGAGTGCGGAGGCGGCGTGTGTCACTCCGGCGTATGCGGAGATGCGTGCACGAGCGCGGCTGATTGCCGTGGCGGCAACACGGCGATTTGCACGTCGTTCGGCGTGTGCGGAGAGTGCGCGAGCGACGCTGATTGCACGGACAATTCTCGTTCGATCTGCAACGTGAGCCGCGGCGTGTGCGTCGCGTGCGCCACGCGCGCGAATTGCCCGAGCGAAAATCCCGCCTGCACGTTGGACGGACAATGCGCCGAGTGCAGTGACGACGGTGATTGCACCACGGGCACTTGCGATACGTCGCAGGGACACTGCCGGTAGCGAAAAGAAAAAATCGCCCGCGCGTGCCTGCTCGCTGTCACGTGGCGTAACGAATCAAGCATGCGCAAATACCGCTTGGCTTGGCTTCTCCTGATTGGTTCTAGTGCGGCGTTGAGCGGCGTCGTCGCGTGTGGGAGCGGCGATGATTCGGCGAGCAGCGCGTTCGGTGGCAGCACGGGACTGACGAATGGCAGCGGTGGCGCAAGCAATGGTGCGAGCGGCGGCGTCAACGCGGGCGGCCGCTCTTCTGCGAGCGGCGGCAGCGCGAGCGGGATCGACGTGGGCGCTGCGGGCGCGAATGAAGCCGGCGCAAATAGCGCGGCCGGTGAAGGCGGTGCCGCGCCCAGCGGTGGCGCAGCGAGCGGTGGCGGCGCGGGCAGCACGACAATTGGTGGAGTGAGCGGCGGTAGCGCAGGCGCATCGAGCGGAGGCGCCGGCGCGGGCGGAGCCACGGCTGCGGCAGGGAACGCGGGCGCGGGTGGCGCGCAGGCGTGCGTCGGAGCGTGCCCCGCCAATCGTCCCGTGTGTGACACCACGAGCGCGACTTGCGTCGAGTGTTTGCTCGATAGCGACTGCAAGGATCCGCAAAAGCCCGGCTGTCTGCCCGCGACGCATCGCTGCGAAGACTGCAGCAGTGACGCGCAATGTCCGCAGGACAAACCGAAGTGCGCGCTCGACAAAGGCCAATGCCAGTGACGAAAATTACCCGCAAAATAGCCGCGATTTTGCTGTTTTTCGCGGGCGCGTTGGCCGTCGCGTGCGGCTCGAGCGGATCTGCGCTCTTCGCTGGCGCCGGCCAAGCATGCTTGTCGGCAGCCGATTGTGATCGCGATCAACCGATCTGCGGGATTGCTGGTGTGTGCGTCGAATGCGCGGTGAACAGCGACTGTGGCGGTGACGACGTGTGCGACTCCGTCAGCGGCAAGTGCAGCAAAGCTTGCGTGACGGCGGCGGAC
>FTCX01000447.1_pt1 | contig 11504 bp, 12 predicted proteins | sample 1639831 | NCBI WGS metagenome assembly FTCX01 (sample SAMEA3914869, study PRJEB12502) | metagenome | biome: forest; material: soil | place: USA | collected 2012-03-12 | depth 0.1 m
ACAATTGCCTCAGCACGTCTTCGCTGATGGACTCGGGCAAGCCCGCCACGAAGAGTTTTCGTGCATCCTCGGTCGCCATTTTCTCGTCGTTTCCCTAAATTCACTGCTGCCTTGGCGAATGGCCAAGGTAAGCGCAGAAGCCAGCTTCGACGATAACTGCGCAGCAATCGCCGTTCAAGTCGGCAGTTACAGCACGAAACCGGCCTTTTGGCCAGTCAGCAACGCGCGCGGCTCGAGATGTGGCCCTCGTGTAAGCTGCCGCGCGTCATGAAGCTCCGTCTGCTCGTCAATCCAACAGCTGGCAGCGGGCGCGCCGCGCGGCGCGTGCCCGAGCTCAAGCGCGCGCTCGATCAGCGCGGAATCCAGGCCGAGATCGCGGAAACGCGCGGCCCCGGTGACGCGACGCGGCTGGTGCACGAGGCCCGCGCCGACGGCGTCGAGTGCCTGCTCGTGATGGGCGGCGACGGCACGCTCAACGAGGTCAGCCAAGGCTACCTCGACGCGGAAGGCCGTCCCCTGCCCGGGCCGGATTTGGCGCTGCTGCCCTCCGGAACCGGCGGCGATTTTCGTAAGACGTTCGAGCTCGGCACGACGACGGAAGAAGCCGTGGAACGTTTGACGAGCGCGCCCGCGCGCCCGCTCGACTTGGGAGTGCTCGAGTTGACGGCGCACTCGGGTGAAACGATTCGGCGCGCATTCTTGAACATCACGAGCTTCGGGCTCGGTGGTTTGACGGATCGATTGGTGAACTCCGGTCCGAAATGGATCGGTGGGCGGGCAGCTTTTTTCATGGGCACGCTGCGCGCGATGGCGAGCTATCGCAACGCGCCGGTGCGCGTGCGCGTGGATGGTCAGATTTGCCTCGAGGCACCGATCGTGAATGTCGCTATCGCCAACGGGCGTTTTTTCGGCGGCGGCATGAAGATCGCGCCGGACGCCGATCCGAGCGACGGTTTGTTCGACGTCGTCGCGCTCCATGATTTGAGCTCGGCGCAGAGCGTGGCGCTGGCGCCGCGGATCTATCAAGGCACGCACGTCGGGCAGCCGGGCGTGCTGGTCTCACGCGGCGCGCTGATCGAAGCCGAGCCCCTCGTGCCGCGCGCCGAAGTGCTGATCGACATGGACGGCGAAACGCCCGGACGCTTGCCGCTCACGGCGCGCGTCGCTTCAGGCGTGCTCAAGATTCGCGCGTGATCGCTTCGGGACGCGGCGCGCCGAGCTCGCGCGGCGGGGTCGGCGGCGCGAACGCTCGCGGGTCATCCGCACGCTGGAGCGTGCGCACGAAGAAATAAACGCCCGCCGCGAGTAGCCCGAAGCACGCCCATTGCGCCGGCGTGAGCCCCGCGTAGCGCGGATCGACTGCGGCGTTGAGGCCAGTCGGCGTTTCCACGCGCAAGAAGTCGAGCGCAAAGCGCACGGGCGCGTACGCGATGGCGATCGCGCCGACGTAGAAGCCCCACGGGCGCGGCTTGCGCCTCAGATACAGAAACGCGAGCGCGAGCGGGATGGTCAGCACCATCTCGTACAAACCGAGATCGAAGCGGCCGCCGCCCGGGTATTGCACGGCAAACCACAGATCGCTGGGAAGCCCCGGGTGATCGTGGGCCACGCTGCAGCCCATGCGCCCGAACACCCAAGCCGCGGGGAATGAACTCGCGATCACGTCCGCGTAGGGCAGCACCTCGGTGCGGTAGCGCCACTTCCAAATGAAGATGCCGATGATGCCGCCCGTGAAGCCCCCGAAGCTCGAGAGCCCCTCCCAAATCCGCAGCAGCGAGAGCGGGTCACGCAGCACCTGACCCGGGTAATAGAAAATCACGTCCAGCATGTGGCCGCCGAGAAAGCCGATGCCGACGACCCACGCGATGAAGCTCGTCAGCGCGCGCTCGTTCAAGCCGAGGCGCTTGCCTTGTTTCGTGGCCAAATACGAGCCGAGGTACACGCCGATCGCCACCAGCGTACCGAAGGGTTTGATCGAAAACGGAGCGGGCGGAAAGCCTCCGAGCAGACCTTTCGGGATCAGGACCAGCTCGGGCAGTTGAATGTACGGAATGGCAGGCGCGCTGATCACGAGAGCGCTCTACCACAGGCCCTCGCACGCGCTCGCCCCGATTCGGGAGCTCAGTGTTTTTCGGGCACGACGCTGAGCACGTCCGGCGTGCCCGGATCCAGGCCGTAGCTCGCTTCGAAGCGCACGCCGTCGCATTTGCGCGCAACGACGACGGGGCTCACCGCGTCCGCCGCGCAGCGCGCTTTGGGCAAGGCCTCTTCGAGCGCGTCATCGAGCACATCCACGGCGTGGCTGATGGCTTCGGCGCGCGCCTGCGGATTGTCGGCGACCGCGCTCACCTCCACCGCTTCGGCGACGCGCGTGAGCAGCTCGGGGCCCGAGAGCGTCAGCTTGCGCACGAGGCCGCGTTCGAGCGTGAGCTCGAGCGTGGCCGTCGCCGTGCGATCGACGAGCTGTTTGCGCTCCGGCACCGCGTACGCGAACGAGAACGTCTTCGTGCAGCGATCGCCGTCACACGTGCCCGCCGGCTGACGAACGCGAAAGCGGAGCAAGAGCTCGGAGTCGAGCTCCGAGGTCGGTTCACCGAAACTGCGCGTCTTCGCCATCGCGCGCGCCAGCGCACCGAACTCGCGCAAGAGCTCGCGCCGTCCCGCGGCCGCTGCATCCAAGCGCGCCTCGATGCCAGAAGCGTACGCAAGCATGCGCGCGTCCCGCCGATCGGCGAACGTGCGCCGCGATTCGAGCTCATCGATGCGCTCGGCGACTGCTTCGGCGTGCGGACCTTTGGGCAGCGCGTCGAGGTAGGCGCGAAGCCGCGGCAGGTTGTCCCACGCGAGCTTGAAGTAGTGCTTTTCGGCTGGTTTGAACCAAGCCCATACTTCGTCGCGATAATCACCCTGCGGGTAGTCGTGCAAATAGCGTTCGCTCGCCGCGAGGCGCTCCTCGACCGAGGTCGCGAGCCGCGTGCGGCGATATTCGGCGTACTCGCCGAAATCACCGGTGACTCGCGCCGTGCTGGCGCAGCCGAACGCGCTCGGCAAAAGCGCAGCCCAAAGCAGCCGACGAAAACGCCGAGCGATCACGGCGGCGGCTCCGGGCAGAAGTTGCACTCCGTCGGCACCGTGGGCGACGAGTCACTCATGTAGCTCGTGTAGTCGCCGCAGCTCGCGTACTGCAGCGCGCGCAAGCACACTTCGCCGTCGTGCACGAGCGGCAAGCAGCGATCGGGAAACGTCTCCGGGTAACTCGCGGGATCGTCCGCGCAGGCCGCCGCGCAGGCTTTCGTCGTGAGACCGCATTCGCCGCAGCGCTGGCAATCGATCGACGCTTTGCTGCCGAAGAAGACGCCCGGATCGAGCTCTTGTGGCTTTTGACCGCAGCCGCCGAGATCACCGGGGGTCGGCGCGGTGCAGAACACGAACGCCATCAGCGCGAGCGCGATTTGCGCGCGGCGCTCCCGGAAAAATCGCCGAATTTTCGGCGCATTTTCACGATTCCGCGACGTCATTTCAGCACCTCGTAATCGAAGAACACGCCGAGCTGCCCCGACAAAACCGGGATCGTGCTGACCGAATGATCGATGGTGCCCGCGCCGTAATACACGTCCCCGATCAACTCGGCGGAAACGCCGATGCCCGCCGTGATCATCAACGCGCCGCCCACCGCGGCTTCCAATCCTCCGCTCAAGTCTGGTTGCAAGATCACCGGGATGCCCGCGCGGCCGTACAACATCGGGCGCCCGTTGCCGAAGCGCTCGAGCGCGATGTAGCTCAAGCTGAGCACCTCTTGCGGAATGCCGACGTCGGCGATCGACAAATGCAGCACCGCGCCGTGCGCGAGGCCGTCGGGTCGTCCGTAAACCGCGCCGAGGCCAATGTCGAAATAGCTCGCGGTGAGCGAGAGCGATTCGGCAGAGTTACCGAGCTCCTTCGACAAGCGATACGGATTGTTGAAGCGCAAGCCATCGCCGAACGAGAGCGAGCCAAAAGTATGGAAATAGCCGGCGCTCCCGGGGATCGGCGTGCGATAGCGCTCGTAGCCGAGCGGCTCGCTGGGCTTCACTACGGGCGTCTCTTCGTCGTCCGGCGCGGGCGCCTCGGCGTGCGCCAGGCGCGGCATCGAACAGACGACCGCGCACAGGCCGAGGCCGACACCACACCGAAGCAGCAACTGCGGAAACGTTCGCACGATCGCCGAGTACGCGAGAGAGCTTCAGCCGATCATGCCGCGCGCGAACAAACTCGTTCGACTTCGTCGACTCGCTTGGGGATGGCTTCGCTGAGCACGACCGCGCGTCCGTCGGTCACGAGCACGTCGTCCTCGATCCGAATCCCGATGCCGCGATATTGCTCCGGCACTCCTGCGCCATGCGCGATGTAAATGCCGGGCTCGACCGTGATGACCATGCCAGCTTCGAGCTTGCGCGGCTTTCCCGCCACGAAATACGCACCGACGTCGTGCACGTCCATCCCCAAATAGTGGCTGGTTTTGTGCATGTAGTAGGGTTTGTAGCGAAGCTCGGAGATCGCCGTTTCGACTGGCCCCTCGATGATCCCGAGCTCCACCAAACCGCGTGTGATGACCTCCACGCTCGCGGCGTGCACCTCGTCGAGCGTGCTGCCGGCGCGCGTGACTTCGATGCTGGCGAGCTGCGCGTCGAGCACCAGTTGGTAGAGCGCGCGTTGTGCTGGCGTGAACGTGCCGCTGATCGGGAACGTGCGCGTCACGTCCGCCGCGTAGTAATCGAACTCACAGCCCGCATCGATCAGCAGCAAGTCGCCGGGCTGCATCTTGCGATCGTTCTTGTGATAGTGGAGCACCGTCGCGTTCGGACCCGAGCCGACGATCGGCGCGTAGGCAGGGCGCTCTGAGCCGAAGCGCCGAAAAATCCCGCGCAAGATGGCTTCGACTTCGTACTCGTACATTCCGGGCGCGGCCTTCGCCATCGCTTCGACGTGCGCGTCGCGCGTGATGTCGATCGCGCGCTGCATGGCGGCGAGCTCGAGCTGGGATTTCTTCAGCCGCGCCTCGTGCACGACGGTGGCGGCGTCGACGATCGACGTGGGGCACGTCACGCCCAAGCGTGCGCGCGCGCGGACGCGATCGAGCGCGGTGAGCAACGTGTCGTCGAAAGCGCGATTTTTTCCGAGGCGGTAGAACACGCGCTCGGTGTTTTGAATCACGTCCGGCAATTTCTGTGCGAGCTCACCGATCACGAACGCGGCGTTGGCACCGAATTCGGAAACCGCGCCGTCGACCCCGGCGCGCGCGCCGTCCCACACTTCCCGCTCGGGGTCGCGCGGACGCACGAACAGGGTGAACGGCTCCGGGCTCTGGCTGTTCAGTACCAGCACACTTTCCGGCTCGTCGAACCCGGTCAGGTAAAAGAAGTCCGAGTCCTGGCGATACTCGTGCTCGACGTCGTTGTTGCGAATCGCCAGCGGCGCCGACGGAATCACGAGCACGCCAGGGTGAATCGCGGCGAGCGCGCGATCCCGCCGTTCCTTGAACTCGTTGTGCATACGCGGACTTTATCACCACCCGCTCGGCGCGCAGGTTCCCGCCGGCTCCCCCATGTTTCAGCGTCGCGACACGGCCGTGTCACGCCCAAGCCCGTGGGCGCCGTTCACGGCTCACCGGCCGCTCGGCACGCTCGCGTTTGACGTAAGCGGAGCGCCACGGTACCCCTCCATGGTGAGCAGTGATCGGCCCGACGGATCGGAGCGCGAAGACCGCGAGCGCGAACGTGAACGCCGAAGGCTGGAAGGGCTGCTTCCGGAGCTGGTGAAACGCGTGTTCGAGGCCGGCTACGAGCGGCTCAGCGAGGGCCCCGAAAACGTGCGTCACTTCGTGAGCGAGCTGAAGCTGCCGAAGGACGTGCTGTCACAGCTCGACGAGACTAAAAACGGCGTGTACCGCGCCGTAGCCAAAGAAGTGCGAGATTTCTTGGAGCACACCAATTTCGCCGATGAGCTGGCGAACGTGCTGACCAAGCTCTCGTTCGAAATCAAAACCGAAGTGCGCTTCATTCCGAACGACGCCGGCAAAGGTGCCCGCCCGATCCCGGACGTGAAGGCCAAGGTGAGCGTCAAGCGCGATCGCTCTTCGCGCCCGCCCGAAGCACCCGAAGAGCACGACAGATCTTCCATTGCGCCCGAACCTCTGGCACATGGGCGAGCGAACGAGGAGTCCTCATCTTGAAGTCGTTAACCGCAGGCAGCGAAATCGATGCCTGGTGCACCAAGTGCCGCATGGATCTAATGCATCGCATCGTCGCGATGGTGCACGGCGCGCCCAAGCGCGTGATTTGTTTGACCTGTAATTCGGAGCACAACTACCGCGGACCGAAGACCGAAACCACGGCCAGCGGCTTGAGTGTGCGAGCGCGGAGCAGCGGGCAAGGGCCCAAACCGACCGCGGCCGCACAGCGCGTCACCCTGAAAGCGAAGGCAGAAAAAGAACGTGCCGACAGCTGGGCGTCGAAGACGCTCGGCCAAGCCGTGGACGCGTTCACGCGCTACGCGATGGACAAGCACTTCACCGAGGGTGAGCTGGTGCTGCACTCGAAGTTCGGTGAAGGCTACGTCGACAAGGTGCTCGACGGCGCGAAGATCAGCATCATGTTCCGCGACGGCGCGAAGACCCTCGCGCACCGCGCGAGCTGACGCGCTCTTCGCGCGGCTCGGATCGCGGACGCGCTTCACGCGCGGGCCGGCGCTCGGTCGACGGGCGCTCGTCCCGCGCGTTCGCACGCGTCGGGCGAGCAGCGGACGTCGCACGCCCTTGCGGCGCACGCTCTTTTGGCGAGTGCCCACTTCGCTCGCCAAAACGTGCACCCTTCGGGTTTTGTGAACCGCGCGGCGCCGCGCGCTCCGTGAAGCGATCGCTGCCCGCAGGTTTGCGCGGGCCGCGCGTGTCCGCTCGTTCGTTGAAACCCTTGCCGCCCGTGGGCTTCCGCGGACTGCGGGCATCCGCACGATCGCTAAAACGATCGCCGCTCGCCGGTTTCCGCGGACCGCGCGCGTCCGTGCGATCATTGAAACGATCGCCCACAGCGGGTTTGCGCGGACCGCGCGTATCCGCGCGCTCACCAAAACGATCGGCGGGTTTGCGCGGACCACGCGTGTCCGCGCGATCGCTAAAACGATCGCCGACAGCGGGTTTGCGAGGACCGCGCGTATCCGCGCGCTCACCAAAACGATCGGCGGGTTTGCGCGGGCCACGCGTGTCCGTGCGATCGCTAAAACGATCGCCGACAGGGGGTTTGCGCGGACCGCGCGACTCCGGGCGTTCGGTGAAACGGCCTCCGCTGGGCTTGCGCGGGCGCTCTTCGCTGCGCTCGGTCGCTGCGGCACGCGGGCGTCGCCCTTCGTGCGCGGCGCGATTGGCGAGCGCGCCGCGCGGCACCTTCGCGTTGGATTTGACCTGAATTTCCCAGGCTTCCGTGCCCGGGCTGCGCACGCGCTTGGGCACGCCGAGCTCGCGCTTCAAATTGACGAGCTCGTCCAGCGTCAGGTGGCGCCATTGGCCGGGGCGCAAATCTTCCGCGGTCACGCCCGCGTGCGAGATACGGGCGAGCCGCATCACGAGCGCGCCAGTCGCTTCACCGAGGCGACGCACTTGGCGATTGCGCCCTTCACGCAGCGTGAGCTCGAGCCAGGTTTTGTCGCCTTCGAAACGCAACCGGCGCACTTCGGCGGGCGCCGTCGCGCGGCCGTCGATCTCGATGCTCTGTTGCCACGCTGGCAGCTGCTCATCTTGGATGAGCCCTTGCACCTTCGCGACGTACACCTTCTTCACCTTGCTGCGCGGGTGCGCGAGCGCGTTGGCGAAATCACCATCATTGGTGCAGAGGAGCGCGCCGCTGGTGTGAAAATCCAGGCGCCCGACGGGCACCACGCGCACGCCCACGGGCTGGAGCAGCTCGGCGATCGTCGGACGACCTTCCGGATCGCTCAGCGTGCACATCACCCCTCGGGGTTTGTGCAGCACGATGTACACGAGCGGCTCGGCCATCAAGCGATTGCCGTCGAGCTCGATTTTGGCGCGCCGCGGATCCACCTTCACGCCGAGCTCACTCACGACGCGGCCGTCGACTTTGACGCGGCCCTTCGTGATCAGCTCTTCCGCGGCTCGCCGCGACGCGATCCCGGCGCGCGCCAATACCTTCTGCAAACGCTCTTCGGCCATGTGCGGCGAGGTCCTAGCACCGCCGCAGCGCGCGCGCTGGGTTTTCGCCGCACCCTGCGCCGCGTGCCCGAGCTCAGGGCTTCTTGGTGCCGGTGCCCGAAACCGGAGGCGGCGGTGCCGCGCCCGCGTCTGCCGCGTTTTGCGCGGCCTGATCTTTGGCTTCTTTGGCTTCGATCTCGCGGAGCGCGATCTCGTCGCGATCCCAGCGATCGACGTGGCCGTCGAAGTCCAAATCCACACCGCGGCGCTCGAGCTTGCCGTCGTCGTAGATCTCCCAAACGTCCGGCTTGCCGTCGTAGTTCGTGTCGATCTGCGCGCGGCTCAGCTGACCGTTGACGTAGAAACGCGTCTCGTCGTCTTGGCCGTCCCCGTTGTGGTCGATGCGCAGCTTCGAGACGCGCCCTTTCGCGAAGGTGATCCAGGTGTCGATCTTGCCGTCGAAGTTCGTGTCCGCGACCTCGTTCAGCGCATCACCCTTATCGGTGTAGGTGCGGACGACGTCTTTCACGCCGTCCAGATTCGTGTCGACTTCGCGGCACAAGAGCACGCGATGGCGATCCTCACCCTCACCGACCACGCCGTAGACGCGGCGGATGTTCGCGGTCTTCGCGCCTGGGCCGAGGCTCTCCACCACTTCACGATCGCTGCGCCCCTTGTAGTCGCAGCGCGAGCGATCGTCCGGCGCGACGCCGGCGATCTCTTTGGTCATCATGTCGGGGGATTTCGCGGTTTGATCCGAGCCACCGCAGGCGTAGGCGCTCAAGCTGAGCGCGATGGCGGAAGCGCCGAAAAGAGCTCGTTTCGTGCGAAGCGCGTTCACTTGCCGGATCCCTTCGTGGTCGGAGCGGTGGCGGGCGCGGGCGCCGCAGGAGCGGCGCTGCCCGCGGGCGCGCCGGTGCCACCCGCCGCGTCGGACTTGTTTTCGAGCTCCGTCGGCAACGTGCCCTTGGTGTCGAAAGTCGGGCTCGCGGGCGCCTTGTCTTGCGGACGCTCGGGCGGCACGTAACCCGTCTCTTTGCAGTAATCGATCGTCGCGCCCGGGTCGGGTCGCCCGTCGTTGTTCATGTCAGCGTGGATGAGCGGACAGCCCGGCTTCGGGTACTCCCACCATTGGTCGATGATCCCATCCCCGTTCGAGTCACGCTCCGTGCGCATGAGCATGCCCGCTTGATAGAAGTCCCAGGTATCGAGCTTCTTCGCGAGCGCGGTCGATTGATCTTTCTCGGTGATCTGCCCGCCTTTGAACGTGCTGATCTCGTCGATCTGACCGTCTTTGTCGTAATCGTTTTCGCGACGGCGCAGCTGCCCGGCGGAATCGAAGTAGCTGTACGTATCGATCACGCCGTCGAAGTTGAGGTCGACCGCGCGACACACTTCGCGCCCGCCCTCGCGCACGATGAAGATGTCGGGCTTGCCGTCCCCGTTGGCGTCGATCTTCTCGGTGCCCGACGAATTGATCGCGCAAGCTTCGTGCGTCACCGCAGTGTCTCGACGAGTGATGCCGCTGCCCGGCGCCGAAGGGCCCGCAGTGTTGGCGTTGTTACAACCGAGCTGGAAGGTTGCGCCAAGCAGCAACACCGACCACGCGAACCCACGCCGATTGAGCGAACGAAACGCGCGCATCGACCCGAGCTCCTCCGTCTTCCTCGTCATTCTAACCCTTTCGGTGCCGCGGATGCGCCAGAGCGCGCCCTCGGCAAAAGTTCAGACGCTCCGGTTTTAGCCTGGAACGCGGCGCAAGCATAGCCACGTACCTTCGCTCCGCGGTCCTTACCTTTGCGACCGGCTTGCCTCAGCTCTGCGCACGACACGTCTGCCCCAGCCCACCGGCCAACCCCAATTCGAACGACCTTGCGACCGAGTTCCGACGATCCAGTCGCGGCCAAGTGACCGGGCGGAAAGCGCGAGAAAATCAGCGGCAAGGCATTTTCTAGCGCGCGGAATTCATTAGAAAAAACAGCGAGATCCGGCGTTTGTCGCATTTGACAACATACGTATGGGAATCTAGTGTAACGGCTGGTAACTGGGCACGTCAGGTCATGTCTCGTAAGAAGATTTCCACCACCGTCTACATCACGCCGGAGCAGAACGAGCGGCTGCATCTGTTGCATACCCGCACCAAGGTTCCGGTTGCTGTGTACATTCGTGAGGGAATCGACTTGGTGTTGAAGCGCTACGAACATGCGTTGCCCGGTCAGATGAGCCTGACGGATAACCCGGCGCCCAAGGCTGCCGCCGCCAAGAAATAGCGAGCTCGCGCGCCGTCTGCTCGGCCCCGGGCGTCGTTCCTCGCCGCAGCGTTCAGCGCGCGGCTGGTCGGCGTGCCGCGACCGCGCTAGAGAGCCGCCCCGCGCACGCCTTCACGTCCGATGCCGACCGACCCCAAAAAGATTCGTAACTTCTCCATCATCGCTCACGTCGATCACGGCAAGAGCACGCTCGCGGATCGCATCTTGGACGTGACGGGCGCGATCAGCAAACGCGAGAAGGTCGAGCAGTTCCTGGACAAGCTGCCGCTCGAGCGCGAGCGCGGCATCACGATCAAGGCGCAGTCGGTGCGCCTGAAATATCTGTCACCACGCGGCGAAGAGTATCAGCTGCAGCTGATCGATACGCCCGGGCATGTCGATTTCAATTACGAAGTGAGCTCCAGCTTGCGCGCGTGTGAAGGCGCCTTGTTGGTCGTCGATGCGACGCAGGGCGTGCAGGCGCAAACCGTGGCCAACGCGTATTTGGCCATCGAAAATGACCTGGAAATCATTCCCGTCCTGAACAAGGTGGATCTGCCCTCCGCGAATGTGGATCACACCGCCGAGCAGATCGAAGAAGTGATCGGGCTCGATTGCAGCGGCGCGATGTTCGCCAGCGGCAAGACCGGCGTCGGCGTGCTCGAAGTGCTCGAGGCAGTGATCGATCGCGTGCCTCCGCCCGTGGGTGATCCGAACGCGCCGCTGCGCGCGTTGCTCTTCGACAGCTGGTACGACAGCTATCGCGGCGCGGTCATCATGCTCCGCGTCATGGACGGCACCCTCAAGAAGGGTGACCGCATGAAGTTCATGGCCACCGGTCGCCACTACGACGTGACGGAGATGGGTTGCTACAACCCGCACCCCGTCGCGATCGACGAGCTCGGTCCGGGCGAGGTCGGCTTCGTCGCAGCGAACATCAAATCGACCGAAGACACGAAGATCGGCGACACGATCACCACGTTCCACCACGGCGCGACCGAGCCGCTGCCCGGCTTTCGCGAAGTGAAGCCGATGGTGTTCGCGGGCATCTTCCCGACGGACTCCGCCGAGTACGA
>FTCX01000202.1_pt1 | contig 11502 bp, 11 predicted proteins | sample 1639831 | NCBI WGS metagenome assembly FTCX01 (sample SAMEA3914869, study PRJEB12502) | metagenome | biome: forest; material: soil | place: USA | collected 2012-03-12 | depth 0.1 m
GACAACGGCTTCGACGGTTTGGATTTGGACTGGGAATATCCGAGCGAGCCGACGCGCGGTGGGCGCGCGATCGACACGAAGGACTACATCAAGCTGCTCTCGGAAGTGCACGCGGCGTTCGAAGCCGAGAAGGTGCCCGCCGGCAAAGAGAAGCTGCTCTTCACCGTGGCCGCGCCGAGCGGCGTGTACATCAAGTGGTACGACTTGCCCAAGATGCACGCCTCGCTCGATTGGATCAATTTGATGAGCTACGACTACGCGGGCGCGTGGGATCATCGCTCCGGGCACAACGCGCCGAACCCGAAGCTCGGACCGGGCGTCGCGGCGAGCGTGTCGATCTACCGGAACTTCGGCGTGCCGGCGGACAAGATCGTGGTCGGCATGGGCACGTACGGGCACACGTTCTCGGGCGTCGAAGAAGCGAAGCCGGGCGCACCCGCGACGGGTAGCGGCCCGAAACAGCGCTGCACGGAAGAGCCGGGCCTCGTCGCGTACTTTGAGATGAAAGAGCTGCTCGATGCCGGCAAGGCCAAAGCTTCGTGGGACGAAAACGCGCAAGTGCCGTACGCCTACGACGAAAAGGGCAAAGTCTGGTTCAGCTACGATGATGAGAAATCCTTCAATCAAAAGCTGGATTTCATTCAGGACCAGGGCCTCGGCGGCGCGATGATCTGGGAAGTGGACACCGACGACTTCCATCACGGTTATCCGCTCATCTCGCAGTGCACCAAGCGCCTCGCGCAATGAGCTGATACGATCCGGCGGTGGTCGAGCCGCCGGATACTCTGACGCCCGAAGAACGCGCGGCTCAGTTGCTGAAGCCGCGACCGCGCTCGCTGCCGATTGCGCCGTACGCGCCGCCCGCGCGCCGACAGTTGCCGCTCTTGGCCGAGCGCGCGAAAGACCGCGAGTATCAGCCGATCTACGCGGTCTGGGAAATCACCCTCAAGTGTGATTTGGCGTGCCGGCACTGCGGCTCGCGCGCCGGCCACGAGCGCACGGATGAGCTGAGCACCGCAGAATGCTTGGATTTGGTGCGGCAAATGGCCGACCTCGGCGTGCGCGAAACGACGCTCATCGGCGGTGAGGCGTACCTGCGCGAGGATTGGCTCGAGATCGTGCGCGAGCTGAAGAAGCACGGCATGTCGCCCACGATGACGACGGGCGGACGCGGGCTCACGCTCGAACGCGCGCGAGCGGCGAAAGCCGCGGGCATGGACAGCGTGAGCGTCTCGATCGACGGCAATGAAGCGACGCACGATCGCTTGCGCGGTGTCACGGGCTCGCACGCCTCCGCGCTGCAAGCGATGAGGAACTTGCGCGAAGCCGGCATGCGCGTCGCGACCAACACGCAGATCAATCGTTTGAGCATGCCGCAGCTGCCGGAGATCCTCGAAACCATCGCCGCGCTCGGCGCGCACAGCTGGCAGCTGCAAATGACGGTGCCGATGGGCCGCGCCGCGGATGAGCCCGATGTGCTCCTCCGCCCGTACGATTTGCTCGAGCTCTTCCCGCTGCTCGCGCAGCTCAAAGAGCGCGCGAACGAGCTCGGCGTGCGCATCTGGCCGGGCAACAATCTTGGCTATTTCGGGCCGTACGAGAGCGTGCTGAAGGGCACGCTACCGCGCGGGCACATGGCCTCGTGCGGCGCGGGCCGCTCCACCCTCGGGGTTGAAGCGGACGGCGCGATCAAGGGTTGCCCGTCACTGCCGACCGAAGCGTGGACCGGCGGCAACATTCGCGACAACACCTTGCGCGAAATCTGGGAACGCAGCGCGCCGCTTCGTTACACGCGCGATCGCACGGTCGAAGATCTGTGGGGCTTTTGCCGGACCTGCTACTACGCGGAAGAGTGCGTCGCGGGTTGCACGTGGACGAGCCACGTGTTCTTCGGGCGGCCCGGCAATAATCCGTATTGCCACCACCGCGCGCTCGAAATGCAGAGAAATGGCGTGCGCGAGCGGCTCGTGCAAACCGCGATGGCAACCGGAGCGCCCTTCGACTACTCTCATTTCGAAATCGTGGTCGAACCCGACCCGAACGCGGAGGCGAGCCGATGAGTCATCTTGTGCCGTGCCCTGAGTGCAGCCGTCACGTGCGCGTGTCGGAGCGAGAATGTCCGTTCTGCGCGCTCCCGCTCGATCTGTCCGGCACGCCGGAACCGCAGCTGCCGCGCACACGGCTCGGACGCGCGGCGACGTTCGCGTTCGGCGCGACCTTGGTCTCAGCGAGCGCGCTCGCTGCGTGCAGCAGTGACTCGGGGGATGATTCGAGCGCGGGAGGCACTTCGAGCAGCGCGGGCACGAGCTCGAGCAGCGGCGGCACGACCAACGGCACCTCTGGCTCGACCAGTATCGCCGGCACTTCCAGCTCCGTCGCGGGCACCGGCAGCGCGATGCCCGTCTACGGCGCGCCCGCCGCGGGCGGCTCGTTCGGCGTCGGCACGGCTGGCTCGGGGAACGGCACGAGCGGCAGCGGCAACTTCCCCGTCTACGGCGCCGCGCCGTAACGTCGGCCAAGGCACGGCTTCGGCATTGTCAAAGTTCGGGGGCTTGCTATGAGTGCGCCCGAAAACCCGGACCGAGAAAGAGAACGACATGGCTCTCGAACGCACTCTCTGCATCATCAAGCCCGACGCCGTCGAAAAGCGGAAACAGGGCGCCATCATCTCGCGCCTGCAAGAGGAGGGCTTCAAGATCCTCGGCTTGCGCCAAACCCAGCTCGCGCGCGCCACGGCCGAAGGCTTCTACGCGATTCACAAAGAGCGACCCTTCTTCCAAGAGCTGTGCACGTTCATGACGCGCGGCCCGGTGGTGGTGATCGCGCTCGAGCGCGAGAACGCGGTGCAACACCTGCGAAACGTGATCGGCGCGACCGATCCGGCGAAGGCGGCCGAAGGTACGATCCGCAAACAGTTCGGCGCGCACGTCGGTGAAAACGCCGTGCACGGTTCGGATTCGCCGGAAAACGGCCAGATCGAGACCGCGTATTACTTCCAGGGCGCCGAGCTGCTCTGAGCGTTGCGCGGAGATCGTGTGCGGGTGGGCAGCGTCAGCAAACAGTCCGCGTCTCGTGCTCGGGTGCGGCGCTGCGAGCACGAGCAACTTCGTTCTAGCCAAGTGCGGCTAGAATTGGTCTAGCGTAGCGGCCTCGATGCAGAGCGGGAAGCCGCCCCCAGAGTCCCGCAGCGATGCGCTCGGTACCGCGGAGCTCAACCGCGCGCGCGGTACTTTGCGCGAAGCGCTGAGCGGGCTCCGCAATTTCGCCGAGCTCTTGCACTCGGTGCGCGTCGGTTCGAAGGCGATTCTCTCGGTTTTGCCCGACGTCGCTTCCGGCTGCGCGCCGATGCGCGCAACCGTCGACAGTCTGCTCGCCGCCGTTGCGACGCGCACGCCGGCCGCCGAAGCGACGGCCGCGCTGTCGGCTTATTTTTCGCCGCGCCTCGAGCTGCTCGATCGCGAGCTCGCAGCGGCCGCCGATCGCCCGCTCAGCGCCAAATCGCGGCTCGCGCTCGAGCACGTGATCACGAAGCTCTCGCTCGAGCTCGACACCGCGCGCGGGCTCTTGGATTTGCTGGCTGACGCGGTCTCGAATCAGCCGGTGCGCGTGAACCTCGCGGAGCTCGTGCAACAGAGCTTCGCTGGACCGCCGAGCGGCGGCTCCTGGAATCGCGAGCACCTCGTCGCGACGATGAGCTTCGTGCAAGCGGAGGTCGAGGTGGAGCTGAACCCGCGCGTGGCGACCGCGCTCTTCGCGCTCGGCGTCGAGCTCGTGGCCCAAGGCAGAATCGGCGCGCCGCACGTGCTCGCGACTCAAGACGAAGCCGGGCGCTATCGCGTGCAAATCGCGCCGAGCAATCGTCGTGACGGCGAGGATTTGATCCTGATCGCGCGCGGCGTGATCGAGCCGACGCTCGTGTGTCTGCGCGCGGTCGCGAACATTTCCGGCGTCGCGCTGGTCTGGGACGAGCCCGCTTCGAGCCTGTGCTTCGCTTTCCCGGAACAAGCGAAGGCTCGGACAGCCGAAGAAGTCGGCTGAGTCCGCGGAAGCGCGGCGAAGCTTGCGAGCGCCGCGGCCGCCGCGGTATGGACTCGCATGTCCGAAAATGAGCTCTCCACGCTGATCGAGCAGGCTTACGCCGACCGCACTCTCCTCGCCAAACCCGAATACAAAGCCGCCGTCGAGCAGGTGTTGAGCGATCTCGATCAGGGCAAGCTGCGCGTCGCGACGCAAGATGCGCCGGGCAAATGGACGACGCACGCGTGGATCAAGCAAGCGGTGCTCCTCTACTTCGGCATCACGAAGATGGAGAAAATGGAGGTCGGCCCCTTCGAGTTCTACGACAAGATCCCGCTCAAGAAGAACCTCGACAAATTCGGCGTGCGCGTCGTGCCGCCGGGCACCGTGCGTTACGGCTCGTTCATCGAGTCGGGCGCGATCGTGATGCCGGGTTACGTGAACATCGGCGCGTACGTCGGCGCGGGCACAATGGTCGACACTTGGGCGACGGTCGGCTCCTGCGCGCAGGTCGGAAAAGATTGTCACCTGTCCGGCGGCGTCGGCCTCGGCGGTGTGCTCGAGCCGCCAGGAGCGCAACCCGTGATCGTCGAAGACGGCTGCTTCATCGGCTCGCGCGCGATCGTCGTCGAAGGCATGCTGATCGAGCGTGAAGCGGTGATTGGCGCGGGCGTCGCGCTCACCGCGTCCACCGCCATCATCGACGTCACGGGATCCGAGCCGGTCGAGTATCGCGGGCGCGTGCCGGCGCGCAGCGTCGTGATCCCAGGCATGCGCACGAAGAAGTTCCCCGCGGGCGAATATCAAATCGGCTGCGCGCTGATCATCGGTCAACGCAAAGAGAGCACCGATAAGAAGACGAGCCTCAATTCCGCGCTGCGTGATTTCAACGTGTCGGTGTGAGCCCCGCTGATGTCACTCGCCGAAACGCTGCTCTGGTTGTGCCAAATCCCTTCACCGATCGGTGAAGAGCGCGAGCTCTGTGATCGCGTCACGGAACGCCTGAACCGCGTTTCGCTCGCGGGCCCGATTCGTCGATACGGTGAGTCGATCGTCGTCCCGCTCACGCGCGGTCACGGCGGCGCGCACGTCGCGCTCGCGGGCCACTTGGATGTCGTGCGCACCGTGCACGACGCGCCGCCGCGCATCGAAGGCGACAAGCTGTACGGCCCGGGCGCCGCAGACATGAAGAGCGGCCTCGCGTTGATGCTGGATTTGGCTGAAAATCCGGACCGCCCGCAGCTCGACGTGACGCTCGTGTTCTACGCGCGCGAAGAAGGACCGTTCGCCGAGAACGAGCTCGGGCCGGTGCTGGCGCAAGATCCCGAGCTCAAAAACGTGAGCGTGGCCGTCGCGCTCGAGCCGAGCGACAACAAACTCCAGCTCGGCTGCGGCGGCTCCCTGCACGCCACCGTACGCTTCCGCGGCCGGACTGCGCACAGCGCGCGTCCGTGGCAAGGCGAGAACGCGATTCAAAAAGCCGGCGCATTTTTGAAGCGTTTATCCCAAGAAAAGCCGGTCTCGCACGTGATCGACGGGCTCGAATGGAAAAGCGTGATCAGCGCGACGATGGCGAGCGGCGGGCGCGGGCGCAACGTGATCCCGGATGTGTTCGAGCTCAATTTGAACCACCGCTTTCCGCCGGACACCTCGGCCGCGCAAGCGCAAGAGTATGTGCGCAGTCTCGTCGCGGATGAAGCCGAGGTCGAGTTCACGGACGTCTCCCCTTCGGCGCCACCGCTGCGCACGCATCCGCTCGTGCACGCGCTCGCCGAAAGCGGCGTGGTCACCGTCGAGCCGAAACAAGCTTGGACGGACGTCGCGCGCTTCGCCGCGCTCGGCATCCCGGCCGTGAATTTCGGACCCGGCACCAACGCGCAAGCGCATCAGCGCAACGAGTGGACCGAGCTCGGGCTACTCGAGGGCGGGCGAGATATTTTGCGCCGGTGGTTGGATAAAGTCGCGCAAGAGAGCGTCGCAGCTCGCTGAAGATTTTTTTTGCGCGACGCGGATTGCGGCGCTTGGCCGCTCGCGCGTTTCATCTCTGAGACGACCCGATTTCGCGTGAATGGCGCACGGCACGCACTCGTGACACCTTCAACACAGATGGCGAACGCGGGCGTGCAGAGCATCCAAATCACGCGTTTCGCGCGCGGTGAGCTCGAAGCTCGCGGTGATGCGCTCGCCGTCGAAGAGCCGCTCGAGATCCGCATCTCCGGCGATCCTTTGCTCGTCACGATGCGCACGCCCGGGCACGATCACGAGCTCACAGCGGGCTTGCTCTTGGCCGAGGGTTTGATTCACAGCGCGGCGGATCTCTCGGGCATGGCGCACTGCGGGCGACCGGGCGAAGAAGGCTACGGCAATGTGCTCGAGGTGACGCTCGCACCGGGCGTCGCGATCGATGAAGCGCGCTTCGAGGCTCGCCGCGGCACCACGTTGAACGCCGCGTGCGGCGTGTGCGGGCGCCGCAGCATCGAAGATTTGACGCGCGATCTGCCGCCGCTCGCGCCCACGACGCGCTTTCGAGCGTCGCTGCTGAGTGAGCTCACCGAACGGCTGCGCGAGCAGCAACCGAACTTCGATCGCACCGGCGGCCTGCACGCCGCCGGCATCGCCGCGCACGAAGGCGCGTATCGCGTCGTGCGCGAAGACATCGGCCGGCACAACGCGACGGACAAAGCCATCGGTCGCTTGCTCCTGGATTCGGCGCTGCCCGCGTCGAGCTCGGTGCTCGTGCTCAGCGGTCGCGCGAGCTTCGAAATCGTGGCGAAGGCGTGGCGCGCAGGCATCACCGCGATCGCCTCCGTTTCAGCACCGAGCTCGCTCGCCGTCGCGCTCGCCGCGCGCGCGAACTTGCTCTTGCTCGGCTTCGCACGCGAGCGCGCGTTCAACGTCTACGCCGGCGTCGAACGACTCGACACATCACGAGTGTAAAACTTCACGGATCTGCCGACAAAACCGCCGCGAACGCACACGCCGCACGATTGCGAGACCCGCGGCGCCACGCGCACGCACCGCGCGTCGATGCTCGCGCCACATCATCGACCCGCGAGCTCGTGCGCGCCTGTGGTACCCTTCGTTCATGACGAGGGGCCAGCGCCATCCGTATTTCGCCGTTGTCTTGTTGCTCGCCGCTTGTGGTGGCTCCGCGCCGCCCGCGCAAACGCCGAGCGAGCCCGTCGCCACGAGCGAAGCGCCGCCTCCGCCGCCGCCCGCAGACACCGCGGACGCTTCGAGCAAAGCGACGGAAAGCGCGCCCCCCAAAAAAGAAGACGTGCCCGAGCCGAGCTTCACGCAAGACATGACCGTCGATCAGGCGATCAAAGCCGTCCCCATCGACGCCGAGCGCGTGAACATCGATCAAGAAACGCTCAGCAAGCCGCTGCAAGACGAGGCCGTGTACGAGCCGTGCAAGCCCGGCAGCACGCACTTCGCCATGAAAATCGCCGTCTGGCGTGGCAAAGCCGTCGCGATCGATCTCACGACCACGCCCAAAAATCCGAAACTCGCCGAATGCCTGAAAGGCCGCATCCGCGACCTCACCTGGCAAGCCAAAGTCCCGTCGCTCAACACCGTCGAATACTCGATGTGATTTGATTGGGTTCAGCGCGGACGACACCGCGAAGCATCGGTAGCTCTCAGCGCGTCGCGTTGCGGCTGGAGATTTCACCGCCAAAGCGCCAAGGCCCGCGGGAAAATCGCGGGATACAAAGCCGACGGCACGCCAAGATCGCCAACCTGATTTTGGGTTCAGCGCGTCGTTGACCGACGATGCTTGCGCCCGAGCTCGTCACCGGTCGGCCGCGACTGCGCAAGTGGCGCCGCGCGAAGCGCCACGCGATAACCAACAAAAATTGGCGATCTTGGCGTGCCGTACGCCACGGCTCCCTCCGACGTTGCAGTGAGCCTTGGCGTCTTGGCGGTTAACTCTCTGAACGCACCGCAACGCGAACGGCCGTTCAACTCACGCGGTCGAGCGGATCGAACGTCGATTGGCTGGTTTGGACTTGCTCGGAAGTCTTGCCGAAGCGACGCTCTTTTTGCGCATATTCGGCCAGCGCGTTCGTGAGCGTCTCGGGGCGAAAATCCGGCCACATGATGGGCAGGAACACGAGCTCCGCGTAAGCCGATTCGAAGAGCAAGAAGTCACTCACGCGCGTTTCGCCGCCGGTGCGGATCAGCAGATCCACGTCCGGGAGCGTGTGCGTGGTCATCTGCTTGTGGAAGAACGTCTCGTCGATTTCTTCCGGCAGCACGAGGCCAGCGCGCGCACGCACCGCGAGCGAGCGCGCTGCTTCGACGATGTCTTGGCGGCCGCCGTACGAGAGCGCCAAAGTCAGCGTCATGCGCTCGCCGTCGCGCGTGTACTCCATCAAATCTTCGACGGCGTGACGCGTCGAGGTCGGCAAATCTTCGAGCGCGCCGATCACGTTCACGCGGATACCGTTCTGGCGCAGCTCCGCGCGCTCTTGCCGCGCGAACTCCACGAGCAGGCGCATCAGCGCTTCGACCTCAGGGCGCGGGCGCGCCCAATTCGCAACACTGAAGGCGTACAGCGTGAGGTACTTCACGCCGACGCGAGTCGCGGTCTCGACGGCATCCCGAACGGCGCGGGCGCCCTCGGCGTGGCCCTCGGCTCGCTCCAAGCCGCGGGCTTTTGCCCAACGACCGTTGCCGTCCATGATGATCGCCACGTGGCGGGGGAGGTGCGATGCGCCGTTCGACCCGTTCTTGCCAGTGACCACGCTGTGTCTCTCTTTCTGATCCTCGGGGCCTTCACCGAGGGAAGCTCGCTAGAACCAAGTAGCCCGAAGCCGTAGTGTACGGCCAGTGGGCCAAGCCGTTCTCTGAATACGTTGTCCCACACCCCGAGCCGACTGAGTGTGGAGCTTTCATGGAGAAGCGGGTCTATCTCCATAAGCAATCAATACTATTGATCTAATTCGGACGCGCTCGTGACGTTCGCGAGACTTGGCCGGGGTACGTCGGCGATTCCGGCGGGGTTTCCGCGCCGGGCCGAAGGCAGGCTGATGCGGAACACGGCGCGCGGAGGCCCCGCGTGCAGCAGCTCCACCTGACCGCCGTGCGCCTCGCTCACCGCCCGCACGATGGCGAGGCCGAGCCCCGTGCCGCCCTTGTCCGAGCGCGTCGTCACGAAGCGGGCGAACAAGCGCGAACGCACGTGCGAGGAGACTTCACTCACGCTGCTGACGCTGACGGTGACCCAGTCATCGTGTCGCGCGAGCAGGACTTGGATCGGCGTGCCCGCTTCGCCGTGCACGAGCGCGTTGTCGATCAAGTTCGCGAGCGCGCGCACGAGCCACAACTGGTCGCCGCGCACGCGCAGATCGCCCGAGCTCGCGAGCGTAATGCGCGCTTCGGGATCCGCGAGCGAATCGACGGCGCGTCGCGTGAGCTCGGCGAGATCGACAGGCGCGAAGGTCTGCGCGCCGTGCGCTTCGATCCGCGCGAGGCTGAGCAGCTCACTGAGCAGCCGTTCGATGCGCGCCGTCGCCTCGCGAATGCGGCCAACGAAACGGCGCGCTTCCAGCGGCTCTTCCAAGGCGCTGTCGTCCAGCACTTCGGCGCTGGCGCGAATCGCGGCCACCGGATTCTTGAGCTCGTGCGACAAATCCGACGCGAACGTCTCGACGAACGGTCGACCCTCGAGATCGCGGCGCATCGAGTCGATCGCGCGCATCAAGCGCGTGACTTCGCGCCCGAACGCGACCGGCGGCAGCGCGCGCCGCTCGCCTTGACTCACCCGCTCGCCGAACACGCTGAGCGCCTCGATCGGCGCGGCGATCGCGCGCCCAATCCAAGACCCGGCGAGCGCGACGGCCGCGCCCAAGACCAAGCTGATGACGAGCACGGTGGGCGCGAAATCCGCGAGCAAATTGCGCATTACCAGCGTCGGTTTGACGACGCGCACGGCGCCCACGCGCGCGCCGCGCACCAGGATCGGCGCATCGACGGACACGACGCCGCTGCCTTCGGCCACGGTTTCCGCTTCGGCCGGGAAAATGCGCGTGCCGTTCGCGTCCAAGAGCAAGAGGCGCAAGTCCGCGCCGCGGCCGCGCTCGTGCTCGAGGCGCGCGCCGAGATCCGCGATGCTGATGCCGGTGCGGTCGAGCTCGCCCGCCATCATGCCGGCGAGCGCGATGGCTTCGTCTTCCGCCGCCTGCGAGGCGATGCGCACGGCGCGTGCCTCGATGCGGTCGATCACCATCAAGCCGAGACCGAACGCGAACGCGCCGACGATCACGGCCAAGGCCAAAAACACCTGCATCCGGATCGACATGCCGCGCGTGCGCGTGCGCACGAGCCGCGACACGACGAACGCGACGAACAGGATCAGCCCGACCGAGGCCGCCGCGACGACGACCAGCCGGATCACGTTTCTTTCAACGCGCTCGGCGCGTCCGTTACGCGATAGCCGACGCCGCGCACGGTCTCGATCAAGCCCGGCTCCGCGCCCGCCTCGGCCACCTTCTTGCGCAGCGCTTTGACGTGCGAATCGATCGTGCGATCGGTGATCGCAAAGCCATCACCCCACACGCGATCGATCAAATCGGCGCGCGAATACACGCGACCCGGGCTCTCCAACAAACACGCGAGCAAGTCGAACTCGACGCGCGTGAGCTCGAGATTCGTGCCGTGCGCCTGCGCGCGGCGCGTGGCCGCGTCGACCGAAATGGGCAGCGCTTGAGTGACGGCTGCGGCGTCGTTCTGCGAGCGGCGCAGCACGGCGCGCACGCGCGCGACGACCTCGCGGGGCGAAAATGGCTTCGTGACGTAATCGTCCGCGCCGGTTTCGAGCGCCGCCACGCGGTCGGCCTCACCGTCACGACTCGAGAGCACGATCACCGGCGTCTTCTTGGTCTTGCGCCATTTCCCGATCAGGTCGAAGCCGCTTCCGTCCGGCAGCATCAAGTCGAGCACGATCAGATCGGCGCCTTCGGCTTGGGCCGCCGCCGCCGCCGCCGTGTGCGCGAGCGTGACCGAAAAACCGTCGCGACCGAGCGCATAAGCGACCGATTCCGCGATGGCAGGCTCGTCCTCCACGACCAGGATGCGGTGGCTCATGAAACGATGACGCCACCATAGCATCCGCGTAGCAGGTCGAGGACGGGCCGCTGGGCGCGCGCCGAATCGCCGCAGCTTTTTCGGGCGAACGCGCCGCGAAGCCCTTGCACGGAAGGCGCAATCCGACGATCGTCGGCGCATGAAAACGCTCCTCATTTTGCGCCACGGCAAGGCGGCTCAAGAGGAAGACGAGGGAGACCGCAATCGTCCGCTCACGAAGCGCGGCAAACACGCGGCCGAGCTGATCGGGCATTTGCTGCGCGATGACAAGCTCGTGCCCGAGCGCATCGTCAGCTCGAGCGCCTTGCGCGCACGCGACACGGCGCGTCGCGTCGCCGCTGCCGCCAAGTTCGACGGCGTGATCACGGAGCTCGATGAGCTCTACTTGGCGGAGCC
>FTCX01000011.1_pt1 | contig 11465 bp, 14 predicted proteins | sample 1639831 | NCBI WGS metagenome assembly FTCX01 (sample SAMEA3914869, study PRJEB12502) | metagenome | biome: forest; material: soil | place: USA | collected 2012-03-12 | depth 0.1 m
GAAGAATCGCGACTTGAAGAGTGAGTTTTGGTGCCGGGTTAGAATCGGTGCAACAGGAGTGAATGGCGGATCACGACGAATCGAAGGTTCACGAATGAACGAATAGCTGAGATAGAATCGAACTGTGGGAAGTGAACGATCTGCTTGGAAGAATCGAAATCGACCGAGTGAGTGACTATGCGGGATAGAATCGACCTGTGCGGAATCGATGCTCGAGGAGCGAACGAAGCTGCGGGATAGAACCGATGGCGCCATAGTGAGCGAAGCAGGCGGATAGAATCGCGCTCTGGTGAGTGAACGATCGCGGGAGACAGAATCGACCTCCGCGGATTGAATGCTAACCTCCAAAGAATCGATCAATCTGGAATGACACGAAAACCCCGCTAGCTTTCGCCAACAGGGCCTCCGGTGTGCGCCGCAACACGCCAATACGGAGGTTATGAATGTCGCGAGACAATACAAGCCGGAACGCGCCTACGCCGCGCGATCGCGAGCTGTTCAACGAAGAGATCCATTGGCTGCTGAACATGGCTGCGTCCGCGCTCGGTGAGCGCTCGGCGCACAGCGGCATCCTGAGCGTTCTACAACACGGTGGCTTCCCCACGGGTGTGCCTGAGACCGACATCTATTCCAACTATCAGATGGGGTGGTGTGCCGGCGACAGCGCGCCCGAGCGCTGGCGAAAAACGATCGTGATCTGGCGCGCGCTCCCGATCGACGTGCACGCCGTGCTCATTGCCCACTACTGCGGCACCCGCAGCGACCTCCCCGGCTCGGTCTGGGCGCGTATCAACGGCGCTCTCGGCGATCTGGCCATGGCCGCGATGTGGATTCACGAGGGCGAAGCCCTGGCCAAGCTGGTGGAAGCCTGTGTGGACCAGAAGCGTGAGGGTCGGGACGACATCATCGCTGCCGGCGCCGGCCGCGCCGAGCGCCGCGTGCGCCAAGCGCACCGCGCGTGGTACGCCACCAAGGAGCTGACCAGTGGCCGCACCGCGTGAGCGCTACCTCTCGCTCATCGAGGTCGCGGAGCTGATGAAGCTCCCGCACGAGACTCCCGAGGAGCGCCGTCAGTACGTCCGCAGGCTCGTCCGGCGCCTCGAGCAGAGGGACGGCACCGTCTACCTCCGGCGCTTCGGTGTGGGGCAAGGAAAGCTCTTCATCGCGGTGTCCGCGGTCGAGCAACTGATGCCCTGGGACCCGGGCACGCTGACCTCTCTTAGGGGCGAACTTCACTCGCTGAATGCCGAAGTCCGCGCAGTAAAAAAGCGCGTAAGCGACAACGCGCGACGCATCTCGAATCTGGAAAAGTTCCGAGACCTTACCCGGCGCTACCTGATCGAAACCGCGCAGCTAACGAGTGACGAAACGCTTCAGGAATGAGTCACGAACGACATCTTATAAGATAGCACCCTGCGCGATGGCCCCCACCCCGGCCTCGCGCACCGAGCCCCCGCAACGCACCCGCCGACTCAACGCCCGCGGGCGAGTCGAAGTGCGCTCCAACAAACCCGAATGCGCTCACCCTCCGACATCGGCGAAGCGGTTGCCAAGTACGACTATCGACACAACCCCTCCCCGCTCGCCAAGTGTGCAATACCGGCGCCGACGGCTGCCCAGGTTGCCCTGTGGACCAAGGGATGCTCACACGGTGACGCCAGCTGCGCCCACAACGGTCCGGTCACTTCACCGTCGACTCGAGGTGCTGCAGCTGTTCGGGGAGTGCCGAACGATCGAGCGCTGGCTCGACAGCGAAAGAAGCGCCCGGACGTGAAGACGATCAAGGGCGCGGAACACCGCTGAACGCCCGAACGCTATGGCCCTGAACGGTTCCGAAGAAGCAATCATCGAAGCACGACGCAGCAAAGCTTGGGAGCTTCGGCTCAAAGGCAAGTCGATTCGTCAGATTGCCGCCGCACTCGATGTGGCTGTTGCGACTGCGCACAATGACCTGAAGACGGTTCTCGAGCGCACGAAGGAAGAGAACAATCAGGCCGCTGAAGACCATCGCGTCGTTTCAGTGAGCCGGCTCGACCGCGCGATCGCGACCATCGAAGAAGCGCTCGAAGCTGTCACGGTTCACACGAACGAAGACGGCGACGTGATTCACGCTGGCGCCGATCACGAGCTGCGACTCAAGGCGCTCGACCGCTTGATCAAGCTCGAGGAGCGACGCGCCAAGTTGCTCGGCCTCGATGCTCCGGTGAAGACCGAGGTCGAAGCGAGCGTGACCAACGTGGCCTCACCCGAAGAGGCCGCGCGCCTCGTGCGCCAGATGTTCGGCGAGCACGCTTCGAAGAAGACCGATGAGTCTGAGCCTGAAAAGCCAGACGCTCCCGTATCAGTGCAGCCTCCCGGCAGCTGACGCTGAGGCGTTCAACGCCTGGATCTCGACGTTCTATCCGTTTCAGCAAGCGTGGCTCCTCGACCCGAGCGAGTACGCGATCTGCAACAAGAGCCGACAGATCGGCTTGAGCCATACGAGCGCAGCGCTCGGCGTCATCTGGGCCGCTTACCACGGCGAGACGACGACGATCATCAGCATCGGTGATCGCGAAAGCTCAGAAGTTCTCGACAAGGCGAAGCGCCACGCAAGCGTTCTCGAACGGCTCGGCTCGCCGATGGCGAAGGCTGTTCGAAACAACGCGAGCGAGATCAAATTTCGCTCCGGCGGCAAGCTGCTCGCGCTACCGGGCTCCGGTGGCCGTGGCTTCGCCGGCAACATCATCCTCGACGAGTTCGCCTATCACCAGGCGCAGCAAGACGAGAAAGTCTACGACGCCGCGATGGCAGTCACCACGCTCGGCAAGTTCCGAGCGCGGATGATCTCCACGCCGAACGGCGTCTCGAACAAGTTCGCCGACATCTGGCGCGCTTCGGCAGACAGCTCGTTCGGTTGGAATCGGCACGAGGTTCCGGTCGAGATGGCGGTAGCTCAGGGCTACCCGATCGATCTGAAGAAGTGTTGGACGCTCGCGGCTGGCAACGAGATCCTTTTCTCGCAGCTGTTCCAGTGTCAGTTCGTCGACGCGAATAGCCGCTTTCTGTTCAAGCAGATTCGGCGCGACGAGAACCGCTACACCGAGCTACCGCGGATCTTTGAACAGATCTGCATCGGCCTTGACTTTGCCTCATCCGCGAAGACGAGCGCCGACTACAGCTGCGCGGTGGTGCTCGGTCGAATCGGTGACACCTACTACGTGCTCGACGTGATTCGCATGCACGTAGACCCGCGCACTTTTCGCGATCGCATTCCCGCTCTGCTCGCACAGTACCCGAACGCAACCTGCTCCGCCGACGTGGCGCCGACTGAGATCGGTGGCGTCGAGTTCGTGCGCGAGGCAGGCATCCCCGTCACGCTGCGCACCGCTACCGCCGACAAGTTCACCCGCGCGATGTACGTCGCTGCTGAGTGGAATCAAGCGCGCGTGCTGCTCCCAGTGAGCGCGCCTTGGCTTGACCCCTTCATTGCTGAGGTGACGGGTTTCACGGGCGTTCCCGGCAAAGACCGGCACGACGATCAGGTCGACGCTTTTTCCTCATCGTTCAATGGCATGCGCTTCTCGCGCATCGACATCGAATATCTGAACTCGCTGAACGCTGCGCTTCCAAAGACGCAGATCACGTGGTGAGGCTATGAGCAACTGCAAACACTGCGGTCACTGTGTTGCTGGCTGTAACTACTGCTCGTGTTGCGGCAAGTGCGAGCGCTGTGGGCGGCTTCGTCCAGCCGGCGGTGTGTTTGCTCCGGTCCAGCCGTATGCACCATACCCGTGGCCGTACACGGTCCCGGTGACGCAACCGATTCCAGTGACGGAGCCTACGTGGCTCCCGATCGAAATCACGTGCTCGGACCTCGTCTTCCGAAGCACGCCACCGTTTTCGCCTTCACCTGAAACGCTCTACGAGTTTGCTCAAACCGTCGCTGTCCCCTGACGCCGTGTGGCCTTCCCGAATCTCAGAACCATCGCGAGTCGCTTCGCTGCGATTGGGCGGGATCTTGCGCGCCGAGCAGACGTTGCTCGTACAGCGTTCGAAAACCCCCGCAGTGTCGTCAAGCTCAGTGAGTATCGAGCGGAACTCATCGGATACGGCCGCGACAAGGAAGCGTCAATCGGGGCAAAACCCCCGGTAACTGAATACGTCGATCTTCCAGTCAACACGATCCCGGACTGGTCGGTTCAGACGATTCGCGCGGCAACGAACGCGCACTCAGTCGGGATGTTCACGTCGAGCGCGCTGCTCTTCGAGAGCATGCAAGCCGACGATCGAATTCAGTCGGCGCTCAACGGTCGCATCAAGGCCGTCACCAAGTGCAAGGTGACGATGACGCCGGCCGCGACTGGGCACGCTGGCAAAGCGAAGCGCATCGCTAAAGAGCTTGAGGCGCTCTGGGCTGACATCTTCCCGGAGCAGCTGATCGAGCAACTGCTTCTCTGGACCATCGGCGAAGGCTTCTGCCTCTGCGAGGTGATCTGGGAGTCGAAAGACGATCTCTGGATCCCGCGCCTGAAGGTCTGGCACCCGTCGTTCATCTTCTACGATATCAGCGTTCGTCAATACGTCGCGATCACGCAAGACGGCATCGTCTACGTGATGGAGAACGACCCGAAGTGGTTTCTCTTCACGCCGTTCGGCGCGTATCGCGGATGGTTGCGCGGCGCGGTTCGCTCGTGCTCGATTCCGTGGATCGTTCGTCAGTTCGCGCTTCGCGACTGGGCTCGCTACTCCGAGGTGCACGGCCTTCCTCAGAAGAAGGTCAAGTATCCGGCGCAATCGCCAGCTCCTGAAAAAGCAGCGTTCTTCAGCGCAATCAAACGCATCGGTGCCGAAGCTGCTTTCGCTCTGCCTCAGCAGGCGGGCAAGGACGCTTCGCAGTGGGACGTTGAGCTACTCGAAGCGCGCGATCGTTCGTGGGAAGCCTTCAAGGGTTTGATCGAGCAATGCGACGCGAGCATCACGCTCGCGATTCGCGGCACGAACCTCACGACGCAAGCATCGGGCGGATCGTTCGCAGCGGCGAAAGTTCACAAGGACGAAGACTCCGACTACGCCGAGAGCGACGCGAAGAAGCTCGCGGCTGCAGCGCGTGAGCAACTACTCAAGCTTTATTGCGCGTACAACTACGGCGACGCGAACCTCGCGCCGACGCCAGTTCTCGCAGCCGAGCAAGAAGAAGACCTCAGCTCCGAAGCGCAAACGCTCTCCACGTTCGCGACTGCAATCACTGCGCTCGAAACCCAGCGCTGGCCAATCGATCGCCAAGTGATGGGTGACAAGTTCGGTGTCGTGCTTCAGCAAGGCGTCGACCCTGGCACTGCTCCCGTTCCTGGTGATGACACCAGCGACGGCGAGCCGAAACCCGCTGAAGACAAGACTCCTGACGTGAAGTTGCCTGAGGAAGACGGGCAAGACGACGGGCTTCCGGCGAGTCACTGATGGGCCAAACCTACTCATTCGCACGAGGTAAAGCGCTCGACGCGATTGCTCTTGATCTCGGTCTCGCGCGAAAGCGCTGGTTCTGGATCTTCAAAGAGAGCGACCGAGCGCTTCGCGATCGAATGCGTGGGTCGCTGCTTTTCCAGTTCGGAGTTCGGTGAGCTTCTTCGATCGCATTCGCAGTCTGATCGATCCAAGCGCGCTCAAGCCTGAGCCGGTCAGCCCGTTCGATCAGTATCGCTACCCGTTCCTAGTCGTGCATGTGCCACCGGGCGAGCGCGCACCAAAGAGCTGCGTGATCTCATCCGCGGGCGGAGTCGACGAGTTCAAGAAGATCTTCCCGTACGCCTCTGCCGGCGAGGTCGCGAGCGTCATCGCGGCGTTCGAGTTCAACGGTGTGCCGGCGATTCGAATCCTCACCGCTCGCTGAAAACATCATGTCTGTACGCGCAAAGTTCAAGGTGACTTCGGTCACTCAGTTCGAAGGCGGCTCCAACGAAGTGCAGCTCTTTCCTGTCACTAACGGCAGCGAAGAGAACAAGGCGTTTTGGAAGTGGACGCCGGGCGGCTTGATCAAGCTGAACACGATCAACCCCGAAGCTGCGCAGCAGTTCGTTCCGGGCAAAGAGTTCTACATCGACTTCTCGGAAGCGTGATCGCTGATGAGCTACATCAACAAATTCCAGAACGCATTCGTGGTCACGCCGGCAGACGCATCTGACTTGCCGAACGGGGTGCTCACCTGCTTGCGCGTTGGTGTGGCTGGCAACGTCGCCGTCGACATCATCAATGGGAGCACGAACGTCGTGATTCCGTGTAGCCCGAACCAAGACACGTTCCTGCCGATCAAGCGGGTGCGTGCGACGGGCACAACGGCAACCGGAATCGTCGCGTTCTATTGAGAGAGAGGGAGTCATGGGTAAAGACGACAAGAAGCGCTCAGACGACGCGCAAGAGCCGCACGATGCGCAGCTTGAAGCGCCGAAGGAACTGACGCTCGACGAGCAGCAAGCGCAGCTCGATCACGCCGCGAGCTTCCAGGTTCTCGTGGAAGGCGGCAAGGACTCGATCGCAAAGATCCAAGCCGGCTGGGCTCAGGTGCTCGATGGGATCGCCGAGTGCGAGATCTTGCAGCAGTCGCAGCGCAGCGCCGTCGCGGTCGCGAAAGACTTCGCGGCGAAGAACGGCACGGCTTCGCAAGCCATCGTGCTCGATCACAATCCGCTCATTGCGCACAGCTGGGAAGCCGTCGCGGCTCTTCCACCCGCCTCCGTTCCCTTCCCTGAAGGCTACGTGAAGACGTTTCCGAGCGAGGCCGATCGCATGACCTCGACGCAAGCGCTCTTGAATCAAGGCACCACGCTCGTTGCTCCGCACGCTGACCGCAAAGAAGTTCACGAAGCGCTTCTCTCTGGCGTGAAGCCCTCTGACATTCAGAGCGCGCGCACGCCGGTTACCGAACTGAATGCTCGCGCAAAGAGCTGGTTCGGCTTTCGCCCTCGCTGATCTCGCGCGCTCCACGCGCACCAAAACACAATGACAAGTAAGTGGGCATTCCACGCTCAGGCGTCGGGGTCTGTTCTCGATCTCGAGATCTATGACGTAGTCGATCCCAACGCGTACTCCGATCCCTGGTGGGGTTCGTACGGTGTGAGCGCGCGTCAGGTTCTCGACACGTTGAAGATGTCGCAGGACGTGGCGCTCATCAACGTTCGAATCAACAGCGCTGGCGGCGATGTGTTCGACGGCATGGCCATTTACAATCTGCTTCACACGCACCCAGCTCGAGTGCGCGTTCAGATTGATGGGCTGTGCGCCTCGATCGCATCGATCATCGCGATGGCGGGCGACGAGATCGTGATGGGTGAAGGCACGTGGATGATGATCCACAAGCCCTACTCCGCGTTCATGCCGCAAGTCGGCGCCGAGGATCTTCGCAAGACGGCAGATGTTCTCGACAAGATGACCGAGAGCATGTGCGCAATCTATTGTGCTCGCACCGGTCAATCACCAGACGCCGTGAATGCGGCGATGGCCGCAGAGACCTGGATGACTGCCGCTGACGCGAAGTCACTTGGCTACTGCACTGAAGTCACCCCGGCGAATGCGCCGGAAGAAACTGTATCTGACGACGCAGAGACTAAGGCCATGGCCGCGTCTCTGCTCAAGACGTTCGCGCGAATGCCTGCCGGCGCATTCCAAGCCATGGCGCGCGCTCACAAGGACATGAAGATGACCATTCAAGCATCCGCCGCTCTCAACAAGACCCCAATCGTTGCCGCTGGCGATGCCGGTGAAGATCCGGCTGACGCGCTGAAGAAGGCAAAGCGCGATCTCGAAGATCTGCGTGACGAGCACAAGAAGGACAAGGCCAAGATGGCTGAAGATCTCGAGAAGGCGAAGAAGGCCAAGGAAGACGCGGAAGACGCGCTCGCCGACTTCAAGAAGAAGCAAGACGACGATGACGATGACGACTCGTCTTCGGGCGCCGATGACAAGAAGGCGGAAGCTCGCGCGCTCGCGAAGCTCGGCCTGACCGCGGTCGCGCTCACCGGCACTAAGACACTCGTCGAGGCCGAAGCGGCGCTCGTCGCGCTGGCCGCGAAGAGTGACAAGATCGCAAAGCTCGACGCCGAGATGGCCGTGCTTCGCACTGAGCGTCACCAAGCGCGCGTCTCGACGCTCATCGCCGAGGGCAAGCTGCTCCCGTCGCGCAAAGACTGGGCGCTCTCAGCTACTGCTGAACAGCTCGATGCGTACCTCGTTGCAAGCGGTGGAGAAGTGATCGTGCCGGTGGCGCGCGAGTTCCAGCAACCGGAAGTGAAAGCTCCGGTGAATGGCAAGGGCGTGATCACTGCACAGGACCGCGCGATCGCAAAGCACACCGGCCTTACTGAAGAGCAGCTCCAGCAAGCTGCCGATCTGCGCGCGAAGAAGTTCGGCGTCTGAACGCCGCGCGCGAATCAAAGGAATTTCTAGGAGAAAAACATGGCTGCACTCACTACCGGTCGTATCACCCCGCAAAAGATGGGTACGCCGTTTCCACGCCGCGTTGTCGCTGGCGTGAAAGCGAGCACCACCATTCAGCTCGGCAGCATCGTTTGCGTCGATGCATCTAACCGCGCCGTTCCTGCTTCGGCTACCACTGGCCTCAAGGCTATCGGCGTTCTCTGCGAACAGCCGGGCGGCTTTCCTGGTCAGCCGGTTGTCGGTAACTCCGTCGATCAAGGCGTGCAAATCCAGGTGACCCCTGGCGTGTTCGCTTTCGATCAAGACGGCACCGTGCTCGCAACCACGCCTTTCGGCACGGCACTCTACGCGGTCGACGATCACACTGTGACGATCACCGCTACCGGTGCTTCGCAAATCGGAACTCTCGAGCAAGTGACGACCTCGACTGACCCGCAAATCGGCGCTCAGGTTTGGGTCAACATCGGCGCGGCTGCTTCCGTCGACTGACCTCCGCTTCTCATCAATTGACCATCATCGCGTCAACGTGAGTCGAGCGGCGTAGGGCCGCTTCCACGCCAAGCGCACAGCGCAACCGTTTCGCCTTGCTGCGACTCGGGAGGCCCAACTCCGCCTTTCGCCTCGGAACCAACACACATGGAAATCACTCAATCAGCACTCACCACCTTCTTCACTCAGAACGAAGTGAAGTTCGGCCAAGCGCTCGCCGCCGTCGAAAAGTGGGGACAAGACCTCTCCACCACGATGCCAAGCTCGGCCACGCAAAACGTGTACGGCTGGATGGATCGCATTCCGGTCCTGCGCAATTGGCTCGGTGACCGCGTGATCAACGCGGTGAGCACTCAGGCGCGCACGGTCGTGAACCTGCCGTTCGAGTTGACGGACGCACTCCTCAAAGAGGATGTGATGAACGACAACTTCGGCCTCTTCGACATGAACTTGAACTTCATGGCGATGCAAGCCGGCAAGTGGCAGGACCAGCAGCTCGCGAACTACTTGATCAACTGCGCCGCAAGCACTGCGGCGACGCCGGTCAATGGCTTCGACGGTGTGCCGCTGTTCTCGACCGCTCACCCCACCCTCGGCGGCGGTGTCGCCGGCAGCGTGCCGAACGGCGTTGGCTCGACGCAATCGAATCTCTTCGTGAACACCGCGCTCACGTATGAGAACTACCGCATCGTTCGCGCGAACATGCTCAACCTGAAGGGTAAGGATGGGCAGCCGCTCTACAACAAGCCCGACATCCTGGTGTGTGGCCCGACGCTCGAAGGTGTCGCGCGCAACATCGTGGAAGCGGACTTCGTTGCAGGCGTGAACGGTGTCACGACTGCGAACCAGAGCAACGTGCTGAAGGGCACCACGAAGGTGAAGGTCATCCAGGAACTCTCCTCGATGCCGAACGCCTGGTGGCTGTTCTGCACTTCGAGCGTCGTGAAGCCGCTCATCTGGCAGCTGCGCATGGCTCCGCAGTTCACGTACCTCGTGAACCCGAACGATCTGAATGTGTTCATGGCACGCCAGTTCATTTATGGCGTGGAAGCCTGGGGCGCAGCGGCTGAGTCGCTGTGGTTCCTCGCTGCCGCTGCTACCAGCGCTTCGACGTACAACGGCTGATCGCAATGGCCGCCGTTACGGTCTACGCAACGTTGGACGATCTCGCTGCTTGCGGGCTACCGCCAGCAGCGCTCGCCAGCATTGTGCCGAGCGTAAAACAGGCGGCCTTGGTCAAGGCGAGCGCGTACGCGGACACCTTCATCGGCGATGCGGTAACGCTTCCGCTGCAAGCTCCAGTAGACCCGACCATCACGGACGCGGTTTGCCAGATTGCGGCGTGGCGACTGCTCTGCTTGCGCGGCTTCAACCCGGACAATCCGGGCGACGCCGTTGTACGCCAAGGCTACTTGGATGCACGCGACTGGCTCACGCGAGTCGCGAACAAGCAAGCAAAGCTGAACGTGGTTCAGGGATCTCCGCCTTCGTGTCAACCCGACATCTCGAGCAACCCAGCTCGCGGCTTCGGTGAGATCTACGGCGGCGGACCGGCGGCGAATAACCCGGCGATCGAAACTGGTGGCTGATGGCAACCGGAGACTTTCGCAAGCTCCAGTTGCTCAAAGCGAACCTCGCGAACCTCTCGCGCGTTCCGTCGCAGGTAGCTAGAGAAGCGTCGACTTCGATCAACGGACTGATTCAGCAAGAGTTCGATCGCGGACAAGACCCTTACGGTAAAGCGTGGGCGCCACTGAGGTCGGCCACACTCGCTAAGGGTCGCACTCCACCGCCGCTGACTGCCACCGGCAAGATGCGCGGAAAGACTCTTGCGAAGCCGCTTCAGAGCATCGGCATCGGCCTCGAGTTTCCCTTCCCTGGTGTCTTTCATCAGAAGGGAACTCGGAAGATGCGCGCGCGTCCTGTGCTGCCCTACGGCGGCATGCCGCGCGCGTGGACCGCTGCGATCAAGATCGCAACCGCGAAAGCGCTCGCTAAGCAGCTCGGGGCTCACACTCCGAATCTCGCCCAAGCAGCTGAATAACAGTGGCCCTCGAAGACGTAGTGGACGGCGTCGCTGCGCTGTTCGAAGCGGAAGGCTGTCCCGCGACAGTTCTCTTCGACAAGGTATTTGTCGCAGAGAACTCGGAGCCACCGCGCGTCGTGTTCGTTCCGACGCAGGACAGCTACTCGAATCCAATTCAGATCCAGGCCGCTGGTCAACCTGGGCAGAACCCAAGCAGTCTCGGAGCAAATCCGAAACCGCTATTCACTCGGACCGAGCGCGCCGAGGTACATATCTGGGCGCGCGGCGAAACTCAAACAGATCCGACTCTACAACTTCGCGCTGACTATGCCGCACTTGGTCTGCTGATCAATGCGGTCGGGCGCGCGATCTATAAGACCGGACCTTTCAACAATCGCCTAATCAGTGGAACGACGGATCAGCGCACATCGATTGTGCGCGATGGCCTCCTGTACACGATGATCGTCGAAGTCGACGTTCCAATTGTCGATACGGCGTGGGGCGACTCGCTGACTTGGACGGACCAAAGCGGCGTGAACGC
>FTCX01000383.1_pt1 | contig 11454 bp, 10 predicted proteins | sample 1639831 | NCBI WGS metagenome assembly FTCX01 (sample SAMEA3914869, study PRJEB12502) | metagenome | biome: forest; material: soil | place: USA | collected 2012-03-12 | depth 0.1 m
ACAATGACCACAGAAGACATGTTCACTCGCACGGGTTGTACGCGGCGCGTGCCGCGGGGCTAGGCCGACCCCAGAGAGGGCTGGCTCAATTGGCTCGCCAGAGCTTCCGGCTCCGGGAGAACGGATTTTTTCGAGCGATCGGACACGCGCACGAGCGTGGCGCTCGCGGCTCCGACTTCGAGCACGTGGCTGTAGCGCCAGGCGCCGGCATAGGCGAGCGCGTCCGCGCCGGGCGCGAGGTTCGCCGTCGCGCACGGGACGCCGCGCGCACGCAATTGATCGAGCAACGCTTCACTCGCGCCGATGGCGAGCACGCGCGAAGGCGCCGGCTCTTCACGCCCGATGCTCTCCAGCGCCCAAGCCACGTGATCCAAGCTGAGCGCGAAGCCCGCCGCCGCGCGCGGCGCACCGAAGCGCCCGAGCAAGCCATCGTAACGGCCGCCCGCGCCGATGGGGCTGCCCGGCCCTTCCGCGTGAATCTGGAACATGAGCCCGGTGTAGTACGCGAAATTCCGCGTCTCGGAGAGATCGACGAGCAGCTGCGGCGCGAGCTCGGCGTCCCGCACGGTGCGCCAGATGCCGTGCAGCTCGCGCAGCGCGGGCTCGGCCGCGGTTCCGGCCAAGAGTCGTTCGGCGCGCGGCCAGATTTCGGCCCCGCCGTGCAGCTCACACAGCTCCGAAATCGCGGTCAACGAGCGGCCCGTGAAGCCGGCGAGCGCGGCGCGACGCGCGACCTCGGATTGATCTTTGATCGCGAGCGCCTCGACCAGCTCGCTCGTGCGCTCGGGCGGACGTTCATCGAGCAGCGCGGCGGCGATGCGCGCGTGCCCCAAATCGAACACGAACGAAGACAGGCCCGCGGCGCGCACCCCTGCGGAAGCCAGACGCAAAATCTCGATGTCGCCGGCCGGCCCTTCGAGCCCGAGCAGCTCGACGCCCGCCTGGAAAATCTGGCGGTGACGCCGCGCGCGCTCGCGGCGTCGACGCATCACCGAGCCGTGATAACAGAGCCGCGCCGGGCCCGGCAGATCCGCCAAACGCGTCGCGAGGATGCGCGCGATCTGCGGCGTCATGTCCGGGCGCAGCGCCACCACTTCTCCGCTCTCCGGCTCGACGAAGCGCAGCACCTCGTCCGACGAAAGCGCGCCGAGCCCGCGTTCGAGCACTTCCGCGTACTCGAACACCGGGAGCGTCACGAGCTCATAGCCGTGGAGCTCGAAGCAGTGCGTGACGCGACGCGCGAGCTCACCTTGGCGGCGCGCGACGGGCGGCAGCAAATCACGCATGCCCGCAGGCAGTGGGTGTTCGAGCGCGCCGTTCGCTTCGTGACCGAGCACGCCGTGACCTTGCGCGAGCGCGGTGACTGACGAAGCGGCGGGCGGTGAGGAAATGGGTCGCGCCAAAGCCGCGGGAGTCTACACCGTGACCTCCGCCACGCATGCACAATTTTCGGCCTTTCGCAGCGCGGCGCCCCGGATTTTGTTACCCTTCCGCGCATGGCCGAAAACCATTCCAGCGAAGGTCAAGAAGCGCGCATCGATGTCCGCGAGCGCGGAGGCGGCCGCGAAACCCCCACCTTCTTGGAGCGGCGCTTGTTCATGCAGCTCATGGTGTTCGAGTCGGACCGCAAGCTCGCCCCGGCGGATGCGGCCAAGAACCTCGCGGCAGCGCTCGCGCGCCGCAACGTGCCGAGCGTCGTCTACGAAGACGTGAATAACCCGCACGGGCTCGGCGTGCTCAGCTGGACGGAAGAGCCGCTCGATTTCGCGATCAAGCTGCGCCCGGTGTTCGGCGAGCCGGAGACGGCGCACCTCAGCTTGCTGCGCGAATTCACCATGCTCGGTCGTAGCTACGCGACCGGCTACGAGACGGATCTCGAGTATTGGCTCTTGCGCCGTCCGCGCGAGACGGTGCTCAACGAAGCTTGGCCGTGGGCGGTGTGGTACCCGCTGCGCCGCTCGGGCGCGTTCGAGAAGCTCGAGCCACGCGAGCGCGGCGGCGTGCTCCGCGAGCACGCCAACATCGGCAAAGCCTACGGCGCGCAGGATCTGGCGCACGATGTGCGGCTCGCCTGCCACGGCCTCGACGCCAACGACAACGAGTTCGTGATCGGCTTGATCGGCAAAGATCTGCACCCGCTCTCGCACGTGGTGCAGAGCATGCGCGGCACGCGGCAAACCTCCGAGTTCATCAATCAAATGGGCCCGTTTTTCGTCGGGCGTGCCGCGTACCGGCACGCGGGCTGAGCGTGGCCTTCGCGCAAGATCCCGGCGGCCCCGCGCGGCTCGGCCTGCCCGTGCGCCTCGGCATCGTGTTCGATCTCGACGGCACGCTGATCGATTCGCGGCTCGACATCGCGCACGCCGCCAACTACGCGCTCGCGCAAAATGGCTTTTTTTGCCTCTCGGTCGACGAGATCGCGAGCTACGTCGGTGACGGCGCGCGGCTGCTCGTGGCTCGCGCCGCGCGCGTCGAGCCGAGCTCGCCGGAGGCCGATCGCTTGGTCGAGAGCTTCCTCGAGTTTTACGTCGCGCACCCCACGGATCACACGACGCTCTTGCCGGGCGCGCGCGAAGCGCTCTCGGCGCTCGCGCACTTGCCGCTCGCCTTGTGCACGAACAAGCCGCGCTCGAGCACGGACGCGGTGCTCGCAAACCTGCCCTTGCCGGTCTCGTTTCGAGTCGTGGTCGCCGGCGGCGATCTCGCGAAAAATAAGCCCGATCCGCTGCCGCTCCAGCACATCGCAGAAAAGCTTTCGCTGACCACGCCCGAGCTCGTCATGGTGGGTGATGGGCCGCAGGATATTTTGTGCGCCAAGGCCGCCGCGGCGCGGAGCGTCGGCGTCGAAGGCGGCATTTTGGCGCACGAACGGCTGGTCGCGTCGCAGCCAGACGAGCTGCTCCGCTCGCTGTTCGAGCTGCCCGCGTTGATCGAGCGCTGGCTCGCGAGCGCGAACGGCTGAGCTCAGCCGGTGAGCGCGTGGTACGCGGCGCTCAGCGTCGCGAAGAACGTGAGCTTCTGCGCCTTCTCTGCGGCAGACGCATGCGGAAACCGATCCGGGTGGTGCTCGGCGGCGAGCTTGCGGAACGCGCGCTGCACGTCCGGGGTCGGCGTGCCTGGCGCGAGCCCGAGCACGCGATACGCGCTCAGCTGCTTTTCAGAATAGGCCGGCGCGCGCGGCGCGCTGCCGAACGTGAAGCGATCCGTCACGCGTGAGCGCAGCCGTGCACGCGCTCTCGGCCTTCCGTGCAAAAATTCGCGGGGCGAGAGCGGCGCGTCGCGGAAGCCGGGGCGCGGCCGCGGCACGTGAAAGCGAATCAAAGCTTCCGACAGCGTGTACAGCGCATCGAGTCGGCTCCGCCGCTGACGGCGCAGCGCCGCGGCCACCAGATCCGCCGTGCCCAACCCCTCTTCCACCAAAATCTCGCCGACGCGCTTGCCCGGTTGCTCGATCATGCGGCGCGCCACGCGTGACAGCGCGCTCACGCTCAAGAGCCCGTCGCGCGCCAAGATTTCGCCGAGCCGCGGATGGCTCAACGTCGTGTCGACGTCTTCGACCAAACCGCGCTCGAAAAACACGCGATGACTCCGACCAGAGCGCGCGCCTTCGGTCTCCACCAGCTCGAGCACACCGCTCGCGCACGCGCGGTGCAGCTCGCCGAGCAGATCTCCGAGCGTAGTCAGACGCAAGCGACCGGGTAGCTGCATGCTTCCGAAGTAACAGGAGCCGGCAAGTCCGGCCAAATTCCGGCGCGTTCAGGGCGCAGGCGGAGCCGGCTCGGGCGCGGGCACCGGCGCGCCCACCTCGACCTCGGTCGTCACGCGACGGGTTTCGGGGCGACAGACTTCACCGCTGGGCGCGCCGTGACACAGCACTGCGCGCACGAGCACCGTGAGCTCGCCCTTGCCCGGCGCTGAGCCGACCAGCGCCAGCTTCGAAGATGCCGCGCTCGTTCCCGCCTCGAGCTGCAAGGCGACTCGCGAGCGGAGCGGCCGCGCGAACGCCGGCGCATTCACGACCAGCGCATCGGCCCAAACCAATCTCGCGCTGGTCGTGGTCGCGCGCAGCTCGCACACGATTCGACCGGGGCCGGCGATCTTCGCGCAGCTGAGCTCGGCGCCGAGCGTCGTCTGCTCTGCGCGCGCACCTTCGGCCTGGCTCACGAACGCGAGCGCGAGCACTAGCCCGAGCTGCCGCGCGCTACGCCTCATTCCACGATCGTAGGCGGCGCGTAGAAATCGACCAAACGAATCGCGGTCGGCGACAAAACGATCTCGAGTTTCGCGCGCTTGCCGCGCGCGTCTCCACCGATTTGGAAGTCCGTCGGCGGATCGAGCTCGATGCTCAAGGACTCCACGAGGTAATCGAAGAGAGTGCTCGGATTATCGTACTCTCCTCGCCAAATCTCGCTGAAATGGCGCACGAACTCGACCGGCGTGATCGTCGCGACGCGCAGGTGCATGCGATCCGGTCGCTCCTCGGCGTACGGGAACATGCGAAAGCCGTAGCCGTAATACGGGATCGTCGCGAGCCCGCACAGGCGCATCGGCCCTTCGTAGATCACCGAGCCGCGCGCGATCGGCTTGCCCAAGATCGCGCCCTTCGCGCCGATGCGAAACGCTTCTCCGCCCGTGTTGACGATGCGGCAGTGGGGCATGCGCTTCACGAAATAGCTCGGGATCGAGCGCGTGACCGCGGCGACGCCGTAACTGAGCAAGCCGGGCGCCACGCGCTTGAGCGGCGTTTTTTGCAGCGAGCTCTTCACCTTCGAGTAATCCGCGAGCACGTCCGCGTCGGCGCCGAAGCCGCAAAACGGCGCGTTGAAGCCTTCGACCTCGATCAAGCGCATGGTGCGGCTGCCGGCGTCTTCGGTGAGCCGCTTGATGTCTGCGGCCAGCTCCGGGCTGTTCGGATCGCGCGCGCCGACGACCCAAGCGAGCGCGTTCCCGGTGCCGAGCTTGAGCAGCCCGAAGCGCGGAAGCGGCCGATTTTGCTTGCGCGCTTCGCGAACCACTTCACTAACCATGACCGTGAATGTGCCGTCACCGCCGCCGGTGAGCACGGTGCCGTAGCCGCGGCTCACGAGCGTGCGCGCGATGTGCCCCGCGTCTTCCAAGTTGCGCGACACGAATAAGTCACCGCCGGCCAGGATTTGATCGAGCGTCGAGATCACCTCTTGGGTCACGCTCTTCGCGTTGCCGTTCACGACCACGGCGATCCGCGGGTCTTGCGGGAAAAAGCTGGGGCTCGCGGGGATCGCTTTCTGCCCGAGTTGGCTGGGGCGGCTCGGCGGATCGGGCAGTGCGTGCTCGCGCTTGCTCGGCGGATTCGAGTCGGGTTTTTGCATCGCAGCGAGCGCCCATACTAGACTGGAACGAAAGGCTTAGGGGTGCATCCGCCAGCTTTCGGCGGCACCAGCGATGGGTGATGGCCAGATGAAGTCCCGGGCAAAATCCGCAGAAGCAACGCGCGCCGCAGACCGCGCGCCCAAATCGATCCGGCCCCCGGCGGCCGAGCCGCGCAAATCGGTCCCGCCGAAGGCGAGCAAGTCGATCCCGCCAAAAGCCGGCAAATCGCTGGCGCCGAAGGCGCGCAAATCCGTGGCGCCGCCCGCCGGGAAGAAAGCAGCCAGCGATGACGGCGGCGGCAAACGGCGCATGGGCATGCGCGGCGCCGCGCCGTGGGCAGCGCGTCACGCCGCCAAGCACGCAGAAGAAGCCGCGGCGCGCGCGCTCGAGCCGCCGAAGCCGGGCAGCGCGCGCGGCACGCTGCGCACGCCGGACAACGCGGACAGCATCAAGCAGCGCATCAGCGAGCTGCACAACGTGCTCGTGCGCATTCGCAGCCTGCGCAAGAACTTGAACGCCGAGTTCTTCCGCATCGGCAACGAGCTCCGTCACATTCAAGAGCAGCGGTTGTACGAGGCCAAAGGCTTCTCCTCGTTCGAGACCTTCGCCGAGCGCGAGCTGGATTTCGGCAAGGCGACGGCGCTCAAGCTCACGCGCGTGCCCGAGATTTTTTTGGAGGCCGCCGCGCAGAAGCTCGGGGCGGACGCCGTGCTCGCCGCGATCGACACGCTCGACGAACGCGCGAGCGCCGCGCCGCAACGCAAATCCACGACCCCGCAGCGCCCCAACCTGCCACTAAAACCGCCGCGCTGAACCGCCCCGCACACCGGCCTCTCGCTCTCCTTCCTCGCGCCGGAGCGCGCGCGAAGAGCGTGGGCCGAATGCACGATCTTCTCCGATCGCGCCAAAGCGCGCGCGAAGGGCTCGGGCCGGATGCACGGAAATAAAACAAAGCCCCAACTTCGCCGGGCTGATCACGGTTTTCGAACGAGAGGCGGAGCCAACGAGACCTGACCGGACAGGCGCCGGCCGCGCAACGAAACGCGTGAGTGGCCAAGCGCCGTGATACGCGCAGGGCTTAGAAAAGGAGCCCTGCAGCCAAAAACAGCCCCCAGGCTCCGCGAACAGGCGTCAAAATCCGCGCAGCGCCCACAAATACCCATCAAAGAACTGCCGGCTCCTCAGCACCAATGCTACGCCTCCCGCTCGAGCGACAAGCGATATGCGGTTCATTGACGAGTGTGAGGTCCGGGTCGAAGCCGGAAACGGTGGCAAGGGCTGCGTCGCCTTTCGCCGTGAGAAGTACATCCCGTTCGGAGGCCCTGCTGGCGGGGACGGCGGTCGCGGCGGTGACGTCGTGCTCATTGCGGATTCCGGCCTCGGCACGCTGTACGACTTGCAGCACAAGCAAGCCGTGCGCGCCGATCCCGGCGGCCCGGGCCTGGGCAAAGATTGCTACGGCCGCGCCGGCAAAGACACCGAAGTGCGCGTGCCCGTCGGCACCGTCGTGTTCGATCGCGACACCGAAGAAAAAATCGTCGAGCTCACGCGCCCGCAAGAGCGCTTCGTCGTCGCGAAGGGCGGCCAAGGCGGCCGCGGGAACAAGCACTTCGCAACGCCGGAAGATCGCGCGCCGCGCAAGGCCGAGCCCGGCGAGCCCGGCGAAGCGCGCACGCTGCGCCTCGAGCTCAAGGTCATGGCGGACGTGGGCTTGCTCGGCTTCCCGAACGTCGGCAAGAGCACGTTCATCAGCTCCGTCAGTCGCGCGCGCCCCAAAGTGGCGGACTATCCGTTCACCACGCTCGTGCCGCACCTCGGCGTCGTCACGATCGGGGATTATCGCGCGGGGCTCGGCCGCAGCTTCGTGGTCGCGGACATTCCCGGCTTGATTCCCGGCGCGAGCGAAGGCTTGGGCCTCGGCATCCGCTTCTTGCGCCACCTCGACCGCACGCGCCTCTTGCTCCACCTCATCACTTACACGGGTGAAGAAGGCCGCTCGCCACTCGAGGATTATCACGTCATTCGGCGCGAGCTGAAGGCCTACAGCCCCGAGCTCGCGCGCCGTCCGGAAGTCGTGGCCATGACCAAGGCCGACTTGCCGGAGGTGCAAGAAGCTTATGCCCAAGCCAAACCCGAGTTCGAAAAGCTCGGTCTCGAGCTGCTCTTGCTCAGCGCCGCGACGCACGAAGGCTTGAACGAAATCGTGCAGTGCCTCGCCGAGCGGCTCTTCATTTAGTCGCGAGCGCCGTCGCTTCACGCGGTGGCAACGCGTAGGCAACGAGGCGCGAACCCGAAAAAGCGGGCGCGCCCAAACCCAAGATCTCGTGGCCGCGCTCGACGACGACGTAGTCGAAGCCGTAACGCTCGCGGAGCAGCGCGACGCGCGTCTCGTCGAGCGCTTGGTAGCCGTCGAGATCGGCCTCGCGGAGAAACGGACGCACGCCGGTCACGTCCTCGATGCGCGCGTACCACTCGAGCACCTCGCTCGGCACCGCGGGGTTCGACTTCCAATCCACGACGATCGCGCGCTCACAACGAAAGCGCACTTCATCCTCTTGGGGCGGCGACAAAAACAGCGCATCTTCCGCCGTATTCGCGCGCGCCCACGCGCACAGCTCGGCCACGCCCGGCTCGACTCCCGAGAGCAAGTTCGAGCGCGCAGGCAGCTTCGCGAAGCGCAGCACATTGACCCCGGCGAGCGCGAGCGCGAGCCCCGTCGTCGCGGCGGATAGCGTCAAGCCGCCGTCGGCGGGCACGAGCCGTCGCGGAAAGCCGCGCGTGACGAACCATGCAACGAGCACCGGACACACGACGACGAGGCCGATCGGAAAACGTCGCGTCAAGAGCGAGCCGATCACGAGCGAGCCGAGCCCGAGCGCGAACAGCGCGCGCTCCAGCGAACCCTCTTTCGCGAGCGCTCGCTTGCCGTCGCAGAGCACGTTCACGAGCAGCGTCGCGAACGCCGCTTGCGCGAACAAATCGGCGACGCCGCAGATGCGCCAAGCGAACAGCTGTTGCGCGAAGCGCACGACCACGACGCTCGACAGCAACGCCGCAGGAATCACGAGCAGCCAAGTGCCCGCCAAGAGCGCCAGCGTGCGTTGATGAACCGCGCTCCCGCGCCGCGCGGCGCTCGCCAAGGCCGCGGCGCCGAGCAGCTGGAAACCGCAGAAAAAAGCAAAATCCCAGGCGAAACGCGGCACGTCGTAGTGATGCGGCGCGCGCACGTCGAGGTAGATGCGATGCGCCTCCCGCGCGGCGTTCATGTTCCCGCTCGCGAGTAGCAGCGGCAGAAAATAGACGAGCACGAGCAGCGGTGGACCGAGCCCCAGGCAGAGCCTCGAGAGCGCAGCCTTCGACCACAGCCGTTCACGCTCGATCAGCAGCCAGGCCGTGCCGAACGCGGCGAGTGACAGCACCAAGTAGTTGACGTGGAAAGCGCCGCCGAGCGCGAGGCCGAGTCCGGACCACAGCGGGCTGCCCGCGACGAACGCGAGCCCCGCCAACGTCAACCCCAACGAACCGAGCGTCGAAGGTTGGAAGATCTCCGAATACGCGTACGTGCCGCCGGGCCCTTGCGTGCGCGTGACCGAGCCGATCAAGAGCACGGCGCACAGCGCGACGATCGTTCGCTCCGGGCGACCGAACAGGCGCAGCAAGCGAAAGATCAGCCACATGCCGAGCGCGATGCACACGACGTTCGCCGCGCCGATCGCGTAGCCGGTGGAGCTGAGCTCGAGCAGCAGCTTGCCGAGCCAGGCGTAGGCCGGGTGATACATCTGGTTGTGCGTCACGGCCCAGTCGCGCAGCCACAAGCTCGGGTGCAGCGCGCGCACGGACTCGAGCAGGTACGTCGTCTGGTTGGAAGTGCCGTAATTCAGGCCAAATCCCAATGCGAACAACCCGACGAGCGTCGCGACGACTGCGTGCTCTGTCCTCGACACGCGCCGTTACTAACACGACCAGAACGGCCTCGCGAGTCCGGAACCACCGCGCGCACCGAGCTCGCATCACCCGCACACGTAGCCTTTCGCCACACGCGCGGATGCTTTCACGCGCTCAGCCGTCGCCGCCGCCGCCGCCACCACCGAAGTCGTCGAAGTCGTGGAACTCGTACTCTTCGGGCGCGAGGTTGTCGAAGCGCGTGTACTCGGACGTGAACTTCGTCATCACCTTGCCCGTCGGACCGTTGCGCTGCTTGGCGACGATCAGCTCGGCGATGCCTTTGTCCGGGCTGTCTTTGAAATAATACTCGTCACGATAGATGAACATGATCGTATCGGCGTCCTGCTCGATCGCGCCCGATTCACGCAAATCACTGAGCTGCGGGCGCTTGTCTTTGCTGGTGCGCGTTTCGACACCGCGGTTCAACTGACTGAGCGCGAGCACCGCCACTTTCATCTCTTTGGCGAGCTGCTTGAGTCCGCGGGAAAGCTCGCTGATTTCCTGCTCGCGGCTGCCCGCGTCGCGGCGGCCCTGCATCAGCTGCAAGTAGTCGATCGCGACGAGGCCGAGACCTTTGCTGTTCTTGCCGCCCTCGCCGCGCTTGAGCTCGGCTTGCAAGCGACGAATCTTCGCGCGCAAATCCAAGAGCGTGAGCGCGGGCGTGTCATCGAGCCAAACCGGTAAACGCCCGAGGCGAGAAGCGGCGTCCGTCAGCTTGTTCCAATCATCCCGCTGCAACTTGCCCGAGCGAATGCGCGACATGTCCACGCGCGCTTCCGACGCGAGCATACGAGAAGCGAGCTGCTCGCGCGGCATTTCCAAGGAGCAGAACAAGACGCCGTAGCCCGGCTCCTCAACCGCCGCATCGAAGTACGACTCGTTGTCCGGGTTTACTTCCACGCGCCGCGGACGCGCCATGTTCGTGGCCAAATTCAAGACGAACGAGGTTTTGCCCATGCCGGGGCGCGCGGCCACGATGTACAAATCGCCCGCGTGCATGCCGGCAATTTGTTTGTCGAGCTCGGTGTAACCGGTCTCGATGCCGCTGATGCCGCCGCCGCGCCGCGCGGCTTCACCCAGGATTTCGAACGCGCCTTTGATCGCGTCTCGCACCGTGACGACGTTCGTGGCCTGGGATACGCGCGCGATGTCGAAGATCGATTGCTCCGCCGAATCGATGAAGCCTTGCACTTCACCCGTATCGCCGTAGCCCTCGGCCGCGAATTTCTGGCAGATCGAAATCAGCTGACGCAGGCGCCACTTTTCGCGAATCGCGATGGCGTGCGCCGCGACGTGAGCCACGGCCGGCGTCGCATCCGCGAGCTGCGCCAAATACGGCGTGCCGCCGATCTGATCCAAGCGCCCGCGATCGCGGAGCAAGCCGGCCACCGAGACGATGTCGACCGGCTTGGAAGCGCTCTGCAGCTCGACGATCGCCTCGTACACGCGACGATTGGCGTCCGCGTAGAAATGTTGAGGCAAGAGGATCTCTTGCACGGCGTCGAAAGAATCGCTGTCGAGCAACGTGGCGCTGAGCACGGCCGCCTCGGCGTCCAAATCGCTCGGCGGCACACGCCCGGGCATCGGCTCGAGCGTCGGAGGCTCGGCTTTCTGACGAAAACGCTCGGCTGCAAACATCGCCAAATTTCACCCTCTTTCGCGAGATTATTCGGGGAGCGAGCGACTGATCACCCGTCCAGCATGACAGAGAACGTCAACGCGCGCTGCCCTCAAACCATCCTGGGGTTTTCCACTGCCGAAACCAGAGGTTATCCCCAGGGTCCCAAATGCACGACGCCCCGGTTGGTCGAAACCTTCCGGGGCGTGGGCACCATCGGCGCTTCGCAATCGCGAAACCCGACGACTCTTTCTCTACGAGCTAGCTCGTTCTGTCAATCAATTCCGCCGTCACAAATCACGAGCGCGTTCTCCGTTACGGAAGCCGCGCTCGCGATCGCGACGAGTCGAAACTTCGAGCAGCTACTTCTGCGCGACTTCGACCTTCAAAGTCACCGTCACGTTCGAGTGCAGCTTGAGCGGCACCTCGTACGTGCCGAGCGATTTGATCGGCTCGGCCAGGTGAATCTTCTTGCGATCGAACTCGACGCCGAGCTTCTCGAACGCCTCGCCGATGTCCTTGCTCGTCACCGAGCCGAACAT
>FTCX01000076.1_pt1 | contig 11435 bp, 9 predicted proteins | sample 1639831 | NCBI WGS metagenome assembly FTCX01 (sample SAMEA3914869, study PRJEB12502) | metagenome | biome: forest; material: soil | place: USA | collected 2012-03-12 | depth 0.1 m
AATCAGGCTCGCCCGCAGCGGGCCGAAAATACTCGGTATCGACGACGTTGTAGATCGTGCGTACGTCCGCCCGAGGCGCGAGCGCGGCGAAGTCTGCGGCAACGGCGCGGGAATTCGCCACGAACACGGCGCGGCGACGCACGCGCGCGAGAAGCGGCAAGAGCGAGCGCGAAGCGCGCCGAGCGCCGATGAAATCATGCAAGTGCACCACGAGCCGCGAACGCCGCGGGCTCACCGCCCCAGCGAGCAGATGCGCTTTCATCCCGTTGGTGTGCACGACATCCGGTCTGCGCTGTGCGATCGCGCGTTCGAGCTCACGCAAGAACAGCGCGGCTTCGGGCGCGGCAGAGACGAACCGCGAGAGCGCGCGAGCCGCGCCGAGCTCCACGCTGCTCTCGCCGAGCTCGGCGAGGAGCGCAGGCGCTTCGAGGACGAGCGTCGTCGCGCCGAGCGCCCGCGCTTGCTCGACCAGCGGCCCCGACGCCAAAGTGAGGAGCGTGATCTCGACATCGACATTGGCTGTGCGAAGTGCGGCGATGCTATCGAGCAAGCACCGCTCGGCGCCGCCGAGCTCAGCCGCCGGGTTGACGAATAGAAGGCGCATGCGCTCGGTTACGCGGCTCGGCGGCTCACCTGAGAAAACAGGGCTTCGAGCGAGGTGAGGTGTCGCTCGCCAGTAAATTCGTGGGCCATGCGCCACGCCCCCAGCTGCAGCTTGCGGTGGTGCGCGGTGTCACCGAGCACGCGCACGAGCGCCGCGGACAAAGCTCGCGGGCTGAAGCCCGTGCCTTCGGCAAGCTCCCCCGTTTCTCCCTCGCGCAGCCAATCGACGATGCCGCCGGCGCGATAGGCGACTGCCGGCAGCCCCACCGAGCCCGCTTCGATGCCGACGATTCCGAAGGGCTCCGGCCACAAGCTCGGCACGATCAACGTATCCGCTTCGCGCAGCAGCTCGAGCCGCCGCTCCGGCCCCACCCAGCCCGCAAACTCCACGTTGACCCCGAGCTTGTGGGCGAGCCGCTCACAGCGCAGAAGCTCGGGCCCCTCGCCGGCAATCGTGAGCTTGAGCGCGCGACCCAACGCGCGCTCCGCACGCGCCACGACTTGAACGGCGCGCGCGGCGCCCTTGCCGGTCGTGAGTCGCCCCAAAAAGAGCACTCGTTCCAACCGAGTTCGCGGCGCGGGCGGCTCAGGATCTGGCGCTCGCTCTGCCGGATACGGAATCACACGCATGAGCTGCGGGGAAACGCCCTCGCGCGCGTAGACTTCTCGCACGTGCTCGCTCGCGACGATCAGCCCGGCGAGTCGCGGCAGCACCCGCGCGCGGCGGGCAGTTTCGGAATACAAGCTCAACAACATGTTCGGGTTGCGGGCGCCGCACGCGCGCAAATAGTTGAGCGGCAGACAGGCGAGGCCGAAGCGGCGCGAGCAGACTTCGAGCATGGGGAGACGGTGCATGCGCCAGCCAGTCGCGCAGGCGCCGTAGAAGCTGTGCGCGAACAAGGCCGAGGGAAAGCGCTGAGCGAGCGCCAGGTCGAGCGCACCGTCTCGGCACCCTTGCAAGAAGACGACATCGGGGCGGAACGCCGCCAGCTGATTGACGAACTCGGCGCGGCCGACACTGTCGATGTGCCAGCGAACGAGCGGCTCGACGCCGTGATCTACCGCGCGCTTCGGATCGCTCGTCGCGTGCTCGAAGGCGAAGGCCAGCTCGTGCCCGCGTTCGAGGAGCGCGGGAAGCAGCCAAGTCAGATAGGTTTCAGCGCCACCAACCAGGTGTTGGTTGGCTCCGACGATCGCGATCCGCACCGCGCGACTTTGACATGATCCGAGCGCCGAGGAGCGGGAATCGAGCGAAAAAAAGCATGCCGTCGCGCGGCAGCGGGGTTTCGGTTTCCGGCGCGATCAGCGTGTTCCTTCCGAGCCGAGGCGAAGCAGCATGCCCAGCGTGCGCTCGGCGCTCACGCGCCACGAAAACGACGCAGCGCGCGCTAGACCCTTTTCGATCATCGCTTCGCGCAGCGGCGCCTCATCGGCGCGGGCGAGAGCGAGCGCGAGCAGCTCGGGCCGATCGAGTGGCGCGAACAGCGCGGCGTCTCCAGCTACTTCACGAAAGACAGGGATGTCCGAAACGACCACCGGCAAACCGAGATTCATCGATTCGAGAACCGGAATGCCGAAGCCCTCATAGCGCGATGGATACACCGAGAGGCGAGCATGCCGATACAGGTAGAGCAACTCGTCATCTGAGACGTAGCCCAGCGAAAGCACGCGCCCGCGCAGATGTTCGTCCGTCTCGATGCGCTGCGCGATCGGCTCGGCTTGATCGCGCAGCCCTCCCGCCAGCACCAACGAGGTTTGCGCATCCTCGGGGTGCGCGCGCAAGTAATGAGCAAACCCCGCGAGAGCGTCCTGCCAGTTTTTTCGGACTTCACCGGGGTTGACCATCAAAAAGAAGCGTGCGCTTTCCGGCAACTTCTGCGGTCGCCGCCCGGGTTGCTTGGGATCTTGATGCTCTGCGGCTTCGGACGCGACCACGACACGCTCGGCGGCGAGGCCGAATACGGACATGATCTCGCGCTTGACGGTCTCTGCGCCGGTGACGATGCAATCACGACGCGTGATCCACTTCGCGGTATCGCGCGTGAAACGCTCGCAGAAGTCCTTGCCGTAAATGTCCGGGCACAGGGAAAATCGAAGATCGTGGAATACGGCCGCGCTCGGACACGGCACCGGCACGCGCAAACGCCCGGTGTTGCCGTTCATGATGAAGAGGACTCGGCTGCGCGTACGCAAGATGTTGAGCGGGAGCGCGGCGTGGCGCCCGAAAGCACCGGAAAAGCGGTGCAAGCGCGTGTTCGGGCGACGCGCGAGCGTGTCGAGCGAAGGATGCCAGCCGTCCATCGCGAGATGCAGATGAAAAGTGTGCTCCTGCGCGAGATCGATCATCTCACGCAGGATGTTGAGACAATAGACCTGACAACCGGCAAAAGGCGCCGACTGCAGGATGCTGGCGTCGACGTAGAGATCCATGCCGCGTCCCGCCTTATTTGACGACGTCGAGCTCGAAACGAATGCCGGACATCGGCAACACGAACGCGAGGCGCGTTTCGTAGAAATCCGGAAAGCGATTCGCGAAATGCGTCGTCGCGCGATCGAGCAGCCCGAACGCTCGGCTCGGGCGCTTGAAGAAAGCCACATCGCGCAGCTCGAAGCGGCTCTTCGAGTAGGCGTACATCGAGAGCGGCTGACCGGGGACGAAGTAATCGAAGCTGCGGTAGCCGAAACCGCGCACGTGGGTCGGATCCGTGTAGAAATCGCGGCTAGTCGAGGTCGGCACTTGGATCGATACCCGCGCGCCCGGGGTCGCGATGCGGTGGATCTCGTCGACCACGGATACGACGTTCTGCAGATGCTCGATCACGTCGATGCAGATGATCCGATCGAACGTTGCGCTAGGCAGCGGCCAGGGCACCACGTTGAGGTCGTGTACGACGTCCACCGCCGGCCCGGGGAGGATGTCGACGCCAACGTCGCCGAGCTTGTGATTCGGACCGCAGCCGAGGTGGACGCTCTTCATCGAATGCGGCCGAGCCTACACCGGAGCCCAGCATTTCGTGCCGAGAAACGCGCGTTTCGAAGGTCACGAAATTCGGCCATGGAGACGCAAATTGAGGGAGAGCGCGCTACACGCGAAAACGAGAACCACGGGGTCGCGATGTCGTCTGCTGGCGGCGCAGTGAGGCGGTATTTCGCAGTCGCGCCGAGGGGCCAATCGCTGGCAAACCGGTGCGACTCTCGTGTTAGGGTGCGCGCTCCCAATCGGGGCAAGCGACTCGAACCATGAAGCAGAAACGCGTTGTTGTAATCGGAGCAGGACTGGCGGGGTTGGCTGCGAGCTACGACTTGGCGAACGCCGGGTACCACGTCACCGTAGTCGAAGCGGCCAAAGAATTCGGTGGCCTAGCAAGCTCGGTGTCGATCGAGGGAACCCCGGTCGAACGCTTTTATCACTTCATTTGTCGTTCGGACGAGCACCTGCGCCGTTTGGTCGGCGAGCTCGGCCTCGAGGACAAGCTCTTTTGGCATCAGACGCGGACGTCGTTCTATCACAACGGTCGGTACTACCCGTTCGGCACGCCGCTCGATCTGCTCCGTTTTTCCGCCGTGCCGACGTCACAGCGCATTCGCTTCGGTCTGCACGTCCTCGCCTCGCGTTATCGCAAACAATGGCGCTGGCTCGACGAGATGCCGGCCAAACCCTGGTTGATCGAATGGATCGGCGAGGAAGCGTACAACGTCATTTGGCACCCGTTGCTGAAGGTCAAGTTCGGCGCCCACCACGATAAGATCTCCGCGGCTTGGATCTGGCACCGCATCTGGCGTGTGGCCGCCTCTCGCAACGGGCTATTCGAGCGAGAAAGCTTCGGCTGCTTGGAGCACGGCACCGCCACGATCGTCGAAGCGCTGGTACAGCGCCTGCGCGCGATGCCGAACGTGGAGCTGCTTGCGAGCTCGCCAGTGCGCCCGCTCACCGTGAATGAAGGCAAAGTTACAGAAGTAGCGTTCGGAGATCGTACGGTGGCCTGCGACGCGGTGATTTCGACCGTCGCGCTACCCGCGTTAGACCGTTTGGTGCCCGGACAAACCGATCCTTACTTCGAGCGCGCACGCAAGGTCGAGTACATCGGCGTCGTGTGCATGCTGCTGAGCCTGAATCGGCCGTTCAACAAATACTTCTGGACGAACATCAACGACCCGCGCATCAGCTTCAACGGGATCGTCGAGCAATCCGCGTTGAATACGAATCTGCGTGATCGCGGAGTGAACGTGCTGTACGTGCCGTTCTATCTGCCGACGAGCGAGCCTCGCTACAAGGCGAAGGACGAAGATCTGCTCGAGGAATACACCGGGATGCTCAAGCTATTGAATCCCGAGTTCGACAAGAGCTGGATCAAAGAGTGGCATGTCTTCCGGGCTCCATATGCGCAACCGATTTTCGGCACGGATTTCCTCTCACTCATGCCGGACCATCGCACCCCAGTTCGGGGGTTGTACGTGACAGATTCGACCCAGTTCTATCCCGAGGATCGCACGATCAGCGCCGCCATCGCGCAAGGTCGCAAGGTCGCGGCGATGATCGTCGAAGACACGCGTTAGCTCATGGCTCTGATCGCCATCCCCTGCCCGATTTGCCGAGGGAGTGAGTTCACGCCGCTCTACCCGGCGACGATCGAGCACCCGGAAGCAACTGACGCCGCGAGCTATTTTTCATCGTCGCGAGAGCGAGCCGGTCATTTGCCAATCGTCCGTTGTCGCGGCTGCGGCTTAATTCAACAGCGACCGCGCGACGACGCGGCGACTCTGGCCAGAGTGTACCGGGGCCTCTCCGATCACATCTACGACAGCGAAGACTCGAATCGTGAAGTGGATGCAGATGTCCACTTGGCGCTGATCAAGGAGCATTGCCCGCCCCCCGCGCGCTTGTTGGACATCGGCTGCGCGACGGGGTTGTTCCCAGCACGGGCTCAAGCCGGAGGCTATGAGGTGACGGGACTCGACGCCTCGAACTGGGCCATCGAACGCGCCCGGATGCGCGGCTCCGGCGCCGAGTTCAGTGCCAGCACGCTAGAATCTGCGGCGTTCGCCGCAAGCTCGTATCGAATCATCACGCTCTGGGATGTGCTCGAGCACGTCCATTCGCCGGTCGAAGTGCTCGATCGCGTGCGTCATTGGTTGTGTCCAGGTGGCTACCTGTTCCTCAGCTTGCCAAACGCAGACAGTGCCGTGGCGAAGCTCATGGGCAAGCGCTGGTTGCTCCTACTGCGCGAGCATCTCTGGTATTTCTCGCCCGCGACGATCGCCCAATTGTTCGCGGCCAACGGCTTCGAGCTCGTGGGCACGCGGCCGAAGTGGGTCTCGTTCTCGCTCGCGAACGTCGCCGCTCGCATCGCACAATACCCGGGGCCGCTGTCGGGAGTCGGCGCAAAACTGGCACAGAGCGGCTTGCTGCGCCGCGCTCCAGTCCGCTTCGCAATGGGCGAAATGCAGGTGATTGCCCGGCGCGCGTGAGCCGCGAGCCGTCCGACTCACTGCGTCGCGTGAGCGTCAACCGGAAGCGTGTTCGCGGCGAGTGCCTGCCCCGGTCGCAGCAGCAGAAAATACTTTCCGACGTGCAGCCGCTGCGATTCGAGGAGAAGGCGGTGAAATTCCGGAATGTCCGTGAGCGGAAGATAGTCGGTCTGGGTGACCAGGATCGCGTCGGCCGACCGCGCCAAATCGACCAACTTGGGCACGGATGGCGTGGTACGCATGCCGACGAGCATCATCCAATACCGCCCCTGAAGTAGCTTCGGGTCTACAAGGCCGAAATTCGCGGCGCGGGCGACCACCGCGACCGCGCCGCTCCCCGTCGCGTGACCGCGCGCAAGCACTTGCTTCAGCTCGTCTGCTTGCTCGGCCGGCAGCGTCACGGCTCCGACCGCGACACGCTGCTGGCGCGCGAAACCGACGAACTGTGCGATCGTCGCCTTCGTCGAAAACGAGAGCAACACGGCGAGCACCAGCCAGCCATAGCGACCAGGAAACGCACCGCCCTGCCTCGGCTCGTGCCAGCGCGCTCGTGCGAGCAGCGGGATCGTGCCGACGAGCGGGACCCAGGCGTAGTAATTCACGCCAGCCGACGGCGAAAAGAAAACGACCACGAACGCGAGATTCGCCACGGCCATGAGGGCGTGTGTCTCCTCCGCAACCAGCGCCGCATCGCGCGGTGTGCCGTCGTAAGCGGCGCGCAAGAGACGAAGCCCACCGCGGACGCCGAGCACGAGGAGCACGCTACTCGCCACGATCCAAGGACCGGGCAGACCACCGAGGTACCAACCGAGCGTGTGCCCCGCGGGATACCAAAAGAAGCGACCTTCGTGCAAAAATCCCAAGTTGCACGCGCGATAGACCTTCGCGCCTGAGCTGGGATCGAACGAAGCGAGCACCGACGCGCTTCCCAGCACCGAGCTGCACAGCACGAAGGGCACGGTGAGCGAGCACGGCACGGCGAGCAAAGAAGCGAGCGGACGAGCCTTCCTTTCGCGCACCGCGTCCAATACCGCGAGCGCGCCGAAGCACACCAAAAGAACGGTGCCCATGCTGATCTTCACGAATATCGCGCAAGCAGCGAGCCCGAGAGCGAGCGCCCGCTCCCCGCGAATGCGACACGAGACGGCCCAGACCAGCACTGCCGCTTCGAGCGCGTGCGTCGGTACGGCCGGAGTGATGACGTGCGTCGTGGCGAGGGCGACGAGTGCCACGCCGAGCCGACTCGGGTGGAACGCGGCGAGCACGCGCGCGAGCCCCCCTGCGAACAGCGCACCGACCAGCGCGAGAAGCGCAAGGAGCGCGGCCGGGCTGCGCTGGGTCAACGCGAAGAACGCCTTGCTCAGCACGATCGGCAGCGGTCCGTAGTAGTAAAAGAAATCGATCGCCGGACGCAGGCCGGCAGCGACGATTTCGTCGGTGCGCAACGCGGCGCCCGAGTCGTGGTTACAAAGCTGGACGAAGTCCGCGTAATTGGCACGCCAGAGCGTGAACCAAAATAGCCAAGCGCAACCGATCACCAACCACACGAAGCGCGCAGACGCGGGCCGATCCAACCCGCGGAGGAAGCGCCCGACGTTACTGTCCACGCTCGCGCGATCGTCGGAAGCGGAGTTCGCCAAGACCATGCGCCTCTATATACCAACCGACATTCGCGAAACAACGCAGCGAATCTACGCGCGTTGGCCTCGGCTCGTGCTCGGGGGCGTCATCCGAGCTCAGTGCCCGTAGAAGCGCGCGGCGCATAACCGAAGCCTCGCTTCAGGCTCAAGAAACGCCGTTCGAACCAATGATAGCTGGCTGCGGCTGCCGCGAATACGCAAACCCCTGCGAACAAATCGAACGTCGCGATGACGCTCCAGTCGGAGCTCGGCGAAGCGTGAACGATGCGCAGCAGGCGTGCTTGCACGACGAAGAGAACTGGCAGCAGCGGCACGTGCACGACGTACAAGCCGTAGCTGTACTTACCGAGCGTGCGAAGCGGAGCCGACGTGAGCAGGCGCTGGACGAACGCACCACCCTGGTTCGTCACCGCGAGCCAAATCAAGCAGGCCGCGCCGGCAGCACACGTCGTGTAGTGGAGCGCAAAAGACGCGGCCGCGGCCTTCGCTCCGCCGCAAGCAGACAACGCGAAACCCACCAGCGCTAACGCTGCGCAAGCCACCATCAGGCCCACCGCAACGGCCGCTCGCTGACGCGCAGTGGTGGCTCGACGCAACGCGAAGGCGCAAAGACCGCCGAGACCGAATTCATCCAAACGCCCGGGCATGAGCAGATGCGCCACGTTCGGCGAATGCGCGAATAGAGCGAGGAACCGAAATAGAAACGCGAGCAACAAGCAACCCGCACAAATCCAACCGAGACGCTGTGGCGAAACCGCTCGGACGACGAAGGGCCAGAGTAGATAAAAATGCTCTTCGACGGCGAGTGACCAGAAATGTGCAAAAGGCCCGAAGGAGATCCGACCGAGCGCACTCGCGAGGTTCGACGTATACGTCCACAGGTATAACTGGTGCTGGACGGCGCTCGCGTAGCCCGGGCTCGTCGGACGAGTCAACGCGGGCAGCACGAGCACGCACAGCGCGAGGAAGCCGAAATAGAGAGGGAAGATTCGCAGCGCTCGCCGGACGTAGAACACGCGGTAGTAGCTCGGCGAATCGCGCTGGGCGATCAGAATCCCGGTGATCAAGAAGCCCGACAGCACGAAGAACAAGTCGACACCGACCCAGCCGTGGTTCGAGAGCGAAAGAATGATACGCGCCAGCGCGTCCGTCGCCGGGCGATTGTGAAAACGATACTGAACCTGACCGTTCAAGTGGAACGCGAGGACGGCGAAAATGGCGAGACCGCGCACCCCGTCCAACGCAGGCACGTGTCCCAGCTCGCCACGCGAGCTCGGTCTTTGAGCGGGCGCGCGCTGAGGCTGCGTCATGAGCCAGTGCGCAGCCTACCCGCGTCGGGCGGAAGAGCAAGCCGTCGAGACGATCAGCCGCAGGCGATCCGGAAGATGCGCGAAATTCTCCGAATTCCCCTGGCCAAAGCCGCGCGCGGATGGACTAATCGCGCTGCTGTCGGGCGCGTCGCAAGCGCTCGGATGCGACGCTCATGGATGCCAAATACCTCGAAGATTTTCCGGTCTCGGCGCGGCTCGAGTGGCGCCTCTCGGGATCTCGATTGCTCGGGCGAGCCATCGAAACCCTCGTGCACCCGCCGCGCATCTGGTGGCACTCGCGCACTCGCGTCGCTGCGGCGGAAGCGAGCGCCCTTGCGCTCGCCCATTTCGAACGCAAGGTTTACTCGCAGCAGGGCGAAGACGGCATCATCGCCGAAATATTTCGGCGCCTCGGAACCACGTCGCGCTACGCGGTGGAGTTCGGCATGGGCGATGGCACGGAGTGCTGCACGCGCCGACTATTCGAAGAAGACGGTTTCAGCGGCCTCCTCATGGACGGCGGCGAGAGCAACGTGAAGACGGCTCGGGCTCTCCACGTGAGCCGTCCGCAAGTGCAGGTCGTGCAGAGCTTCATCACGGCGGAAAATATCCTCGAGCTATTTCGCACCGCGCGCGTTCCGGCCGATTTGGATTTGCTCGTCGTCGATATCGACGGCAACGACTATTGGGTGCTCGAGCGCATTCTTTCTGCGTTTAGCCCGCGCGTGATCGTCGCCGAGTACAACGCGCGCTGGGTCCCGCCGTGCGAGTGGGTGATGCGCTACGACGCCGATCACGTCTGGGACGGAACCGCGCATTTCGGCGCTTCGCTCACTTCGCTGACGAAGCTCGCGGATGCGCACGGCTACGCGCTCGTCGGCTGCGATTCGCGCGGGGTAAATGCGTTCTTCGTGCGCAAGGATTGCGTCGCGGATCATTTTCCGGATGCTTTCGCCGGAGCCGCTCATCACTACGCCCCGCCGCGCTTCGGGCGCGGCTTCGGTCATCCGATTCGGATGCGACCAACGTCGCGAAGGGGTTGAAGTCGCAGCAACCCCGCGGCGTCGAATTCCTTCACCAGCAGGAAGGCAACTTCGTGTGGCGTGAGCTCACGGCGTCGCGTCGCTCGGCGCGTGGCCGCGGCGCTGAAACGCCACTTCGAGAGATTCGTCCGTTTGCTGGCTACAGAACCTGGGCTAGGTTGCGGAGCCGGGGCGAAAAGCAACAAACGTGCGAAGCACGTCGGCGCTCAACGTGGTGGCAGCGTGCAGCCAGATAATCTAGATCATGCTTCATTGATGGCGCCGCTTCAGGCAAACGAGCCCGGGCTTTGGAAATCGAGAGCGCAACCGTCACGTGAGCGCCGATCATGGGGACCGCGTCGATTGAACTCCTTCGCAGACTCCGACCGCACACGCGCTTTGCACGCTTTGCCGAGTCGGCTTCAGTCGCAACGCGGCCTCACGTGAACCGCAAAAAACTTCTCGTCCTGTCTCACGCCGGCGTGCTGGAGGTGAACCGGGCCGTGTTCCAAGAGCTCGCGCGCCAGGGGCACGAGATCGTGATGGTCGTCCCGCGTTCGTGGAAAGGGGACCTGATTCGCGGCCTTTCCTTCAAACCCGGCGACAACGATCGTTCGATGCGCGTCGTGCCGCTGCCAGTCGCGTTCTCGGGCAACGGCTCGCTGTTCTTTTATCGTTCACTGCTGCGCCGAGCGCTCGCAGGTTGGGAGCCCGAGCTCATCTTTCTCGATGAAGAACCGTGGAGCCTCGTCGCCCTGCAGACGTTCCTCGAGTTCCCGAGCGCCAAGATCCTGTTCTTCACCAAAGAGAATCTGCTGAAGGGCATTCCTTGGCCGTTTTCGACCCTGGAGCACTGGGTCTATCGCCGCGCGGCGGGCGCGTTCGCGGTCTCGAACGAAGTCGAGCAAGTGCTGCGCACGAAGGGCTTCCGCGGCAACGTGCAGCAGCTCTATCACTCGTACGATCCGCAGCTGTTCAAAGTACAGACGGAGCGCGACAAGTTAGCGCTGAAGCAAGAATTCGCGATCCCGAGTGACGCGCTGGTCATCGGCTACTTCGGGCGCCTAGCGCCGGAGAAAGGCCTGAATGACTTGATGCAGGCGCTGAACCAGCTGGCGCACACGAGCGATCTGCCGAATTGGTTCTTCTTGTGCGTCGGGAACGGCCCGGCGGAGGCCGAAATCCGAACTTCGCTCTCGAGCTTGCCCGCGAACCGCTCGCGCATGCTCGCAGCGATCACGCATGACCGCGTCGGATCCTTGCTCGGCACCGTCGATGTGCTGGTGTTGCCCTCGCGCAGCACGCGGCGCTGGAAAGAGCAGTTCGGGCGCATTTTGGTGGAAGCGATGGCGTGCGGCGCGGCCGTCGTCGGCTCTGACTCCGGCGAGATC
>FTCX01000508.1_pt1 | contig 11347 bp, 12 predicted proteins | sample 1639831 | NCBI WGS metagenome assembly FTCX01 (sample SAMEA3914869, study PRJEB12502) | metagenome | biome: forest; material: soil | place: USA | collected 2012-03-12 | depth 0.1 m
ATCGATCTCGGTCCGGGCGCGGGCGACGAAGGTGGACACATCGTGGCGCAAGGCGCGCCGCGCGACTTCATGAAAAACAAAGAAAGCGTGACCGCGCGCTATTTACGTCGCTGACGCGATCGGCGCTGCACTGAGCTCGTTTTGCGTCAATTCGAACTCAAGGATCCGCGAAATATCTTCGCGTCGTCGCGAACTCCTGAGCCATGGAGTGAGGCATGGAATAGCGAGGACTCAACGCACGCTCGAGACCGATTGACACAGGTGGACGCGGTCCCCGCGTTGAACCGACGCATTTTCATCCAGCTGAGTTTGTAAACGTGTCGGCGCACGGTTTGCATAGCGGAGGGCGCGATGCCTGCTGCTTCACGCCGTCGGTTCTTGGGGAACGGAGCTTTGTTGGTCGGATCGGGCGCGCTGGCTACCGAGGCGTGCCGCTCATCGACGCACGACGAGAGCATCACCGCCACGCCCGCACCAGGCGTGCCGCCCAAACTGTCCGGCCACGTCCCGCGTCGGGCGCTCGGTTCGACTGGGGCGCAGGTTTCGATCCTCGGGCTCGGCGGCTTTCACTTAGGGCAAGTGAACGACTTGACCGAAGCGACGCGGATCGTGGCGGAAGCGCTCGATGCCGGCATCAATTTCTTCGACAATGCCTGGGAATACAACGACGGAAAGAGCGAGGATTGGCTGGGAAAAGCGCTCAAAGGGCGGCGTGACCAAGCCTTCCTGATGACCAAAGTCTGTTCGCACGGGCGCGGTCGCGATGTGGCGATGAAGCAACTCGAAGACTCACTCGGTCGCCTCGGCACGGATCATCTCGACCTTTGGCAGATCCACGAGTGCGTCTACGAGAACGATCCCGAGCTTCATTTCGCGGACAACGGCGTCGTGCGCGCGCTCGAAGACGCGAAGAAGCAAGGCAAGGTGCGCTTCGTCGGTTTCACGGGGCACAAGCATCCGCGCATTCATCAGAAAATGCTCGATCACGGCTTTGCCTTCGACACCGTGCAAATGCCGCTGAACGCGTTCGACGCGACGTTCCGCAGCTTCGAGCAGGAGATCTTGCCTCTCGCGCTCTCGAAGAAGATGGGCGTGATCGGCATGAAGAGCCTGGGCGGGCATGGCCGCCCGATCATCGAAGGCGCGGTGACGATTGAAGAAGCGCTGCGCTACGCGATGAGCATTCCGGGTGTCTCGGTCACGGTGAGCGGAGTCGATTCACTGGAGATTCTGCGGCAAAACTTGGTCATCGCCGACAATTTCAAGCCGCTGACGGACGCCGAGATGAAGGCCCTACGCGAGCGCGTTGCGCCGCTCGCAGCCGACGGCCACTTCGAGCTGTACAAGACCACGACGCACTTCGACGCCAAAGTCGGGCGCGAGCAGCACGGCTATCCCAAAGAAGAGGAGCTGCCGCTGTGAGCTTCACCACCCTTGGCCTGGAGCTCGACCATGGCAACTGACGCGATTCCGCAACGAACGCTCGGCAAGACGGGCGTGAAAGTCTCTGCGCTCGGCTTCGGCGGACATCATCTCGGACAGGCCGCGTCGCTCGAAGTGGGCACCGAGCTCGTGCATGCGGCTATCGACGCCGGCATCACCTTCTTCGACAATTGCTGGGAATATCACAACGGCAAGAGCGAGGTTTGGTTGGGACACGCGCTGGAGGGTAAACGCGACAAGGTCTTTCTGATGACCAAGGTGTGTTCGCATGGTCGCGATGCCAGCCTCGCGCTCGACATGCTCGAGCAATCCTTGCGGCGTCTGCGCACGGATCACTTGGATTTATGGCAGATCCACGGCGTCGCCTTCGACAACGACCCCGAGCTCGCGTTCCGTCCGGGCGGAGTGATCGAGGCGCTCGATAAAGCCAAGAAGCAAGGCAAGGTCCGCTTCGTGGGCTTCACTGGCCACCGCGATCCGAGCATTCATCTAAAGATGCTCTCGTACAAATATCCTTTCGACACGGTGCAGATGCCGCTCAATTGCTTCGACGCGAGCTTTCGCAGCTTCGAGCAATTGGTTCTGCCGGAGCTGCTCAAGCAGAACATCGCGCCGCTCGGGATGAAGCCGATGACGGGCAAAGGTGAGCCGATCAAATCCAGCGTGGTGAAGCCCGAAGAAATGCTGCGCTACGCGATGAGCATCCCCGGCGTGGCCGTGACGATCACGGGCATGGAATCGCGAGAGTGGCTCGATCAGAACATCGCCATCGCTCGCGGCTTCAAGCCGCTCGATGCCAAAGAGATGCAAGCCATTCGCGACAAATGTGTCGGCACCGCCGCTGACGGCCGCTACGAGCTCTATAAAGTTTCGCTCAAATTCGACAACCCTGAAGCGCGCCGCGCCCATGATTTCCCGATCGACGCGCAGCAAATGGAAGTGAAAGAAATGCTCGACTACGCGCGGGGCAAGGATTCGGTGAAGTAGTCGCGTGCGGCGGACGCGCGTCCGAGTCTCGAGCCGATGCCGACACTCGAACGCGCTGGCCGCGTCGCTCAGTGTGCGGCGAACTCCGCGATTGCCTTGCGGACGAACGCTGGAATGTCGGCAGGCTTACGGCTGGTAATCAAACCACCGTCGGCAACCACTTCGCGATCGACCCAGTGAGCGCCTGCGTTTCGCAGATCGGTTTGGATCGAAGGCCAAGATGTCACGGTACGACCGCGCACGACGTCCGCCTCGACCAAAGTCCACGGGCCATGACAAATAGCGGCGATCGGTTTGCCGGTATCGGCAAACCCTTTCACGAAGGCGACGGCTTTCGGTTCCGCACGTAGCGCATCTGGATTGAGCGCTCCGCCGGGCAAGAGCAAAGCGTCGAAATCGTCGACCTTGGCGTCGTCGAGCGTGCGACCGACAGCGAACTGGTCGGCCTTGTCGTGATGCTTGAAGCCCTGAATTGTCCCTGCTTTGAGCGAGACGATCACGGTCCGAGCCCCGGCTTGCTCGAGCAGTTGTTGCGGCTGTTCCAGCTCGATCTGCTCGAAGCCGTCGGTCGCCAAAATAGCGATCGTTTTGCCGTTCAGCTCGTGTGTTTGCGCGCTGCCCGCTTGGTTCTTTTCCATGTTGAGCCTTTCTTCCGATTCTCCACCGCCACAGCGCGCTCGCGCGCGTTCGAACGGCGGTGTGTCACCGGCGATGCAAGCGGCAGACCGCGAGCATGCACGCCGAAGCGGCACGTGCCTTGCGTTCTCGGGCAAGATCAATTCGCGGCTCGGAAAGGATATCTTGTGATGAACGTCAGCGACTATCTGCTAAAGCGCCTCAGCGCTTGGGGAACACGCATCGTCTACGGCTATCCCGGTGACGGCATCAACGGCATCATGGGCGCGTTCAACCGGAACGATCACGGAGTTCGCTTCATCCAGGCGCGGCACGAGGAAATGGCGGCGTTCATGGCTTGCGCACACGCCAAGTTCACGGACGAAGTCGGTGTTTGTCTGGCCACTTCTGGCCCCGGCGCGATCCATCTCTTGAACGGCCTGTACGACGCGAAGTTAGACCACGCACCGGTCGTAGCGATTGTGGGTCAATCCGCCCGCTCCGCGATTGGCGGCAATTATCAGCAAGAAGTCGACCTCCCGAGTCTGTTCAAGGACGTCGCCGGTGAGTACGTGCACACGTGCATGACTGCGGAGTCACTGCCGCTCCTGATCGATCGCGCGATGCGCATAGCGAAGACAGAGCGAACGGTGACGGCGATCATCATTCCGAAAGATGTGCAGGAGCTCGCGGCAGTGCCACAGGTGCCGCACGAGCACGATCACGTGCCGACCTCGCTCGACTACACGGAGCCACGAGTCGTGCCGCCGACCGAACAGCTGCAGCGAGCCGCTGATTTGCTCAACGCGGGCGAGCGCGTCGCGATGTTGATCGGAAACGGCGCGCGCAACGCAGTGTCCGAAGTCGTGGCAGTAGCTGAGCTCCTCGGCGCGGGTATCGCGAAGGCATTGCTCGGCCGTGCTGTCGTGCCCGATGATTTGCCGTACGTCACCGGTGCGATCGGCTTACTCGGCACCCGCCCGAGCTACGATCTGATGACCGACTGCGACACGCTGCTCATGGTGGGCTCGAGCTTTCCGTATGCGGAGTTTTTGCCGAAGCCGGGCAAAGCGCGCGGAGTGCAGATCGACCTCGACGGACGCATGGTCGGGATGCGTTATCCGATGGAGGTCAATTTGGTCGGCGATGCGCGAGAGACGTTGCGCGCGCTGATCCCACTGCTCACGCCAAAAAACAAAGGGCCTTGGCAAGAGCGGATCGCGAAGGGAAAGTCGGAGTGGGATGCGCTTCAAAAGGAACGCGCGCATGCGGATGCGAATCCAATCAATCCGCAGCGCGTGTTCACGGAGCTGTCGCCGCTGCTGCCCGACCGCTGCATTTTGACTGCGGACTCAGGCTCGTCTGCGTACTGGTTCGCTCGCAACTTGAGTCTTCGTTCAGGAATGATGGCAAGCCTGTCTGGCGGGCTCGCGACGATGGGCCCCGCAGTCCCGTACGCGATCGGCGCCAAGTTCGCGCACCCCGATCGCCCCGTGATCGCGTTCGTCGGCGATGGCGCGATGCAGATGAACGGCAACGGTGAGTTGGTCACGATTGCGAAGTATTGGAAGGAATGGGCCGATCCGCGGCTGATCGTGCTCGTGCTCGAGAACCGCGATCTGAACATGGTGACTTGGGAAATGCGGGCCATGTCCGGCGACACGCGCTACGCCGCCTCGCAGGACATTCCGGCATTTCCCTATGCGCAGTATGCCGACCTCATCGGGCTGCAAGGCATCATGGTCGACGAGCCCGGGCAAATCCGCGCCGCGTGGGAAACCGCGCTCGCTGCGACGCGCCCGGTCGTGATTCAAGCGCGCGTCGATCCCGACATCGCACCGTTTCCGCCGCACATCACGCTGAAGCAAGCCAAAGCGTTCGGCATGAGCGTGCTCAAGGGCGATAGCGAGAGCGAAGGCATCATCGCGCAGGCGATCCACCAGTTGATACCTGGCACCTCTCATCACTCTGAGGGCTGAGCGGCCCCGAGTAATCGCGCCCTGTCGCCTCACATTGCATCCGACACGTCACACTGCGGACGACTCTTAGGCAAGCGGAGGCGATTTGGAAACGCGCTGCCTCGCCTCGTTGCCGTGCCCCTCGCCTCATCTACACTCGCTGCCTCGCTCGGCTCCGAGAACGGCACGAGTATTGAACTCAGCTCAGCCTCTCATCGGTGAGCCGATCAAATAGGAGTGCCATGTCCAAGAAATGGGTCGTAATAAGTCAGGTCGCGCTGGGTTCAGTGCTGCTTGCGACCGGATACCTCGTCTTCCAACGCCGTGCCTCGCGGCGGCTCGAGAGAGGCGTTCGCTCCGATGTCACCGTTCATCGAATGGTTGGGAACAGCGAGCAGGATCGTCTTTCGCTCGAGCCTCAAAACGTCGACGACTTGTTCGACTTCGCCGTGGACTCCTCACTCGAAGAAGCCGAATCCAGCATCCAGCCCACCGTTCTGCCGCTCGAACGCGTGCCCGCTCCGACGAGCGTCGACGACGATGAAGCGCCAGCGCCCGAGGATCTCGGGGAACACTGGCTGAGCCAGGCCACCGAAACGGAATCGACTAACGACTCACTCGATGTGGAGAATCTCTCCGCGTCCGACGTACGACCGGACGACACGACAGACGGCGATGACGAGACGACTCGCGAGTACATTCGAAAGCACCGGATCTCTTCGATGGGCTGAGCTCGACACCGGTTGGGCGGCACCCGGTGAGACGATTTCGCACATTGGACGCTTCGGTGCCGCCACAAGTCGACTTGTTTGTTCCCATCGACGCGCACGCTCTTAAGAAATGCTTTCTGCGGTTCACGCCGCTGTATCAGTGCGGTATTGGTTCCGCACGAAGGCCTTCGCTTTTGCACTCATCGGAACGGCATTCGCACTCGCAGCGGCATGCGGCGCAGATCAGAAAAAGTCCGGCAGCTCGCCGAGCGTCGCGCCGTCCGCCATTTCTTCCGCCGCAGATACGAAGGTCCCCGACGCAGGCGTAGACAGCGGCAAGTAACGCCGCGCCGCTGGTGCCTCGGTGCCACCTCGCCTAGAGTCCCACGATGTCAACCGAACGCCTCGCCGAACACGCCTCGAACTCGCAGGGAGCGTTGCAACAGCGAGAGCAACCTTACCTCTTCTTGGCCGAGAATATCCCCGTCCAAATTTGGACGGCGCGGCCCAATGGGCATTTGGACTACGTCACCGAGCAGACGGCGAGTCGTCTGGGCCTGACTGCCGCTGAGCTTTTGCGAGATGGCTGGCAGAATGTCGTGCATCCGGATGATCTCGGCCTGGCCGTCGAGCGCTGGACACACTCGCTGGCGACCGGCGAAGAGTATCGAGTCGAGTTCCGACTGAAGCTCGCGAATGGAGAGTACGCGTGGCACCTGGCGCGTGCAGTCGCGCAGCGTTCGCACAACGACGAGATTGTCAGCTGGCTCGGCACCAACACGAACATCGATGAGCAACGCGAGGAACGCAGACGCATTCAAGCTTTGCTCAGCGCCGTCGCCGAACAAGCTCAAGAACAAGCCGCGCTGCTCGTGAAGCTGCGGCAAGAAAGCGTCGCAGACAAACGCCGGATCGCCGAGCTCGAAGCGTTGCTCGGCAAGCGATGAAACCACAATTCGACAATTGGCACGAGGTCGCGCTTTCCAAACTGACGAGCGTCATGGGACCCACTGTGGGTCGAAACCTCGCGGCGTCCGTACTCGCAGAGATCCGGCTGGATTCGATCGCCTCTCCCATTGATTTGCGCCTCTTCGCGACCGCGCTATCGGCGCGAGGGGGTTTTGCTTCTGCGGTTGCAGCGCTGTTGACGTTGCACGCTGCGATGTACGAAGACGGAGATCGCCAAAGCGCCGTCTAGCGCAATTTACTCCGGCTGGCGCGGCGCTTGCTTAGCAGGCGGCGAAATGTCCGACGATCGCCGCTTGCCCGACCACGTCTACGACAATATCGAAACGATGACGAGGCTGCGGCTCGCGGAAGAGCGAGCGCTTCCGGGCGAGCAGCGCAAAGTCGAAGAGCTCACGAGCTGGGTCGGGCGACCGCAAACGCTTTACGCGTTCACCTTCGTGACGCTCGCCTGGATGGGTTACAACCTCTGGGCGCATTCGCACCATGCCATTGAATTCGACCCGGCGCCGTTCTTCATTTTGCAAGGGGTGGTCGGCATCTACGCGGCACTGATGACAACGATGATTTTGGTCACGCAGAATCGTCAAAGCCGAGACGCGCGCCGCAACGCGCACCTCGACCTGCAAGTGAACATCCTCGCGGAGCAGCGCACGGCGAAAATCGTCGCGCTGCTCGAAGAGCTACGACGTGATCTGCCGAACGTCCGCGATCGCATCGATCCCGTGGCCGAGGCCCTGCAGCAACCCATTCCCGCGCACGAAGTCAGCGACGCGCTCGACGAGACACTCGGAAACCAGCTGGCCGAGGGGCAGGCGACGATTGCTGAACGAGCATCAGAGACGGCGCCGTGAAGCTCGTCGTCGCGGCGCGTGCGCGTTGGAGACAGCATCGGCGCCGCGTGCTCAGTTTGCGAAGTCGCAACTTCTCAAGTGTGCGAGCAGATCGCGCTTCTTTTGGTGATGTTCGCTCACGCGTTCGAGGATCTTCGCGATGAACTCGACGGTGTGGGCTTGATGCTTCCCCTGGTTGAGCATCACGCATTCAGCTCGCGCGCCCATCGCCGCATCCGTGACCTCGGCTCGCGTCGGCACTCCGGTTTGATTCAACGACTCAAGGACTTGCGTGGCCCAGATCACCGGAACCAGCGCAGCTTCGCACAGCCAGAGGATCTCCTCTTGCGCCTCTGCCAGCTCGACGAAGCCGAGCTCCACCGCCATATCGCCACGAGCGACCATGACGCCGACGTTCGGGCTCTGCATCGCCTGCAACAGCAACCGCGGCAAAGCATTAAACGCGTGTGGAAGCTCGATTTTGAGCACCATTCCGAGCTTGCGCGCGTCACGTTCCGCCAGCTCGTGTTGGAGTCGCGCTACGTCTTCCACGCTTCGAACGAATGAAAAACCGATTGCGTCAGCGTGCTGCACGATGAAATCGAGCGCTGCGAAATCGGCTTCGGTGAGCGGTTCGAGGTGCAGCTCGGTATCAGGGAAATTCAGGGTTTTGCCGTAACGCAGCTTGAGCTGTGGCTTCTTGACGAACGTCACCTTGAGCTCTGCGTGCTCGGCGTTGGCGCTCTTCACTTCGGCGATGAGCTTCGAGTCGTCGTAGAACATGCGTTGCCCGGGCTTCAAGTCCCCGAGGATTTGGGGCAAGCTGACGCCCAGGGCGACCACGCCGTGGCGCTGCTTCTTCGGAATCGCAGCGAGCGCGCCTCGATCACGCGCGATCAACAAGCGCTCGCCGTCAGAGACTTTCCCGGCTACCTCGGCATCGTCGTCGGAATCGAGTGCTCGCGTCCGAGGATTCGGACCAGGCAAATCACAAAGCACACGACAAGGCTTCCCAGTCTTGCGTTCGGCCGCACGCACGTGTTCGACGAGTTTGGCCCAGCTCTCCGCATTTCCTTTGGCGCAGCTGACTCGTGCAACCTCAGCGCCACTCTCTAGCAACTCGACGATCGATTTCTCCTTCGCGTCTTCTGCCAATGTCACCATCACTCGCGTGCTGCGCCCTGCGCGCGCGGGACCGAACAACCCGAGCGCGTGCTCTTCGAGCTCAGTTTCTGCGGCTTCGAAGTCGATGCTCGGCGCGATTCGTGCGCCATCGTGCCCGTTCAAACACGCCAGTGCGTGCGAGACCGCATCCAGCGTGGGCAGGACGCACTTTTCCATGCGCCCAAGCGAGCTCAGGCCGATGCGCGCGAGCTCGCGTTGCAAAGGACGCAAATCTTGGCGCCGCAGCGACATGTAATGCAGCAGATTTCGTCCGCCACGCGCGAATTGAGCGTCGAGTCCGGCCAGCTCCGTGGCGCGCGCTTCTTCTTCGTGCAGAGCAGCTTCGCGTAACTCAGTGATTTGCCGCGCGAGCTCAGCCAGCGACGACATGTTCAAGCCCCCAGGCCCAGCGCCCGCGCCGCAAAGTAGGCGACGGCGGCGATCAGCGCCGCACATTGAATGGTCAGCACCCAAGCCCAGACAACCTTCAGCGCGATATTCCAATTCAGCGTGTTCGCGTGCGTGACCGAGCCGACGCCGACGATTCCGCCCGCGATCGTGTGCGTCGTCGACACGGGGATGCCGAGCGCCGTCGCGATGAAGAGAGAGGTAGCGCCGCCCGTCTCCGCGCAAAACCCTTGATATGGCTTCAGCTTGGTCAGCCGCATGCCCATCGTGCGCACGATGCGCCAACCGCCAGCGAGGGTCCCGAGCCCCATCGCGGCGTGACAGGCAAGCACGACCCACAGCGGAATATTGGAGCTCGTGCTTAGCACCCGATGAGACAAGAGCAGCGCGAAGATAATGCCCATCGTCTTCTGGGCGTCGTTGCCGCCATGGCCGAGGCTCATGCCTGCGGCGGAGACGAGCTGCAGACGCCGGAACCAACGCCCGACCGCGGCCGGTGTTTGACGTCGCAGCAACCATCCCGAAGCGATCATCAAACCGCCCGAAAGAACCAACCCAATCACGGGAGATGCCACGATGAACGCGCCAATCACCAGGATCTTCTTGATCTTGATCACGGAGAGCCCGGCTTTCGCAAAGCCCGCGCCAATCAGGCCACCGACCAGCGCGTGCGAAGAGCTCGTCGGGATGGCGAGCCACCAGGTGATGAGATCCCAACCGATCGCGCCTGCTAACGCGCCGGTGATCACAGCGTCGCTGATGATATTTGGGTCGACGATGCCCTCGCCCATCGTGCGTGCGACGTGGAGCGGGAAGATCAAGAATGCGATGAAGTTGAAGAATGCAGTCCAGGCCACGGCCCAGTGCGGCTTGAGCACGTGCGTCGCGACCACGGTCGCGATCGAGTTGGCCGCATCGTGAAAGCCGTTACAGAAATCGAAGACGAGCGCGATCGCCACGATGACGTAGATGGTCGTCATCAGGCATTGTCCAGCACGATGTTTTCGAGCACGTCGGCCACGTCGTTCGAGCGATCGGTGATGAGCTCGAGCGTTTCGTAGATCTCTTTCCACTTCAGGAGCGAGACGGCGTCGCGAACGTCGTCGAACAAGCGAGCCACTACGTCACGCGAGATGTCATCCGATTTGGCTTCAAGCTCGCGCAATTCACCGCAAATGACCAGGATTCGCTCGGCCGCCTTCAAATCTCTGAGCAGGCCGATGCCCTCCGAGAGCTTGGTCGAAGCGTCCTTCGCCAAGCCCACCAATTCTTTCACCTCGCTCGGCACGTTGCCGTTCTTGTAGCGCGTCAAACAATAAGCGGCTTGCTCGATAGCATCACTCACATCATCCAGGCGCGCGATCAGGTCGTGCGTATCCAGACGGTCGAGTGGTGTGATGAACGTCTTGTGCAGCTCGAGCACGATGCGACGCGTGATCTGATCGCATTCGGTCTCATGTTGTTTGATCTCGCGCGCCGCGTCGGCAATCTCGACCTTGCCGTTCACGCCGTCGAGGAGAGTGTTCGCGCTCTTGACGATGAGTTGCGAATGTTGCTCGAGCTCATCGAAGAAGTGAGTGGCTTTGGGCAGCAAGTGCATGGCGTAGTGATGCACCGCGCGATGACCGAGTACCGGCAACAACTTCGTGATTCGTGAATTCACGTTTTTGCGGCGGCGTCATTGCCGCCTCAGCTATCATGACTCTTGAACACGCATCGCTGGGGGAAGCTGTCATGCACTCGAAGTCACGGCGCGATCCTCGCCTTCGGCCAAAAAATCTTTCAGACGGGCGCGCTCTTCCGCCGTCAACACCTGCGCCAGCCAGGTGTACAGCTCATCAGCGTGAACGAACAACTTGCGGTCGGGAAGGTTCGCATCACGAATGAGGCGGACGAATTGGAGCACGGCGAGCGGCGAATCTTCTCGGGCGAGCGCTGCACTGCGCTCGGTACGTGAGTTGACTGAAGCGATCTTCTTGAGCATGTGATCGGCCGCGTCCGGGGACATGAGCGGGCAGTGACGCCAATCTACGACCGTCACGTGATGAGCGTCGTATGGCAGCTTGGATGCCTCGCGTTCAATCGCGTCGAAGATCGCGTCCACATCGGCGGGCGTCCGATATCCCGCGTCGGCTCGTACCTCGAGTAGACGACCGACAGACAAGCTCGCGGAGTTAATGCGCATAACCAATAATCACACACGCTATTTCGCGCGCTGTCAACTGGCGGATCTACGCACGCGAGGCGCGACCTTGCATTCGGC
>FTCX01000214.1_pt1 | contig 11342 bp, 7 predicted proteins | sample 1639831 | NCBI WGS metagenome assembly FTCX01 (sample SAMEA3914869, study PRJEB12502) | metagenome | biome: forest; material: soil | place: USA | collected 2012-03-12 | depth 0.1 m
GCGCCGCTGGTCGAGCCCGCGACGCTACTCGTCGTGCCGCCGCTGTTGCTCGGCTGTCCGCCCGCGGTCGCCGACGAGTTGCCGCTGCCGCCGGAGCTCGTGCTCGCGCCACTACTCGTGCCGCCATCGCCGGAGCCGCGCAGCATCGGGCTCTCAGTCGCGCTGGCCGAGCAACCCAAAGCCAACCACAACACACCGAGCAGTGAGAGTCTTTGCGACATCGGACACGTAATGCAAAGAAGTCGTGTTTCGATCACCCGTGTGGCCGGTTTGTTGCGCCGAGCGCGTCAACTCGAATCCGGGCAGAAGGGAAAAATGCGCCCCTCGAGTCGCCATTGAACAGCGCCGAACGAAATGCGTGATCGCTCGGCCCAGGCTCTGCATTAAGCGCGGATGCCGAAGCTACATACATTTTCGGGCTCGACGCAGCCGCTGTCGAAGCTCGGATCGGCGAGTTACGCTTTCGCACGCGCGCAGTGAGAACCGGAAATACCCAGATGTTCGACGATCATTTCCTACTCGAGACCGACACCGCCATCGACTTGTACGAGAGCTTCGCGCGGTCGCAGCCGATCATCGACTACCACTGTCACCTGCCGCCGGAGCACGTCGCGACGAACCACCAATTCCGGTCCATCACCGGCATTTGGCTCGACGGCGATCACTACAAATGGCGCGCGATGCGCACGAACGGCGTGGCCGAACGTTTGTGCACCGGGGATGCGACCGACTTCGAGAAGTTTCAAGCGTGGGCTGCCACGGTGCCGCGCACGCTGCGCAATCCGCTCTTTCATTGGACCGGGCTCGAGCTCAAAAATCCGTTCGGCATCCAGAAGCTGCTGAACGAGAGCACCGCCAAAGAGATCTTCGAAGCGTGTAACGAGCAGCTGAAGAAGCCGGAGTTTTTCGCGCGTGGCTTGCTCGAGCACTTCAATGTCGCGGTCGTGTGCACGACGGATGATCCGGCGGATTCACTCGAGCACCACCGGAGCTACGCCGCCAGCGCGCACACCGCGCGCGTGCGCATGTACCCGACGTTGCGGCCCGACAAAGCCTTCCGCATCGAGCAAGGCGCAACCTACAACGCGTATGTCGATTCGCTCGAGCAAGCTTCGGGTCAGACCATTCGCACGTACGATGAGCTTTTGTCGGCGCTCGCGGCGCGTCACCAAGCGTTCCACGAGCTCGGTTGTCGCGCTTCGGATCACGGGCTCGATACGCTCTACGCGGACGACTACACGCACGCAGAGGTCAGCGCCGCGTTCGCGCGAGCGCGCAGCGGCGCCGACGTGGACTCAGGCTCAGCCCTGAAATTCAAATCCGCCCTCTTGCACGACCTCGCGCTGCTCGATCACGAGCGCGGCTGGGTGCAGCAGTTTCACCTCGGCGCGATGCGCAACAACAACTCGCGCTTGTTCCGCGCGCTCGGGCCGGACACCGGCTTCGATTCGATCGGTGATTTCAACTTGGCCGCGCCGGTCGCGCGTTTCCTCGATCGCTTGGACGACGGCAATCGCCTCGCCAAAACGATTTTGTACAACTCGAATCCGCGCGACAACGAAGTGCTCGCGACGCTCATCGGCGCGTTCCAAGATGGCTCGGTCGCCGGCAAGATGCAGTTCGGCAGCGGCTGGTGGTTTTTGGATCAGCTCGACGGCATGGAGCGCCAAATCAACGCGCTCTCGAACATGGGGCTGCTCTCGCGCTTCGTCGGCATGCTCACCGACTCGCGCAGTTTTCTATCCTATTCACGCCACGAGTATTTCCGGCGCCTGCTCTGCAACCTGCTCGGCCACGACGTGCGCCGCGGCTTGATCCCGAACGATCGCGCATTGCTCGGTGATTTGGTGAAGGACCTGTGCTTCCGCAACGCGAATAGCTATCTGGGGCTGGGCTTGCCGGAGCGGTTCAAGGCGCTCAGCTGAGGCTCTCGTGTGACGCGGATCATCGCGTCTTCGCCTCCGTAAGCGGTGCTCGCGCCGGATTGCACTGGCGCAAGGGAGCCCACGGAGGCGACCCAACCCAAATCACTTGCGGCTACTTGACGATAATCACCGGCGGCGTGCTGATCAGCTTCAAGTTCAACCCGCCGGGGTAAACGTACGAAGTCGCGTGGCCGAAGCCCATCACTTGTAGGCCGAGGCCGCGTTCGTCCGTGGTGACCAAGCTGTGGATGCCGCCGTTCGTGCCGTCGAGCGGTGCGCGCACGATGCCCCAGCCGCTGCCCGTGATTTCGGTCGATGCGGGCAGCGCGGTGCCGTCGAGCGTCGCGCTCGCGCCAACGGGCACGAGGATATCGGCGAAGTTTTGTTGATAATCCGCGGGCGCGAGGAACGTGTACGTTTTGCGGAATTGCGAGGGCGTGACCTCGATCGTCATCGACGGGTCGCCTTCACACGGATAATCCGGGCACGCGCTGCCCGCCGGTGCTTGCAGCGAGCCGCCGACCAGGAACGAGCCGACGACGAACGGCTGATCGCCGTCGATCTCGAACGCATCCGTGAGCGGACCGAGCTCGACGAAGGCGCCCGCGTCGAGCTTCATCGGCGCGCCCGTGGGCTGACCCGCCGGATACGTGAAGGTCGTGCCGTCCACGTTGCCGTAGATGCGCACCATGTGCCCGCCTTTGACCGCGCCCGAGGGCGAAGTCGGCGGCGCAACGATGTATTTATTGCCGATCACCTCGCCGGGCAGCACGATTTCTTCGAGGTGATTCGCGTTCACCGCGTTGTCGGGCACGTTGCTGATCGGGTTCATCGAGATCACTTGCACCGCCGCGCTGGCGTTGATCACGGTCCCGCTCAGATCCGCGTGCTCGAGCCCGTCACCCGTGGCGAGCTCGCCGAGGAACTCGATCACGTCACCCTTGTTCATCGTGTACATCGCGGTGGTGCCGCCTTGCGCGGCCGTCACACCCGTGCCCGCAGCGACGCAGCCGCCGAGCATCGGCGGATTGAAGGTGCCCGCGCCGCAACCCGTCGGGAATGCGAGCGTGACCTGCGTGTTGTCCGCGGTCGCGGTGACGGCGAAGCCGCCCGCGTCACTGGTGAAGGATTGGCCCGCCGAGCCGCCGAAGATGGCCGAGCGCGAGATCACGCGATAATTTCCGGTCATCGCCGTCGAAGGCAAGAGCAGCGACGCATCATTGCTGGTGGAGAAGCAGCTCATCGTGTTGAAGCTCGTGCCGCACGAGCTGATGCCGCTGAGCGGCTTTTGATATTCGAGCGGGTTGAACTGCCACGCGGTCACCGGCACCGAGCTCGTGACGTGATACGAGCCGCCGTTCACGCGCACCGAGGCGTTCGCGCGACCGCCGGAGGTGTTCACGCGCGAATACTCGGGGCCTTTCAAATCGGCGACCCAGGGCAAGGTGATCGGCGTGAGGCCGCCGGCCTTCACGGTCGCCATTTGCGAGAAGTTGTTCGGCCCGGTCACCGTGATTTGCGCGTCAGCCGTGCCGCCGTTGGCGAGCACGACGGCGAAATCGAAATCCGTGTACACGGGGTTGTACGTCACGGTCGGCCAAAATTCGCAGCCGACGTAGCTGCGGTTCGTGGCCGCGTCGTCGCACGTCGTCGGATTGTCGGAGTCGCCACCGCCGCCGCTGCCGCCGCCGCCGTCCGAGATGTTGAGCCCCGTCGTGCCGCCGCTCGCGCCGTTGCCGACGCTGATCGGACTCGTGCCGCCCGTCGCGCCGGTGTTGATATTGCCGCTGCCGCCTCTCGCGACGGTCGCGCCCGAGCCGCCGTTCGCGGAGCAGCCGCCGAGCAGCGCGAACGCCGATGCCGTCAGGAACGCCGCAGAAAGCGTGCTCGTACGCACCGAACGCAAAGAACGTAAGCCCGAGTCGAAGCCGTAGGACATGACCGTCAGTGTGAATAGACGGCGCGAGTCGCACAAGGAACAGCCCTGTCCGTTTCTGCTCACTCACATTGTCGTTGTCTTCGCGGCGCGAGCGCAGAGCAATGTTCCTTACATGCGCCTACTTCGTGAGCAAGAGCTCGCGATAGTAGTGCGCGCTGTCTTTCGGCGTGCGTTTCTGCGTCGCGAAGTCCGTGTGCACGAGGCCGTAGCGCATCGCGTAGCCCTCGGTCCACTCGAAGTTGTCCATGAGTGACCACGCGAAGTACCCGGTCAGCGGCACGCCTTCGTTCTTCGCGGCGAGCGCGGCTTCGAGGTGCGCGCGGAAAAATTCGACGCGCCCCGCGTCGTGGACTGCGCCGTCTGCGCCGACTTCGTCGGGATACGCCGCGCCGTTCTCGGTGATCACGAGGTTTTTCACGCCGTACTCATGAGACAAACGCCACAGCGTGTCGCGTAACCCTGCGGGGTAGATCTCGCGATCCGCAGTGCGTTCGAGCCCGGTATCTTGAATGCGCTTCACGGCGAGCAAGCCGCCTGCGTCGTCGTGCGCGATCACGGCGCGTTCGTAGTAATTCACGCCCACGACGTCGATCGGCTGAGCGATGATGCGCAAATCTTCGGGCGTGACTGCGGGCATGCGTTCGCCGTAACGCGCGACCAAATCTTCCGGATAGCCGCGGCCGAGCACGGGCTCGAGGAACCAACGGTTGAAATAGCCGTCGAGCCGAAACGCGGCGGCGCGATCGAGCTCACTCTCGCTCGCGGCGTGCGCGGGCATGAAATTCGGCGCGATGCCGACGGGCGCGCGCGTCTCTGCGCGCAGTGCCGTCACCGCGAGGCCGTGCGAAAGGAGCAAGTGGTGCGCGCACAAGAGCGCATCGCGCCAGCTGCGGTGTCCGGGCGCGAAAATGCCGATTTGATAGCCGAGGAACGCCTGACACCAAGGTTCGTTGTGAGTGAGCCAAAGTGAAACGCGATCGCCCAGCCGACGCGCGACCACCGCGGCATAGTCGGCGAAGGCGCTCGTCGTGTCGCGCGCGAGCCAGCCGCCGGGCAGCGCGTCCGGCAAATCCCAGTGATACAGCGTCACGCAGGGCGCGATGTTTTTTTCGAGCAGCGCATCGACCAAGCGCTCGTAGAAATCGAGGCCGGCCTCGTTCACCGCGCCGCGACCGTTCGGGATCACACGCGGCCAAGCGATGCTGAAGCGATACGCGTTGACACCGAGCCACGCCATCAGCGCGACGTCTTCGGGCATGCGGTGATAGTGATCGCACGCGACGTCGCCGGTGTGCTCACCTTTGATTTTTCCCGGCGTGTGCGTGAAGCGATCCCAGATGCTCGGACCGCGTCCGTCTTGGTTCACCGCGCCTTCTATTTGGTAAGACGAAGTGGCGACGCCGAAGCTAAAGTTGGGGCCGAATTGCGAGCGCGTGAGGGGCATCGCAACCAGCTTAGTTTTTTCTGGCCCTGCGCGCTCCGAAGCGCTTGGCCGCTCACGCGTTTCGCTACGCGACTGGCGCCTGTTCGGTCAGACTCTCGTTGGGTCCCGACTGCTTTTTAAAACCGTGATCAGCCCGGCGAATCTGTAGCTTTGTTTTATTTCCGGGCATACGTCCGGTGGCCCTGGGCGCGCGCTTCGGCGCGAAAGAGCGGCATGCGTCCGAAGGACTCGGGCACGCTCGGACGCGAAAGAGGGAGCAACCAAGCGGAGAGCAGAGAAGCCTAACCCCGACGCCGAAGGCTCTGACGACCTTCGGCGTGATGCGTGACCATCAAAAAATCAGAACTGGTAGAGGGCCATGAACATGCCGCGGATGTTGTGCGGATTTTGCGTCGGCTCGCTCGAGGTTCGGATGTAGTCGCTTTGCGTGTAGGCGCCGGAGACGCCGAAGCGCACCGCGGGCGTCGCGTCCCAGAACAGGTTCACGTCCGCGAAGCGCAGCGTGTCGGCGATGTGCGTGATCAGCTCGAGCTGTGCATCACCTGCCGGATACAGTTTGCTCATGTTGCCCGATTTCGCCTGCGTGTAGTTCGCGGAGAAGATCAGGCGGCCGCTCGGGGGCAAGTAGTATTGCAGGCCGACGCGGAACGCCGTCCAATCGATGGTGTGGAGCACGCCGCTCTGATCGAAGGTGACGAGGCCGTTGTCGATGTCGGCGTCGTACACCGGCGCGGGGTTCGCTTGCGTCGAGTTCGGCAAGGTCGGGAACACGGCGCCGCCGTTGGCGGTGATCAGATCCGCGATGCCGGTGCCGGTGACGAGCGAGCCGGTGAGCGTGAGCTTGTTGCCGCGATCGTCTGCGCTCGTGGCCGGAATGATCGGGATGAGCGCGTCGATTGAAACGCCCCAACCGGTCGCGTTGTTCGAGCCTTGTGTCGGCGCGGGCGCGTAGGCATCGACGCGGAATTGCCGCGCGATGCCGGACACGCCGATCGACGCGGGCAGCGCGATCGTGCCCGAGCTGCCCGGGGTGGTGATGCCTTTCCAACCGTTGACGCCGAGGCGCAGGCCGCCTTCGAAATCGGGCACGCGCGAATCACGTTGCACGGGGCGATCCGCGGCGAGCGCGACATCGAGGCTCACCGGCGCGCTCGAGCCACCGAAGCTGTGCGACAGGCGGAACTGCGGGTTGCGCGAGAACACCATGTTCGGCAGCCCGAGGAACTCAGTGCTCATCGGGAAGAAGTAATTTTGCCAGCCGAACAAGTTGTACGTTTGACCGGCGAGCACGTCCACGTAGTCGCTCTGCAGTTGCAGGTAGGCGTGGCGCACGCGGAACGTGGGGCTCGTGTACACGTTGTTCTCGGACGTATCCGAGATGCTCTGGTCGCCGAAGAAATCACCCTCGATCACGGCGGAAGGCTTTACGCCGCCGACTTCGGGGGACTCGAATTTCAGGCCCAGGCGCGTGTTGCGCATCGTGAATTGGCTGCGCCCGGTCTTGCCTTCGTACGTGTCGTTGCGCGCGACGAGCGAGCTGCCGAGCGAGTCCGAATAGCTGCGCGTGGAGTCGGTGATGAAGTCCGCCTCGACGAAGCCGTAGAACGTCAGGTTCCAGCGCTTCTTGCCTTCACCGTAGCCGATCGACAGCGGCGCGCGATAAAACCAGGATTGCTCGGCCTGCTCGTCCTCTTTCTCGACCGCGGGCAGCGGGCTCGTCTTCGCCGTGGGCTCGGCGACGGGCGCAACTGCGGGCGCTGCCGACGGCGCGGGCGGAGCTTGATCACTCGTCGTCGGAGTTTGCTCCGTGGGCGCCGCAGGAGCTGACGGAGCCGCTGGCGTGGGGCCCGAAGCGTCGGCTGCGTCCGTCGGATCCTGCGCGCGAGCGGTCCGAGTGCCTGCAAAAACAGCGAGCGCGATGGCGAGAGGAGCCAGCGAGATGAAACGTGCCCCTGGATGGAATTCGGGCAATGCTGCGCTTGGCTTCGGAGAGTCGATCATGTGCGGGCCTTCGGGGTAAACGAGATATCGATTGTTGAGAGTGGCTTGTGCCAGCTCGCTAGTTGTTCGTCGCGTCGGCGGTGGCTACGAAATCGCAGCAATAGAGCGTCGCGTCGTAACCTTCGGCGCTCTTGCCCTTCACGCCCGGATCGGGGCACTGCATCGGCAAGTAATCTTCGTGCGGATTTTCCGGGCCATAACAAGCGAAGCCGAAGCGACCCCCGGCGCATCCCGGCACGCTCACGTCTTGCACGCACGAGGCGCCTTCGGGGATCAGCGCCGGCATGTAACAGCAGTAGAAGTGCTGATTCGGATTCCCTGCCGGCTCCGGACTATCGCACAGCGGTCGATAGTAATCCGCGCGACTCTCGCTCATGCCGAACAGCTCGGCGCGCGGCAACTGCGTGCCCGGGCACGAGAAGGACGAGAGCTGCTTCGTCGAGCAATTGCCGCCGCCCACCGTGCACTTCTGCGAGTTCGGTTGTGGCTCGTGCGAACAGCAGTAGTCCTGGTACTGCCCGTCGACGACGCCGTTGCCGCACAAGAGATCTGGATTCAGTGAATCCGGACGGGTCGAGCTGTAACATTGATAGCCGACGCTGTTCAGATCCGTGCAGCTGGAGACCGGGTTGTACGCACACGGCGTGTTCGGCGGCGTGCAGCAGTAGTTGCGCGAGCCGTCCGCGTTCGTGCCGCGGTCCGAGCAAATCGCGCCTTCGGGCACACCTTCGTAATACTTCGCGCCGTCGTCGGGGCGCGCGGTGCCGTTGCACGAATAGCCCGTCAAACCCGCGGGCAAATCGGTGCCGCCATCGGGACCGCTCACGCCGCAGTCGAGGGTGGTGCTGACGGTACAGCTGCCGTTCGCTGGCGTCGGCGTGCTCGAGCAGCCACCACCGGCGAGCGCGACGGTCAACGCGAGCGCGGCTGCGAACAGCGGGAAAGGATTGCGCTTGAACATGCTCAATAGGACCAACCTGCAGGGGGATGCGGCGCGGGCAGCGTGGGAAACACGCAGCGCTTCGGATTGCTCGGTGCGGTCACGTTGTTCGTGATCGTGACGTCGGTGACGGTCGGGATGAAGTTCGAGAAGTTCGAAGCGTTGGGCCCCAGCACGATGTTCGCGAACTGCGCGGCCACCGCTTGCGGCCCGACGTTGTCGACGACGACGTTATCGAGCGTGATGGGCCCAGCTGGGCGCACCGCGCTGAAGCCATCGAGCGTCACCACCGGCTGGACCAAGTTGCCGCACGTCACGTGATGCACGTTGTGGAACTCGAGCGACTTGAAGTTCGGATAAGACGTACCGGCGAACAGCGGGTTGTACGCGGTGCTGATCAGAATCGTGTTGTTCATGTCGCGCATGCAAATGTCGGTGAGCTTCACGTTGTTCACCGTGCCGCCGCGACTCTCGTCGGACTTGATGCGGATGCCGTTGAAGTCGCCGGGCTGCGCGTCGAAGCCTACGGGGCGAGAATCCGCGTCGATCGTCAGATCGTGAATGTCGATGCCGTCGACGCCCGTGCCGTTGTTGCGATCGCCGTAAGTTTCGCTGCCGATCGACATGCCGTGACCGGTGCCGAAGTGATTGTGCGCGATCACGAGCTGCGAGACGAGGTGACCGCCTTTGATCGCGAGGTGATCGTCACCAGTGCTGATCGTGTTGCAGGCGATCACGCCGCACGTCGCGATGTTGTTCGAGCCAGGGTCGACGCCGTCCGTGTTGCGGGCGAAGCTAGGCGAGAGCAAAAGCCCTTGGCTGTTCGTCCACTTCGAAGGAGTGAGCAGCGTGATGCCCCAGACGCGGAAGCCTTTGCCGGGCGAGTCGCACACGCCGTCCGCGGGAGCCGAAGCGAGCTTCACGTGGAACTTCGGTGAATTGTGGAGCGTGATTTTGTAGAGCAAAAAGCCCGTCGTTCCGGTCAGCACATCGACGAGCGTCGGGTTGCCGATGCTGCCGTCGATCTCACGCAGCGCGTACGACATCTGCCACCAGGAATAGGGGTGGCCGATCAGCGGCTCGCCGCCTTGGCCGTCGATCGTGCCGAGCCCGACGACGCCCGGGCTCGTGCCCGTGATGCCCAAGAAATCCTGACAGGCCGAGGAGTCATTGATGCCGATCACACCGCAGCTGCCCGTGGCTTGAAAAAGATTCGGGTTGCGGGACACGTACAGCGTCACGCCTTGGTCGACCCACAGAACCGTGCTGTCGACCACCAAGTGCGCCGCGACGAACGCGTTGTTGTTTCCGTTCGCCACGAGCTTGACCACGTGGCGACCCGTCGTCGCTGTGCTGGCTTTGCAAGCGATGAGCGCCGCCTGAATCGCCGCAGTATCGAGATCGGTGCCGTTCGCGTTCGGGTCTTCGGCGGGCGGGTGCATGTCGTCGGCGAAGCGCGTGGCTTGGAGCGTGGCGCACACCTCGTCGTCCGTCGGGAACGTCGGCTCTTGACCGATCGTGTCGTCACCCGCGCCGCATACGGTGCCGTCACCCGGATCGGGTGACAGCGCCGGGTTCGTGTCGCAGTCGTAAACCAGCGGGGTGATGTTCTTGTTGCTGTCCGCCGAGGCACAGCCGAGCGCACCGAACAGCGCGGCCACCGAGGCGAGCCCCAGTAAAGCGCGCGCCGTTCGCTCCGCGCGAGTTCCGAACAGGCTCTTCGTCGACTTCCACATCATCTAATTTCTTGCTGAAAAATCAGGAGAACCGTTGTTGACGAAGAGCCCCTTCGAATTACTCGCAGCCCTGGCCGTTCGGGCACGGCCAAGCCGTGGTGCTGGCGCAGCTCCACTTGCTCGTGCCGCTCGCGCCCGCCGCCGGGCACACGCAGTAACCGGCCTTCGTCGCGCCCGTCGAATCGAGGTAGCTACCGCCGACGTTGCACAACGTGCACGCGGCCACCGAGCACGGCTGCGAAGCTTGCGGCGTCGTCGTCGGACACGACGCATCGACCGCGTCCGGAATCTTGTAGCAGCTGTAGTCCACGCCCGAGGGGAACGAGCAACCCGATTGTTCGGCGTAGACGCCCGCCGTACACGTCTCCGACTTGAAGCCCACGCTGTTCGGGCCACAGGTCTTGTAGCAAAGCTGCGGATCGGCCGCGGTGCACGCGCCGGCCTTCGTCGGCGCCGGGCCGGCCGCGGTCGTCAGGCCTCCACACAACGGAGTGAACGAACCGCCGGAGCCACCCGTTCCCGTGCTCGCGCCCGCAGTGCCAGTGCCGGTGCCGGCCGTGCCGCTCTCACCCGCGGTGCCGCTGCCAGTGCCGCCGGTCGAGCTCGTCGAGCCCGCGATCGACGTCGAGCCCGCCGTGCCCGTGGAGCTCGCGCCGCCACCACCTTGCGCAACTACCGTCGAGCCCGCCGTGCCTTGGGCCGAGCCGCCGACGTTGCCCGTCGCGCCGGTGCTGGTCGTGTTGCCCGTGGCACCCGTCCCCGTGCTGGTCGACGGATCGTTCGAGCTCGAGCATCCGACGGCCGCGAGCCAGGAGGCCGCGATCAGAGTGAGCGCGGAGATTTGCGTGATTCGGGACATGACTTGTAACTCCTTCTAAAAAATAATCTTCGGACCACGAGCCGCGGCGAGCGTCTGAGCTCGAGCGCGCAGAGCCCATGCGCCGGAGAGCCGACTTCGCAGCAAAACGCTGACTGCCTGTGTGCGAGCGTTTAATGCAGCACGGGCGGAGATCGATCAGCGCGAGCAATGACTTTTGCGTGTACGTCGCGCGAGTCCGCAGCCGGATCGCGCGCGGGTCAGTCATTGCGCGCGCGAGTGATCGAAATTGTGCGCGTGAGCATTACGCCAAATCGCCGCCCCCTCGGCCCTGCCATTGACGCCTCGCAGCGAATGCGAGAATGAGCGGGTTCGAGGCCGTAGAAGCGCTATGCGTCGCGCACGCGACGCTTGACGAGCGCCGAGGGCAACACAGGAGATCGAATCAATATGTCGGAACCGAGCTCAGACATCGCACTCATCGGCCTTGCCGTGATGGGTCAAAACCTGGTCATGAACATGAACGACCACGGGTTTACC
>FTCX01000665.1_pt1 | contig 11172 bp, 14 predicted proteins | sample 1639831 | NCBI WGS metagenome assembly FTCX01 (sample SAMEA3914869, study PRJEB12502) | metagenome | biome: forest; material: soil | place: USA | collected 2012-03-12 | depth 0.1 m
GGCGGAACAGGGGCCGAGCTTGCTTGGTCATCCGACGGGGAAAGATTGGCTGTCGTCGAGAGAGACTCGGCGCGAGTCTATGACAAGCGGCTCGTCCTTCTCCAAGAGTTTTCTCTTCCTTATGCCTCGTCCGTTTCGTTCGCGCCCGATCGACGAGCGCTCGCTATCGGATCCTGGAAAGACGGGCACATTGTGCAGGTCCCATAGTGAATGCCGCGGCAGCGTACGTTGGGTGGAAGTGATCCACGATTTATCGCCGCATCGGCGAACAACCGAGCCCAGCGACTCCTGTTCGACCAAGAAGTGCCGAACGCTCGATGCCAGCGATGTGCAGACCCCGCTGAGTCACGCTACCTTGTTCACCGAGTAGCCATGCCCTCTACGATGAACAATGACAGTCAGCGGACGCACGCGCAGCTGCGACGGACGCGAGCACGTTGGATCGTCGCAGCGCTATTCCTCGGGTCCATCCCAGTCATGCTCGCAGTTTCTCGCTGGCTGCCATCTTTGGAGACCTTCGCTTTTTTTGTCTGGAGCTTGGCGGTGATTGTGTTTTGGTTTCGATCGCTCAACATCGGCTGGCCGCGGAGGAATTTCCAAGTGCGCGAGCCCGATCCTCCGCGAACTCAAAACAAGCGCTAGTTTCTTGGGCAACCGCTCCCCAAATTCCTTAGGGGATTCGCCAAGTGCCTTCGAGAAAACGCCGCGCGGCCCGACACAAGCGCCGATCGGGCCAACACGTCGGGCGCCCCCTTCGGCTTCGTCTGGTGTCTGCAGCTGAACGCCGGTACGTTCGACGGAGGACGAATATGCGGCGTGCGGATGAAATCGCCGAGGAACGGGCGGAGCTCCGGAAGATCTACAAGAGCGCGTACGGCACGCTCTCAGCACTTCTTTTCGAAGAAGATCCGATGGGCATCAACTTTGGTGACAACCCAGATGAGTACGAACCGGAGGTGGGAAGCATACTTCCCCGGTTAGCATCCTGTAGGAGCTTGGGCGATATCCAGGGCATGGTTCATCTCGAGTTCTGCGCCTGGTTTGGTGCGGCGACCGCGGGCCCACTCGAAAAGTATGCGCGAATCGCGTCGCGCATACGCGATGAGCTGTCAGAGTTCGGTGGCTGGTCTAGTTGAACGTCGCGCCACACGTGCGAATGAGATCATGCCGAGCCCCCGCGTCGTCTTAAAGTTCGCTGCTGCTTACGCCGTCTTGGCAGCTCTTTTTGCGCTCGTGGTGGGGTCGTTCAATTGGTCGAAGTTTCGGAGGCTGGCTGAGTACGGAGTGACGACCGAAGGCCGGGTCGTCGAGACTAGATGCGAGCAGCACAACACCGCCAAATTTCGCTTCTCGGTGGCAGGGAAAATCTTCGAAGGGATAGATAACATCCCCAACTGTGACGCGACTCGACCCGGAGACCTTCTCAGAGTCATGTATCTGCCGGCCGCATAATGATGATTTTCGCGCCGCTGGCATTTTTGATCTCCTTTACTCGATGGCGAAGACCCATCTCAGCGAGTGCATCGAAGCGGTATTCCGCTGACGAGCTTCGTTAGGACGAATGAGCGAGGACATCACGGCGTTGATGCTCGTCAGCGGAACCCTCGTGGCTGGGTTCGTGTGGGGCAGGTTGAGCTCTCTGCTGCCAATCCCAGAAGTCGTGCGATTGCTTGCGACTCCGGTGTGGACCGGTTTTCTATCGCTGATTGCCTGTTCGATTTACGCTCTCTCTCAGAGTGAAATTAGATTGCGGTTCTCCGCGTGGATTGCGGAGCTCGGGCTCATGACCGTCGCGCGAATGGCGGTCGGCCAAAGTCTTCTCTGCTTCATTGCCGGCGCCGCATTCGGACTTCCTGCCGTACTTGGTTGGGTGGTTGGATATCGCCGGCCCCGAGATAGCGCGGGCAAGAGCTCGTAGTCTCGAACACTGCTGCAACGGGCGAGTTGCTCTCCCTTTAGGTTCGCTCTGGCTCTCGCGGCTGAACGCCGGTACGTTGGGCGGAAGGATAGAGCGATGCGCGCGTACGCACTGATGCAGCAGCCCCACAGTCGTTGAAACACCGATACATCGGTCGACTTCAAAGAAATGACATGACACCCTCGCCCGAAGTCACTCTCTCTTTGGCTACGCCGCACGATGCGACGCTGCTCACGAATCTTCTCGAGCTCTATATTCACGATCTCAGCGCGGCGTTTCCTCACGTCGAGCTCGGGCCGGATGGGCGCTTCGGTTATGGCAAGCTTCCGCTGTATTGGTCCGAGCCCGAGCGTCGGTTTCCGTATCTCATCAAATATGGCACTCGGGTCGTTGGGTTCGTATTGGCGACACGCGGTTCGCCAGCATCGGACGATCCTGACGTTTTCGACGTCGCCGAGTTTTTCGTGATTCGTAGTCAGCGGAAGGCCGGCGTGGGGCGCCGCGCGATTTTTCGAGTTTGGGATCAGCATCCAGGTCAGTGGAGTGTTCGCGTTTCCGAAACCAACATTGATGGTCTTCCTTTCTGGAAGCGTGTCATCGATGAATACACGGGAGGCAATGCCATAGAGTCTCAGCGTTCGGGCAGCCCGAACGCTTGGCGCGTGTTTTTCTTCGAGACGGGGTCAAGGCGTTCCTGAGAAGTAAACGCGAAGCTCACTGCGCTCGACCTGCGTTGCTTGGGCCTGGTACGTTGGACGGGCGAGATGTTCGGTCTGAAGGTGGAGTCGCGTGCAGCGAGCGCGCTGTTTCTGGCGCTGCCGCAAGATCAGTATCTGGTCAGCGCCGGGGCGCACTTGGGGCGTTGGCGCCACGAGCGGGGGCCCGCGTGGTTCTTTCAAGCTTCGGGCGTCGACGAGAATGACGATCATCTTCGATGGCTGTCGAGCGCGCGTCCGCGCCTGCGATCGGTCTTGGAGGTTACGGTTGTCGATTCGGAAGTTGCCACGCCGCCGCGGCGTTTGCCGCGTCAACCAATCGATTGGCACGTCTTTTTCGCGCGACAAATGCGGGAGGAACAGACTCGGCTCCTCTTCCTCGAAGATCGACTGCGACGCCTTCTGGCTGGCTCGCAGGTGTTGGAATCTCCCTGGGTGAACAAACCCGCTGCCGTGGCGGTGCGTGTGTCGCTCAATAAGCGCGTGCTCGGCAGAATTGCCGTCGAGCAACCTGGCGGTCTGAGCGCGACCGTCTATGCGAAGCGTCGAGGACGTCGAACCAGCGCTGCGCTGAGTATCCACGGTGGGGCGCAGCTCGGCACGCGAAGCTGGCGCTGGTACGACTGGTCGAGTTTGAGTCAACCCTTGCGCTTGGGCGACCAGGTGCGGCTCGAATTCGTTGAGCCTCGGAATCTGATGTCCAACATCGTCCAGTCGACCGAACACGATGCCTCGACGCGTCAAGCCATCGCAGCAGAAATCGCCGACATCCAGAAGCGATTGCGGTCAGATCACTACGCTACGGAAGAGGCTCTCATGCGCACGTGTACTCAGACTCGGCCCAGACCGCATCGGTACTCCAGAAGCGAGTGAAGCCCCGCGCCGGCGCCGCAGTTGGCGAGCACTTCAACCGCTTCGCTCCTCTGGCGCTGGCAACTGAACGCCGGTACGTTAGCCGAGTCAGATGGAGTCGTTCCGGACGTTGAGGGGTTTCATTGCGGGCACTGAACCGGAGGAGCCGAACCGGTTCGCCTACAGCGCGACGCTCAGAATTTTCGCCGATACGCTCGACTTCGAGCAAATCGCTCGCACCATCGGGATAGAGCCGACGCGCGTTCATCGCAAAGGGGAACGCCAAGGGCCGCGCTCGCCTCCGTACAAACACGATATGTGGATGCTCTCCGCTGAACTGCCAGAAGAACGTCCGCTCGCTGAACACATCGAGGCACTTTGGGCGCTCATTCACGATCACGCCGCCTGCCTGCGTGAATTGAAGCGAGTCGCCACGGTCAATGTATTCCTTGGTTACCGTTCGAATGTCGATACCGCCGGCGTCGAGGTGCCTCACACCTCTCTCGAGATGTTCGTTCGACTCGAGATCCCGTTCAGTTTGTCGGTCATCATTGCTTAACGGAGCAGGCGAGACGCGTATGCAGCCGGATACTTACTTTTTCTTCCCGAGGCTTGCGCTGTTCTGGGTTCCGGGTTTGCTCTGCCTGTTCATCGCGTATCGGTTACTGCGGAAGAAACCGATTTTCTTCTTTTCGGTTCGAGAGGCGAGGTTCATCGAAGGCATGGCCTCTGGCTATTCGAACGATCGCTGGTGGCGTCGTTTTGGCGGCGTGCGAAACTGTCTCGTCGTCGCTGTGACTGGTGACCGCCTGGTCGTGCGGCCGTGGTTTCCCTTTACGCTCATGTTTTTGCCCGAGTTATCTGGACTCGAGCTCGACGTCGCGCTGAGTGATGTGCTCACCGTTACTGTGAGCAAGGGTGTTTTCAAGCGCTTTATTCGCGTGCGCTTTCGAGACCAGACTTCACGCGGTGACATCACGTTGATGCTCCGATACGCGGACGATTTCTTGGCTCGCCTGCCCAAAGGCGTCGTGGTTTCACCGGCCAGCGGCTCGTAGCACGCGCGAAACACTGACGGCCTGCGCGTCGCGAAAAGCTAGCTGCGCGATTCGCGAAAATTCGTGAGTCGCAAACTCTCGTGTGTTTCTCGCGTGCGACGCGATCGGCGAGTGCACCGAGAATTTCGCTGCGTTCGCGATCGCGATGGTGGGTGGCACACGGCTCGCAATAGGCCTCGGCAGACGCGCTCGCCGAGCAACGCGAGCACCCATCAATTGCTTCGGAGGATTCGAGATATGCCCAAGGTCGAAGTCGCGCCCAACAAAGCTGGAGATTTCCTGGTCGATTACGAGGAGAAGGTGTTCGAAGACGTGAAGGCGGGGCCAGGCGAGAAGGCGCTCGTCACGTTTCACACGGTCGCGTTCGAAGGCTCGATCGGGCTCGTGAATTTGCTGCAGGCCGTGCGTTTGCAGCGCAAAGGCTTCGAGACTTCGGTCTTGCTCTACGGTCCGGGCGTGACGCTCGGCGTGCAGCGCGGTTTTCCGAAGCTCGGAGATGAAGCGTTTCCGGGGCATCAGAACTTCAACGCGCAGATCAAGAAGTTCATGGCCGAAGGCGGCAAGGTGTTCGCGTGCCGCTTCGCGCTGCAAGCGTTGTACGGACACGGTGAAGGCGCGCTGATCGAGGGCATTCGCCCGATCAATCCGCTCGATGTGCTGGATCTGATCCTGCTGCATCGCAAGAACAACGCCTTCATCCTCAACACCTGGACGTTGTGAGCGGGAAGGGTCGACCGTCGTGAGCGCTTCCAAAATCGTTCGCGCAGCTGCCGTGCAACTGAGCCCGGTGCTGTACAGCTGCGAAGGCACGACCGCGAAGGTCTGCGACGCCATCGCCGAAGCCGCGAAAAAAGGCGCGGAGCTCGTGGTTTTTCCGGAGACGGTCGTCCCTTATTACCCGTATTTTTCGTTCATCAAGCCGCCCGTGCTGATGGGCGCGGATCACTTGCGTTTGATCGAGGAGTCCGTGGTCGTGCCGGGGCCGATCACGGACTCGATCGCGCAAGCGGCGAAGCGCGCGGGTGCGGTCGTCGTGATCGGCGTCAACGAGCGCGATCACGGCACGCTCTACAACTCGCAATTGATCTTCGATGCCGACGGCAAGCTCGTGCAAGCACGGCGCAAGATCACGCCGACGTATCACGAGCGCATGATTTGGGGTCAGGGTGATGGTTCGGGGCTCCGCGCGGTGGACACGGCCGTCGGTCGCGTCGGCGCGCTCGCGTGCTGGGAGCACTACAACCCGCTCGCGCGCTACGCGATGATGACCGAGCACGAGCAGATCCACGTCGCGATGTTCCCGGGCTCGCTCGTCGGCGAGATCTTCCGCGAGCAAATCGAGGTCACGATTCGCCATCATGCGCTCGAATCCGGCTGCTTCGTCGTCAACGCCACGGGTTACCTGACGCCGGAGCAAGTCGTGGAAGTTGCGGGGACGAGCGGGCTCGAACGCGCGCTCAAGGGCGGGTGCTTCACCGCGATCGTCTCGCCGGAAGGATCCTTGCTCGCGCCGCCGCTCACCGAAGGGGAGGGCATGGTGGTGTGCGATTTGGATCTCGGGCTCGTCGCGAAACGCAAACGCATGATGGACAGCGTCGGGCACTACAGCCGACCCGAATTGCTCTCGCTCTTGGTGAACCGCGCGCCGCAACCGCACGTGCGCGATCTGCCGCTTCAGTCGTTCAGCCCAAGCCAACCGAGGAACGCCGATGAACCGCTCTCTGCCCGTCTTGAGCCCGCGCCCGCAGCCGAAAATTCCCGCGAATTATCCTGAAATTTTGTCCGAGCTCCAGGCGCTCGGCATGCGCTGGCTCGATCATTCTGGCCCGGGTTTGAGCCGCGCGGGCGGCGCGGGCCCGTCCGATCACAAGGCCGTGACGATCGCGAATCAAACCGTGATGGTGCCGATTTTGAACCACGCTTCGGCGCGCTCGCCGTACTCGGCGCGCGTGAGCGGCGACTACGCGCTCTTGCTCCGCGGCGACGAAGAAATCGCGCAGCTCGGCTTTCCGAAGAAGCCGCGCTTTTACGAACGGAGCACGGTGGACGGGATCCCGTATTGGAAGATCGCGACCCTCCACGGCGAAGACGTGCTCGCGACGACGGTTTTGCAAACCTGCAAGCGTTACGGCCATCGCGAAACGTCCTGTCAGTTCTGCGCGATCGGGCAATCGCTCGCGGCCAAGAGCACGATCGCGGAAAAGACTCCCGCGCAGCTCGCCGAGGTCGCGAAAGCCGCGGTCGAGCTCGACGGTGTGAAGCACCTCGTGATGACGACGGGCACGCCGGCAACGGACGATCGCGGCGCGCTCGTGCTCACGAATGCCGCGCGCGCGATCCGCGCTGCGGTGGCCTTGCCGATCCAAGCCCAATGCGAGCCGCCTGCTGATTTTGGCTGGTTTACGCGCATGCGCGACGCGGGCGTCGATAGCCTCGGGTTGCACCTCGAGGCGGTGACCGAACCCGTGCGGCAGCGCATCATCCCGGGCAAAGCGGAGGTGCCGGTGTCCGTGTACCTCGAAGCTTTTGCTGCGGCGGTGGCCGTGTTCGGGCGCGGGCAAGTGTCGAGCTACGTGCTCGCTGGGCTCGGTGATAGCCGCGAAGCGATCCTCGAGATCAGCGCGCGCATGATTGAGCTCGGCGTGTATCCGTTCGTCGTGCCGTTCGTGCCGATCGCGGGCACCCCGCTCGCCAATCATCCGACACCCGAGCCTGCGTTCATGGCCGAGCTCTTGGGTGAGCTCGCGGCGATGCTCGCGCGTTCTGATTTGCGGAGCTCGGACGTCAAAGCCGGTTGCGCGAAGTGCGGCGCGTGCTCTTCCTTGAAAGCGCGGGAGGCGGCCTGTGCTTGATCGCGTCTACCCGTGGGGCAAGCCCGTGCGCGCGCAGACCGCGCAGCGCATTCACGCGCGCGTGGCGCGCGAACCTTGGCAAATTGAGGCTTATTTTCGGCTGCGTCGTGAGATCTTCGCGGACGAGCAGCGCGTGTTCGATGGCTCGGATCGGGATGCCTTCGACGCGCACGCGACACCGATCGTCGCGCAGGGCGAGATTGCGGGCATGCCGGACGGCGTCGTCGGTGTGGTCCGCATCTATCAATCGCCCGAGCGCGAGCGCACGTGGTTCGGCGGGCGGCTCGGCGTGAGCCGAGCGTATCGCCGTGTGGGCGCAGTGGGCACGGCGCTGATCACGGAAGCCGTGTCGACGGCGCACGCGTGGGGCTGTCGCAAATTCTTGGCCACCGTGCAAGAAGCGAACGCGCGCTACTTCGAGCATCATCACTTTCACCGGCTCGAGGCGGTCGAGCTCTTCGGCTTGCCGCACTTCTTGATGGAAGCGGATTTGAAGCATTACCCCGCTACTCTGGCGAGTGAGTTTCGCGCGAGGGCGTCATGAAGATCGAAGCGGGAAGCCTCGAGGCATTGGTGCGTGAGCTGCGCGGCCGCGCAGAGCTCGGTCTCAAGCGCGACATTCAAATCGCCGCACGCGCGTTTGGCTCGAGCACGCAGAGCGCGTGGTTTCCAACGCCCACGCCGATCCTGAACGGCGACGACGCCGCCGCTTTGCCGGACGGCGACGGCTACGTGCTGTTCGCGGCGGAAGGGATGCGCGGTGAATTTTTGGCCGCGGATCCCTGGTTTTGCGGCTTTTGCTCGGTGATGGTGAATCTGAACGACATCGCCGCCATGGGTGGAAGGCCGTGGGCGATCACGGACGTGCTGTTCATGGGCTCGGGCGAAAACGAGCGCGTGCTCGAAGGCATGGTCGCGGCGAGTGAAGCGTTCGGCGTGCCGATCGTGGGTGGACACACGTCGCGCGTGGCGGGGCATTCGTTCCTCGCGGTGTCCGTGATCGGCAAAGCCAAGCGGGTGATCTCGGGGCACGCGGCGCGCGCTGGGCAGGCGTTGATCGTGGCCGCAGATTTGCGGGGTGCGTTTCGCGGGCTGGGCGGCAATTTCAACGCCGCGACGACGGCTTCCGCTGAGCAACTTCGACGGCAGCTCGCGATTTTGCCGGAGCTCGCGGAAGCGGGGCTCGTGGGCGCTGGCAAGGACATCAGCATGGCGGGCGTATGCGGCTCGCTCTTGATGATGCTCGAAACGTCGCGCGTCGGCGCGCGGCTCGACCTCGCGGCGTTGCCGGCGCCCGAGGGCATCGAGCCGTTTCGTTGGCTGAACGCGTTCCCGAGCTTCGGCTTCGTGCTCAGCGTCGAGCCGAGCGCGGTGACGGCGGTGTGCGAGCGCTTTGCCCGAGCAGGCGTGAGCGCGGCGTGCGTCGGTGAAGTGACGAACGAGCCGAAGTTGGTGCTCGAATACGCCGGAAAATCCGCGGAATATTGGGATTTGCGCCAGCCGCTGACCGGCTTCGGCGCGGAGCGAGCGCGGGCGAGCTGAGCCATGATGTCGGTGGGCGTGTTCACGTACTCGAGCAAGCCGCGCGGCAGCGTGGTGCACGCGGCATGCCTGTGCGAAGCGCTCGAACGCGCCGGCGCGAGCGCGACGTTGTACGCGCTGAGCAAGCCCGGCGACGAGTTCTATCGCTCGCTCACGTGCTCGCTTCGATTAATTCCGGCAGCTGCTGCGCCGCAGGCGATGGACGCGCTGATCGCGCAGCGCATCGCCGAATTTCAACGTGGCATCGGCGTGCTCGCGCCGCGCCACGCGATCGTGCACGCGGAGGATTGCTTGGCCGCTAACGCGCTGATTGGCGCGCGCGGCTCGTTGCTCGGCGCGCGCGTGGTGCGCACGGTGCATCACGTCGAAGCGTTCGAGAGCCCGTACTTGACGGCGTGCCAAGCACGCTCGGTAAGCGATGCGGATCTCGTGCTCAGCGTGAGCGAAGCCACGCGTCGCGCCGTGAAGGCCGAATTCTCACGCGAGGCGCCGGTGATCTCCAACGGCGTCGAGCACGAACGTTTCGCGACGCCGCTGCCCGTCGCCGAAGCGGCGCTGCGCGCGAAGCTCGGCATCGCGCGCGAGGATCGCGTGGTGCTCAGCGTCGGAGGCGTCGAAGAGCGGAAAAATAGCCTGCGCGCGCTCGAAGCGGTGGCGCTCGCGTTCGCACGCGAGCCGCGTGTGCGCTGGATCATCGCGGGCGGCGCGAGCATCTGGGAGCACGAGTCGTATCGCGCGCGGTTTCAAGCGCGGCTCGCTGAGCTGCCGGCCGCGCTCCGCGCGCGCGTGCACGTGCTCGGCACGGTGTCCGAGGACGAGCTCACCGCGGCCTATCGCGTGAGCCAAGTGCTGCTCTGTCCTTCGCTGCAAGAAGGTTTCGGCTTGTGCGTGCTCGAGGCAATGAGCGCGGGCGCTGCGGTGATCGTGCCGCGCGGCGAGCCGTTCAGCGAATACTTGGACGAACGCACTGCGCGGTTCGTGAATCCGGAATCGGAAACGGAGATCGCCGCGGCGCTCGCGCGCTTGCTCGGCGATGAATCGATGCGCAACGCGCTCGCGCAGCACGGCCGCGAGCGAGCGCGCCAGTATTCGTGGGATCGGGTCGCCGAACGGCACCTGTCTCGTTACGAAAACTTGCTGAGCGGTTCTGCGCGAGCCGAGCAGCAAACCCAAATCTAACTCTTCAGAGTGGGAGCTCAAAATCATGCCCGAAATGCATTTCAGCGTGCGCTGGCCGAACGGTGCAACCAGCGAGTGTTATTCGCCCTCGTACGTGATCGAGGATTATTTCAGCGTCGGGCAGGGCTATGCCGTGCCGGATTTCGTGGCGCGCGCGCGCACCGCGCTCCGCATCGCCTCCGAGCGCGTGGCGGCGCGCTACGGCTTCGCCTGCAGCTCGGCGCTCGATCAGCTCGCGGCAATCGAGCAAGCGGCGAGCACGCTCAACGAGAGCGAGCGCGCTGGTGAGGTCACCGTGCTCGAGTTCAAGAAACACGGCCCGCGCGACGCGCGCGTGGCCAATGCGCGCGCGCCCCAACAAAAAATCCCGGAACATCACACGGTGATCGTCGTCGGCGGCGGCCAGGCCGGGCTCTCCGCGAGCTATTGCTTGAAGCAGCGCGGCATCGACCATCTCGTGCTCGAAGGTCGACGCGTCGCGCACTCATGGCGCGACGAACGCTGGGACACGTTTTGCCTCGTGACCCCGAATTGGCAATGCCAATTGCCCGGGCACCCTTACGCGGGCCCGGATCCCAAGGGCTTCATGCTCAAAGACGAGATCGTCGAATACGTCGAAAATTATCGAGAGAAGTATGAGCTGCCGGTGCGTGAAGGCGTGATGGTGAACACTTTGCGCGAGGTACCCGGGCCGGGCGCGGCACGCTTCGAGCTCGTCACCTCGGTCGGCACGTTCACGGCGGAGCGCGTGATCGTCGCGACCGGTTGCTATCACAAGGCATTCATTCCGGCGTACGCGAGCGAGAGCCCAGCGGGCGTCGTGAACCTGCACTCGTCGAATTACAAGAATCCCGCGTCGCTGCCGGAAGGCGCGGTGCTCGTCGTCGGAAGCGGGCAATCGGGCTGCCAGATCGCGGAAGATCTGCACTTGGCGGGCCGGCAAGTGCATCTCGCCGTGGGCAACGCGCCGCGCTGCGCGCGCCGTTATCGCGGGAAGGATGTCGTCGAGTGGCTCGATGATCTCGGGTATTACAACATCCCGATCGATCAACACC
>FTCX01000296.1_pt1 | contig 11148 bp, 12 predicted proteins | sample 1639831 | NCBI WGS metagenome assembly FTCX01 (sample SAMEA3914869, study PRJEB12502) | metagenome | biome: forest; material: soil | place: USA | collected 2012-03-12 | depth 0.1 m
CTGCTCTACCGACTGAGCTACCCGGACGTGTCTCTTTCGAGGGCCGCGTTCGTACCTCATCTTGGGGCGCTTGTCGCGCCTTTGTTGCAGAAAAATGCGCGAGCTCGGGCCGAGCCTCGAGGACGCGAAAAACGGCGAGCCGCGGGCAAATTCCGAGACGAAGGCGGCTCCCCGGGGCTGCTAAACTGACGGAATCGTGGCTCGCCGGGCTCACAATCGAGCTTACCAAAGCGCCCGTCTGCTGACGGCAGGCGGCGCGCTCGGCGGTTTCTTCGCCTTGCTCGGGGCCTGGCTCGCGCTCGAGGGGCCGCACTCGGCGCCGGAGCATACCTCCGGCGCCGGGGAGCTCGTGATGGTCACGGGGCTGTGCCTCGCGCTCGTGTGCGGGCTCGTGGCGTTCGCGCGCTTCGCCCTCGGTTTAATCAAGCAGCTCGACAGCGAGCGGCGCCCGACGCGCGTCAAAGGGCCGCCTTGACGATCTCGCGGCGCCGCCCCCGCATGTGATCGGCGCGTCGCACGAGCTCGGCATGAAGCTCGAGCAAAGGGGTCGCGAGCTCGGGTCCCTCGAGCTGTGCGAGCGCCGCCGCGATGGCTTCGATCGTCGACATGCCGCCTTCGTGCGTCGGAATGCGCAGGCGCGTGGGCGTGACGCGCGGCGCCGGCAACGTGAGCTCCGGCAGCGCGCGCAGCTCGGGCACGCGTTTGTACATGCGACGCGCTTGACGAAAGCTGCCGTCGAGCACGATCAATCGCTTCGGCACGAAGTCGAGCGGGCGCGGCGCGCCGCTGCAGTAGAGCAGCGCAGTGCCGGGCTCGCCGATCGCGGCGACGTCGAACGCCGGGCCGCCGCCGTAGCTGAGGAGGCGCGAGTTCGGCAGCGAAAGCACCGCAAAACGCCCGGTATTGCTCGTCAAGTAGAGCTCGGTCACGTGCCGGACGAGCACGAGCTCGGTGCGTGTTTCCACGCGCGGCAACACGGCGCAAACGCAGATCTCGAGCTGCAGGAGACAGCGCGCGCAGTGCCCGCTCAGATCGCGCGGCGTGACCGAGCGCATCGCTCAGCCTCGCGCTCGCTTGCGTTTCGGTTTGCCGCCGAGCGACGCGAGCTCGTCGAGCTTCCGCTCGAGAGCTTTGGGGTTGAGCGTGCCTTTGTAGACGTAGAGCGCCGCGGACTCCGAGCCGTCCAGCACTTCTTCGCTGACGCGCAGCCGCGCGCTGGCCGCGAACACGATCTTCGCGCCGAGTCCTTTCTCGACCAGCTCGACGCGTCGCCACACCGCGGCTCGATTCCAAAAGCCGAGCAGCTCGCACAACACCTGCTCGCCGGTGGCGCGATTCGTGAAGCACACGTCCGGCACGCACAGCCCGATCCCCGGCAAATCCAGCACTTCCTGCGCCAGCTCCGCGCGCCAGCTCGCGTTTTCGGCGAACCCGGCGAGTAGAGCAGCGACTTCGTCCCGCGCGGGCGTGAGCTCAGCTTCGCGTCCGCTCCCGAGGTCGCACGCGAACTTGAGCGGTTCGCGTCGCTTACCCCAGCGCAGCTCCGCCTCGAGCTTCACGCGTTGACACGCTTCGAGCGCCGGCAAGAGCAGCGCGAGCTCGAGCCCGTACTTCGTCACCGACTCGAACAAGCTATACGGGCCGTCGATCTCGATGCGGTAGCCACCGCTCGGCTCGATCGCGAGCTGGAACAAGAGCTGCCTGAATTTCAGCTTCTGAAACAGCGCGCGGTACTGGTCGGGCGAAGCGCAGCTCACCTGCACGACGACTCGCACCGAGCAGAGCAGCACGGCCTGCACCTCCGCGCGCGCGTGTCGCTCGACCAAACCCGCTGCGTCGTAGCACGGCGCGGCGAGCAAGCGCTCGGCGCTGCGCAGATCGGCGTACAGGCCATTTTCCAGGGTTTCGGCTGAAATACCGAGCTCGGCCGCAACTTCTGCGATCACCTCGGCGCGCTCGAAATGCGCGCCCACGGCGAGCGCTTGGCGCGCCTCCGTCGCGCGCGAGAACACCGCGCGGCGCAGTGACGGCGCGTCGAGCGCCGCGTTCGAGTCGAACTTGCTGTCGTCGAGCGCGAGCTTCTTCAACGCGCTGAGCAACTTCTTTTCTTGGGGGCTGCTCTCGAGCGAAGCGAGCTCCTCTTCGACGACCATGCGCGTTTGATTCACGCCGGCGCTGAGCACGCTGAGCACTTGCTCGGCAAGGCCGAGCGCACGCTCGCGCGCGTCCGCCGCCGGCTTCGCCAGCGAGAGCACCCCCTTACTTTTGCGCACGCGCACGAGATCCGGGCTGATCACGCGCTCACGAGCCTCCGTATGCTGCGTGCTCACGCCTTCTTTCGCTCGTGAACATCTCGCCCGTCTTGCGCGACACGAGCTCGTACAGGGTCGCGAATTTGTCGCCTTTTCTGCGCAAAATGCGACCAAGGCGCTGCACGTGCTCGCGCACCGAGCCGCTGCCGCTGATCACGATCGCGACGCTCGCGTCCGGCACGTCCACCCCTTCGTTCAGCACTTTCGAAGTCGCAATCGCGCGGTAGCGACCGTCGGAGAACCGCTCCAGGATCTCGCTGCGCTCTTTGATTTTGGTTTGGTGAGTGATGATCGGCACGAGGAAGCGCTTGGAAATCGCATACGCCGTCGCGTTGTCCTGGGTGAAGATCAACACTTTTTCTTCGCGATGCGCTTCGAGCAAGCGCTCGATGTAGTCGAGCTTGGCGCGCGCGCCGAGCGAGAGCTCGCGCTGACGGCGATACGCGCGCATCGCGCGTTGCCCGACGGCCGTACGCGCCGAGCGCATGATGAAATCATTCCAGCCCCGCGCGCTGCCCATGCGAATGCCCTGGCCGCGCACGAATTCCAGGTAAATCGCGCGCTCTGCTTCGTATTCTTCGCGCTCGTCGGGGCTCAAATCGACTTCCACGCGCACGGTCTCGTACTCGGCCAGGTACGGCCCCGTCAGCTCGACGATGTCCTTCCGATACACGATCGGCCCGACCAAGCGCGTGAGCCTCTGTTCTTGGCCGTCACTGCGTTCGGGCGTCGCGCTGAGGCCGAGCCGAAACGGCGCGAGGCAGAGCTCGGCGGCGAGCGCGTAGCTCGGCCCGGGCAAGTGATGGCACTCATCGAACACCACGAGTCCGAAGCGCGCGCCGAAATGATCCATGTGCAAGCACGCAGAATCGTACGTGGTCACGGTCAGCGGCAAGAGCTCGTACGAGCCGCCGCCCACGATCCCGACTTCGGTGCCGAAGCTCGTGCGGAGCAGATCGTACCACTGCCGCACGAGATCCAGCGTCGGCGCGACGACCAGCGCGCTGCGACGTTTGTCGTCAATCGCGAGCACCGCGACGTGACTTTTGCCAGCGCCCGTCGGCAAAACCACGACTCCGCGCCCCTTGTTTTCACGCCAGGCGTGCAGCGCTTCACTTTGAAACGGCCGCGGCTCGCGCTCGAGGCACAGCTTCGATTCGAGCTCGACGTATGCTCGCGCTTCGTCCTCGTACGCGACGCTCGCGCGGTGCAGCACGCGCACGATGTCCGCGTAGCTCAGCGCCGGCGCGCGGAAACAATGGCTGCGCGCATCCCACGTCGCGTGCGGCGCGAGCGTGACGCCCTCGGGCAACGTGCCGCGCAGCTCGAGCGTGCCGGCGGCGAAACGGAGCTGCAGCGAGCTCATCGAAAGAAACGCCCTGCGCCTTCTCCGGACGACGGCGCGCCGCCCATCAGCTCGACCGGCACGTGGAACGCGAGCTCCCCCAAATACAAGCCGCGCCGCACGCGCATGCGGATCAACGAGAGCGTGCAGTTGCCCATCTTCAAAATGCAGACGCGCGGCACGGGTTCGCAGAGCAGCGTTTTCGCGAGCTGATAGTTGAAGCCGCCGTGCCCGACGATGAGCACGCGATCCTCGCTCGCGCGGTGCCGCGCTTCGAGCCGCGCGAGCACGCGGCGCACGCGCGCTTGCACGTCATCGTAGCTTTCGCCGCCGTAGTCCGCGAAATCACCGGTCTGCGTCAGCGGACGATGCATGAACTCCGGAAACGCCGCTTCGATCTCCGGCTCGCTCATGCCCTCGAGCTTGCCCGCGCCGATCTCCGGCAAGTCTTCGTCCACGATCGGCGCCGGGCCCACGCCCTGCGCCGCGACGATGCTCGCGGTCTCGAACGTCCGCAGCAGCGGCGACACGTACACGGCCGCGAAGGGTCGCGCTTCGCCCAAAATGAATTGCCCGGCGCGCGCCGCTTGCTCGCGACCGAGCGCGGTCAGCGGATAGTCCCGCCGGCCTTGCATGCGGGCTTGGGCATTGCCTTCACTCTCGCCGTGGCGCAAAAGCATGATTTCCATGGTCGTGGTCAGCGGCGTCGGAGTTTGCCAGAATCCTCGGCCGCGACTTTCGAATTCTGGCAAGAGAAGCAAACGAGGAGCCGAACGTGGTCGACATCTATCTGGAATACGAAGGCGATCTGCACTGCCGAGCCGAGCACGGACCATCGCACAGCGTGCTCGTGACGGACGCCCCGGTGGACAATCAAGGCCGCGGGGAAGCCTTTTCACCGACGGATCTGGTGGCGACGGCGCTCGGCACTTGCATGGCCACGACGATGGGCATCGTCGCCAAAAAGCACGGCTACGCACTCGAAGGCACGCGCGTGCACGTGAAGAAGCTGATGAGCTCGCAGCCGCCGCGCCGGATCGCGCGACTCGCCGTCGAGATCGCGATCCCGCCGAGCCCGACCACGCGCGATCCTGCCGTGCGCGCCGAGCTCGAAAAAACCGCGCACGGCTGCCCGGTGCGGATCAGCCTGCTCGAGTCGATCGAAGTCCCGGTCGAGTTTCAGTGGCAGGAGTGAGCGCCGCGGTCACTCTTCGCGTTCGGGTGCCGCCAGCGTGCCGATGCACGCAGCGCCGGCGCCTTCGTTGAAGCAGCGCACGCCGATCACGTCCGGCGCGCCGAGTCGACCCGCAGCGACGAGCACACCGCGGCGCAGCGCGCGCTCATCACAACCGCCGTCGCAGCTCGTCTTCAGATCACCGAGCGCAAAGTCGGCGAGCGGCATCGTCGATAGCTCCTTCACTTCCGCGAACGCGAGCGCACGGCGCTCGAAGCTCGGCACGCTCGGCTCGAAATCGACCGCGATGGCGAACGACAGCGTGGCATCCGGTTCGTCGATCCGTTTCACTTCGCCCGCGCTCGGCGCAGGTCGGCTCGGCGGCAACGAACGAGGCACCGCGAGCGGCCGCGAGCTCGCGAAAGCACCGCCATCGTAGCGCGCGACTTCAGCGGCGCAGCCCACACGGTGTGTCTCGTGTGTGCGGTTCCAAAGCCGATGCGTGCTGCAGCGCACGCCGACGAGCGCTTCGCCGCCTGCGGCCGCCGCGGCTTCGCGGAGCGTGAAATCCAGGCGCTCAGTGGAACAATCGACGTCACTCAGGGGCTCACCGGACAAGCGATGAAAGCCGGGCTTCGACGTGCAGCTCGCGTGCACGTGGCCCAACACTTCCAGCCCCGTGTCGCGCGCCGCAAGCTCGACTACCGCTTCCGGCTCCACGCGCCGCGGCTCGCTCCAACCTTCGTAGTGCGCCGGATCGATGCGCCCCAAACAACCGGAAGCAAACGGCGCCGCAAGCAAGACGGTCCCGAGACTGAGCAAGCGACGGCGATTCATCGACGCACAGCCTAGCGCCGAGATCCGAGCCCACAAAACACAACGGCGCGGCAGGTACCTGCCGCGCCGTTGCTTGGGGTGACATGTTCTTCGGCGCAGCGCACTGGGGCGCTACGCCGTAAGAACGGGCGCAATCAAGCGCCGCCGGTGCCAGCCGTCGCGCCGCCGGTGCCGCCCGTCGCGCCGCCGGTGCCAGCCGTCGCGCCGCCCGTGCCAGCCGTCGCGCCGCCGGTGCCGCCCGAGGCGCCACCCGTGCCGCCGGTCGCCGGCTCGCCGCCGACACCCGCTTCGCCGCCGGCTTCGCCGCCAGCTTCGCCGCCGGTCGCGCCAGTCGCTTCGCCAGCAGCACCGCCGGCCGCTTTGCCAGCCGAGCCACCCGAGCTCTTGCCAGCCGAGCCACCGGACGACGTGCCGCCCTTGCCAGCCGAACCGCCGCCCGTGCCGCCCGTGCTCGCCGTCGTGTCGTCACCGCTGCTCGAGCAGCCAGCCACCGCAACGCCCGCGCCGAGCGCGAGCACCGCGATAAGGCTAATTAGCTTCTTCATATCCATTCCTCCGAATAACCTAGGTTAGTCACAGTCACACAGTGGGCGGAGCCGCCCGCCGGCCTCTAAGCACGCTCCGTGCCAAAATGACGCGCTGCGCGTAAGGCAGGCTAAGTAATAAGAATCACTAAGATAAACGAACGCGATACAGGCTCGGAAACCTCACCCGTAACCACAAACCCCGACTTTCGTGTCATGGTGTCAGGCCTATTACAACCGCTCGGATCCCATTGCAATCAGGTGACAGGGCGGTTTTTCCTCCACGAAACCACGGGGATACACACAGTGGGCGCAAGTCGCACCCGGATCACGTGGCACACACGCGAGTCAATCGCTGGTAATTATTAAATAAATTGACCGACAGCTGACCAATGGTCCGGCACAGGCCGAGAGGCCAACTGAAGCCGACATTTTTTTGAGGGCGGTCCTCAGTCCCCGCGCTTCTTGCGCAGGCTGGGCGTGATTTTCTCGAGGCCGCCCACGGCCGGCCCAATCGCATCGCGCCCGAATCGCTCGCGGATGGCATCGAGCGCGCGTCCGAGCTCCCGCTTCGGACGCGGAGGCGCGAAGAGCTCGAGCTGCGAATGATTGCTCTGCTCCAGCTGCGAAACGCTCACTCCGAGTAGCCGCACCGGCTCCGTGATGCCCGCCGCATCCCACAACGCCAGCGCGGTCTCGCGGATCTCGCGTCCGTCATCCGTGGCGACGCGAAGAGTCCGGCTGCGCGTGAGCAGCGGATACACGGGCTCGTCCCCTTCCCCGACGCGCGCCTCACGCCGCCGGCGCGCGGTGCCGAGCTTGATCTTGAGCGTCACGGTGTAACCCACGTAGCCCGCACGGCGCAGGCGCCGCGCGACCTCGTCCGCGTGCGCGGTGAGCGTCGCGCTCACTTTTTCACGATCACTCACGTCGACCGCGAACGTGTTCTCTTCGCCGATCGATTTCGCGGCGCGCTCGGAGATCACGGGGCGCGAATCGGTCCCGGCAGCGAGCAGCTGCAGCTCGGCCGCGCGATCGCCGAGCTCGCGCGCGAGCTGCTTTGGATCGTACGCCACGACGTCCGCGAAAGTGCGGAGCCCGAGGCGATGTAGCCGCTCCCCGAGCACTGGCCCGACGCCCCACAAGCGACGAATCGGCAGCGGATCCAAGAGCGCGCGAACCTCTTCCGGGGCGATCACGCAGAGCCCGTCCGGCTTGCCCAACGTGCAAGCGATCTTCGCGACCAACTTGTTCGGCGCGACGCCGACCGAAATCGAGAGCTCGGTGCGCTCGCGCACGCGCGCTTTCAAGCTCACGGCCAGCTCGCGCGCGGAGCCGAACAAACGCACCGAGCCGGTGATGTCGAGGAAGGCTTCGTCCAGCGCGATGGGCTCGATCTCGGGCGTGAACTCGGCGAACACCTCGTGCACTTGCTCGGAGACTTCGACGTAGCGCGACATGTTGGCGGGCAGGAAGACGCCGTTCGGGCACAGCGCACGCGCGCGAAAACCGGGCATGGCCGAGCGCACGCCGAACTTGCGCGCCTCGTACGAAGCCGCCGCGACCACGCCGCGCGCCGAGCTCGCGCCCACGATGACCGGCAGCCCGCGCAGCTCGGGCCGATCACGCTGCTCGATCGACGCGTAAAACGCGTCCATGTCGGCGTGCAAAATGAAGCGGTCGGGCACGCGACGCTCTCAGCGCGGGCGTTTGCGCTCTTCGAACAAGCCGGCGCCGGGCACGAAGCGAAGCGGCACGATCCCAGTCTCGCCGATCCGATTTTTGTACACGGCGAATTCCATCGCGCGCTCGCGCGGCTCGGCCGACCCGTGCTCGTCCGCGCGCAGCTCGCCGGCGAGCGTCACGGCCGGCGCGACCAAATCGGCATGCCGCGCAAGGGTCGTGAAAATCACGGAGCAGCCTTGGTCGGCGATGCGACGCAAATCATAAGCCACGTGGGTGACGCGCCCCTCCATGCTGCCGTTCGCGGCCGCCGCGTGCGAGAGCGAGCCGTCGCCCGCCGCGGAGAACGCTTCGATGTCGTCCACGACGAGCACGGCGCGCTCGCTCCGCGACCACTGATGGGCCGCGCACTCGGCGAGTGAGTTCGTCGATTCGAGCCCCGCCGCTCGGTACAGGTGCAGCTGCGCGCCGACCTTCTTCACCACGGTCTCGACCGAGTCGGCGACCGCGCGATGCGTGGCGGCATCCTGCCAAGCTTGCCCCGACCAAATCACTCCGTAGGGTGTGTGCGCATCGGGATATTCGCGATGCAGCGCGCGCGCGCTGAGCCGCGCCACGACTTCGGTGGGATCGAGCGAAGCGCTGGCAAACACGACTCCGGCCTTCGCCCGCGCCGCCATGTACGCGAGCAAGAGCGCGAACGCCGTGCGTCCGACTCCCGGCGCGCCGGCGATCGCGAGCACGGTGCCCGTGCGCAGGCCACCGCTGAGCATGCGATCGAGCGAAGGAAAACCGGTTGCCGTTGCCGGCGACAGCGCGCCCAGGCGCGAGGTCACGTCGACCTGCATCGCGGTCAACGCAATGCCAGCTGCCCCACCCGTCTTCGGGAGATTGTCCGAGCTCACTCCGACAAGGATAGCCGAGCTACGCGCCCGAGCCGACTCGGTGAGATCCGACCGCAAAAACCAGGCGAAACCGGCGCGCGCCAGGCGGTTACCTCGGACGCACGCGCGATCCTCGTAGCGCGCGCGGCTGCGGGCCACTGCCCAAAACGCGCGAATTGCGAGACATCGAAGTCGAGACAGCTTCTCAATTCGGGACCGAGATTGGGCCTTTTTCGCAGGATTTTTCTTGGCACACGGCTCGCAATCGCTGGGGCATGCCAAGAAAACGCGCACTTTGCGCGCCGCTCGCGCTCGCCTTGGACGGCAGCGTCCTGCTCAACGTCTCCGCCCACCTCGATAGCGCGACGCTCGCCCGCGTCGCGACCGCGCTCTCCGTCCCGCCCGAAGCGCTGTTCATCGGCAGCGCGCTCCCCGAAGCCCAGCGCGCTCAAGTCATGACGCGCATTGACGACGCCGCCGCCGAGGCCGCCGCGCGGATTCAGGCTCAGGGCGCCGTCAAAACCAAGCCCGCGCCACGCAAACGTCGCGCGTAGCTGCGCAGCTTGCGTGGCTCGGGAAACATCCGCGATCCGTACTGGCGCAAAGTTCTAGTTTCGACAGACGGGTCAAACAACGCGCGTCGAAGGCGTGAAGCGCGCGTGCGATCGCTCGAAAAAATTGCCTGCAGCGCGTGCGCACAAATGCTTACGATGCGCACCCGCCATGGCCAAGAACTCCATCTATTCAGCATCCACCTTCAAGTCGTCTTTGAAGACGGGAGCCGAGCGCTTCCTGTCGCAGGCCATCGTGCACGCGCTCGCCCAAGGCTTTCGCTCGCCCGATGATTTTCTGAGGCACTTCAAGCCCGTCGACCTCATGCAGGCGCTCGAGTCGGCGCACGAGCTTCGTTCGGAGATTTTGGTCAAGGCCGCGGGCGTGCATCAGAAGATCGCGCTCAAAAAATCGACGCAGTCGGGCGCGGAAGATCTGCGCATCGCCATCGATGAAGGATTGACCGACGCGGCCGCGATCCTCGAGCTGTTTCCCCCGGACGATCGCGTGCGCTACCTGGATGCTTCGAAGCTTTGGACGTTCCTCGTCGAAGACGAATTTTGGTCGACGCTCAACGCCGAAGCCAATCGTGATCGCGCGATCGGGCGCATGACTTTCACGCTCGAGAACGCGCTGAACGAGGATCTGGTCAGCCTCGCAGACGTGACCGACGGCATCACGTTCGAGATGATTTCCCTGCGCTTGCCGCACAAAGAGCTGCAAAAGCTGGTGGGCCACGCGCTCAAGCTCGGGCGCGAGCGCAAGCCGCTGACCGAAGCCGCGCTGCTCGACTCGATCTCGCTCCAGTCGCTGGTCGGCTTCATCCCGCTCGAGCACGTGTGGAAGGCCGTCGTGCTCGACAAGATCGCGACGCCGAGTGGGTTCATGGCGAAGTCCACGGCAGCTCCGGCGAACGTGGTCGCGGCGCCGCCGCCCGCGCCGGTCGTCGTTGCAGCGCCGCCGCCGGCGACCGCGCGCAAGTCGGTGCCGCCACCGCCACCACCCGCGGCGCGTGAAGAGCCCGTGGCCGAGCAGCGCAAATCGGTGCCGCCGCCGAAGCCGGCATCGGCACCTGCGCCGCGCAAGCCCGAAGACAGCTTGCTCGAAATCGCCGCCGCCGAAGACGACGTGGACAAGCTGATCGAAAACTCGCAGCGCCCCGCGCCGGAAGAAGAAGCGCGCCGGCGCGTGCTCGAGAAGCTCGCCGGAATCAGCCGTTTGCCCCCGCACCACGAGGCGCTCTCGACGCCGATCTTGCTCTCGATCGAATCGATGTACTCGGAGCTGCTCACGGCTTCGACCGACGAGGCGCGCGAGCTCTGCATTCGCGATTCGTTCCCGAACCCCGCGCAGATGTCGACCGCGCTGCTCGCCCTGATCGAGCTGCTCGACCCGAGCATCGACATCAACGATCCGGTGATCCGCGACGCGGACGTCGATTCGCTGATCAAAGTCGTGCTGTTCGAGGAGCGGCACCGCTACGAGCAGGCGCATCCGTCGCTGCGTCCGCCGCCCTCGCCCTCGCCGCTGCCACCGCCCTCGGGCAACCGCCGCAATTCGGTCGCGCCTCCGCCGTTGCCGCGCGCCGGCAGCATGCCGCCGCCCCTGCCGCCGCCCGGCGGCGAAAAGCGCGCTCGCTGATCAGAAGCGCGCCCCCGTAAACAGAAAAGGCCGAGTTGGAAAAACCAACTCGGCCTTTTCTATTTCTGCTGTGCCGACGGAGGGACTTGAACCCCCACGACCTTGCGATCGCGTGGACCTGAACCACGTGCGTCTGCCAATTCCGCCACGTCGGCTCGTCAGGTACGACCAGCCTCCGGCCTGAAAGCCGAAGAAA
>FTCX01000510.1_pt1 | contig 11053 bp, 9 predicted proteins | sample 1639831 | NCBI WGS metagenome assembly FTCX01 (sample SAMEA3914869, study PRJEB12502) | metagenome | biome: forest; material: soil | place: USA | collected 2012-03-12 | depth 0.1 m
ACGAGCGGGATCTTGCAGGGGGTGCAACGGGTCGGAAAAATGATCGATCAGATCGAGAGCTTCACGGGCACTGGCCATGGATCCGAGGTTCCGCTCGAGCTGGCGTTCTGCGATCTCGCGTTGATTTGCGTGAACGTGGTCGGGCAATTGGGATTCAATTCTCGGACGCGGATCGTACTCAAGACGACTGGCGTACTCGAAGGCCGGTGGGACGCTCAGCGAATCTCACAGGTGCTGGTGAACTTGATCGATAACGCCCTGGAGCACGCGGCGCCCGAGACACCCGTGCTCGTGAGCGCGCGCGGAGATGACACCCAGGTCGTGGTCGACGTCCGAAATCAGGGCAACTGCATCTCTCCCTCGCAACTCGCGACGATCTTCGATCCGCTTTTGCGGCCACACTCCGACGTTCGCGACGGCAATGGCCACCTCGGTTTGGGTTTGTACATCAGCCGAGAAATCGCGCTTTCACACGGTGGCACGATCGAAGTTGACTCTGGCTGCGGGTCGACGATTTTTTCGCTGCGCCTTCCCTTGGGAAATCGAGCTCGAAGCGGCCCTGCCCGATAGCCACTCGTTCGTTGAGCGAGGCGAATCAGTCTGCGACTGCGGCGCAGTGCCGCCGCATGCTAGCCGACGATGCGCCGGGTCGCGGGCTCGAAGGCCGCTCCTTCCGCTGAGGAGCCATAAGCCGGCTGTGCTGCGTGCGCGGACGAAAGCGTCGGCCATTGCCGTCCCGAGCTCGGGTCGATCAGCGTGGACGCGTCTTTGTAGACGCGGGCGCCTTGGTGCAGTGCGATCGTGGCTCGCCACAGCGGCATCGATTGGTACGAGGAGGCGAAGCGCTCCAGCAAAACCTGGCGCACGCGCGGCGCGAAGCGAGCGCTCATGGCGGGAAATAGGTGATGTTCGACGTGGAAGCCGAATCCGAGCGTGAGCCACTCGAGCCAGCGCGGGGTCGTCACCGTGAGCGAGGTCGCGAGCGGATCGTTGCTGGGGGCGAGCGGATTCAAACTGTGGTTCGTCAGGATGAACCCCATCACGATTGCGTTAGCGATCGCGAGCGGCAACACGAACGCGAACAAAAACGGCCGCACGCCGATGGCAAATCCGAGCGCGCTCCACACGGCAATGCCGGCGAGTGTCTCGAGCAGCGCGAACGTATGCTCTCGCGGGGAGAGATAGCCGCGCCGCCGAGCGGCGAGCAGCATGTGCAAGCTCTGCACCGAAAACCCAATCAGCAGGCTGGCGAGGCCACGCAAGCGACCCAGACCTGGCGCTGCGGCTTCCGTCGCGATGCGGACCGCGCGGTTCTGCTGATATTCCTCGAGCGTGGGGTACGCGTCCGGATCCCGGCCGGCGCGGTTGGCGTTGCCGTGATGCACGTGATTGTGCCACGCGAGCCAAAGCCGCGGCGAGAGCACGAACGGCAGAAATCCGAGCCGGCCCACGAATCTTCGCGCCCAACGCGCGCGCACGACGGCGCCGTGCATCGTCTCGTGTGCGAGGAACGTGAGGCCTGCGAAGCTCGCGCCGATCGGCAGCGAAAGGAGGCAGCAAAGCCAAGCGGGCAAATGCCCGCGCGTGAGCAGCACCGTGCTCGCGACGATCACGGACACATGTACGGGCAGCCACCACAACCGCGAGCGCGCTGGCTCGAAAGTCGAGCGATCGAGCAGACCGCGAATTCGTCGTGTGTACGATGTTGACTTGGAATCTTGCATTCTTTCAAACTTGCGCCCAATCGACCGAGCGCGCAGTCACGTCCTGGTCATCCTGTGTCATCGCTCGCCTCGCGCGTGTCGCGCCGCAGCGCAGCGCGTGAAGCGGTTCAATACGGATCTTCGCCCGAGCGCCTTTGCCAGCCTTTTTGGAGTGCTTCGGCGTCGATGGTTGCCGTCTGCTCGACCAGCGTGGACGCTCGCGCGAGCTCGCTCGATACGTTCGCGGGAGTCACCGCAGCGCGCACGGCATCGGCAAAGGCCTCGCCCTTCTCGCCGCTGAACGACACGACCACTCGGCCATCCGCGCCGGCGCTGGCGATAGGGACATCGCCGGCGCAAGCGGCGCTCGCACAGCTAACGGAACCGCGCGTGCATTCGCGGACGCCGCTCTCACCGGGAGGACCCGCGTCGCCACCGCTCACATCGACGCGGAAGCCCGTGAGATTGCTCGGCGAGACTAGCTCGGCTGCGAGCAGCCGCAGACTGCCACCGGCCGAGCCGTTGCTGCCGCCTTGTCCGCGAAGAACGGATAGCGTCGCTTCGTCGCTTGGACACGCACAAGCATCCGCGCCGTTGCTGCACAACGCTTGGATCTCGCGATCGGTCGCTGGCGTGTACGCGACGGTCGCGAAGCGGCCGCGCGCGCCGCGATTCCCGCTGTGCCCTTTGGCGCGGAACACCACGTTTCTCCCGATGCGCAGACCGTTCGTCGCGACGATCGCGAGCGTCGCGCCATCCATCACCGCGATGACTGCGTTGTCCGGCAGCTCGATACAGGCGTCTTTCACGAGCGTATCTTTTGCGAATTGAAGCCCTGGCAGCGAGCGATACTTCTTGCAGCGTTCACCGGCAGCGAGCACCAAGCGCGTGCCTTCGACTTCTGCCACGACGTTGTCTGGCATTGCCGAAGCCCAGCGCGTTCCGTTCGGGCTGGGCGCAACTGCCGGGGCTGCGACGGGTGTCGGTTCCTTCGGCGGGAAATGCTCGGGAGGATATTCCGCTGGGGCGCCGGTCTCACAACCGAAGAGGGTGACAAGCAACGACAAGCAAGCGTACCGCGGAGACTCGAACCAAGGTGTCTTTTTCAAATGGGCTTTTCTGAGTCGAACGCAAAACTAACTGCTTTGCGCGCCCCGAGAGCAATAAGCATTCATGGTCGAGTACGCAATGGCTGAGCTCGAAACGACGAGCTCCAGCTCTGTCCTCAGTGAGTTCGCGCGGGGGGGCGCCGATCGAGGCCGATAGTCGCATGTGCTCGCCAGTGGCCCCAAATCGCGACGTGAGTGAAAACCCGCTCACGCGCAATCTCGCGTGATTTGCCCGCTCTTCTCTTCGGTATGAGTCGTGCACCCTCGTTCGTCGCAATTGCCGCAGATCGGAAATCGAATTGAAGAAACCGGAACCGTCGAGTGCAACCTAGCCGGGTCGATGATTCGTCGTTGCCGCGCGCGGCTTCGACTCGAGCTTCCAACTGGATCGCGAGCCTGAGCCTCGGCGAAGCAGAGCGTGTCGTCCGCGGCTTGCTCGAGCTCGCGGACGTGCGCATCGGCGGTGATCGCCCTCAGGACATTCAGGTACACGACTCTGCTTTTTACGAGCGCGTGCTGCGTGACGGCCGCCTCGGGGTCGGCGAGTCGTACCTGGACGGCGAATGGGACGCCGTGCAATTGGATCACTTCATCGCGCACGTGCTCGAGGCGCGCCTGCACGAACGAGTGCAGGATTGGCGGACGGTGCTTTACGTGATCGCTGCGCGGCTCACGAATTTTCAGAGCGTCGCGCGCTCGTTTCGTTCGGTCGAGCGTCACTACGACATTGGCAATGAGCTATATCAGGCGATGCTCGGCAGCACGTGGGCGTACACCTGCGGCTATTGGTCGGGCGCGACGACACTCGATGAGGCACAGCGAGCCAAATTCGAGCTCGTGTGCCGCAAGCTCGAGCTCGAGCCAGGCATGAAAGTGTTGGAGCTCGGCTGTGGCTGGGGCAGTTTCGCCAAGTTCGCCGCGGAACACTATGGCGTCGAAGTGACGGGTTACACGATTTCGAACGAGCAAATCACGCTCGGGCGCGCGCTGTGTCGCGGGCTTCCCATCGAGTTGCGACTCGAGGACTATCGACGCGCTTCGGGAACTTACGACCGCGTGGTGTCAATCGGGATGATGGAGCACGTCGGCCACGGTAACCATCGCGCTTATTTCGAAACCGTGGATCGTTGCTTGAAGCCCGGGGGCATTGGGTTCGTGCACACGATCGGCAGCAATTCGAGCGAGACGCTGATTGATTCTTTTTATCACAAATACCTATTTCCGAATGCGCTCATCCCGTCGCTCGCGCAGCTGACGCGAGCGATGGAGGGGATATTCGTGCCCATCGACGTGCACAATATCGGCCCGCATTACGATGCGACGCTCCTGGCTTGGTACGCCAATTTCGAAGCGGCTTGGCCTTCGCTGCGCGAACGATATGACGAGCGATTTCATCGCTTGTGGCGGTTTTATCTACTCTCGTCGGCGGGCTCATTTCGAGCTGGGTTTACTCAGCTTTACCAAATCGTGTTTGCGCGCCCCGGAAAGCGCTTGGCACGCGCGCGGGTGGTGTGAGCGGTTCGCGGGAAGCTTCATTCGAGTTTCGAGTTACTAGTCGCCCTCGCGGTATGCATCGTGCTTCACGGAGCGCATGCGTAACAAAGAGCGAACGAATCAGGCGCGCGTCGCCGAGCACGCCAGCCCGAGCTGGAACAATCGCGAATACCGGCGCACCGGCGTTCACGTCGCCGTTTGGATCGATCACCAGGAAGCTCGCTTGTTTCGAGTAAAGCCCGACAGTGCAGAGAGCGTGACGGTCACCGCGCCACTGAAAACGGAGCACCACAAGCACCCGCGGGGCGAAGGAGAACCGCGAAAGCATCCGCTCGACGGCAAGCGGTTTTTCACGACGGTGTGCAAAGCGCTGAAGGGCGAGGAGCCCATTCTCCTGCTCGGGCCATCCTCAGCGAAGTTCGAGTTCTTGCGACATCTGCAGATGCACCATAGCGAAATCGAGGCTCGCGTTGCGTGCGTAGCTACTGTCGACCATCCGACGGACGCTCAGCTCGTGGCCTACGCTCGAAAGTACTTCAATTTGCACGCGGTGCATTTCGTCAAAGTCGGTCGGATCGACGCGGCGATGGAATCTCCGGACCCATTCAACGAGCTGTGAGACACGCAGCTCTCTTCGTCTGCCGTGGCGCACCTGCTCCCGGCACGGCCCGTGCACTCTGACTAATCATGTTAGATGAGTATTGGTCGTGACCAGCGGCGTTTGCATCGCTCGGGAGGCGCAACCTTGTCCGACCTGAGCTTCGGTGGAAATAAGCATTCGGCGGTTATATCGAGCTCGGGGGAGCGACTCGACACGCATCCGTCGCTAACTCCGCCTTTGCCACTGCCCGATGGGTCGCAAATCCTGCCGGTTCTGCGTTGGCCGGCGGTGCGTGATCGCGCCGTCTTGTTCCAATTGAGCGGCGCCGAGCCGGGCGCCGTGTTCTCGATCAGCCAGTCCGGCACTGTCGTCGGTCGTGCCGCTACTTCGGATATCGTCGTGCAGGACGGCGCTGTGTCGTGGGAGCACGCTGTTCTGACGGTCAAGAGTGACGGCGTGTATGTCGAAGATCTGCGCAGTCTGAATGGAACGTTCGTGAACGACCAGCGCATCGAGCGCGCCGCCCGACTCACGGATGGCGATTTGCTGCGAATTGGCGGCAGCAACACCATCTTCAAATTCTCTCTGATGGGTGAATTCGAGGAAGGAGTGCTGCGCAACCTATTCGCGCTCACTTTGCGGGACGCGCTCACGCACCTCTTCAACCAGCGTCACTTCGAGGAGCGGCTCCGTGGTGAGATCTCACTGGCTGTACGTCAAAACGCGACATGCTCGTTGCTCTTGATCGATATCGACGGCTTCAAGGACATGAATTCCCACTTCGGCCATCAAGTTGGCGACGCCGTGCTCCGAGTGGTCGCTGGCACGTTGCTCACGCTCGTGCGCGCGGACGATCTGCTCGCCCGTCTCGACGGCGGCAAATTCGCGGCCGTGCTGCACGGAACCTCGACGAGAAACGCGCTGATTCTGTGCGAGCGCGTGTGTCATCGAGTGTCGGCAATTTCACTCGAACCAAGTATTCACGGCCTGAGTCTGACGGTGAGCGCCGGGCTGGCGAGCTTCGGATCCGAGGAGTATGGTGAATCTGCGGACGAGCTTCTATCGCGCGCTCGGCAGGCTTCACGTGAGGCGCATGCAAGCGGCGGCAATCGAGCTCGTGTCGCCTCTCACAGTTCCACTTAGCCCGCCAGTTCGTGGGCGATCACCCTCGGGATCGAGGTGCGCACTCGCGGCGCGCCTCGAGAACTTCGGCTGTTTTCCGCGAACGAGCATCACCACGGAGAAGACACCATGACCGCCAAAACCATCACTGATTCCAAACCCGAAATGCAGACGCCGACAGCTCCAGATTCTCCAACCGCCGCGCTGCCAGAACAGCGAGCCGGAACTCCGCCGGCGGAACCATCGACGACCGATCTAGCCGCGGTTCGCCGGGTGCTGTCGATTCGAGCGCCGACACCGCAGCAACCGCAGAAGACCTGAAAAAACTGACGACGTTGCTTCCGGTGCGCGGGAGCAAATCACGGAGCGAATTTCATGGACTGCGAGCTCAGGCTTCCGGATGGATTCGAACGCTTGGTTCACACTGCAATCGCGGAACAATCCGATCTGCGCGCCGATCGCTATTTGCCCGAGTGTGCGGAGGTTGCGGAAGCGTTGCAGACGGCACTCTGGGCAAGCTTGCTGCGCGAGGAGGGGCAGCCGCTGGCGTTCGCGTTGAGCCTACACCCGGCGCGTCTTCATTCGCTTTTGATTCCGCTGCGCAATCCAGTCCCGTTCAACGCTTCGACACTTGCCAAGATTTCTATGGCGACCACGCCGGACGTGTCGGCTGTTCATGTTGGCCCCGGCGCAGACGGACTACTGATCTATGGCATCGACATGTTGTCGGATGACGTGCTTTCGGTCCGGATCGAAGTGCGCGGTCCGGCCGTGGTCGCGGTGAAAGTGGGACGTACAACTGTCGCCTTCGTCTCCGGAAATAACGCGGAGCTGATCGACAACGAGATTTATGGCGGATATTTCGCGGTCAATTCGCCGCTCCCTGCCGGCGAGGATCCGCACTCGGATCGCGAACGTCGCTTGCTCGATCTCGCGCGAGCCATGCATCGACACGATCACGGCGGTACGTTGCTGGTCCTCGGTGCCAAGGCAGAGGAGTTCGATGCCGAGCGCCTCGCAGCGGCGCTTGAGCCGCACTATCTTCTTTCGCGCCCGTTCGACGGTCTTCGGGAAATCGAGGAACAAGAGGGAGCCATTCTGGCTCGGCTGCAGACCGAAACTGCGGGCGCCGAGGCGCGGGCGCTTTTCTCGCAACTTCGCGCGACCGAGGCGCTGCATTCTCGGTACGTTTCCAGCGTCGCGCGTTGCACCGCGCTCGACGGCGCAACCGTGGTGTCGTCGGAGGGGGCGTTGTTGGCGTTTGGCTGCAAAGTGCGCCTCACCAACACTCCGAGTATTCGTCTGAAGCGCCCAACCTTGGCGGTCGCGACGCGCGTCGAGCTTGCCGATTTCGGGGGCACCCGGCATCAATCAGCGGCTCGCTTCGTCGGGCGACATCCCGGGAGCAGAGCAATCGTGCGCTCGCAGGATGGCTTCGTCTCCATCCTCAGGCACGCCCAGTTCGAGGCAATCGATTGCCTCGAACACGCCGAGTGGCTTTTCTGATCGTTTGCTGTGGTGACCTTCGTGAAGCCGTGCTCGCGGCTGTACATGACTGACCCGATTCGTGCACGAAGTCGTTCAGCCGCTGTCGAACTAACACCAAGTTTGCCGAGGCCATTTGCCGACCTCGCTCGTCGGCGGGGCAATCCGTCACGCTCAGTCGTCGTGGTGATGTCGTCGTTAGCCGAAATCACGCTATTTCCCGATGGAACACCGGGTGCATGGGTGACGTTGGGATACGTTGTCACCACTTAGACCAGGGAAAATCGATGGAAGCCTCGAAACAGTTTTCGTTCCGCTTGCCTGAAGCTTTGGTCGAGCGCGTCGAGCATTGCGCGCACGAGATACGCCAACACGGTCTGGACGTAACACGCGCTGATGTCGTGCGCTTGCTACTCAAACACGCGCTCGACGCAACGCAGTGCAAGACGAGTCTACTCCTGAAGTCACCGTCGGCTAGAAGGTCGTCACACCGAGGCCGCCAGTAACGCGGTTGGCCGCGGCGCGGCTCTAGGGCGGCGCTGGAAGTTGACTCCGCTCGCGTGGCCATCTCAAACCATGTCCCTCATAAAGATCCTCAACGAGTGTCGCGACGAAATCTTGGCGAGGTTCCTGGGAGAGTTGGAGCGCAAGGACCTACCTCCGCCCGGATTGGCGCAGTCTGTTCTTGTCGATCACATTCCGCTTTTCCTCGACGAGATCAGCGGCGAGCTGTCGATGTTCGATGGCGCGCGACTCAGCCGCGACGCCGTGGACGTGAGAGCGACCGCGCGGCAGCACGGTGAACAACGATGGAAGGTCGGGTACGACTTGGAGGCCGTCATTCGAGAGTACGGCGTGCTGCGGCACGCCATCCTAGAAACCGCCAAAGCGAACCAGTCGCCCCTTGGGAGCGAGGAAGCGGACGCGCTCGCGCGTTACTTGAACTTAGGGATAACCAGTGCCACGGCCGAATACGTGCGGGCGAGCGAAGAACGGCTGAAAGCTCGCCAGGCTGACTTGGAATTCCTGTCCGAAGCTGGTGAGCTGCTCGGCTCGTCGTTGGACTTGCAATCGACGCTGGCTCGGCTCACGCGGTTGCTCGTTCCGCGCCTCGCCGACTACTGTGTCGTGCACCTCGACGGCTATTCGCCGGAAGAAGTGCCGCTTGCGCACGTGGACCCCGCGAAGGTCGACCTGTTGCGCGAGATTCTGCGCACGTCCGCGCCGGGCGGTTCTCACAGTCATCGGCAGGTCGTGCGCACGGGCGAAGCGCTGTTGATCGAGTCGGTGCCGGAAGAATTCTTGGAAAATGCCGCGCAGACGCCGGAACAGCTCGCGCTGATGCATCGAGTCGGTCCGCGCTCTTTGTTGGTGCTGCCGCTCCAGATCAAGACGAGCTTGTTCGGTAGCATCACGTTGGCGCGGAGTGACTCAGGCCAGCACTACAATTCGTCGGACTTGCTACTCGCGTCCGACCTTGCTCGCCGCGCGGCGGCGGCGATCGACAACGCAAGGCTGTACGAGCTCTCCCGAGACGAACGAGCACGGGCTGAGGCGGCTACACGCACCAAAGACGAGTTCGTTGCGATGCTGTCGCACGAGCTGCGCACGCCGCTCAACGTCATCATGGGGTGGGTTCGATTGCTCAGAGGAGGCTCGCTCGCCGAGGTTACGCGGGGGCAAGCGCTCGAAGTCGTCGAACGCAACGCCAACGCTCTGAGCCAGCTGGTGGCCGATCTGTTGGACATTAGTCGAGTCATCACGGGCAGGATCCGAATCGAGCCGGCCCAATTAGACCTCGGTAACTTGATCAACCTCGTGCTCGAGGATGCTCGGTTTGCGCTGGAGGCCAAGCGACTTGAGCTGCACGTCGACTTTGCAACCACGCCCAGTGTCATGCGCGGAGACGGTGAACGCCTCAGACAGGTTGTGTGGAACTTGCTCCTCAACGCCATCAAGTTCACGCCCAAGGGCGGAAAAATTTGGGTGAGCCTCCGCCGTGTCGAATCAGATTTGGAGCTCGTGATTCGTGACACGGGGATCGGTATCTCTGGCGAGATGATGCCTCACATCTTCGAAAACTTCAGACAACACGATTCCAAGACCACGCGCTCGCACGGTGGGCTCGGCATAGGGCTTTCGATTGCGAAGCACCTGATCGATTTGCATGGCGGCGTCATCGAGGCGCAGAGTGACGGGTCGGGTCAGGGAGCGACATTCGCCGTGCGCCTGCCGGTGAGTCCGCTCATCTCGACGACGGTCGGCGTCAGCAGGGTAGCGGCGACGGCTCCGCGTCGCGTGGATTTGGAGCGCCCTGCTGCGCTTGCTGGGCTGAGTGTCCTCGTCGTGGATGATGAAGAAGACGCGCGCGATCTGCTCCGCATCGTGCTCGAGTCGTGCGACGTGGAGGTGCATGAGGCAAAGAATGCGCGCGAAGCGATGGCAAAGGTTGAGCGAGAGCGCGTTGACCTGATCGTCTCCGACATTGGTATGCCGGAAGAAGACGGCTACTCGTTGATCCGAAACGTTCGCGCGCTTCCGGTAAAGGAAAAGGCGAGCATTCCGGCGATCGCGCTCACGGCGTTCGCTCGCAACGAGGATCGCACTCGCGCGCTCCTCGAGGGATTTAACGTACATATGGCGAAACCGGTCGAACCCGCCGAGCTCCTGCTCGCGCTCGCGGACCTGGGTGGACATTTGCGAAGGTCATAGTTGCTGCCCGCCTACGGCACGAGTCGCTTACAGCAATAGGAGCGCGAAGCCAGGATAGCACCTGACGTAATGCGCGCGACTGCGAGTCGCTCTGCAATCGCAGCTCCGATCCCGCGGACTGAGCCGGCTACGAGTGCAACCTGTCCTTCGAGCTTGTTCATGGCATTCCCGTCATCCGTGGTGGTTGCCCCGGCGCTATCCATTCGTCCAAAGCAGCGACGCGGAGAAAGCTCAACGTTTCAGTTCAAGGGGCGGGTGACTTCTGGGAGGTCTTCGCGGCGGGTTGCGCTGGCGCGGGCTCGCAAAAAGTGAAGGGCGATAGACTCGCGACCTTCCGGTTGAGAACTCCTAGCCCCCCTCGGCGTGGCTGGGTACCGGAGGGCCATACGCAGCGCGGAGGTGGTCGACGAGGGCTCGGATTCGGGGGGAACCCCTCTGCTCAACTCTGTGGATCGCGCTCGCAACCACGGTCGGAGTTGTCCACTCGGGGAGCACGACTCGAAGGTTACCGCTCGCAAGATCGTCGTTCACGAACCAATCCGGCAGGAGCGCCAGACCAATGCCGAGGAGCGCGAGATCTCGAAGCGCGTGCAGGGTGTTGGTTCGGAACACGGCGTGTACGCGCACGCGAACCTCTCGGCGGTCGCGCACGAGAGCGAACATATCGCCCTTGTCGCCGAACTCGTGCACCAATGCGTCGTGTTTCGCAACGGCTTCGATGGTCGCGGGGGTGCCCCGCCGTTTCAGGTATTTGGGCGATGCGACGAGAACACGGCGGAGCGAGCAGAGCGTGTGACCGACGATGTCCCCCGTGTTGGGTATAGCGC
>FTCX01000619.1_pt1 | contig 11018 bp, 3 predicted proteins | sample 1639831 | NCBI WGS metagenome assembly FTCX01 (sample SAMEA3914869, study PRJEB12502) | metagenome | biome: forest; material: soil | place: USA | collected 2012-03-12 | depth 0.1 m
AGCTCGATCCGAGCGAGCGCTCGGCGCGCGCTGCGATCGAAAAACTGCTCGGCACGGGCGAGGCGCGCTTGGCCGCGGCGACCGTGCTCGAGCCTCTTTTTCGGCGTGAAGAGCCGGGCACCGGGCTCGTGCGCGTGCTCGAAACCAAGGCCGAGCTCGCGGCAGATGCGACTCAGAGCCTGGCGTCGCTCGACGAAGCCAGTGCGCTCAGCGAGACCGTGTTGAAGGACGCGGCGCGCGCGCTCGAGCTTTCGGGTCGCGCGCTGATTCTGGCGGTGGATCGCGCACCGGAGCAAATCGCCGCGCGCCTCGAGCGCGTGCGCCAGTTGGCGAGCGCGAGCGGCGACAGCGCTCGCCGCGGTGAGATTTTGCGCCAAGCGCTGGGCGAGCGCGCGCTCGATTCGGCGCCGCTGCTCGAGCTGGCCAAAGCAACCGGTGAAGCGCTCGCTGCCGCGGGAGACATCGCGCACGCGGTCGAAATCTATCGCCGCGCGCTGGCCCAAGATTCTTCGCGCGAGCTGATGCAGCGCATCGACGAGCTACTCACGGAACAGGGCGCGCCTGCGGAACGGCTCGCGCTGTACACGTCCGCGCTCGAGCAAGAGACCGATTCGGCGCGTCGGCGCGAGCTGCTGCACCGCATCGCGCTCTTGCAAAAGCGCGAGCTCGGCGATCCGGCGGCTGCGATCGCGACTTGGCGGCGCGCGCTGACGGAAGAGCCACGCGATCTCGTGCTCCACCAATCGCTGGTGGACGCGCTCGGCGAAGCCAATGATCTGCACGGCTTGTACGAAGAGCTAGTTCGCGCGCTGCCGCTGCTCGACCGCGAACGGCGCAACGTGACGCTGCTCAAGCTGGCCGAGGTTGCAACCCAGCGGGGTGATAGCGTCAGCGCACTCGCGCACTACCGTGAGCTGGTGCAAGCCAGTGATCTCTCGGACGACGTGCTCGAAAATGTCGAGCTGCTCGCGCGCGAGCAGAACGACGGCAGCACCGTGCGCGCCGTCTTGGAACGTCGGCTCGCGCACACGTCCGACCCGGAGCTGCGCGCGAATTTGCTCGAGCGCCTCGGCAACGCCTTCGCTTGGCAGCTGGAGGATCCGGCGAGCGCGGCGCGGATTTGGCTCGAAGGTGGCCGGCTCAGCGAAGCGTTGCCGGATCACGGCGTACGCGCGCAGCGCCTGTTCGGGCGTGTGCTCGACGCAGATCCGGAGAACCGCGAAGCCGCGGAGAAGCTCGTCGAGTTGGCAGCACGGAGCGGCGAGTTCGACACGGTGAAGGGCGCGTTCGAGGTGCTCTTGCGCTCGTATGACGAGCGAGAGTTGGTGTCGCTCGTGCTCGGGCTCGAGGAGCAGGCGATCGCGAGCGGCCATGCGCGAGGTTTCGTCGAGCTCGTCGATTTGGCGCTCGCGCGTCGGCTGCAGCCGGGCCGCGCGCGCCACATTCAGCTCGCCAAAGCGCGGGCGCTCGCGCACGATCCGGCAGCCGCGGACAGCGCCGCGAAGATCTTCCGCGCGTTGCTCGAGGGCTCCGCCGAGGCGAGCGCGGATAGCGAAGCGTTCGAAACCTTCTTGGCCAACGCCGAGCGCACGCCGGAACGAATCGAGGATCAGCGCTGGCTGTTTCAGTTCCGTTTGACCCACGCGGCCGATCCCGCCGGCACGCTGAGCCAGTGGGCGCACGCGGAAGAAACGCTCTTCGGCGACGCGAAGGCTGCGCGCAAGCTCTACGCGGCCGCGCTCGAGCGCGATCCGGAGCGGACCGATGCGCTGTCCGAGCTCGCGCGCTTGCAAGCAGCGGCGGGGGACGCCAAAGGCGCGCTCGAATCGCTCGAGCTGTTGGCGAAGCGCGTCGAGCCAGAGGCGCGGCCCGGCATCGAGCTGCGGCGCGCGCTGCTGATGATCGGATCGCTCGGTCGAGCCGCCGAAGCGCTCGCGCTCGTCGAGCCGATTTTGGCGACCAATCCCAGTGATGCCGAGGCGCTGCGCGTCGTGCACCACGCCTTGTCAGTGCCGGACGCACGCGCCCGCGCAGCGGCCATCCTCGAGCGCGTCGCCGAAGGCGCAGACGATCCCGCGGCACGTGCCGATGTGATCGAAGCGCTCCTCGCCGTCTCGAACGACGCGCCCGAGCTCGCGGCCGCGCGCAGTCGTTGGCTGATGCAGCTGCTCGAGACGAAGAGCGACGCGCCGGAAGAAGCTCTTCGGCTCGCCTTGCGCGGCGCGGAAGCCGCGCCCGGAGAAGAAGAGCTGTGGGCTTTCGCTGAGCAAATGGCCCGCCGCTTGGATCAGCCGGGGCCGGTCGCGGAAGCCTACGCCCGCGCGATCGAGCGGGATTTACCGCCTGAAATCGCGGATTCGCTCGGCCGTCGCATGGTCGAGTTCCACGAGGAATGGTTCGACGACGCCGAGCGTGTCGTGCATTTGCTGGAGCGCGTGATCGCGCTGTGCCCGGCGGCGGAGTGGGCGTTCGATCGCCTGAAGCTGTCGTTCAACGCGGCCGGGCGCTGGTCCGAGCTGTTCGCGCTCTACGATCAGCGCCTCGCCGAGGCGATCCCGACCTCCGAACGGATTGAGATCTTGCGCGAGGCGGCAATGGCCGCGCGTGATTTCGCGAGCGATCCGGAGCGCGCCATCGCCTACTTCGAGAAGCTCAATCTGCTGAGCCCCGGTGACGGTCGCGTCGAGTCTTCGCTCGAGCGCTTGTACGAGCGTCACGGGCATCGCAAGCCGTTGATCGAGCTGCTCTCCGCGCGGCTCAAGGCCAACAAAGCGAGCGATCCGGGCGAGGTGATGGGCCGGATTTGCGCGCTTTGGCTGGATTTGAACGAGCCGCTCCCGGCGCTCGGTTGGGCCGAAAAGATGCTGACTCGCGAGGCGGACGTGCGCGAAGCGGTCTCACTGCTCGAGCGCATCGTGGCGTTGCCGGCTTCTGCGCAAACGCAAATCGAGTCGGGCGCGAGCGTGCGTGAGCGCGCCGCGCGCGAGCTCGAAGCGCACTATCGCGCGACCAAGAGCACGATCGACGTCGTGCGTATGCTCGAGATCGAGGCCGAGAGCGCGGCGCGCGGTCCGCGCATCGTGCTGCTCGAAGAAGTCGTGAAGCTGAGCTTGGAAGAGCTCGGCAACCCGGCGGCCGCCTTCGAAACCTTACTCGTGCTCGTCACGCTCGAGCCGGCGCTCGAAGAGCGGCGCGCGCGACTCGCGGCGCTCGCCGGCCGCGTGAACGGTCAAGAACGACGCGCCGACGCGCTCGTCAACGTCGCCGAGCAAGAAGCCGAACCGGCGCTGCGCGCTGCGCTCTTGGCCGAGGCGGGCGATGTGTGTCGCGTCGAGCTCGGTGATTTGCGACACGCGATGGGCCTGTATCGACGCGTGCTCGGGCTCGCGCCGGAAGCTCCGCAAACTGCGCTCCACGCGGCGCGTGAGCTGAGCGAGCTCTTGCGCGCGGCCGGCGAGCAACCGGAGCTGGTGAGCGTGCTCGAGCAGCGCGCGGGCCTCGAAACCGGGGAAGCCGAGCAACTCGCCGTGCTCGGCGAAGCGGCGGAGCTGTCGCTCAGCGTGCTGAACGACCCGAACCGTTCGGTGCGCAATTTCCAGGCGCGCCTGGCGCTGGACACGAACGACAAGACCTCGATCGACGGTTTGTGCCGCGCGCTCGAAGCCGCACAGCGTTGGGACGAATTGATCGCTGCGCTGGCCATGCGCGCGCGTCAGAGCCAAGATCCGGCGGCCGCGCGTGCGGACCGCGTGCGCATCGCGCACATCCACGATCGCGTGAAGGGCGACCGCGCTTCCGCGATCAGCGCGTGGCGTCTGGTGCAGACTCACGATGGCCGCGATCTCGAGAGCTTCGAAGCGCTGTCCGCGCTCTTGGCGGCCGAGTCGCGCTTCCCTGAGCTCGCAGAGCTACTCGCCGAAGAAGTGTCGGGCGAGAGCGATCCGGCGCGTGAGCAACGCTTGTACAGCGAGCTCGGTCACCTGCATCAGACGCGCACGGGCGACATGCTCTCCGCGCTCGAGTCGTTCGTCGCGGCGGAGGATTGGAACAAGGCCATCGAGGTCGCGGGCGCGAATCACGCCGACCGCGAGCTCGGACGCAAAGTCTGCCAGCGGCTGCTCGATCTGGCGGTGAAATCTTGGAAAAAGGCCGGCTCCGAGGCGCACAGCCCGGAAGCGAAAGCGGCGGATTGGGCCGTCACCGAGCTGTCCGAACGCTTGCTTGAGGCCGGCAAATACCAAGACGTCGTGACCTTGCTCTTGAGCTCTTCCGAGCTGCCGTTCGAGACGTCGCGCCGGCGCGAGCTGCGGCGCGACGCGGCTTGCCTGTGCTCCGATCGTCTGGATGACGCGGCGCGCGCGGTCGATTTGTTCCAAGCATTGCTGGCCGAGGACGCGGGCGATGAGGTTGCGCGTTCGCTCGTCACGCGGCTCGCGCTCTTGCTCGAAGAGCAGGGCGAGCACGGCGAAATCGTCACCTTGTGGGAGCGCCAGGCTGCGGCGCGGGCCTCCGCGGGAGACAGCTCGGGCGCGGCGGCGCTGTGGGCTCGCGCTGGCCAACTCGCCGAAGAGCGCTTGCAGGACATCGATCGCGCGATCGCTTGCCACTCCGCCGGCGCGGCGCTGCGCGGCGAGGGCTCGCTGGAAGCGCTCTCGCGGATCTATCTTTCGCAGCAAAAATACGAACAAGCGGCGCAGGTGCTCGAGGCTTTGTGCCAGCAATCTTCGCCGGAAATGCTGGCAGATCGCGCGCTCGAGCTGTGCGAGGCGTACTTGTCCTGCCAGGCCCCAGAAAAGGCGCGCGCGAGCCTCGAACGGGCCGTGCCCGTCGCGTTGAATGCGGCGGCGCTTCGCGCGCGTCTCGCGACGCTCTACCGCGAAGCCGAAGACTACGCGGCGCTCGCCGCCTTGCTCGCCGAAGAAGCGGAGCGCGCGACCGATCGCAAAGCCACGCTCGCGCTCTTGCGCGAGGCGGCAACGCTCCATTTGGAGCAACGCTCGGATCCAGAGTCGGCCGTGCCGCTCTTGGCGCGCGCGATCGAGCTCGAGCCAGACGATCAGAAGCAGCGGCTCACGCTCGCGGGCGCGCTCTTCCTCGCGCAGCGCTACGACGAAGCCGCGCTGGCGCTCGGCGCGCAAATCGAGCGCTACGGTTCGCGCCGCCCGAAGGATCGGGCGCTCGCGCATTTCTTGCTCGCGCGCGTGCTGCTCGCTGACGGCAAAGAGCAGAGAGCGCTGGAAGAGCTGGATCAAGCCTCCAAGATCGATCCGGCGCACCCGGGCATCATGCAAATGTTGGCGCGCGTCGCGCTGGAGCATGGTCAGCTCGATCGCGCCGAGAAGATGTATCGCTCGCTCTTGCTCGTGCTCGGTCGCGATGGTGACAAGGAGGGCCCGAGCAAGGCGGAGGCGCTGATCGCGTTGAGCGAGATCTCGGCGCAGCGCGGCGACGCCGTGCGCGCGGGTGAATTCATCGAGTCGGCGTTCGAGGCTGCGCTCGAGAGTCCGGGCGACGCGATCGCGCTCGAGGCTGCGCTGCGCACGCAAAAGCGGTACGATCTCCTGGCTCGAGCGCTCGAGACTCGGCTCGGGCGTGATTTGCCGCCGCAGGAAGCGGCGCGCGCGCTGTCCGATCTCGTGTTTTTGCACGCCGAAGGGCTCGGTGATCTCGAGCGCGTGAAGGGTGATTTGTCGAAGCGCGCGCGCGCGCTCGAAGCCGCGCTGGAGAGCGCAGAATCCGCGGACGACTCCGCCTGGGCCGCGCTCAGCCGCGTGTACGACTATTTGGGCGACCAGGCGCGCGGCAGCACCGTGCTCGAGCGGCGCGTCGAGGCGCAGCTGCGCGCGAGCCGGCCGCCGTCCGACGGCGACTTGTTTTACCGCTTGGCCAAGGTCCGCTTGGCGAGCGCGGAGACCTTCGAGCAAGGCGTGGAGCTGATCGAGCGCGCGCTCGATGTGGCGCCCGACTTCGCTCGAGCGCGTGAGCTCTTGGCAGAGGCAGCCGGAAATCCGGATCCGACGCGCTTGGCCACACTGCTCGAACGGATCGCGCGCGCGACTGGCGACGATCGCGCACTCGCGGACGCGCTCGCCGGCCAGATCGCAGGACCGGATGCTTCGCTCGCTCTTGCGCGCGAAGGCGTCGCTGTAGCGGTGCGCTTGGGTGACGCGGCGCTGGCCGAGCGCATGTTGAAGAGCGCGCTCAACCTCGAGGGTGATGCGGCGGACGCAGCCTGGGTTCGCCTCGAGCTGGCCGGCTTGGTCGAGGCGGCGGGCCGGCGCGGCGAGGCGCTCGAGTATCGCGAGCAGGCTGCGGCACATCTGGCGCCGGAGGAGGCGCGCTCGCTGCGACTTTCCTTGGCCGAGGAGTACGCGCGTTCCCCCGAACTCGCGCGCCGCGCGGTCGGGTTGTACGAGGCCGTATTGACGGGCGATCCAGCGGATCGCGGCGTCTGGCAGCCGCTCTTGGATTTGCTGCGTGGGCTCGGCGACTCGAAGCGCCTGGTGGATTTGCTTGCGCGCGTCACGCCGCTCGTCGAAGACGCGGCCGAACGATCGGCGCTGCGCATCGAGCAAGTCAATGCGCTGCTCTCACAACCCTCCCGGGTGAACGACGTGATCACGCTGCTGCAAGACATCATCGCGGACGATCCGCATCAGCGTGACGCTGCGCGTGTGCTCTCCGAGCTGCTCGAACGTGAAGGGCGCACCGCGGAGCTGGCCGCCGTGCTGACGAGCGAAATCGACCGCGCGAAGGATCAGCGTGATGTCGACTCGATCGTGACGCTGTCTTTGCGTTTGGCCGGGCTGTGGGAGCGCCAACACCGCGCTGCAGATGCGCTCGATCTGTGCCGCGCGGCTCTGGAGTGGGAGCCGGAGCGACGGGATTTGCTCGAGGCCGTGCTGCGCTTGTCGGAGGCGACCGGCGACGCTGCGGTGATTTCGGACGCGCTCGAGAACCTCTTGCGCGTGGAGCGTGGAGAAAATGCGGCCGCGCTCGCGCGCAAGCTCTCCGCCATGCGCGAAGAGCTGGGCGATCCCGAAGGCGCCGAGCGCGCGCTCACGCTCGGCTTCGAGGCGAACCCGCGCGACTCGGCGTTGCGCGACCTGCTCCTCGTGCGTTTCGGTGAACGGCAAGAGCACGCGCGCGTGACCGAGCTCTTGACGCGGGCGCTCGGCGAACGCCCGAACGACCGCAAATTGCTGGAGCGTTTGGTCGAGGCACACCGCGCGGGCGAAAATCCGGAAGCGGCGCTGGCCGTGATCGACGATTTGCGGCAAGCAGAGCCCGGCAACGTCGAGCTCGAGCGCAAGCGCGCGGCCGTGCTCGGAGAGCTCGGACGCGACGCCGAGGCCGTGGTCGCGCTGGAGCATGCGTACGCGACGGACCCTTCGGTCGTGGGCGAGCTGATCGAAGCGATCGAACGCGCGATCGTGCGGGCCGAGCCAGTCGAAGAAGCGCGGCTCACGTTGCGCTTGGTCGAGGTCTTCGACAGCTCGGGGGATTTGCCGGGCGCACGCGCGCGGCTTGCGGCTTTCGTGCGGGGAAATCCGGATGATTTGAGCGCGCTCCGCCGCTTGGCTTCGCTCGAAGCGCGGACGGGCAACCTCGAAGGTGCGATCGACACGCTCGCTCAGCTGGTGGATGTCGAGAAGGGGCCCGCGCTGATCGAGACTGCGCTGTGCTACAGCGAGGCATGCGAGCTCGCGGGTAGGCTCGCCGATTCACGGCATGCGCTCGAGCGCGCGCTGGCCGAAGATCGCCACCACGTCGAGCTACGCCAACGTTTGTACGCGGTGTACGAAGCCCTCGGCGCCCAGCGCGAGCTCGCGGATCTGTTGTACGAAGACGCCGTCAACGAGCCCGATCCCGCCGCGCGGCTCGCGAGCTTGCTGCGCGTCGGCGCGCTGCTCCTCGGACACGAAGGCGACGCGCAGGCGGCCGTGCAAGTGCTGGAGGCGGCGCGACAAGACAGCCCCGAGAGCGTGGACGTCGTCGTGCTCTTGGCGCGCGCGTACGCGTCCGCGCAGCGCGCCGAAGAAGGGCTCGCGCTCTTGAACGCGATCGCGGAAGCGAACCGCGGCCGACGCACCAAGTCACTCGGCGGGATTTACTCGACGATGGCGCAGATCCACCTCGACGAGGGCTACCTGACGGACGCGCTTGCTGCGCTCGGCAAGGCGTTCGAGCTCGACCCGAAAAACGGCGAGCTCGCGATGCGGCTCGGCCAGCTCGCGGTCGAGATCGATGAAGACGAAGTCGCGCAGCGTGCGTTCCGCGCGGTGTCGATCATGAAACCGCCGGCTCCCGGCAGCACCGACGGCGCGCCCTCCGACGCGAAGGCCGACGCGAATTATTATTTGGCGATCTTGGCTAAAAAACAGGGCGATCCGCGCAAAGCCAAGGTGCTCGTCCAAAAAGCGCTGGCCGAGAAGAGCGATCACGCCGCCGCGCGTCAGCTGCTCGCGGAGCTCTGAGCAGAACGCGCTTGACCGCGGCTCGCGACTTTTGCATTAACTCTCGCCACCATGCAGCGAAAGAAGCGCATCACCAAACGCGAACGCAAAGAGCAGGCGCCGGGCACGCCCCATCAACACGCGCACATCCACTGCATCGCGTGCGGCCGCCACCTCGATCCCGAGGAGTTCAGCGCTGCGCCGCCGACGGCGAAGTATCTGATCTGCGAGCATCAGTCGCGCTTCCCGGCGTGCACGGATTGCGAAATGATCGCGCGAGGCCTGATCGCGGAGCACGACCGCACGGGTAAGCCGATTCAGCAAGCGCAAGCTTGGCATTGAGCGTGGGCGTGCGCGGCTGAGATTGAGGCTGCTCGCGCACGCTTGGGCGCGAAAGAGGCGCGGGCAGTTGCTCTGTCGCGCGGAACTGGCGCAAGTGAGCTGCCGCGAGGCGACCCATTCGAGCACAAAGCTTATTTGCGCGCGACGCGTTCGCCGCGTTCGTGGTGGCCCTTCGACTTCTTGCTCTTCGAGTCGCCGCGATCGAGCCAGGTCAGGGCTTCGTGATAGAGCTCGGGCTTGCGGTCGAGCGCGAGCTCGTGGCCCATGTCGCTCGGCGTGGTCACGCGCGTGTCGACGCCAGCGCGGTTCAGCCACTCTTCGACTTGGTGCGTGCCGTCGATCACGCCGTCGTGCTCGCCGGTGATGAGGAACACGCGGCGCACGCGCTCTTTCGCGGTTTGCAGCGCTTCGAGCCCCGGACCACCCCAGTAGTGATCCGTCGCGGCGAGGATCATCCAGCGGTTGAACACGTGCGGCTCGCGCACGCCGACGTTCATCGCGGCGTACGCGCCTTCGCTGAAGCCGATCAGCGTGTTGCCGTAGAGTTGCACGCGGCGGCCGTACTTCTTACGCAGGTAGCCGATCGACGCCATCGTGGCGGCGTGCGCGGACGGCCAGTTGTTGTCCCACGCGCGGCCGTCGTTGTACGTCGCTGGACCGGTCGGACACACGAGCCAACCCATGCGGCGCGCGAGCGGTGCCCAGCGCTGGCAATCTTTTTCTGGATGACCACCGCGGGCGTGCAGGTAGACGATGATCGGGCGCATGCCGTGTCGGCCCGGGCCTGTCGGCTCGAAGTAGTACGCGGGCGCGACGCCGGGCGGCGTCACCATGTGCATGCCGTTCGCGAGCGTTACGTCGGACTTTTCTTCGGCCTTCGACGACTCTTTTTCTTCGGAGGCGGCGACGTGCTTCTCTTCGACTTGGCTATTGTCGCTCGGATCCGAGCTCTCGCTGTCTTCCCCGACGACGGCATCTTTACCGTCCGGAATGCGGAGCTTGAAACCGATCTTCAGCGGCGCGCGGCGCTGCAAGCCGTTGGCTTCGCACAGCGCAGCGATCGTCACGTTGTAACGATCGGCGATTTTGCCAAGCGTCTGGCCGGCCGCGACCGTGTGGGTTTGCTCGGCGAACGCGGGCGCGGCCACGAACAGCGAGGCCGCGCACAGCAGCCGAGTCAGAGTCGCTCGCGTTTTCGCCATCACACCCCGGCGTATCACAACTTCGACGAAACAGAGAAAAAGGCCGTGGAATTGTCCGGCTCGTTGGCCGCTTACGGACATTTACGAGGGCTGTGTGGCCATGTCCGGGCCGAAATCAGCGGCCGGAAGCACATCCGCGAACACGAACCCATCCCGCTCCACGATCTCGCCCGGGATCACGCGCAGGGCTTCTCGGAACATCGGTCCCGCCCAGACGAAGGTGTGGAACTCGCCGCGCTCGCCGCACGGATCGGCGCTTGCGGGCAGCTCGGAGAGCAGCGCCTCGTCGAATTCGCGGCCCACGAGGCTCGCGGGGATCTGTCGCGGATCGACGCACGTGAGCCGCGCGCGCACGCCGGCGGCGATCATCTCGCGCGCGAGCGCGGGCGTCGGTTTGCCCCAGAGCGGGAAGACCGGCGTGAGGCCCGTGCCTGCGAGCTGCTGTTCGCGATACGCGCGGACGTCTTCCAAAAACAAATCGCCGAACGCGACGTGCGTGACGCCCCACGCGAGCGCGCGCTCGACGAAGCCGCGCATGCGCGCCTCGTACTCTTCGTTCGAGCACGGGTAGGGGAGATCGATCTCGAGCAGCGGAAGGCCGGCGGCGCGTGCTTGCGCGTGCAAAAGCGTGCGCCGCACCGCGTGCATCGCGACGCGATCATGGACTTGATTCAAGGTCGTGAGCAGACCGATGACGTCGTAGTCGTTGGTTTGGCGAAGCGTGTGCAGCGCGAACGCGCTGTCTTTGCCGCTGCTCCAAGAAAGAATGGTTTTGTGGCTCACGGCGGCTCTCAACGCCACAGCTCGACGCCGGTCGCGACCAAGCGCAGCTCGTTCGCGCTGCCGTCGGCATTCTTGTGTGGGAATTGGCCGCCTTCGCTCTCGAGGTGCGCGACGCGCTCGGCCGGGACTACGTTCAGGCCGAACGTGCCTTGCACCTTCGCGGTCGCGCCCGCGGAGTCCGTGGGCACGAAGAAGCCGTAATCTTTGAACGTGACGCGGCAGCCAGGGTCGGCGG
>FTCX01000033.1_pt1 | contig 10948 bp, 5 predicted proteins | sample 1639831 | NCBI WGS metagenome assembly FTCX01 (sample SAMEA3914869, study PRJEB12502) | metagenome | biome: forest; material: soil | place: USA | collected 2012-03-12 | depth 0.1 m
ATCCTGGCGCGAGGTTTGTGCACCCCTCGCGCATGACGACGAACAGCACGCGCACCGAGCTCGATACCTTCGGCCCGATCGAAGTCCCGAACGATCGCTTGTGGGGCGCGCAAACGCAGCGGAGCTTGCAGAATTTCGCCATCTCCGGTGAGCGCATGCCGGCGCAGCTCTTGCGCGCGCTCGCGATCGTGAAGAAGGCGGCTGCGCTCGTGAACATGGACTTGAAGGCCGTCGACGCGAAGATCGGCAACGCCATCGTCACCGCGGCGGACGAAGTCATCGCCGGCAAACACGACGGCGAGTTTCCGCTCGTCGTGTGGCAGACGGGCAGCGGCACGCAGAGCAACATGAACATGAACGAGGTGCTCGCCAATCGCGCGAGCGAAATCCTCGGCGGTGAACGCGGTGAAAAGCGGCTCGTGCACCCGAACGATCACGTCAACCGCGGCCAATCTTCCAACGACGTGTTCCCGGCCGCGATGTCGCTCGCGTGCACCGATGTCGTGCGCACGCGCGTGCTGCCGAGCATCAAAGCCTTGCGTGACGTGCTGGCCGAGAAATCGCAAGCGTTCACGGACATCGTGAAAATCGGGCGCACGCATTTGATGGACGCGACGCCGCTCACGCTCGGGCAGGAGATCAGCGGTTGGGTCGCGCAGCTCGATCACGGCTCAAAACACCTGGAAAGCGCGGTGCCGCACCTGGCCGAGCTCGCCCTCGGCGGCACGGCCGTCGGCACCGGTTTGAACGCGCATCCGGAGTACGCGGTGCGCGTCGCCGCGAAGGTGGCGGAGCTCACCGGGCATCCGATCGTGACCGCGCCGAACAAGTTCGAGTCGCTCGCCGCGCACGACGCGATCGTGTTCGGGCACGGCGCGCTGAAGACGCTGGCGGCTTCGCTGATGAAAATCGCGAACGACGTGCGCTGGCTCGCTTCGGGTCCGCGCTGCGGCATCGGCGAAATCTCGATTCCCGAAAATGAGCCGGGCAGCTCGATCATGCCGGGCAAAGTGAACCCGACTCAATCGGAGGCCATGACGATGCTGTGCGCCCAAGTCTTCGGGAACGATGTGGCCGTGAACTTCGGCGGCGCGAGCGGCAACTTCGAGCTCAACGTGTTCAAGCCGTTGCTCGCGCACAACTTCTTGCAGAGCGCGCGCTTGATCGCGGACGGTTGCGATAGCTTCCGCAAGAACTGCGCAGTCGGCATCGAGCCGAACCGCGAGCGCATCCAGCATCACCTCGAAAATTCGCTCATGCTCGTGACCGCGCTCAACCCGCACATCGGCTACGACAAGGCCGCGAAAATCGCGAAGAAGGCGCACAAAGAGGGCACGACGTTGCGCCAGGCCGCGGAAGAGCTCGGGTTCGTCTCTGCGGAAGATTTCGGCAAATTCGTGAAGCCGGAAGAGATGATTGGACCGAAGGGCTGAGGGGTGATCTTTCTGGCCCTCCGCTTGGTTTGAAGTTCGGCCACTCACGCATCTGGCCGCGCGACTCGCGCCTGTTCGGTCAGGTCTTGTTGGCTCGGCCTCTCATTCGAAAACCGTGATCAGCCCGCCGAATCAGGAGCTTTGTTTTATTTCCGTGCATCTGGCCCAAGACCTTCGCGCGCGCTCGGGCGCGAGCGAGAAAGAGCGAGAGGGATTTACAGAGTTACGCGAGGCGCGGTGGGCGCGCGGCGAAAGGGTGCGACTGGGGCTGCGCTCGTGACGTGATGCGGCTTGCGGCGCGCACTTTTCAGCGAGCGCGCCTCACACGAAACAATCTATTTTTCGTGGATCACGAACTGCAACACGTGCGGGCGCTGTCGATCTCGCTGAAGTCGCTCTAGGCTTTCGCCCATGACGACCAAGCTCCCGATCGAAAACCGCTGGCCCATCGAGGACCGTTCGAAGCTGCAGCTTTTCTCGCTCAACACGCCGAACGGCATCAAGGTGTCGGTCGCGCTCGAAGAGCTCGGGGTGCCGTACGAGGCGCACCTCGTGCACATCGGCAAGAACGATCAGTTTACGCCCGAGTTCATCTCGATCAGTCCGAACTCGAAAATCCCTGCGATCGTAGATTTGAACGGACCGGGTGGAGCGCCGCTCGCGCTCATGGAGTCCGGCGCGATCTTGATTTATCTGGCTGAAAAGACGGGCAAGCTCATCCCGAGCGATCCGGCGAAGCGTTACCACTGCCTGCAGTGGTTGTTCTTCCAAGTCGGGCACATTGGGCCGATGTTCGGGCAGTTCGGGCACTTTTTCAAATACGCGGTCGGAAAATGCGACCACCCCTATCCGCTCGAGCGTTACACGAACGAGGCCAAACGCTTACTCGGCGTGCTGAACACCCAATTGGGTGAGCACGAGTATTTGGTCGACGAATTTTCGATCGCCGACATCGCGACGTATCCGTGGGTGAATGCGCTCGATTCGGGCTACGGCGCGGGCGAAGTGTTGCCGCTGGCTCCGTTTCCGCACGTCGAAGCTTGGTTGAATCGTTGTAAAGCGCGGCCCTCGTTCGAACGAGGCAAAGACGTCTGCTCGATAAAATAGTGACAACTTTGCATCGCGCGAGGCTTCGGGGCGGCTCGCGCGACGCACGAACGACCACAATCTGCTCGCGGACGCTCGGCGCATCGAGTAGTCGTTCGCCTCGTGTTTTTAGGCGAAGACGCGGCGCGGCGCGCTTCGGTCGGCGCGCTCGTGCTGGCGAGCGCCCTGTGCACGAGCGCGCGTTCGAGCGCGGCGCCGAGCGATTCGGAATTTCCGAAGCCCGAGCCAGCGACGTTGCACGACGCGCCCGTGACTTCGCTGGAAGAGACGCAGCCCCCGCTGACCGATGCGCCGGTGCCGCCCGCGCCGGAGGGCTTCGACGGCAAGCAAGCGCTCGACAAGAGTGACTACGATCGCAAGAAGCAGCGCGGCTACTTCACCGGGCTGCCACTCGCGAACTACGACTCGAATTTCGGGCTCGGGCTCGGCGTGCGCGCCTACTACTATTACAACGGCGAACGCAGCGATCCGCTCTTCGCGTACACGCCTTACTTCTATCGCGCGTTCTTGCAGTTCTTCGCGACGACCGGCGGTCTGCAATTTCATTGGCTCGACATCGACGCGCCGACGATCGCGGATTCTCCGCTGCGCTTTCGTTCGCAGCTGATTTTCCAGCGCAACATCGAGCAGCACTATTTCGGCCTCGGCAGCCGCGCGATGCAGCCGCTCGGTTTCACGGGCAATCCGCGGACGTACAAGAAATTCTCGGACTACGAGGCCGCGCTCGATCGCGTGGACGCGAACGGACAAGCGCACACCGAGTACAACAACTACCGCTTCACGCAGCCGATGCTGCTGATGAGCCTCGAAGATACGATCTTCCACGGCTACGTGCGGCCGCTGATCGGTCTGGGCTTCACGTACAGCCGCATCAGCGACTACACCGGCACAGCCGTCGACGCGGTCGATGACAGCGGTCACGACACGACCGCGGTGATGGCGCCCACGCGGCTGCACGAGGACTGCGCCGCGCGCGTGATCCACGGCTGCTCGGGCGGCTGGAACAATTTCTTCCGCTTCGGCATCTCGTTCGATACGCGCGACTACGAGCCGGATCCGAATCGCGGCGTGTTCGTCGACGCGGCGCTCGATCTCGGCTCGCACGTGATCGGCTCGAGCTACCAATGGGCGCGCGCGATGGTCGCTCCGCGCGTGTACTTCGATCCCTTCAAAAAATGGCTGGATTTGGTGTTCGCGGCGCGCGGCACGTTTCAAGTGCAGAGCAGCACGATGCCGTTTTTCGGCATGGACTACATCCCGTACACGGAAGATCCGCGCACGGGTCTGGGTGGCCTGCGCACGCTGCGCGGCTTCAAGCAAGATCGCTTCGTGGGTCCGGTGATGACCGCCGTGAACGCAGAAGTGCGCTGGACGTTCGCGCACTTCCAAATCGCGGACGAGCGCTTCGCGCTAATTTTGGTCCCCGACATGGACATCGGCGCGACCTACGATCGCGTGGCCGATCTCACGCTGAGCGGTTGGCGCCGGAGCCAAGGCGGTGCGCTGCGCATCTCTTGGAACCTCGCCACCATCCTCACGACCGAATACGCTTTCAGCGACGAAGACAGCGCGTTTTACGTCAATTTCAACCACATGTTTTGAGCACGCCGTCGCTCACTCGAACGTCGTATCCGCCGAGATCGTGACGCCACTCGTGCCGTCGGTTTGGCTCTGCGCTTGGACGTAAATGCCCGGATGCTTCGCCGAGCCTTGCACATCACCCGTGTCGCTGTTGCCGCTGAACGCGCTCTGATCGATTTTTAGATTGCCCTTGAGGTTGTCGACGACCTGGAAAATCGCGCCGGATCCGAGCTCGTTCGCTTGATTCGAGTCGAAGTGGGAGCCGCAAATCGTGAGCGTGTAGTCGTTGCCGTCGTTGTAGATCGCGCCGCCGAGGCCGCCGCCCTGCGTGCCGCTGCGCGCTGGATTTTCGCCGTGCCCGTTCGCGGAGTTGCTCTTGAACACGCTGTTCAAGATCGTCCACGAGGTGCCGATGCTGCCGAGCGCGCCGCCGTTGATGCCGCTGTTGCCCTCGAACGTCGAATTGACGATGTACACGGCGCTCGTCGAGCTCATGTCCACGCTGTAGATCGCGCCGCCCGCGAGATCTTGCACGAGCTGACCCGAAGCATTCGTCTGCTGGTTGTTCGAGAAGGTGACGTTCACGGCTTTGAACGTGCCGCCGCCGACGTACAGCGCGCCGCCGCCGAGCACGCCCGTCTTGTCCACTTGCTCGGCCAAGCCCGCGCCCGCGGTGAAGCCGATGTTCTGCACGACGAGATGCGGCGTGTCTTGATCGTTGCAGTGCGAAGTCGTCCAATGGAGGGTCTGATCGCAGGGATTTTGGCGCAAAATGCGGTTTTTGCCGCCACCCGAAAGGGTGATTTTGCCGCCGCCGTCGAGCGTGACACTGCCGTCCTTGCTGGCGCCGCCGTCGTTGATGATCGCAATTTCGGGCACGACGATCGTGAGCGGATCGGCGCCGCACGAGAACGTGACCACGCCGCCCGCGGCCACCGCGGCGACGACTTTGTCCGCCGTGCAGCTCGCTGCAGTGCCGTCACCGACCACAGTGGTCGGGTTCGAGATGTCTTCGGCCATCGCGGCGGCGGGCACCGCGCAGCCACCGCTGCCCGCGTTGCCGATCGGCGCGGCGCCGCCGTTCGCGGTCGTCGTGCCCCCGGCGCCCTGTCCGGCGGTCCCGGATTGTCCCGCGCTGCCGTTCGCTGATCCGCCAGTGCCATTCGGCGCTCCGCCCGAGCCCGTGGCGCCGTTCGACGCGCCGGCACCACCGCTCGAGCCGTCACTGCTCGAGCTGCAACCGAGAAGACAGCACGCCATCACTCCACCCATGAGGGTGAAGCTCACACATCCGCGCATGAACGCCTCCTATTTGGCTGAAAGCACGCGCGAGCCGGAGCCGAGCCAAGTCAGCACACCGACGACGAACGCGACCAGGAACACGAACAAGGACCAACCCGGGCGCGCCACGCCGAGACCGTTGCGCCCGACCACGCCTTCGAACAATTGCACCAGCACCGCGCCGAGGCCGTACGCGGCCGCGCTGTACAGCACGGTGCGCCGCAAGCGCGCGACCATCTCCACCGAGCGCGGCGTGCTCGGCCACACATCGCGCCGCAAGTGGCGCACCCAAATGATGGCCGGGCTCGCCAGCGTCGCGAGCACGCCAATGACGGACAGCGCGACTTCCGCGCTGCTCAGATCCGTCCCGCGCACCACGCGCACCATGGCCGCTGCGACCACGACGACATTGACGAACCCCCAAAATAAACCAAGGCCCGTGAAAAACACGAGCCCGGGCCGCGCGAGCCGCACGTTGCGCGCGGTCTCCTCCATCGCATCTTGCATCGTCACGGCGCCGGGGCTCGCGAGTAGCGTGCGCGCCGCGGCCTCGAGCAGCGTGGGCGTGCCGCCGGCTGCACCCGCGGGAGTGATGACGACAGGAGCCGAAGCCGGCGCGGGGGAGAGCGCTTCGATCGTATCGAAGGGTGCGAGCGCCTGATCGAGCGCGTCCATCGTCTGAAAGCGCTCAGCCGGGGCCTTCGCCATCGTGCGCTGAATGATGAGCTCGAGCGCGAGCGGCACTTTGGGCTCGAGCACGCTCGGGCGCTCGGGCTCTTGCGTCAGCACGGCCGTCAAGATGGCCATCGGATCCATGCCGTCGAACGGTTTTCGGCCCGTCACCGCGCGGTACAAAATCGCGCCGACCGCATAAATATCGGCGCGCGCGTCGACGCGATCGCCGCGCGCTTGCTCCGGCGGCATGTAGTCCGGCGTGCCCATCACCGTGCCGGTCTTGGTCAAGCTCTCGGTTGCTTCGGCGACTTTGGAGATGCCGAAGTCGAGCACTTTGACGATCGAGTCGGGCCCCGCCAAAAACACGTTCTCGGGCTTCACGTCGCGATGCACGATGCCGTGCGCGTGCGCTGCGCCGAGCGCGCGCGCCACTTGCCGCACGACGTGCACCGCCTCCGCGATCGGTAATTTGCCGACCTTCTCGAGGTGGCTGCCGAGCTCCGTCCCTTGCAGCAGCTCCGCGACGATGTACGGGCGCCCGTCCGAGCTCGTGTTCACGTCGTACACGCCGACGATGTTCGGGTGCGCGAGCACGCTCGCCGACTCGGCCTCGCGCTGAAAGCGTGTCACCACTTCCGGCTGGCGTGCGAGATCGTGATGCAGCAGCTTCACGGCGAAGCGCTTGGTGTTCAGACGCGTGTGCCGCGCTTCATAGACGCGGCCCATGCCGCCTTCGCCGATCACGCGCAGGATTTCGTACGAGCCGTCGAGCAGCGAGCCGACGAGCGGATCTTCGTCGCTCGGCGCGTCCGTCAGCGGCGTCGCATCACGCGGGCAAACGCGAAAATCAGCCGGGTAGCGCGCGCCGCACGTCGGACATACTCGCGGGTTGATCGCGGCGAGGCTCGGGCTCCGCGGTTGCGGCGCCGACTCGGCCCCCGTGATCACGGGGTCGGCCGAAATCCGGCTAATCGGGGCAATCGGCCTCGGGTCAGACATGGGCAGAACAGCCATGCTACCGCGCTCGCCACCGCTCGTGTAGCCAAGTACGAGGAACAACGCTGGAAACGCAAATATCGAAACTCACTCGCTGCGCCGGCCAATAATCCGGGCACGCGCACCGGCCTTTTGAGTAGACTCGAGCGCTTCTGGTGAGCTCAGCCATTCAGCTGGTCGTGCCGGTGCTCGCCGCGATTGTGAGCGGCGGGTGTGCGGCGTATGTGGGTGTGCAGAAGACTGCGGTGCCTGGCGCGCGGGCCTACAGCCTCGTGATGGTGAGTCAGTGCTGGTGGTCGCTCGGCTACGTCGAGGAGCTGCTCGCGCGTGATGTCGCGAGCAAAGTGTTTTGGGACGATGTGCAGCTGCCGCCGCCGTACTTGGCGACGCTCGCGCTGCTCTACTTCACGTACGAGTACACCGGTGAATCCACCCGGCAACTCCGGCGTTGGTTGCTCGCGCTCACCGTGTTGCCGGTGCTCGCGTGCGCGTGGGTCTTCAGCGACGGGATCCATCATTTGGCGCGCGCGAGCGCGTACATCGCGCCGGATCCGCCCTTCGGCGCGCTGCTCTACGACTTCAGCCCGATCGAAGCTGCGTCTTACGTCGAAGTGTACGTGGTCGGTTTCTACGCTTCGTATCGCTTGATTCGGAATGCGGCGAAGCAAGCGGAGCTGCACCGCCGGCAAGCGGTGACGATCGCGGCCGGCGTGGTGCTCGGGCTGCTCGGCGCCGTGCCGGGGTTCTTGGGCTACCGCTTGTTCGGACAGCGCGACTCATCACCGATCTGGTTCGCGATCAGCGGACTTTGCGTCACGTTCGCGCTCACGCGCTACCAGCTGTTCGATCTCGTGCCCATCGCGCGCCACCGCGTGATCGAAAATCTGCCCGACCCGATCTTCATCCTCGACGCGAAAAATCGCCTGCTCGACCTGAATCCGGCCGCACGCGTGCTGCTCGGCGAAAAGGTGCCGAAGCTCGGTGAGGACGCGCGCCAAGCGCTGCCGCAATGGCTCACGCAAGGCCTCGCGTCCGCGAGCGAGCAGCAAGATACACGGCAGTTTCGCCGCCCGGACGGCGGCGCCAGCTACGAGCTGAGCGAGGCGGAGCTGCACGATAGTGACGGCAGCTTGCGCGGTCGCGCGCTCGTGCTCCGCGACAACACCGAGCGTCGGCGCGCACGCGAGCTCTTGCGCAAGACGCACCGCGAGCTGGAAGTGCGCGTGGTCGAGCGAACGCGCGAGCTCGAGAGCGTGAACGCGACGCTGCGCCAGCAGATCGAGGAGACGCGCGCCGCACAATCGGCAGCCCAAGAAAGCGAGCGCAAGTTCCGCGCGATCTTCGACGGCGCGTACGAGCTGATCGGCATGATGGCGCCGGACGGCACGGTGCTCGAGCCGAACCGCGCGGCGCTCTCACTCGTCGGGGTGACGCACGATGAGGTCTGCGGCAAGCCGTTTTGGGAGGGTCCGTGGTGGAAGCACTCGAGCGAGCTGCAAAGCCAACTCCGGGTCGCAATCGGCGTCGCCGCGCGCGGTAAATTCGTGCGCTTCGACGTCACCCACGAAACCGCGAGCGGTGAAACCCGCGTCGTGGATTTCTCGCTCGCGCCGATTTTCGACGAGAGCGGCAAAGTCGCGTCGCTCTTGGCCGAAGGCCGAGACATCAGCGAATTGAAGCGCGCGGAGGCCGAAAATACGCGGCTCCAAGCCCAGCTCTATCAAGCGCAAAAGCTCGATTCGATCGGCCGGCTCGCGGGCGGCGTGGCGCACGATTTCAACAATCTCCTGACCGTAATCCTCGGCAACGTCGATCTCGCGCGCAGCATCGAAACGCCGTCGCCGCGCCTGGCAGATCACTTGCACGATATCGAACAAGCGACGCTCAGCGCGGCCGCGCTCACCCGCCAGCTGCTCGCGTTCGCGCGCCGGCAGATCGTCGAGCCGCGCGTGCTCGATCTGAACGGCAGCATCGAGAACGTGCGCAAACTGCTCGCGCGCCTGCTCGGCGAAGACATCGACGTGCGGCTCGAGCTCGAGCCCGGACTCTGGCGCGTGCGCGTCGATCCTTCGCACGCGGAGCAGATGCTGATCAACTTGGCCGTGAACGCGCGGGATGCGATGCCGAAGGGCGGCCAGCTCGTGATCCGCACCGAAAATCGCCGCACCGCGCCGCCCAAGCACCTCGGCGCGCCGATCGCCTCCGACTACGTGATCGTGTCGGTGTCGGATCAAGGCGTCGGCATCGGGGCCGACGTGTTGCCCCAGATTTTCGAGCCATTTTTCACGACCAAGCCGCAAGGTATGGGCACCGGGCTCGGCCTCGCCATGGTCTACGGCGCGATGCAACAAGCGCGCGGCATGGTGGATGTGGAGAGCGCGGTCGGGCGCGGCACGACGTTTACGCTCTATTTTCCGCGCTGCGACGAGAACACGATCGACTCGCTCCGCCCGCTCGACTCGCGTCCGCCGCGCGGGCACGAAACCGTCGCCTTGGTCGAAGACCAAGACTTGGTGCGCGCGACCACCAAGCGTCAGCTCGAGAGCCTGGGCTACCACGTGATCGATTTCTCGACCGCGGAAGAGGCGTTGCCCGCGCTGCGTTACACCCAAAATCTCGCGTTGCTCGTCGCCGATGTCGTGCTCGCGGGCTCGAGCGGCCGCGAGCTCGCCGAGCAGCTCTCGATCGCGCGGCCCGGTCTGCGCATCATGTTCATCTCCGGCTACACGGAGGACGTCGTGCTCCGTCACGGCATCGAGCTGGGCGAGGTCAGCTTTTTGGCCAAGCCGTTCAACATCGCCGAGCTCGCGCAAGCCGTGCGCCGTGCGCTCGATGCTCCGGCGCGCGAGCTGCCCGCGCCGTCACCGGAATGAAAATCGCGGCGGTTTCGCGACCATCATCACGGCGCCGTCCGGCACGGAATTCAGCCAATAAACGTTCTGTTCGTCGATCGCGAGCAGCCACGCGCCGATTTGATTGTCCACGAGCAACGCGGGCTCGCCGCCCGTGGGCAAGACGCGATAAATCGAATCCTGGTTGTCGCTGAAGTAGACGAAATAGTCGTCGACCGCGACGCCGAGCGGCTCGACCGAGCGAGTGAGCACCGCGGGCGCGCCGCCGCTGGTCGCGATCGAAGCGACCGTGCCGAGCCCGTCCGTCGTCCAATAGAGATTGCCGGCGCGCAGTGCGAGCTGAACCGGATCGGCTTGTCCGAGCGTGAGCGGCGTCGCAGCGGCGTTCGTGGGCTCGTATTTCACGATCGCGCCGTTGCCGAAGCTGCTCCAGAACAGCGCGCTGCCATCGCTCGCTAACCCCACAGGGTGTTGTTGCTTCTGCGCGAGGATGGTGCGCGCGCCGCCCGACCGCGGCATCCGCATCACCGTCCCCGTGTTGCCGCTGTTGGTCCAATACAGCGAATCTCCCTGCACCAGAATCCCGTACGGATAATCGAGGCCGTCCGCGAGCACGCTCGGCGTGCCACCCGCGAGCGGCACTGAAGACACTTGCCCGGACACCGCGAGGTTCGTCCAATACACGCGCTCGCCGTCGACCGCGATTCCGCACGGATCGAACTGATTTTCAGCTAGATCCGTCACGGGTCCGCCCGCGATCGGCGCCGAACGCACGAAGCCGTCGGAGGTCGTCCAATACACGTTCGTCGCATCCACGGTGATCGCGCACGGTGAATTCTGATGCTCGGCGACCACGATCGGCGGACAGCCGCGCGGACACGCCGGTGTATTTCCCGCGCCGCCGCCCTCGCCAATACCGCCGCCTTCGCCTGCGCTGCCGCTCTCGTTCTCATTGCCGCCGGTTCCAGCGGCGGGCGCGCCACCGCTGCTCGTGACCCCACCGTCACTCGCGCTGCCTGCGAT